>Ga0206118_100009_pt1:350000-698365 | contig 698365 bp, 652 predicted proteins | sample 3A20Ametagenome_FD_177999 | JGI IMG/M metagenome (GOLD analysis project Ga0206118, IMG submission 177999) | Enriched microbial communities from leaf-cutter ant dump, University of Wisconsin, Madison, United States - 3A20A | ecosystem: Environmental > Terrestrial > Nest > Insects... | reverse complement strand
GCCAGATGCAGCAAAACGCTCGAATCCTTGCCGATCGAATACAGCATCACAGGACGCTCGAAACTCCCCGCAACCTCCCGCAAAACCTCAATGCTCTCGCTCTCAAGCAATCGTAAATGCGATAGGCGCTCAGCGGTCATGGGCGGCTCCTCCGGCTTTCAGGGCGGGATCGCCGAATGCAACGAAATGCGGATTGGCGAAATCGCAGTCTCCCGGCACATCGCGCTTGCCATAACGCAGCGTCTCGCCGAAAAGCGTTTCCACCCGTCCGCCGGCCGCGCGCAGTATAGCGTCGCCCGCTGCCGTATCCCATTCCATGGTCCGGCCCAGCCGGGGATAAAGATCGGCCTCTCCCGCGGCCACAAGGCAGAATTTGAGCGAGGAGCCCGCCGGTACGAACCGCGCCACGGCAAAATGCTCCAGCCAGTGTTCAACCCCATTGCCGTGTGAGCGGCTGCCCACCACATCGAGCCCATCCGGCGCCGCCCCGCGCACGCGAATGCTCTCCTTCTGCTCGAGGGCGCCCTCGACCACACGCGCCTGGAAAGCTCCGCCGTCGCACGTTCCCCACCAGATGCGTCCCAATGCCGGGGCATAGACCACCCCGGCCACAGGCGTGCCGTGCTCGATCAGCCCGATATTGACGGTGAACTCGCCATTGCGGGAAATGAATTCCTTGCTGCCGTCGAGGGGATCGACGAGGAAAAATCGTTCCACCACCTCGGGGATCTGCCCGGCGGAGACGGCTTCTTCGGCGATGACCGCCACGTCCGGCGCAATTGCCTTTAGCGCCGACACGATGATGGCTTCGGCCGCGGTGTCGGCCAGCGTCACCGGCGAATTATCCGCCTTGATGGTCACGGAAAATTCGGTTGCGTAAATCTGCAGGATTTCCGAACCGGCCTTTATCGCTATGTCGAGCAGTTGATCGATAATCCTGGTCATCTAGTCCTCTCAAACGCGTCTTACTCTCAGGTATCGATCAGCGATACAGGCCTGGAAAGCTCCCCAAAATTCGTTGGAAAGCGCCTAAAACGGCAAGGGATATACAGTAAGGGCCCGGGCATTTCTTCGCCTGGAAAAGCAGCTCTTCTCCCGGCTGCCCTGGCGGTCAGTTGCCGTTGCCGCTGAGGAATTCCCGCTGCAGGGTGATGAGCACGATCCTGAGATCGAGCAGCAGCGAAAAATTCTGGATATAGGCCATATCATGGTCCACCCGCGCCTTGGCCAGGCCGGGATCGCTGGCGTCGCCGCGATAGCCATTGGCCTGGGCCCAGCCGGTGAGGCCGGGCAGCATGGCCAGCCGCTCGTCGTAATAGGGCACGAGGTCCTTATAGGTCTGCCCGCCGGCCTGCATGTTGGGGACATGGGGGCGGGGCCCGACCAGCGACATGTGGCCCAGGAAGACGTTCAGCAATTGCGGCAGCTCGTCGATGCTGGTGCGGCGCAGGAACCGGCCCACCCGCGTGATCCGGTCGTCATCGGCCCTGGTGTGGGCCAATCCGCTCGCGTCGCAGCTTTCGACGCGCATGGAGCGGAACTTGAAGGCGGGAAACAGGCGCCCGTGCACCCCCTCCCGATATTGCCGGAAGATTACCGGGCCGCGGGATTCGCACAGGATCGCCAGGGCGACCAGCATGAAAAGCGGCAGCAGGCCCAGCAGGGCCAGCCCGGAAAGCAGGATATCGAGCGCCCGCTTGACGGCAAGGCGCGCCCGGCGCGCCGGCGTCATCGCCACGCGCTGCGGAAACCGCGCCGCCATGACGAGGGGCAGGCCGGAATGATGGCTTATCTGGCTGTCGGAATAGGGCTCGGCGTTACCAACTGACGGCGAGGCGAGGGCACCTTCCCCGAAGGCGTGCAGCGCAGCGGTCTGGCTCGCATGGTCAAAACCATTGCTGACGATACTCACTTGAACCTCGCCCAGACGGTTAACAAATTACTAATACCGGAAACCGACAATAACAGAGACGCGCGCGCTGGCAATGCCCGATTTGAGATTCCCGACGGTAGTGTTAATGGCGGTGCTTACCATCTTTATCTCCGGAACCGCGTTGGTTCGGAGATATTCTCCAGTCACGGCAAGATCATGACTGGGCGATATTCTTTTCCCACCCTGTCTCGAAAAAGAATATATTTCTTTTACCCTCGAGATCGGCTCGGGAATTGCGGATACTCCACGACAAAACTGCGCAAGCAACAGGGCCGCCCCTATTGAAGGGCTGGCCCCCAAACGCCCGGCTCGGCCTGCCTGGAACGGCACAGGCTATGGGGTTGGCGTCAGATCGGTCTATGCGCGACACGACAAGGCCCGATCGCATGACCGGGCCTTCAACCCTTCAAGCCTGAATGCAGACCTGGCAGAAATCAGACCGGGCTGACCTGATCGCCCACCGAGCCGGAATCGGGCAGGAGCTCTTCGAACAGAGCCTCGATGGCCGCGCCACCACCGGCATTGCGGACTTCCGCGCGCAACTGGGTGAAGGAGGCCAGGGCGGCGGCGGGAGCCACGCCTGCAGCAACCATGGCCTGCGAGAGCGCATTGATCGCCGCTTCGCATGCCGCTGGATTGGGAGGAACGCCCTGCGACGGCGTGCAGGCCGCGAAGGCGGCGGCATACAGGGTCTCGAAGCCTGGAACCGGCGCAGCGTTCGAAACGGTGAATGTTGAAAGGCTGAATATGGCAGCCGTTCCGATGACCGTGATCAGCTTACGCATTTTAAATCCTCGCGTCCGTGCCGCAGCACTGGTTTAGTACTGGGTTAACGTATAGTCAACGGCGTCTTTAATTTGCCGCGATTCTTTCGGCAATACGAAAACGCGGTCAAGGTGAATAGCGTTGCATCCGATCGGGCAAGAATCGAAAGCATGCCGAGGCCGCCCCGCAAGGCGATCCGGCCCCATCCGGCTTTCATGATGCGATATGCGCTACCCATCCTGGCCTGGGCAACCCTGGCCGTCATCGCCTTCGCGACGCTCTCGCCGCTGGGCGAGAGGCCGGGCCTGCCCATGGCTGTCGATCTGGAGCGCAGCGGCGCTTTCCTGCTGGCCGGCCTGCTTCTCGCCCTGGCCTATCCGCGCCGCATCTGGTGGCTTCTGGCGCTCTTGCCCCTGGCCATAATCGGCATGGAATGGCTCCAGACATTTCGCCCCGACCGCCATGGCAGGATGGAAGATGCCCTGGTCAAGCTGGCCGGCGCCGCCCTTGGCCTGACCCTGGGCTGGCTGGCCAGCCGGATCCGATCAGGCATCAGGGAAAGATAGGCTGCTCATTCATCGAGAAGGGCACGCAGATAGCGCGCCTTCAGCCGGCGACCCAGCGGGTGGGGTTGGCGGAGGACATGGAGCGGATGGTGTAGCCGGAGGCGCGCAGCGTCTTGACGGTGTTGGTGAGGTTGTCGAGCACATAGTCGCCCTGGCTGGTCTTGACCACCAGAACCGCGTGGGGCTCGCCGCGGCGCGTATGGGTATAGGCGATGCGCAGGGCACCGGCCGAGACGCCCTGGCGGATCAGGGTGCTGCGCTTGGTGAGCACATAGTCCTCGCAATCGCCGCTGGCGGGGTTGATCTCCCAGATGTCGGCGGTGTCGCGCTGGGGGCGGATCGAGCGGTTGACGTGGATATTGACCTGCCTGAGCACGGCCATGAGGTCGGGCGACATGGTCACCTGGCCCGCGCCCCGGCTGCTGTTGCTGGCGCATTCGCTCTTGTTCTTGGCGCAGAAGAACTGCATGGCCAGCGGGGTGATGGCGGCGGTGCGGGCGACCAGATCGGGCGTCGAGACTTTCGCCGGATCGGCATAGGCGGCGGCGCTTGCGGTCATGCCCAGGGCGGCGGCCATGGCCAGCCCGGTCATCGCGCTCAGGATCCTGATGTTCATTTGCGTCATCCCCTGTGATGAACTCTATGTCACAAGGATGCGCGCAGCCGATTGCTGCCGAATGGGAAAATTCGGTACAATTTTATTCAATTGCCGAAAGAGGCTTCCGGGCTCTTCCCCGTCATAAGGGGCCCCGTCCAGCGAAGCGTTGAAACCGCCGGGGCAATTCGGCTCAAGCTCGCCTCAAATTTGAATCAAGGGCGGCCGGTCAGCCTTCCGCGCCCATGGGCGGGACCGGTTCGGGGGCGTATTTGTTGAGCAGGCCGATCTGGGTCATCGAGAAGATCACGGTCAGCGGCATGATGCCCCAGACCTTGAAGGCCACCCAGATATCGGTGGAGAAATTGCGCCAGAGCACTTCATTGAGGATGGCCAGGGCGACGAAGAACAGGCCCCAGTTGAGCGTCAGCCGGCTCCAGCCCTCGGGGCGCAGCTTATAGACGTCGCCGAAGACATATTTGAGCAGCGACTGGCCGAAGATCAGCCCGCCCAGCAAGACGGCGGCGAAGAGCGAATTGGTGATGGTGGGCTTCATCTTGATGAAGGTGTCGTCCTGCAGCCACAGCGTCAGCCCGCCGAAGACCAGCACCACCACGCCCGTCACCAGCGGCATGACGGCGATCTTGCGCAGGATGATCCAGGTCAGCGCCAGCGAGAGGACCATGGCGCCCATGAACCAGGCGGTGGCCGCGAAAATGTCGGCGCGGGCATTGGCGATGAAGAACACGATGAGCGGGCCCAGCTCCAGCCCCATCTTGATGAGCTGGGGGTGAAGCTCGTCCCAGTTGATCTCGGGATTGGGGGCGGTCTTGTCGGTCATGGGTGCGGCAGCTTTCCGGTTCGGCGGGCGCAGTTTGGGTGCAAGCGCTCTGGCATGCAAGCGCCCATAAGCCCCAAGCGTGGTCGGATTGCGGCCAAAGGCTCAGGGGTCGCCGGCAATGGCGCGGGCGAAATCGGCGGCGGTAAAGGGTTCGAGGTCGCCCACGCCCTCGCCCACGCCGATGAAATGCACCGGCAGGCCGAATTTTTTGGCAATGGCGACCAGGATGCCGCCGCGCGCCGTGCCGTCCAGCTTGGTCATCACCAGCCCGGTGACGCCGGCGCGCTGGCCGAAGATCTCCACCTGTCTCAGCGCGTTCTGCCCGGTGGTGGCGTCCAGCGTCAACAGCGTGGCGTGCGGGGCGGAGGGATCGACCTTCTTGATGACGCGGATGATCTTTTCGAGCTCGCTCATCAGCTCGTCCCGGTTCTGCAAGCGCCCGGCGGTGTCGATGATGAGCACGTCGCGCCCTTCGGCCCGGGCCTGGGTCACCGCGTCGAAGGCCAGCCCCGAGGCGTCGGCCCCGGCGGGGCGGGCGATGACGGGGGCGCCGGTGCGCTGGCCCCAGACCTGCAACTGTTCTATCGCTGCCGCCCGGAACGTGTCGCCCGCCGCCAGCATCACCGATTTGCCCTCGGCGGCGAATTTCTGCGCCAGCTTGCCGATGGTGGTGGTCTTGCCCGAGCCGTTGACCCCGATCATCAGGATGACGAAGGGCTTTTGCGCGGGGTCGATCACCAGGGGCCTGGCCACCGGGGCGAGCACTTTTTCCACCTCGCCGGCCAGCACGGCGCGCACCTCGTCTCCGCTGACGTCGCGCTCGAAGCGGTCCTTGCGCAGGGTTTCGGTGATGGCCGTGGCCGTCTCGACGCCCAGATCGGCCTGGATCAGCACGTCTTCCAGCTCGTCCAGCATGGCCGCATCGAGCTTGCGCTTGGTGAAGACCGCGCCGATGGAGCCGGTGAGCTGGTCGGAGGAGCGCTTGAGGCCGGAGGCGAGCCGGGCGAACCAGCCCTGGCGCGGGGGTTCGGCCGGGGCAGGGGGCGGCGGCGCGGCTGGGGACGCGCCGGCCTCGTCCTCGAGGTCTTCCACGTAATCGGGCGTGGTCTCGGGCGGGCCGGGAAAGGGCACGGCTTCGGGCGCCGGCACCGCGTCATGGGGCGGCTCGGGGGTGGGCGCCACCGCATGGGGCGGGTTTTCAGCCGCTTCCGGCCGCGTCTCGGGCGGGGCGGGGGCGTCGGTGGCGCCGAAAAGGCGCTTGAAAAATCCCGGCTTCCGGTCGGTCATGGCCCTGATCCCATTGGTCCTTGCGTCGGCGGGCTCAGGCCGCCGCCTCCTGGACGGCGTCCCCCGCCAGCCCGTCGGGCGTGACGGCGGTGACGCGCACATCCAGCACCTGCCCCGGCGTGGCGCCGGGCACCCTGACGGGAATGAACTGCTCGGTGCGGCCCAGTCCCTCCTGCTCGACCAGCACGTGCTCGATGCCGCCGAGGCGGCTCGCGCAGAGCTTTTCGAATTGCCGCTCCCCCTCGGCGCGCAGGCTGGCGGCGCGCTGGCGGGCGATGCGCCTGTCCACCTGCGGCATGCGCGCGGCGGGCGTGCCCTCGCGCGGCGAATAGGGGAAGACGTGCAGATAGGTCAGGTCCGCCTCGGTGACGAAAGAGAGCGTATTGGCGAACATGGCGTCGGTTTCGGTGGGAAAGCCGGCGATGATGTCGGCGCCGAACACCATGTCGGGCCTGAGGCCGCGCAGCCGCTCGACCACCGCAAGCGCCTCGGCGCGCGAGTGGCGGCGCTTCATGCGTTTCAGGATCATGTCGTCGCCCGATTGCAGCGACAGATGCAGATGCGGCATCAGCCGGGGCTCGGAGGCCACCGCCTCGTAAAGGGCGGCATCGGCCTCGATGGAATCGATGGAGGAGATCCTGAGGCGCGGCAGGTCCGGCACGTGCCTCAGGATCGACTGGGTGAGCCTGCCCAGGCTGGGGCTGCCGGGCAGGTCGCCGCCATAGGAGGTGATGTCGACCCCGGTCAGCACCACTTCGCCATAGCCATTGGCGACGAGCTTCTTGATCTGCTCGACCACGGCGCCCATGGGCACCGAGCGCGAGGGGCCGCGTCCATAGGGAATGATGCAGAAGGTGCAGCGGTGGTCGCACCCGTTCTGCACCTGCACGAAGGCGCGCGCCCGCCCGTCCATGCCCTCGATGAGGTGGCCGGCGGTCTCGCGTACGCTCATGATGTCGTTGACCTGCACCTTGTCGTTGAGGGGCACGCCGAACACCATGGGCTGGTAGCTCTCGGCCTTGAGCTTGTCGTTATTGCCGATGACGAGGTCCACTTCCGCCATGTCGCCGAAGCTGCGCGCCTCGGTCTGGGCGGCGCAGCCGGTGACGATGATGCGGGCTTGCGGGTTGTCGCGGCGGGCCTTGCGCACCGCCTGCTTGGCCTGGCGCACCGCTTCGGCCGTCACCGCGCAGGTATTGATGATGATGGCGTTGTCCAGCCCGGCCTTTTCGGCCTCGGACTTCATCACCTCGGCTTCATAGGCATTGAGCCGGCAGCCGAATGTCACGGTCTCGACGGCCATCAGGCCGCCGCCCCGTCGCGGGTCCAGGCGCCGTTGGCCGGATCGAACCTGCCGGTCCATTCCAGCTCCGCCGGCCCGGTGAGGATCACGTGGTCGTCGTCGCGCCATTCCACCGACAGATCGCCCCCCGGCAGGGTCAGTAACGCCTTGCGGGCGGTGCGGCGGGTGCGCGCGCCATTGACCAGCGCGGCGCAGGCGGCCGAGCCGCAGGCCAGGGTCAGCCCGGCGCCGCGCTCCCAGGTGCGCAGGACGATGCGGTCGGGCGCCAGCACCTGGGCGATGGAGATATTGGCGCGCTCGGGAAAGAGCGGATGGTTTTCCAGCAGCGGCCCGAAACGGTCCAGCGCATAGGACCATACGTCGTCCTTCACCCAGAAGGTGGCGTGGGGATTGCCGATGGAGGCCACAGAAGGGGAATGGAGCACCGGGTCGTCGATGGGGCCGATCTGGAGCTCCACCTGGCGAGTATCGGCGAATTCCTCGTTGAGGGGAATCTCGTACCAGGCGAATTTGGGCGTGCCCATGTCGACGCTGATGAGGCCGTCCGCGTTCCTGCTGCCCAGCACCAGTCCGGCCACGGTCTCGAAGGCGAATTGCGTCCGGCCCGTCTGGGCGCTCAGCGCCTCGATGACGCAGCGCGTGCCATTGCCGCAGGCCTGGGCCATGGAGCCGTCGGAATTGATGATCTCGATATAATGATCGGTGCCGGGGGTGCGGGGATCGTGGATGGCCATGATCTGGTCGAAGCGCGTGCCCGGGGTGGCATTGATGGCGATGGCGGCCTGCGGCGTCACCCGGTCGGCGCGCCCGCGCATGTCGGCGACGATGATCTGGTTGCCCAGCCCGTTCATCTTGAGAAACGGTGCGCCGCTCACTGGCTGCCTCGCAAAGACGGTTGACTTCGGCTCCATGCCGGGAAAGCGGAACGCTCCGCCTACCGCCCCCTATATGGCCGATGCCGGCCGGAATTGCCAGTGCGGCGCGGTCGCGGGCGAATGGGTAAAATTGCAGGGATTTGGTCAAGGTTTGGTTAGCCTTACCGCTTTACCAGCCCGCCAGCTTGTTTCCCGCCGGGCTTTGCGCTGCGCTATCCCCCTTTCTCAGCAGGGGATGGACGATCCCTGCCTGCCAAGGAGGCCCGGCACGATGAACATGACCATGCAGACCGACCAGATCATCACCGACTGGCAACCGCATTTCCCGGCGCTGTTTGGCGCGCATTCGCTGGCGCTCAGCCACAATCTGGCCAATTCCCCACTGTTTGGCGACGAGGCATTGGCCGAGCTCATCGAGCGCACGCCGCGCGAGGCCTATCACGTCAATTATTCGCAGAAGACGCCCGGCAATCCGCCGCGGCGGCGCGAGGGCGAGATCAAGGGGCTCTCGGGCCGCGAGGTGCTCGATGTGGTGCGCAAGGGCAATATCTGGATCAACCTCACCGCCCCGGCCCGGACCAATCCGGCCTATGGGGAATTGCTCGACAGGCTCTATGGCGAGTTCGAGGAGCGCGTGCCGGGCTTTCGGAGCTACAAGCGCAATCTGACGCTGCTCATCTCCTCGCCCAATGTTTCGGTGAAATATCATTCCGACGTGCCGGGGCAGAGCCTGTGGCAGGTGCGCGGCACCAAGAAGGTCTATGTCTATCCCGCCAGGGCCCCCTTTATTTCCCAGCCGGCGCTGGAAAAGCTGATCCTGGGGCAATTGCGCGAAACCGACATGCCCTATGAGCCCTGGTTCGACGATTATGCCGAGGTGCATATGCTCGAGGCGGGCAAGATGCTGCATTGGCCGCTCAACGGGCCGCATCGCGTGGTCAACGAGAACATGCTCAATGTCTCCTTCACCACCGAGCACTGGACCGATGAATTGCGCCGCCACTACGCGGTCAATTACGCCAATGGCATCCTGCGTTCGCGGCTGGGCCGCAAGAGCCTCAGCCAGCAGGTGACGGGGCTGGGCGCCCTGGCCAAGCTGGGCCTGGCGGGGCTGGTCAAGTTCACCCCGCTCAACCCGCAGAAGCAGAAGATCTATACGGTCGATTTCCGCGTCGATCCCGACGCGCCCGAGGGCGTGCGCGACATCGAACCCTATACGTTCGGGAAATGACCGCCCTCGTTTCCCTGCCTGCCGCCGCCGATCTGGCCGGAACCGCTGCGCCCGCCGACGTGGGTGTGTCCGGCCTGCGGGCCGGGATCGTGCGCAGCCGCGCCGGGTTCGACGCGCTCCAGGCCGCCTGGGCGGGACTGGAAGCGGTGGCCGAAGGCGCCGTGCTGTTCCAGGGCAGCGGCTGGGCCCGCGCCATTTTCGATTTCGAGGCCGAGCGCGGCAATACCGGCTTCGAGCCGGTGATCGCCAGCCTTCACGATGGCGAGCGGCTGGTCGCCGTGCTGCCGCTCGAGCGCGTCCGCACCTTTGCCCGGCGGGTGCTGATGCCGCTGGGGCACGCCTTCGGGCAATATTCCGACCTGCTCGTTGCTCCCGGCATCGCGCCCCGCCCAGCCCTGGCGCAGCTTCTGCGCGCGGCGCTGGCGGCGGCGCCCGCCGATGGGGTGAGCTTTCTCAAGGTGCGCGCCGACAGTTCCCTGGCGCGGGGCCTGCCCGAGCGCAGCATCGTCACCGGCGTCGCCCAGCAGGCGCCCTATGTGGCGCTGGAGGAGTTTGCCGATTTCTCCGGCTACTTCTCCACCCTCAAGCCCAAGACGCGCAAGAATATGCGCAATGCCCGCAACCGGCTCGAGCGCAGCGCGCCGCTCACCCATGAGATGGCCGCGACGCCCGAGGCGGCGCGCGCCGTGGTGGCGCGCACGCTGGAGGGGCGCGCAAGGCGGCTGCGCCAGCAGGGCCTCACCTCCCGCGCCTTCCGCGACGGCGATTTCGCCCGCTTCTGCCTGAGCCTTCCGGCGCGCGCCGACCTGCCGGTGCTGGCGCTCTCGCTGCGCCATGGCGGCAAGCCGCTGGCCGAGCAATGGGGCTTCGTGCACAAGGGGCGCTATTATGCCTTCGTCGCCAGCCGCGATTTCGCCGACTCCGAGGAAAGCCCGGGCAAGCTGCATCTGGGGCAGGTGATCGAAGCCGCCGCCGGGCTGGGCCTTCAGGGGGTCGACCTGATGGTGCCGGCCATGCCCTACAAGCTCACCTGGGCCACCCGCAGCGTCGCGGTCACCGATCATGCCCTGGCGGTGACGGCGCGGGGCTGGCTGGTCCTCATGGCCTGGGACCGCTATCTGCGCCCTCTGGCGCGGGCCATGGTGCTCGGCCTGCCCATAGGCTGGCGCACCCGCCTCATGGCGCTGGCCGGCGCGCGCGTCGAGGCGCCTCCCGACGCATGAGGCGCGCTTTGCGCCGTTTTCCTTGACTCATTGGCTCCTTTCCCCTAGAGCCAGCCCGTTCATCAGGCTTTTGCTCCTGACCAGCCGACCGGGACCCCTTGGGGTATAAACCGATCCCGGAGGCCACCATCCGCCAGCGCGTTGCGCCCGCGGGTGGGTTTGGCGTTTGGCCCGATGAATACCATATTGGCTCACTGGACGCGCGCAGCGGCCCGTGAGCGAAAAAGGGACCAAAAATGTTCGAGAGCCTTTCAGACCGGCTTGGCAAGATTTTCGACGGGTTGCGGGGACGCGGCGCGCTCAATGCCGCCGATGTCGACGCGGCCATGCGCGAAATCCGCCGGGCGCTGATCGAGGCCGACGTGTCCCTGGAAGTGGTGCGCGCCTTTGTCGAGCAGGTCCGCGAGCGCGCCGTGGGCGCCGAGGTCACCCGCTCGGTGACGCCGGGCCAGCAGGTGGTCAAGATCGTCCATGACGAGCTGGTCTCGGTGCTGGGCTCGGACAGTGTCACCATCGACCTCAATGCCCCGGCGCCGGTCACGCTCCTGATGGTGGGCCTGCAGGGCTCGGGCAAGACCACCACCACCGCCAAGATCGCCCGCCGCCTCAAGGACCGCCAGAAAAAGAAGGTCCTGCTCGCGTCCCTCGATACCCGCCGCCCCGCCGCCATGGAGCAGTTGCGCGTCCTGGGTGAGCAGGTTGGCGTCGATACGCTGCCCATCGTTGCCGGCGAAACCCCGGTCGAGATCGCCCGCCGCGCCGAGCGCGAGGGCCGGCTGGGCGGCTATGACGTGCTCATCCTCGATACCGCCGGGCGCACCCATATCGATGAAGAGCTGATGGCCGAAACCGTCGCCATCCGCGACATCGCCCGCCCCCATGAAATCCTGCTGGTGGTCGATGCGCTGACCGGGCAGGACGCCATCAATGTCGCCCGCTCCTTCGACGGGCGGCTCGATGTCACCGGCATCGTCATGACCCGCGTCGATGGCGACGGGCGCGGCGGCGCGGCGCTTTCCATGCGCGCGGCCACCGGCAAGCCGATCAAGCTGATCGGCGTCGGCGAAAAGATGGATGCGCTGGAGGATTTCCATCCCGGCCGCATCGCCGACCGCATCCTTGGCATGGGTGACATCGTCAGCCTGGTGGAAAAGGCGGCCGAGCACGTCTCCGCCGAAGACGCGGCCAGGATGGCCAAGAAGCTCAAGAAGGGCTCCTTCGATTTCGAGGATCTGCGCGCCCAGCTTGTGCAGATGAAGAAGATGGGCGGCATGGGCGGGCTCATGGCGATGATGCCCGGCGTCGGCCAGCTCAAGAAGGCCATGGCCGGGGCCAATATCGACGAGAAGATCTTCGATCGCCAGATCGCCATCATCAATTCCATGACCAAGAAGGAGCGGGCCAATCCCGACCTGCTCAACGCCTCCCGCCGCAAGCGCATCGCCGCCGGCGCCGGGGTGGAGGTCAGCGAAATCAACAAGCTCGCCAAGCAGCACCGCCAGATGGCCGACATGATGAAAAAGGTCGGCAAGGGCGGCATGGGTGCCTTGGGCGGCATGTTCGGCGGCAAGATGGGCCAGATGATGGGCGGCATGCCCGATCTCTCCAGGATGGACCCGGCCCAGCTCGAGCAGATGGCCCGCCAGGCCGGCATCGATCCGGCGGCGCTCAAGGGCCTGCCCGGCGCCGAGGCCCCCGCCCCCAAGGCGCTGCCCAGCGATGTGGGCGCGCTGCTCAAGTCTTCCGGCGCTCCAGGCCTTCCGGGCCTGGGCGGCGCCGCTCCCCGTTTCCCCGGCCTTCCCGGCCTGGGCAAGAAGAAATAATCGTTTCAACCCAACCCTAGGATAGCAAAAATGGCCCTCAAGCTCCGTCTCGCCCGTGGTGGCACCAAGAAGCGCCCCTTCTACCACATCGTCGTCGCCGATGCCCGTTCGCCCCGCGACGGCCGCTTCATCGAAAAGCTCGGCACCTTCAATCCGCTGCTGGCCAAGGACGCGGAAAACCGCGTGGTGCTGAACACCGAGCGCGCCCAGCATTGGCTCAGCGTCGGCGCCCAGCCGACCGACCGCGTGCTGCGGTTCCTGGACGCCGCCGGCGTTGCCAAGCGCGAAGCCCGCAACAACCCCAATAAGGGCGTCCCCGGCGACAAGGCCAAGGAACGCGCCGAGGAAAAGGCCGCCAAGCTGGCCGCCGCCAACGCCCCGGCCGAAGAAGCCGCTGCCGAATAATCTCCGGCATAATCCTGAAAAAGCCCCGGTGGAGACACCGGGGCTTTTTTGTTGGTTCTTCCACCGAGCCATTCCGGCGGGCGGGTTTTGAACGGGAGAAAGTTCTCTCCCCGGTGTCATCCCGGCCTCGCGCCGGGATCCATCCTGAGCGGATGGAGCGGCACGATTTCAGGATGGGCCCCGGCGCGGAGGCCGGGGCGACGATGAGAGTATTACGCCTTGAGCTTGGCCAGGATCGCGGCGCCCATTTCCGCGGTGCCCACGGTCCGGCAATTGGCCTGGGCGATGTCGCCGGTGCGCAGCCCGTCGCTGAGCACGGCCGAGATGGCGGCTTCGATCCGGCCGGCCAGCTCGATCATGCCGAAGCTGTAGCGCAGGGCCATGGCGAAGGACGCGATCATGGCGATGGGGTTGGCGATGCCCTGGCCGGCAATGTCGGGGGCCGAGCCATGGACGGGCTCGTAGAAGGCCTTGCGCTTGCCGGTCACCGGATCGGGCGCGCCCAGGCTGGCCGAGGGCAGCATGCCCAGCGAGCCGGTGAGCATGGCGGCGACGTCGGACAGGATATCGCCGAAGAGATTGTCGGTGACCATGACGTCGAACTGCTTGGGCGTGCGCACCAGCTGCATGGCGGCGTTGTCGGCCAGGATGTGGTGCAGCTCGATATCGGGATAATCCTTGGCCGCGCCCTTGACCACCTCGTCCCAGAGCACGCCCGACTTCATGACGTTCTTCTTGTCGGCCGAATGCACCTTGCCGGAGCGGGTGCGGGCCAGGTCGAAGGCGACGCGGGCGATGCGGTCGATCTCGTAGGTCTCATAGACCTGGGTGTCGATGGCGCGCTTCTGCCCGTCGCCCAGATCGGTGATGGTCTTGGGCTCGCCGAAATAGACCCCGCCGGTCAATTCGCGCACGATGAGGATGTCGAGCCCTTCCACCAGCTCGCGCTTGAGCGAGGAGGCCTCGGCCAGCGCCGGATAGCAGATGGCGGGGCGCAGATTGGCGAAGACCGCCAGTTCCTTGCGCAGCCGCAGGAGCGCGGCTTCCGGGCGCTGCTCATAGGGCACGTCGTCCCATTTCGGCCCGCCCACGGCCCCGAAGATCACCGCATCGGCCGCCTTGGCCTTGGCCACGTCCTCGTCGGTGATGGCCACGCCATGGGCGTCATAGGCCGAGCCGCCCGCAAGGCCCCGGTCGGTGGAGAAATCGGTGAGGCCTTCGGCATTGGTCCAGGCGATGAGCTTTTCCACCTCCACCATGATCTCGGTGCCGATGCCGTCGCCGGGCAGAAGGAAAAGGGAATGGGTGGCCATGATGGGAAAGCTCCTCGCCGTACTGGTGGGTACACCTTTGCTGGCCGCACATAGCGCCATTTCCCCCGGTGACGCAAGGGCGCTCTGCGCATGGGGTGACGAGACGGCGCCGGGGAAAAATGCCGCGCGATTCAGCAAGTCTTTACCCCGCTTCTATTGGCTAGGGGGGATTGCGCCCCGCCGTTTCGGGGCGCCTCGCATTTTTGGGGGAATGACGACCATGCTGAAATCCTTGTGGGCCGCTTCGGTCCTGGCGCTGCTTGCCGTTTCCGGGCCGGTCCTGGCCCAGCCGGTGGGCGAGCAGCCGCGCTGGATCCGCCACGCCGCCATCGCGCCCGATGGGGAGATGCTGAGCTTCACCCATCGCGGGCAGATCTTCCTCGTCGATGTCGAGGGTGGGCTGGCCGTGCCGATCAGCCCCCAGGGCGCCTATAGCCATGGGGCGGTGTGGTCGCCCGATTCCGAGCTCCTGGCCTTCGCCTCCGACGTCAATGGCGGGGACGATATCTATGTCGCCGATTTTTCCGGCACCCTGCAGCGCATGAGCTGGTCCATCGCCGGGGAGGTGCCCACCAGCTTCACCCCCGATGGCAAGGCCATCCTCTTCACCGCGCTGGGGCTGGGCGATGCCGAGCGCAGCGTGCAGGGCGCGCTCTCGGAAAAGCCGCAGCTTTACGCCGTCGATACCCAGAGCGGGCGCGAAAGCCTTGTCCTGCCCAATTATGCCCTGTCGGCGCGCTGGAACCCGGCGCAGGACCGGCTGGCCTATGTCTATGATCCGTCCACCGACCCGGCCACGCGCCAGCATCGCGTTGCCGCCAATGCCCGCCAGCTCTGGCTTTACGACGCGGTGAGCGGCCATCACGAACGGGTCTTCGCGGTCGACGGGGTGGACCGGCTGAGCCCGGTCTGGAGCGCTGACGGCGCCGCGCTCTATTATCTCTCGGAGGCGTCGGGGTGGCTCAATGCCTGGCGGGCCGATCTGGAAACGGGGGAAGAAACCCAGCTCACCTTTTTCGAGGGCGGGCCGGTCCACGACCTGTCGGTGGCCGATGACGGCACCCTCGCCTTCGGGTTCGACGGCCGCATCTATGTGCGCGCCCCCGGGGCGGAGGCGCCGCGCCCCATCGAGATCCTGACGCTGGACCAGCGCGCCAGCATCGATGTCAACGTACTGGCCGGGGCGGCGGACGAGATGGTCTCCTCGCCCGATGGCCAGTTGCTGGCGCTGGTCGCCCATACCGATGTGTTCCTGCTCGACCGGGCCGGCAATTACCGGCAGGTGACGGCCACGCCGGGCGAGGAAAAGAACGTCGCCTTCTCCCCCGATGGCTCGACCCTGGTCTATGCCGCCCAGCGCGGCCATGAATGGGGGCTTTACGCCGTCGATCTGCAGAGCGGGGCGTTCGAGCAGCCCCTGGCCATGCATTACGAGGAGATGCCGCTTCTGGTGCCCGAGGAGGGCAATGCCTTCCAGCCGGCCTTCTCGCCCGACGGCGCGCGCCTGGCCTTCGTCGCCGACCGGCGCGAGGTCAAGGTGCTGGATATCGAAAGCGGCGCGGTCACTCCGCTTTTCGGGCCCGAGGACTATAATTCCTCCTATCGCGATGGCGATCTATGGTTTTCCTGGTCGCCCAATTCGCAGGACCTGCTGGTGCAGTGGCGCACCCAGGGCGGCATGGACATGAGCAAGGCGGCGATCCTCGCCGCCGACGGCTCCGCCCCGCCGCGCATGGTCACGCAGGGCCTCACCAATTTCTCCGGCGGCATCTGGAGCCTGGATGGCACGCAGGTCATCGGCCAGACCGATCTCTTCGCCGTACGCTCGGCGCAACTGCACAGCCTCTCGGCCGATCTCTACCGCATCTTCCTCTCGGAGGCGGCGCGCCAGGATTTCCTCGATATCAGCGAAGGCAATTTCCCCCAGCAGGGAGAAGACGAGGACGCGCCGTTCGAGCCGCGCCGCTATCCCCTCGACAGCCAGCGCGGCGCGCGCCTGGGCGAAAGGCTGACCGCGGGTCTGGGGAGCGTCATGCTGATGCAGCCCCTGCCCGACTATGCCAACATGCTTGTGGTGACGGGGGGCGATGGCGAGGAGATCGATATCGGGGTGCTCGATCTGCGCAATGGCGCCTATACGCCGCTGCAATCGGTCGAGGCGCCGGGGCTGGAAGCGCTCTCCTTGGTTCCCGCCCTCAACCTGCTCGACATCAAGCTGGCCGATTCCATCCTGTCGGTGCCGGTGTTCGACACGGCCAACACCGCCGTGATCCCGGCGCGCATCTATACCACCACCAATCCCGACCGCCGGCGCCAGGCCGCTTTCGAGCAGGTCTGGGCCGACCTCAAATACCGCTATTACCAGCATGAGCTGGAAGGGCGCGACTGGCAGGCCATCGGGGCCAAATACCGCTCCTATCTCGCTTCCATCGCCACCAACCGCGAACTGGCCGAGCTGGTCGAGGCCATGTATGGCGAGCTTTCCGCCTCTCATCTGTTCACCGGCTTCAGCGGCCAGGAGGGGATGCGGCTGGGCCTGGGCACCTATAACGACGTGCTGGGGGTCTATCTCGACCATGGCTATGAAGGGGCGGGGCGGCGGGTGGCCGCGGTCCTTCCCGGCGGTCCGCTCGACCGGGCGGGTCTGGGGGTCGATGCCGGCGACGTCATCACCTCCATCAACGGGGTGGCCGTGCCCGAGGCCGGGGGGCTGGAGCGCCTGCTCGACGTCAATCTGGGCAAGCGCGCCCTGGTCGGGCTCATCGACCATGACGGGGAAGAGGAGGAACGCTTCATCTATGTCGAGCCGATCGAATATGCCCGCCAGCTACAATTGGCGCGGGCGCGGCTGCTCGATGCGCGGGCGGAAATGGTCGAGCGGCTCTCCCGGGCCTGCATCGCCTATCAATATGTGCCGGCCATGGATACGCCCTCCTATCTGGGCGTGCTCGGGCGGCTCTATTCGGCGCGCGGCATCGCCCGGGCGGCGCTGATCGACGTGCGCTCCAATGGCGGGGGGAACCTGACCCGCGAGCTCATCACCCTGCTCTCGGGCCAGCCCTATGCGCTGGTCGGCCGCAATGGCGATCCCATCACCACCGAGCCCAATAATCGCTGGCTCTGGCCCAGCGCCGTGCTGGTGGACAGCTTCGGCTATTCGGACGCGGCCATCTTCCCCCAGGCCTATCAGGATGCGGGGCTGGGGCGCCTGGTGGGTGACGTGGTGCTCAATACCGGCACCTATGTGGCCCAGATCCGCAGCAAACTGGTGCCCGGCTTCACCTATACCATCCCCATCCTGCCCAGCCGCCGGCTCGACGGTTCCTATTATGAGAACCATGTGATCGCGCCCGATATCGCCGTGCCCTTCGATCCCAATGCCACCGGGATCGGCGTCGATCCGCAGCTGGAAGCGGCGGTGGCGGCGCTGATGGCCGAAATCGGCCCCGATGCCGATTGCACCATGGACTAGCGCGCAGGCGAGGGACCCGGCCCTATTCCGCTCCACCCACCGGGCGGCACCTCCCCCTTGTGGGAGGGGGTGCCGGGAGCCCGAATATCGGGTTCAAACAATAAAGGCGCCCCTGGGGGCGCCTTTTCCGTTCGGTGCTTATTTGGCCTAGCCAGGCTGTCCGCTTCAGCCGGCGAAGAAGGGCTGGGTGCCGTGGGCCTCGATGGCGGTGGCCAGGCGCCCCAGCGCATGGATATAGGCGGCCGAGCGGACCGAGACGTTCCGCTCCTTGGTGATGGACCAGATGGCCCGGCCTTCGCGCTCCATGGTCTTTTTGAGGCGCGAGTGGATTTCCTCCAGGTCCCAGTAATAGCCCTGGCGGTTCTGCACCCATTCGAAATAGGAGACGGTGACGCCGCCGGCATTGGCCAGGATGTCGGGCAGCACGATGACGCCGCGATCGTTGAGGATGGTGTCGGCCTCGGGGGTCACCGGGCCATTGGCCAGTTCCAGCACCACCTTGGCGCGGATGGAGCCGGCATTGGCGCGGGTAATCATGTCCTCGAGCGCGGCGGGGACCAGCAGGTCGGCCTCGACGGCCAGCAGCGCGTCGGGCGAGATCACCGTGGCGCCCAGCTCGCCCGCCATGTCGGCGACGCGGCGGCCGGCGGTCTTGCCGGCGATCAGCCGGGCGACATCGAGCCCGTCGGGCTTGTGGATGGCGCCGGTGGAGTCCGAGACCGCGACGATCTTGTTGCCGTCGGCGGCCGAGAGCTCGGCATAATACTGGCCGGCATTGCCGAAGCCCTGGATGGCGACGCTATGGTCTTCCTCCAGGCCCAGCTCCTTGGCCAGGTGCCGCACCAGGTAGAAGCCGCCGCGGGCGGTGGCGTCGTTGCGGCCGAGCGAGCCGCCCAGCGCGATGGGCTTGCCGGTGATGACGGCGGGCGAGACCGAGCCGGTGATCTGGTTATATTCGTCGGCCATCCAGCCCATAATCATGGCATTGGTATAGACGTCGGGCGCCGGGATGTCGCGGTCGGGGCCGATGGTGGTGGCGAAGGCCTGCACATAGGCGCGCGACAGGCGCTCCAGCTCCGAGCGCGACAGCGAGCGCGGATCGACCCGCACCGCGCCCTTGCCCCCGCCATAGGGCAGGTTCATCACGGCGCATTTGAAGGTCATCCAGAAGGCGAGCGTCTCGACCTCCTCGATGGTGCTATCGGGGTGGAAGCGGATGCCGCCCTTGGTGGGGCCGCGCGTGTCGTCATAGCGGCAGCGCCAGGCCAGGAACGACTTGCGCGAGCCGTCATCCATGCGGATGAGCAGGCGCGTCTTGGTCGTTTCTCGCGGGTATTTGAGTTTCTCGATCACATCCTGGTCGATCTTGAGGTGGTTGGCGGCCTCTTCGAGGCGAACAAGCGCGCGGTCAAACAGATTGTCGTCAGACATGGCAGACCCTTGGTGAGCGTGGAATTGAGCATCGGCGCAGGATGATGCGGGCGTCTTTCTGCCACGATCCCGCCCTATAGGTCAACAAGGCTGTCTCAATATCTGCACTTTTTCTAAGCACCCTGCCGCATTTGTGCCTATTGAGGGGGCAAAGGCTTCATTTTCTTAGGCAATTCCGTTGGCGCTGAGCACCAGCCAGAGCAGGATGGTGGCGCTGAGCGCATGGGCGATGCTGCCCCAGAACACCGAAAAGCTGCGCCAGGCCAGCCATGTCCAGAAGAGGCCCAGCAGCGCGCTGCCGGCCAGCAGCGCGGCGGCGTCGATCGGCAGGGCCAGGCCCGGCAGGGGCCAGAGCGCCCCCTGCGCCAGCAGCGGCAGGGCCCAGCTCAGCCAGAAGCCCAGGCGCGGAAATTGTCCGAACCGGGAGAGGACGGCCCCGCGCCAGCCGATCTCCACCAGCGGGCCGTGCAGGATGCCGATCAGGGCGGCAAGGCTGGCCGCCGGGCTGGTGAGGAGGGCGGTGTGGGGCATGAGCAGGGCCAGCGCCAGGGCCGGGGGCTGGATCGCCAGCAGGATGAAGATCCACCAGTCGCGCCAGGCCAGCCTTTCGGAAAAAATCAGGGCGCGGTCGGCCGGATCGATATGGAGCCAGATCGCCGGCAGGCCGAACAGCAGCGCCTGCGCCGCCAGCATGACCAGAAGGAAGCCGACGCCCCCGATAAGCCCGGCCACCAGCGGCCCCAGCGCATAAAGGGCGGCAAGGGCAAGCAGGGCGTGCAGGATCAAAGCGAGGCGGGGCCGGGTCATGACATTCTTCGGAGGCTGCATTCCAACCTGATCCAAATAGGAACGAGCATACCCTCTGCTCGCTGTTTAAGGGGTGGACATTAGCCTCTGAACACTTTCAGACACGCATTGTCGAGCGGGGGGCATGTAAAGTCCATTCTCCACCAGCCCTTTGAAATTACCCTCCTGATCCTGTGGGAAATTCGACGAGGCCTGGGTGATCCACTCGCGAAATTTTTGGTCGCGTTGTTCTGGGGGGATGTCCTGAGAAAGCAAGCTCAGCATGGTGATGTAGGCATCGACAGCCAAGGCTTTCGTCTCGGCCCCTTCCCAGTCCTCTATCGCCGCTTGCGGCAGGCAGGACTCGATGCCGGCCAGGACATAGCGTTTGGCGTCATCGGGCCGAATATCGACCAGGGAGAGAAATTGCGCAGCGACCGCCTGGGCATGGACGGTATCCTGGTTTGGGTCGAGCGCGGATGTCCCTCCGTTCGGAGCAAGTAAAACAATTCCCCCGACGCCCACGACAAAGGCCGCAGCCACGGCTATTGACCAGCCTAACCCTGGCCGAAGGCGCTTTCTTGAAGGCGGCGCCGGCGTCCGCGGGCCGGCATTGCGCTTGCCGAAGGGGGGAATGTCAGGTTGAGGCATCAGGCTCCTTGCCCATCTCGGAAACGTTGAGAATCGGTCATCACTTTCGCGCATGCCATTTCTGCGCAAAAGGGAAAACAGGGATGGGCTCGCCAAAAGGCGTTATTCGCCTGGTGCTCTCTTAAATCGCCCTTCCTGAACGGACGCGGGAAAGGTTTGCGGTGTTCAATTCAGGCTTCGCCGTTCGACCAGCTCGAAAGCGTCGGCGCCGGGATCGACGCGCAGCGCCAGGTGCTGGCGGTCGAGTTCGGCCAGCCAGGCCGTCCAGGAGCAGGGACTCATCTCGTCGGCTTCCTCCAGCGCGGCCTGCGGGGGGCGGCGGCGAAGCTCGAAGCTCAGGCGAAGTTGGGCGTGTTCCTCGCCGAAGCGGTCGCGCACCCGGCTGATCGCCGGAATGCCCTTGCGGTCGGTCACCCAGTTCTGGATGTCGCGGTGCCGTGTCAGCATATGGGTCATCTTGGCCTCCCCTTCGCAACATGGTTAATACCCATGCAACGAATGAGAGGGCCAAGAGTTCCCTTGATGGGCGTTTGCGTCCCCGCTTGCCATCCGGCAAAGGGGTCAGGCGTCGATGGCGACCTCGAGAGCCAGGGTCACCATGTCGCGCAGCGAGCTCTGGCGGGCCTCCGCGTCGATCTCGGCGCCGGTGATGAGGCAGTCGGTCATGGTGCAGATGGCCAGCGCCCGCACCCCGAAACGCGCCGCCAGCGTATAGAGGGCGGCCGCTTCCATCTCCACCCCGATCACCCCGTGCTGGGGCAGCCTGTCGTAACCCTCGAAGCCGTTCTCGTGATAGAAAACGTCGGACGACAGCATGTTGCCGGCATGCCAGGGCAGGCCCGCCGCCTCGGCCTTTTCCACCGCCGCGCGCAGCAGGCCGAAATCGGCGATGGGGGCGAAATTATAGGGTCCGAACCGGTCGCGCACCAGGGCGCTGTCGGTGGAGGCGCCCTGGGCCAGAACCAGGTCGCGCAACTTCACCTTGGCGTTGAGCCCGCCGCAGGTGCCGACGCGGATCAGCGTCTTGACGCCGTAAGTGTTGATGAGCTCATGGGCATAGATGGAGAGCGAGGGCTGGCCCATGCCCGAGGCCTGCACCGAAACCGGCTTGCCCTTGAAACTGCCGGTGAAGCCCAGGCAGTTGCGCACCGAATTGACCTGGCGCGCATCCTCCAGGAAGGTCTCGGCGATCCATTTGGCCCGCAGCGGGTCGCCCGGCATCAGCACGGCTTCGGCATAGTCGCCCGGCTTGGCGTGGTTATGGGGGGTCAAGGCGCTCTCCTTTGCAGTTTTTTCCATCATTGCCATTGGCGCGGGACGAAGACAACTCGGGCGCGCTTGACCTCGCCCCGGGCGCGGTCCATTTACGTCTCGGAACAGAAGGGAATGCCGGCAATGGTGGCGAAGATTTTCATCGATGGCGAAGCGGGGACCACGGGCCTGCAGATCCGCGAGCGCCTGGCCGGCCGCGCCGATCTGGAGTTGCTGTCCATTGCCAGCGACAAGCGCAAGGACATGGACGAGCGCAAGCGGCTGCTCAACGCCGCCGACATCGCCATATTGTGCCTGCCCGACGATGCGGCGCGGGAAAGCGTGGCGCTGATCGAGAACGAGACCACCCGCGTCATCGACGCCTCCACCGCCTTCCGGGTCGATCCGGCCTGGACCTATGGCTTTGCCGAAATGGACAAGGGGCAAAGCGCGGCCATCGCCGGCGCGCGGCTTCTGGCCAATCCCGGCTGCTGGCCGCAGGGGCTGATCGGCGCGCTGCGCCCGCTCATCGCCGCCGGGCTGATCCCGGCCGATTTTTCCGCCACCTATCATGGCATCTCGGGCTATACCGGCGGGGGCAAGGCGATGATCGCCGAATATGAGGCGGCCGGCGCCGCGGCCAGCGCCTATATGCCTTACGGCCTCACCTTCGCCCATAAGCACGTGCCCGAAATGACGCTCTATACCGGCCTCTCCCAGGCGCCGCTCTTCACCCCGGTGGTGGGCAATTTCGCCCAAGGGATGACCGCCACCGTGCCGCTGCCGCTGGCGGGGCTTGCCAAAGTGCCGCGCGGGGCCGAGCTCCACGCGGCGCTGGCCGATCACTATGCGTCCATTCCCGACAGCTTCGTTGCCGTCGCCCCGTTCGACGCGGGCCTGGGCAAGACCCCGGCGCTCGATCCGCAGGTCCATAACGGCACCAATCTTCTGACCCTTCACGTCTTTGCCAATGACGGCAAGGGTCAGGCGGCGGTGGTGGCGGTCTATGACAATCTGGGCAAGGGCGCCTCGGGCGCGGCGGTGCAGAATCTCAACCTGATGCTGGGGGTCGATCCGCGCACCAGCCTTGCCGGCTGAACCGAACGTTTCGGCGCCATCCCGGCTTGACCCCTGCGGCGCTTTTGCGCAAAGACGCTTTCAAAGTATCGAACCGAAAAGCGCGAAGCGGTTTTCGGACGCCTCCGATGCGAAAATAGCCAGATAGAGCGTCCGATCCGATACCATCGGATCGTCGGGCGCTCTAAAGCGAGGTTTTCTCCAGATGGAAAAATTCACCACTCTCACCGGTGTCGCGGCGCCCCTGCCGATCATCAATATCGACACCGACATGATTATCCCCAAGCAGTATCTCAAGACCATCAAGCGCACGGGCCTCGGGACGGCGCTGTTCTCCGAGATGCGCTACAAGGAGGACGGCACGGAAAACCCGGAATTCGTCCTCAACAAGCCCGGCTATCGCGGCGCCCAGATCCTGGTGGCCGGCGACAATTTCGGCTGCGGCTCCAGCCGCGAGCATGCCCCCTGGGCGCTGCTCGATTACGGCATCCGCTGCGTCATCTCCACCAGCTTCGCCGACATCTTCTACAACAACTGCTTCAAGAACGGCATTCTGCCGCTGGTGGTCAGCCCCGAGCAGCTCAAGCTGCTGATGGACGATGCCGAGCGCGGCGCCAACGCCACCCTCACCATCGATCTGGAAGCCCAGACCGTGCGCGGCCCCGATGGTGGGGAGATCCATTTCGACATCGACCCCACCCGCAAGCAGATCCTGCTCGAAGGGCTGGACGAGGTCGCCGGCACCCTCAAGTCCGATCCGGTCATTACCGGGTTCGAAGCGAAAATGGCCGAGACCCGGCCCTGGCTCTAAACCTTTCCCAAACCCCGCCGATGTCACCGGCGGGGTTTTTTCATGCCCTTTTTCCGTCCTGCCCGCAGAAAGTCCCTTCCATGGTCCAGCGCGTTTCCACCGGTTCCCCCTTCGAAGCCAGCTTCGGCTATTCCCGCGCCGTGCGCCACGGCGACACCGTCTATGTCTCGGGCACCACCGGCTATGACTATGCCAATATGACCATGCCCGAGGATGTCGGCGCCCAGGCCAGAAATGCGCTGGCCACCATCGACAAGGCGCTGCGCGAAGCCGGCGCCTCGCTCGCCGACACGGTGCGCGTGGTCTATTATGTCGGCGACCGGGCCGATGTGGACGCGGTGGTCAAGGCGGTGGGCCCGGTCTTTTCCGACATCCGCCCCGCCGCTTCCATGCTCATCGTCTCGATGATCGAGCCGGGCATGAAAATCGAAATCGAAATCACCGCCCGCATCGGTGCTGCGACTTCGGAATAGGGCGGGCTGGACTCTTTTTTATCCACCGGGCCAGTCCGGGCGCGCCGCCCCCGCCCCAGCGTCATTGCCGGGCTCGTCCCGGCAATCCACCCTTCCGCTTGCGCTGAACGCTCCATGGACCACCGGGACAAGCCCGGTGGTGACGATGGGGAAGCGTCGTGCCCGGCAATCACCCCCTCCCAGCCTCCCCCATCAAGGGGGAGGTGCCCGCCGGTGGATGGGGCAAGACGGTGCCAAAAACACGGAGTCACACCTCCCCCTTGATGGGGGAGGTTGGGAGGGGGTGGGAGAGCCCGGATGTCAGGCGCAGCACCTCACCCCGCGCGTGCCTCCAGCCCGAAGGCCTCGGCGATCAGCGCGTAGGAGCGGCGGCGCAGATCGTAGCTGTGCATGGTGGTGGTAATCATCACCTCGTCGGCGCCGGCGGCTTCGGCCTTTCCGGCGATGGCGTCGCGCACCGTCTGCGGCGAGCCGACGATCCACAGGCTCGACTGGTGCTCGATCACCGCTTCCTGCTGGGGGGTGAGCCGGCGAGCATGGGCGTCTTCCGGGCTCATCAGGTGCCGCTGTTCCCCGGTGGAAAACAGCGCCCAGCTCACTGCCTGGGAATGGGCGAGATAGCGCGCTTCCTCGTCGCTGGGGGCGCAGACCACCGAAAGGCAGAGCAGGGTCTGGGGCGTCTCGAACGCCGCATTGGGCTGGAAGGCCTGGCGATAGGCGGCGAAGGCGGGCGCGGCGGGGGTGTGGCTGAAATGGGCGGCAAAGGCGTAGCCGAACCCCAATTGCCCGGCCGCCTGGGCGCTGGCGCCGGACGAGCCGAGCAGCCATTTGGGCGGCAGGGCGATGCCGCCGGGCGAGACCGGCACGCGCGAAAATGGATGGTCGGGTGGAAAGCCTTCCTCGTCGAAGGCCATGAGTTCGGCCAGGTATGCGGAAAATTCCTCGCCGCCGCCGCTGCGCAGGGCCCGCATGGCGTAACCGTCTCCGCCCGGCGCCCGGCCCAGCCCCAGATCGATCCGGCCCGGATAGAGCGCTTCGAGCGTGCGATAGGCTTCCACGATCCGCAAGGGCGCATGATTGAGCAGCATCACCCCGCCGGCGCCGATGCGCAGCTCCTTGGTATGGGCGGCGGCGCTGGCGATGAGGATTTCGGGCACCGAGGAGGCGATGGAGGGCATGCCGTGATGCTCGGCATACCAGAGGCGGGTATAGCCCAGGCGTTCCGCCGCCTCGGCGAGCTTGACGGTCTCGGCCAGCGCCTGGGCCGTGCTGGTGCCGTCGGCAATGGGGGCGAGGTCCTGGAGCGACAGGGCGAAGGGAGAAGGCATGGGCATATCCGCAAATGGTTTGCCCTCTAATATCGGCAAATGCCGATAGAGGCCAGCCTTGGGTCCGGCCTTGCGTCATTGCGCAATCTTGCCCGGGCCGTTGGCCCCCTCACCCGGCACTGCGCGCCGACCTCTCCCCCAAGGGAGAGGTGAAGGGATGCCGCCTTACGCGGTGTCCCCGGCGGCCTTGCCCGAGGCCCAGGCCCATTGGAAATTGTAGCCGCCCAGCCAGCCGGTGACGTCCACCACTTCGCCGACGAAATAGAGGCCGGGCACGTCCCGCGCCGCCATGGTCTTGGCATCGAGGTCGCGCGTGTCGACCCCGCCCAGCGTCACCTCGGCGGTGCGATAGCCTTCCGAGCCCACCGGCTTTTGCGTCCAGGCGGAGAGATGGGCGGCGATCTGGCCCAGCTTTTTGTCGGAGAAATCCCCGATCATGCCGGGCAGGGCCAGCTCCTCGGCCAGAAGCTGCGCCAGCTTCTTGGGCAGCATGGTGCCCAGCACGGTCTGGAGCTGGGACTTCGGCGTGTCCTTGCGCGCCGCCTGGAGCAGCGCTGTCACGTCCTTGCCCGGCAGCAGGTCGATGCTGATGGCGTCGCCCTCGCGCCAATAGGAGGAGATCTGCAGAATCGCCGGGCCGGAAAGGCCGCGATGGGTGAAGAGCAGCGCCTCCTCGAACCACGTTTTCTTGTGCCCCACCCGCGCCGGCACGGCGATGCCGGAAAGGAGTTTCAATTTTTCCAGCGCCCCGGTCTCGAAGGTCAGCGGCACCAGCGCCGGGCGCGTCTCGGTGAGGCGCAGGCCGAACTGGGTGGCCAGTTGATAGCCCAGCCCGCTCGCCCCCATCTTGGGAATGGATTTTCCGCCCGTGGCGACGACGAGGCTTTCCGCCGTCACCGCTCCGCTCGAAAGGGTGACGGCGAAGCCGGTCTCGGCTTTGCGTACCTCTCCAATCGTGGTTTCCAGCGCCAGCGTCACTCCGGCCCGGCGCATTTCGGCCAGGAGCATGGTGTTGATCTGGGTTGCCGGCCCGTCGCAGAACAATTGCCCCAGCGTCTTTTCGTGAAAGGAAATGCCGTGCCGGCGCACCAGGGCGATGAACATTTCCGGGGTGAACCGGCTCAGCGCCGAAAGCGCGAAGCGCGGATTGGCCGAGAGGAAGCGGTCGCGCCCCAATTCGGTGGTGGCGTTGATATTGGTGAAATTGCAGCGCCCGCCGCCCGAAATGCGGATTTTCTCGCCGACATGGGTGGCGTGGTCGACCAGCAGCACGCGCCGGCCGCGCTGCCCGGCGGCGATGGCGGCCATCATGCCGGCGGCGCCCGCCCCCAGGATCACGACGTCATAATGGCTCATTGCCCGGCCTCTCTCATCCCCGATGTCATCCCGGCCCCGCGCCGGCATCCATCCCGGGACTGTGCCGGTGGTGATATGTCAGGATGGGTTCTGGCTCAAGGCCGGGGCGACAGCGTGCGGGGAAGCCGCCCCCATCCCCTTCACCCGCCCTTAACGGGCGCGGGTGTTGACTTTTTGCCCTCGCCTCCGCCTTATGGCGCGGCAATTTCGAGCGGAAGATTAGGCAGATGGGCACAAAAGGCGGGTGGATGCTGGCGGGCGCGATGGCGCTGGGCTGTGCCGGGCCGGTCGCGGCCCAGAGCCTTTACGCGCCCGAGCCCATGGCCAATATCGTCGATGAATTGCGCATCGGCCTGCATGCCCATGACGTGCACCATGCCGCGCTGCCCTTCCTCGTGCAGGAATGGAAGCTCAACCGCATCGAGGACATCAGCTTCGACGTGCTGTTCCATTCGCCCGATCTCGACGTTTTCCGCTGGATCGGCGCGCCGCGCCCGGAAGTGGGGGTGACGCTGAACCTGGCCGGACAGGACAGCCTCGCCCATGCCGGCCTCACCTGGCAATTACCGCTGTTCGAGACGCCCTTCTATCTCGAAGGCACCTTCGGGGCGGCGGTCCATAATGGCGTCCTGGCCGGGGCCGTGGGCACGCGCAAGAATTTCGGCTGCGCGGTCAATTTCTACGAGCGCTTCGGCGTCGGCGCCCGGCTGGGCGAGAATGCCACCGCCACGCTTACCTATGAGCACAGCTCCAATAATGGCTGGTGCGCGGCCAATGACGGGCTGTCCAATTTCGGCCTGCGCGTGGGCTGGAAGTTCTGAGCCCGGCGCCGGCCACAAGGCGCATTGACTCTTTCCTATATCAGAGTATGACAAGTCCTGCTTTCAACCGCAGCAGGCATGTCATGCGCCGCCTTTTCGACAGGACGAAGCCTTTCGCCCTCCGCCTTGCCGGCGGTGTCGCTGCCCTCATGAGCAAAAAAACCACCAAAACCGCCTGACGCTTTTCCCCGGGCCGTCTCCCGGCGGGGAGAGGCGCCAAACCGGATTGGCCGCGGCCTTGAGGCCGCGCGGGAGCGAAAACGGGCAGGAACTGGAGTTCAACGAATGGGTTATCGCGTCGCTGTCGTCGGGGCCACGGGCAATGTGGGCCGGGAAGTGCTCAATATTCTGGCGGAGCGCAAGTTCCCCGCCGACGAGGTCTTTGCGCTGGCCTCGTCGCGCTCGATCGGCAAGGAATTGTCCTATGGCGACAAGGTGCTGAAGGCCAGGGACCTGCAGCATTTCGATTTCTCGAGCGTGGATTTCGCCATCATGTCGGCGGGCGGCTCCATTTCCAAGGAATGGGCGCCCCGGATCGCGGCGGCCGGCGCCATCGTCATCGATAATTCGAGCTATTGGCGCTATCACGCCGAGGTGCCGCTGGTGGTGCCCGAGGTCAATGGCGCCATCCTGGAACGCTGGCTGGCCGACCCCCGGCGCAACAACATCATCGCCAATCCCAATTGCTCCACCGCCCAATTGGTGGTGGCGCTCAAGCCGCTCCACGATGCCGCCACCATCAAGCGCGCCGTGGTCTCGACCTACCAGTCGGTCTCGGGCGCGGGCAAGGAGGGCGTGGACGAGCTCTGGAACCAGACCAAGGGCATCTTCGTCAACGATTCCCCCAGCCCGCAGAAGTTCCCCAAGCAGATCGCCTTCAACGTCATCCCCCATATCGATGTGTTCATGGAGGATGGCTACACTAAGGAAGAGTGGAAGGTGCTGGCCGAGACCAAGAAGATCCTCGATCCCAAGATCAGGGTGAGCTGCACCGCCGTGCGCGTGCCGGTCTTTGTCGGGCATTCCGAGGCGGTCAATCTCGAATTCGAGAAGCCTATCACCGCCGACGAGGCGCGCGAGGTGCTGCGCGAGGCGCCGGGCGTCTCGGTCATCGACAAGCGTGAGGCGGGCGGCTACGCCACGCCGGTGGAATCGGTGGGCGAATACGACACTTTCGTCTCCCGCATCCGCGAGGACAATACGGTCGAGAACGGGTTGGCCCTGTGGGTGGTCTCGGACAATCTGCGCAAGGGCGCCGCGCTCAATACCATCCAGATCGCCGAGGAGCTGATCGCCCGCGGCCTCAAGCCCCGCGCGGCCTGAGAGACTCGCCGGGGCCGGGTGAACCTCGTCCCCGGCCGGTAGCGCCGCCGGCCTCAAACGAAAGAGCCATCCCGGGAGGCTCGGGATGGCTCGCTGGAAAAGCGGAATTTTCCAGAAAAGGGCCGGCTTAGCTCGCCGGGATGGCCGAGGCCGTCAGGCCCTCATATTCTTCCAGCGACAGCTCGCCATTGCCGTCCACATCGGCGGCGTTGAAGGCATCCTGGGTCAGGTCGGGCCAGGCGACGACGGCTTCGGCAAAGGAGACCGAGCCATTGGCGTCGGTATCGACCGAGGCGAAATCGGTGGCGGCCTGGGCGAAAGCGGCGCCCGACAGGCCGAGCACGACGAGGGAGGAAAGCAGAATCGTCTTCATGGGAGTTCAGCTCCAACAGTAAGGGAGAAAAGCGGCACCGGGTCTGCCCGTCGCCGACGAGCCGCTCTCCTGCGGCCCGTGATGCTGAGACTGGCCGGGCAATGTGACCGCCGATGGCCGGCTTTCGGGCGGGGTTGGACCCTTGTCGGGGCAATTTTGGGACGCCGGAAACCTCCGGAAATCCGGGGGTTTTCAATAGGGCATAAGAAAACCCGGCTGCGTTTGCAGTCGGGTTTTGGTTTTACTGGTCACGATTGCGGCATCAAAAGTGCAATTTTCCGGCCCCGGCGGGCTTTACTGGCCGGCGCCCTACAGTTCGGGGCGGATGAAGTCGCCATGGGAGTTCATGATCCACAATTCGCCCGTGGAAATGTCGAACCAGGCGCCGTGGACGGCGAGCTTGCCGGCCTTTTCCAGCTCGGCCACATAGGGGAAGGTGCGCAAATTGCGGATCGAGTTGCGAATGGAGATGCGCTCCAGCGCCGTCTGCCGCTCGGTGGGGGTGAGCAGGCTGTTGCGGCCGAGCTGGTCGGGCAACTCGCCCAGCATGTTCATCCATTTGCCGATGAAGTCGCCGGCGTCGAGCGGGGCGTGGCTGGGGTCGAGCGCCGCCTTGATGCCGCCGCAGCGGCCATGGCCCATGATGACGATATTGGCGATGTTGAGCGCCTTGACGGCGAACTCGATGCCCGCCGAGGTGCCGTGCTGGCCGCCATCGGGCTCGTAGGTGGGCACCAGGTTGGCGACGTTGCGCAAAACGAAGAGCTCGCCGGGCCCGGCGTCGAAGATCATCTCGGGCGCCGCGCGGCTGTCGCAGCAGGCGATAATCATGGTGGTGGGGTGCTGGCCCGCGTCGGCAAGGTCGCGGATCCGGTCTTTTTCACGCGTATAGCGCCCCGCCATGAAGTTGGCGTGGCCCTTGAGCAGATGTTCTGGAAACTGGTGCATGGGATGTCGAATACCGCTAAGAGAGAGCCAGATCAACACCGGCATGAGGGCCGCGTGCGGGGGATGTCCATATGCTCATCTATCGTTTCCTGACCGGCGAGGACGATTCCAGTTTCTGCCACAAGGTGACCAGGGCGCTGAGCGAAGGCTGGCAATTGCACGGCTCGCCCAGCTATGCCTATGACGCGGTGAGCAAGAAAATGCGCTGCGGCCAGGCCGTCACCCGCCTCGCCCCCGACCAGCCCTACGATCCCGAGCGCAAGCTGGTGGATTACTGAAGCGTCGGCTCGCCCTACCTAGGGAAACCACCCCGCCCCTGCTGGAGAGGAACAGCTCGCAACCCCTCATCCGCCCCTTCGGGGCACCTTCTCCCGCAAGGGGAGAAGGGGGCTCGTGGCCGTGGCACCCTCTCGCCCCACCCCCTTGTCGCCCCGGACCTGATCCGGGGCCCATCCTGACATCGCGCCGCTCCCACCCTTTCAGGAGCGATCCCGCCGCAAAGCCGGGATGACAGCGGGCGCAGAAACCGGCCCCGTCTTCACCTCTCCCTTTGGGGGAGAGGTCGGCCCGCAGGGCCGGGTGAGGGGGCCTTGTTTCCATTCATCCCTTCGCCCCGGTCCTTTCTTCGCCCTCGCCGGGTTTGCCCCGGCGCAAGCCCCACCGTCATTGCCGGGCCTGTCCCGGCAATCCATCCCTCCGCTTGTGCCGAGCCCTCCATGGATCACCGGGACAAGCCCGGTGATGACGGGGGAGGTATTGTGCTCCCCCTCCAACCGGCGCGGCCCATGGACGTGATCCGCGAGCCACCTTCTCGCCCCTCACTTGTCGCCCGGCCCCCGAGCCCCGGCCCATCCTGATATCTTGCCGTTTCCCCCTTTCAGGATGGCTCCCGCCGCAAGGCCGGGATGACATCGGGCGCAGCAACCGGCCCCCTCTTCACCTCTCCCTCTGGGGGAGAGGTCGGCCCGCAGGGCCGGGTGAGGGCGCCTTGCTTCTCCATGCCCCTCCTCTGCACCCGCTTATGCGTATCCCGCACAGTCTGGGCGCTTTACGAACAAAGTGCGCAATGCGCCAAAAGTCGGAGCGCCATGCTTTGATTTTGTAAGCTTTGGGCGCTAGAAGTCTCGAACCATTCCAAACTGTGGCGGGTCTTCCCGCCGGCCAGCGAGGCGTCATGACGGTCCGATCCCGACCCATATCACCGCATCTGCAAATCTATCGCTGGACCGTCACCATGACGATGTCCATCCTCCACCGCGCCACGGGCCTGGCCAATTATGCCGGCATGACGCTGTTCGTCATCTGGCTGGTCGCCGCCGCCAGCGGGCAGGAAGCGCTCAACGGGGTCAATGCCCTTTACGGCAGCTGGTTCGGCCAGCTGGTGCTGTTCGGCTTCACCTGGAGCCTCGTCCACCACATGCTGGGGGGCCTCAGGCATTTCGTCTGGGATTTCGCGGTGATGATGGAGCCGGGCCAGCGCGAGAGAATGGCCTGGGCCACCATTATCGGCTCGGTCGTCCTCACCCTCCTCATCTGGACAACCTTCGTGTGGATGGCCTGACATGCGCGAAACCGTGATTACCACTGCCATGATCGCCGATCCCAAGTCGAAATATGGCGACGCCCGCGCCTCGACGCGCCATTTCATCACCCAGCGGCTGACCGGCGCCATCAACGTCGCCTTCCTGTTGCTGTTGCTGTTCATTATCGTGCGGCTGGCCGGGCAGGATCGGCCCGACATGGTCGCCGTCATCGGCAACGCCTGGATCGGCCTGCCGCTGGCGGTTCTGATCGCCGTCGCCGCCATCCATATGCGCAACGGCATGCGCGATACGCTGGAGGATTATGTCCACGGCGCGCTTTATCGCCTCGCCATGCTGCTCAACACGCTCTTCTGTCTCATCCTTGCGCTCGCCGGCATCGGCGCGGTGCTGCGTCTCGTCTTCTGGGGTTGATCGAAATGGGTAACTACGAACTGATCGACCACGAATTCGACGTGGTGGTGGTCGGCGCCGGCGGCGCGGGCCTGCGCGCCACCCTGGGCATGGCCGAGCAGGGCTTCAACACCGCCTGCGTCACCAAGGTCTTCCCCACCCGTTCGCACACCGTGGCCGCCCAGGGCGGCATTGCCGCCTCGCTCCAGAACATGGGGCCCGACAGCTGGCAGTGGCATATGTATGACACGGTCAAGGGCTCGGACTGGCTGGGCGACAACGACGCCATGGAATATCTGGCGCGCGAGGCCCCGGCCGCCATCTACGAGCTCGAGCATTATGGCGTGCCGTTTTCGCGCACCCAGGAAGGCAAGATCTATCAGCGCCCCTTTGGCGGGCACATGACCGAATTCGGCGACGGCCCGCCGGTGCAGCGCACCTGCGCCGCGGCCGACCGCACCGGCCACGCCATCCTGCACACGCTTTACGGCCAGTCGGTCAAGAACAACGCCCAGTTCTATATCGAATATTTCGCGCTCGACCTCATCATGGGCGAGGACGGGTCCTGCCAGGGCGTCATCGCCTGGAAGCTCGATGACGGCACGCTGCATCGCTTCCGCGCCAAGCTGGTGGTGCTGGCCACCGGCGGCTATGGCCGCGCCTATTTCTCGGCCACCTCCGCCCATACCTGCACCGGCGACGGCAATGGCATGGTGGCCCGCGCCGGCCTGCCGCTCCAGGACATGGAATTCGTGCAGTTCCACCCCACCGGCATCTATGGCGCCGGCGTGCTCATCACCGAGGGCGCGCGCGGCGAGGGCGGGTATCTGACCAATTCGGAAGGCGAGCGCTTCATGGAGCGCTATGCCCCCAATGCCAAGGATTTGGCCAGCCGCGACGTGGTTTCGCGCTGCATGACGCTGGAAATCCGCGAGGGCCGGGGCGTCGGCCCCAAGAAAGACCACATCTATCTCCACCTCGACCATCTCGATCCCAAGGTGCTGCATGAGCGCCTGCCGGGCATTACGGAATCGGCGAAAATCTTTGCCGGTGTCGACCTCACCCGCGAGCCGATCCCGGTGCTGCCCACGGTGCACTACAATATGGGCGGCATCCCGGCCAATTATCACGGCGAGGTGCTCAACCCCACGCCGGACGATCCCAATCGCGTCGTGCCCGGCCTGATGGCGGTGGGCGAGGCGGCCTGCGCCTCGGTGCATGGCGCCAATCGCCTCGGCTCCAATTCGCTCACCGACCTGGTGGTCTTCGGGCGCGCCGCCGCTTTGCGCGCCGGCAAGGTGCTGGACAAGGCCGCGCCGGTGCCGGGCATCAACAAGGCGCAGGACGACAAGATCCTTGCCCGTTTCGACCGGCTGCGCAACGCCGATGGCGGCCAGCCGACGGCCAGGCTGCGCGACGAGATGCAGCGCACCATGCAGGCCGATGCCGCCGTGTTCCGCACCTCCGAATCGCTGCAAAAGGGCGTCGCCGCCATGGGCGAGATCTATGCCCGCCTGCCCGACATCAAGGTCACCGACCGCTCGCTGATCTGGAACACCGACCTGGTGGAAACGCTGGAGCTGGAAAACCTCATGGTCTGCGCCATGACCACGGTGGTCTCGGCCGAGGCGCGGCACGAGAGCCGCGGCGCCCATGCGCATGAGGATTATCCCAGCCGCGACGACGCCAACTGGCGCAAGCACACGCTGAGCCGCATCGATGCCCAGACCGGCGCGGTGGCCCTCTCCTATCGCCCTGTCATCGTCGATCCGCTCACCCCGCAGGACCAGGGCGGGATCGACCTGAAGAAGATCGCGCCCAAGGCGCGCGTCTATTAGGGGAAGGCCATGTGCGAGCAATGCGGCCTGGCCGATGACCATGAGGACGATATCGAGGCGCTGGTGAAGGCGTTCCTGGCGCGCCGCGAGGCAGCCCTGCGCCTTGCGGGCAAGACCGGGCCGGCGCCCGGCGCCGCCGGCGATACGCCCGTTTCCACCCTTTCGGAGAAAAGCCCATGACCGGAAAGCCTCTCCTCGCCCTCGCCTTGCTGGCGGCCTTCGCGGTCCCGGCTATCGCCGCCGCGCCGACAGCGGCGCAGAAGGATGAATTCTACCGGGTCTGCATGGGCATCGCCCAGGATGCGGGCCTGTGCGGCTGCAAGGCCGATGCGGCCATGACGCTCATCGATGAGCGTTTCATGGGCGTGGTCATCGCCTCGATGAAGGGCTCTTCGCCCGCCGCCGGCGATTTCAAGGCCTACAACACCTACGTGGCCAGATCGAACCAGATCTGCAAGCCGAATTATTGAGACGAACGCGCCGGGTTGAGCGGCGCAGAATGAGGACAGAATGGCCGAACTGACGCTCCGCAAGGCCGACCAGCCGCAAAAGGGCAAGATCTGGCCCAAGCCCGAAGGGGCGACGCGCCTGCGCGAATTCCATATCTACCGCTACGATCCCGACAAGGCCGACAATCCGCGCATCGAGACCTATTTCGTCGATCTGGACGATTGCGGCCCGATGATTCTCGATGGCCTGCTCTATATCAAGAACAGGATCGACCCCACGCTCACCCTGCGCCGCTCCTGCCGCGAGGGCATTTGCGGCTCCTGCTCGATGAACATCAACGGGCTCAACACCCTGGCCTGCACCAAGGGCATGGACGAGTCGACCGGCCCCATCAAGATCTACCCGCTGCCGCATATGCCGGTGGTCAAGGATCTGGTGCCCGATCTCACCAATTTCTACGCCCAGCACCGCGCCATCGAGCCCTGGCTCAAGACCACCTCGCCCACCCCGGAAAAGGAATGGCGCCAGTCGATCGACGACCGCGCCAAGCTCGACGGGCTCTATGAGTGCATCCTGTGCGCCTGCTGCTCCACCTCCTGCCCGTCCTATTGGTGGAATGGCGAAAAATATCTCGGCCCCGCCGCGCTGCTGCAGGCCTATCGCTGGCTCATCGACAGCCGCGACGAAACCACCCAGCAGCGGCTCGACGATCTCGAGGACCCCTTCAAGCTCTATCGCTGCCACACCATCATGAACTGCGCCAAGGTCTGCCCCAAGGGCCTCAACCCCGCCAAGGCCATCGCCCAGATCAAGAAGATGATGGTCGAGCGCCGCGTGGCCTGAGGCGCCACCCCCTGTCGCCCCGGCCTTGAGCCGGGGCCCATCCTGATATTGCGCCGATAATCTCCTCCCAGGATGGATCCCGGCGCGGGGGCCGGGATGACATTGGGCGGATGGGAATGGAATGTAGCGCTTTCCCCGCTCACCAGCCGCGCTCATCTCTCACAAGAAGCACCGGCGGCCCTGACGCCCCTATACCGCGCCCCACCGTCATTGCCGGGCTTGTCCCGGCAATCCATGCTTCCGCTTGCGCGGGACTTTCCCTGGATCACCGGGACAAGCCCGGTGATGACGATGGGGGGAACATCCCGCTCCCCCACGCATCGATTCCCACCTTTGCCCCAGCGACGCGAGGGGTGTGCTCGAATGGCACGCTTCCGCCACCCCCTGTCGCCCCGGCCTTGAGCCGGGCCCATCCTGATATTGTGCCGGCAATCCCCTCCCAGGATGGATCCCGGCGCGGGGGCCGGGATGACCTCGGAGGAGGGAATGGAATGTGGTGCTTCCCCGCTCACCAGCCGCGCCCTGCTCCCCGCAAGAAGCACCGGCGGCCCTGACGCCCCTATACCGCGCCCCACCGTCATTGCCGGGCTTGTCCCGGCAATCCACCCCTCCGCTTGCGCGGGACTTTCCATGGATCACCGGGACAAGCCCGGTGATGACGATGGGGGAAACATCTCGCTCCCCCCACGCATCGATTCCCACCTTTGCCCCAGTGGCGCGAGGGGTGCGCTCGAATGGCACGCTTCCGCCCACCCCCTGTCGCCCCGGCTCAGAGCCGGGGCCCATCCTGATATTGTGCCGGCAATCCCATCTCAGGATGGATCCCGGCGCGGGGGCCGGGATGACCTCGGAGGAGGGAATGGAATGTGGTGCTTTCCCCGCTCACCAGCCGCGCCCTGCTCCCCGCAAGAAGCACCGGCGGACCTGGCGCCCTCACACCCCGCCCCACCGTCATTGCCGGGCTTGTCCCGGCAATCCATGCTTCCGCTTGCGCGGGACTTTCCATGGATCACCGGGACAAGCCCGGTGATGACGATCGGAGAATGCCCCACTCTCCCGCAAGGGAGAAAGAGAGGCGGCCGGCAGGGCGCCGTATGGCCTTGCCTGCCCCGGCGCTCCCGTTAATCCCGGGAGGGGATCAGTATCACCGTGCCGTCTTCATAGGCCGCGCGGCAGTCATTGGCGTCGTGCATCAGGTCGCCCTCCAGCAGCACCGTGGCGGCGCCGGGACCCATGAAGCGCGGATCGTCGCAATATTCATCATCGGCATAGTCGGATTCGTTGTCGCCGAATTCGATATGGCTGGAATCATAGGGTGCGCCGGCGGCGTATTCGGGCGTATAGACTTCGATGATCGATACCTTGCCCTCCGCTTCCAGCGCCCGGCAGTCGCTGGCATCGCCATACATGTCGTCGTCGAGCATCTTCTTGTCGGTGCCGGGGCCGGTGAAGCGCGGGTCGTCGCATTCCCCGTCATTGGCCCACTCGCTCCAGTCGTCGCCGTAATCGAATTCGACCGGCGGCAGTTCCGGCTCTTCCCCCATATAGGTGATGGTGCCGGCCTCGAAGGCGGCGCGGCAGTCGCTGGCGTCGGCGCGCAGGTCCTCCAGCTCCAGGATGGGCGCCATGCCCTCGCCGGAAAAGCGCGGATCGTCGCACTGGCCATCGCCGGTCCAGCGGCCGGAATCGTCGCCGAAATCGATGTCCCCGGTTTCGCCCGCCAGGCCGTCGGGCTCGGCCGCGACGCTGGCCGCGGCGCGATCGCCGCCGGCATCGAGCTTGCCCGCCTGGGCCGGCAGGATGAAGCCGAAGGTGAGGAGCAGCGCAAGGCCCATGAGCGGGCCGGCGGCGAGACGCGGGGAATGGGGCATGGGTGTCGTCCTTTCAGGTCCGGGCCGGGATCGGGCGCGAGCTTAGGACGTTTCGGGCCGGGCTGGCTACGGGTTTTGCGTGCGGGCGCGTCTTTCGGCGCGGGCGAACCAGACCGCCCCGACCAGCACCAATGCGGTGGCCAGGCCATGGAAGAGGGTGAAGGCCTCGCCCAGCATGATGACGGCGAAGACCGTGGTCACCAGCGGCCCGAAGGCGGAGGTGGCGGCGGTGGCGCGGGCGCCGATGCGGGCCATGCCGGCATTCATCATGAAGCTGGGCAGGATGGTGCCCAGAAGGCCCAGCGCCAGCCCGTAGCCCCAGACCGGCGGGCTCAGCTCCAGATAGCTTTGCGGCCCCGACAGCACCAGGTTCTGCGCGATGGCGCAGAGCGCGGCGGTGGACATGCCGATGCAGGTGAACAGCGCCGAACCCAGCACCAGCATCTGCCGCTTGGCCAGGTGCTGGTAGAAGGCGAAGGTGATGGCCGAGCCCAGCACCAGCAGCGAGCCCAGCACCAGCCCGTCCGGCTCCACGGCCAGGTTCCAGCCGAACATGACCAGCAGGCCCGCATAGGAGAGCGCCATGCCCGGCACCACGCTCCAGGCCATGCGGTCGCCGAAGAACCAGACGCCGAACAGCAGCACGAAGAAGGGATAGGTGAACAGCACCAGCCGCTCGTATTGCACCGAAATGAAGTTGAGGCCGGAAAAGTCGAGATAGCTCGAAACGTAATAGCCCAATATGCCGATGGCCATGCTGGCCAGAACCGGGCCGGGGCGCAGGCTAGCGCGGAGCTTCTCCCCGCGCATCAGGATCGTGGTCATAATGGCCAGATAGACCGGCAGCGCCACCAGCATGCGCAGGCTGAGCAGCATCTCGCTGGAGACGCCGTGGCCATAGGCGAGCTTGATGAAGATGCCTTTGGTCGAAAACAGGATGGTGCCGCCAATGGCCAGGCTGTAGCCGATGAGATCGCTGCCGGCCGGTCGGGTCTGGGTCATGATTGTCCAGAGGTGAGAACAGGATGACCTTGTTAGAGGCGTGAAAAAACGCGCACAAGTGCGGCGGATGCGTTAACCGTCCAGTGCCGAAGCGGGATTGAAGTGTTAGCAGTCCGTTAACCGTCAGCCGCGCGGATGCGCCTTGCGGTAGCTTTCCAGCAAATGCTCGGTGTCCACCGCCGTATAGATCTGCGTGGTGGAAAGGCTGGCATGGCCCAGAAGCTCCTGGATGGCGCGCAGATCGCCCCCCCGGCCCAATAAATGCGTGGCGAAGGAATGCCTTAGCGCGTGCGGGGTGGCCGAGGGCGGCAGGCCGAGGGCGCCGCGCAGCTGCGCCACCCGCATCTGGATGAGCCTGGGCGCCAGCACGCCCCCCCGAACCCCCCGGAACAGCGGCTCTTCCGGCCAGGGCTTGAAGGGGCAGAGCGAGATATAGAGCGCGATGGCCTGGCGCACCGGCTCGATCAGCGGCACCAGGCGCGTCTTGCCGCCCTTGCCGGTGACGCGCAGGGTCTCGCCTTCGAGGTCGGAGCCGGTCAGCGCCAGCGCCTCGGCAATGCGCAGGCCGGCGCCATAGCACAGCGAGAGCACCGCCATGTCGCGGGCGGCGACCCAGGGGCGGTCTTCCATTTCTCTTGTTGTTTCAATGGTTTGTTTGGCCTCATCCACGGTCAGCGCCTTGGGCAGGGAGCGGGGCAGACGCGGGGTGCGGATGGCGTTGAAGGCTTCGGTGCGCAGGACGTCATTGCGCTCGAGAAAGCCGAAAAAGCTCTTCAGCGCCGAGAGCACCCGCGCCAGCGAGCGCGAGCCCAGGCTTTCGCCGCGGCGCTGGGCCATGAAGGCGCGAATGTCGGCGGCGCGCAGATCCTGCAAGGTCGCAAGGGTTACTGGGCCCCCGGTATGGCCGGCCAGAAAGCCCAGGAACTGGTCGAGATCGCGGCCATAGGCCTCCAGCGTTCTGGGGGCCAGCCGGCGCACCGCCCCCAGCTCGCGTTGCCAGGCGGCAAGCTGGGCGCGCAGCGCTTCATCGGTGGCAAAGGCGGAATCGACCATGACCGCAGTCTCAACCGGCATGGTGAACCGATCCTTAACCCCGATGGGGGACGTTGGGTTCATGTATCGGAGCCGTGCCATGTCCAATCCCCGCGCCCATCGCTATCTGCTGGCCCTTCTGCTCGCCGGGGCGGTGTGCCCGGCGATGGCGGCCGATTACTGGAGCGAGCCGCCGCCCTCCTGGCCGGGGCCGCAATCGCGCCAATATGCCCATGAGGACGAGACGGCGCGCCTCCGCGCCGAGGCGGGCATGCTGTTCCTGCGCGGGGACGAATATGTGTTCAGCGGCGATTCGACGCTGAGCCAGCTCATCTGGGAGAGCAAGCTGCCCGTGCTGCGCGGCAGCATCGACGTCAATGTGGGCGGCGGCTTTTCCGTGCGTGCCGAGGGGAGCGTTGCCGGCCTGGGCACCTCCTCGATGGAGGATTACGACTGGCTTATACCCACCAGCAATTTCGACGCCTGGACGCATCGCTCGCAGCATCCGGACACGAATGTCGACCATTTCTACACCGGGGCCTTCTCGCTCGGCTACGAGCTGGTGCGCGAGCCCGATGCGGTGGTGCGCGCACATGCCGGGCTCAAATATACCGATGTGCAATGGTCGGCTTATGGCGGCTCCTATATCTATAGCGAGAAGGGTTTCCGCGACACGGTGGGTAATTTCGCCGATGGCGCGCAGGCCATCACCTATCGCCAGCAATTGCCCGAGATCTTCGTGGGCGTGGATGGCGAGCAGACCTATGGCAAGCTGCGGGTGGGCGGGCTGTTGCGGGGCGGCATCACCGTTTTCGGCCAGTCGCGCGACAATCACTGGATGCGGAACCTGCTGATCGAGGACAGCTTCCGCGTCACCCCCACCTTCACCGCCGGGCTCGACATGGGCTATGCGCTGGGCCGCAATGCCGAGCTGTTCGTCGCCGCCCGCTACGACCAGGCCTTCCAGATGCGGGGCAATGCCGTCTATTCCAACACCACGACCGGCGCGGTGACCATCGCCCAGGACGATATCGCCGGGGCGGCGCTGCGCGGCATCGAGGTGACCGGGGGGCTGATGGGGCGCTTCTGAGCTCCGATGTGGCCGGCCTGCACCAGTCCGGCCCCTCCCTCTCTCGGTCCGGACACGCCGGCGTGAGCGGGCTTCCGTCTCCTGCGCTTGTGGGCTAGGGGAGGGCATGAAGCGTCTCCTGCATATCCTGGTTCTCGCCCTGGCCCTTGCGGGCCTCATGGCGCCCGGCCTTCGGGCCGAGGGGCGGACGGGACAATGCGCGCGCGCCCTCTGGGCGCAGGGCCAGTCGGTGGCGGGCCAGCCGGCGCCGGTCAAGGTCTCCGGCCTTGCCGCCCCGCTCAGGATCATCGCCTGCCCGGACCTGGCCGTCATGGCCACGGCGGCGAGCCTCCCCCTGGCGCCGCGCCCGGTCCTGCCGCGGGCTGAGACGACGCCCCTGCTGCGGGCATTGGTTTCGGAGGCTGAGCCGCCGCCTCCAAGAGGGGCCTAGTTCCCGTTCCTTCCCGAAACGATTTCCCGTTTTCCCTGCGGCCTGCGGGCCGCCATCCAGAGTTTTCGACATGACCTTGCCCCTTCTCGGCCGCCGCCAGTTCCTGGCCGGCGCCGCCAGTCTTTCCGCCCTGACCCTGGCCGGCTGCGCCACCACGGCGCCGCGCGCGGTCGCGCCCACCGGTCCGGTGCGCCATGCCGTGCCGGCCGACGTGCAGATGATGTATGGCCCGGTTTACGACGAGCCCTATCCGCTGCGCGCCGCCGACATGTCGCTGGTCGACCCCCTCTACTGGCGCCAGCAGGTGACCGATCCCACCGGGGAAAAGCCCGGCACCGTGGTGGTCGATACGCCCAACCGCTTCCTCTATCACGTGCAGGAGGACGGGCTGGCGACGCGCTATGGCGTCGGCATCGGGCGCGACGGCTTTGCCTGGTCGGGCCGGGCCCATATCGCCTATAAGCGCGTCTGGCCGCGTTGGACCCCGCCCGTCGAGATGATCGCCCGCCAGCCCGAGCTGGAGCCCTATCGCCACGGCATGGAGCCGGGCATCGACAATCCGCTGGGCGCGCGCACGCTCTATATTCACCAGGGCAATGTCGACACCATCTACCGCATCCATGGCAATCCCGACGAGCGCAGCATCGGCAAGGCGGTGTCGAGCGGCTGCGTGCGCCTGTTGCAGCAGGACATCATCCATCTGCACGATGCCGTGCGCGCCGGTTCGCCCCTGCTGGTGGTCTGACCGAAAAGGGCAGAATCACTTGCGCTCGGCGCGGGGCCATGCGAACAGAACGGGTACAGATGGAAGCGTATCCCGATAGTGTCGCCGTCATGGTGGGGGTGGCCGTCGACGGCCCCTACAGCTATCGCGTCCCCGCCGGCATGGCGGTGACGCGCGGCTCCATCGTGGCCGTGCCGCTGGGGCCGCGCCTGATCCTGGGCGTGGTCTGGGGCAAGCCGAAGGACACAATCGCCCATAACCGGCTGCGCGACATCGCCCAGGCCTATGACGTGCCCCCGCTCAGCGAGGAATTGCTCAAGCTGGTCGAATGGGTGGCCCGCTATACCTTGGCGGCGCCCGGCCAGGTGTTGCGGGCGGTGCTGCGCTCGACCGAGGCGCTCGATCCGCCCCGGCCGGTCATTGCCTATCGCCGCACCGGCCACGAGCCGGAAAAGCTGACCCCAGCGCGGCTGCGCGTGCTCGACGCGCTGATGGACGACATGGCCTGGCCCAAGCCGGCCCTGATCGGGGCGACCGGGGTTTCTTCCTCGGTGATCGAGGGGCTGGAGCGGGCCGGGGCGCTGGAAAAGCTGGAAATGTCGCCGCCGCCGGTGGTGATGCCGCCCGATCCCGGCCATGCCATTGCCAGCCTTTCCCCCGAGCAGCAGGGGGCGCTGGAGCAGATCCGGGCCCTCTCCGCGGACCGGTTCGGGGTGGCCCTGCTCGATGGCGTCACCGGCGGGGGCAAGACCGAAGTGTTCTTCGAGGCGGTGGCCGATACATTGCGGGCCGGGCGGCAGGCCCTGATCCTTCTGCCCGAAATCGCCCTCACCAATACCTTCATCGACCGCTTCACAAGGCGCTTCGGCACCCGCCCGGCCGAATGGCATTCAGACATGACGCCGGTGCAGCGCGCCAAGGTGTGGCGCGGCGTGCTCGAGGGCAATGTGCGGGCGGTGGTGGGGGCGCGCTCGGCGCTGTTCCTGCCCTTCCGCGAGCTGGGCATGCTGGTGCTCGATGAAGAGCATGACGGGGCCTACAAGCAGGCCGATGGCGTCAATTACCACGCCCGCGACATGGCGGTGGTGCGCGCGCGCCTGGCCAATGCCCGCGTCATCCTGTCCTCGGCGACGCCCTCGGTGGAAAGCCGCAACAATGCCAATGCCGGGCGCTATGCGCATGTGAAGCTGGAAAACCGCTTCGCCGCGGCGGCGCTGCCCGATGTCACCGCCATCGACATGCGCCTCGATGGGCCCGACAAGGGCGAGTGGATTTCCCCGCTTTTGGCGCGCGAGGTCTTTGCCGCCATGGACCGGGGCGAGCAGGCGCTGCTGTTTCTCAACCGGCGCGGCTATGCGCCGCTGACGCTGTGCCGGGCCTGCGGGCACCAGTATCAATGCCCCAATTGCTCGGCCTGGATGGTGGAGCATCGCTTCCGCGGCGTGCTCATGTGCCATCATTGCGGGCATGAGGTGCGCACGCCCAAGGCCTGCGGGGCCTGCGGGGAAACTGATTCGCTGGTGGCGGTGGGGCCGGGCATCGAGCGGGTGGCCGAGGAGGCGGCGGCGCGCTTTCCCGATGCGCGGCGGGTGATCCTTTCCTCCGATATGGGCAGCCATGCGCAGTTGCGCGAGCGCTTTTCCGAGATCGAGCGGGGCGAATACGACCTCGTCATCGGCACCCAGCTGGTTTCCAAGGGCCATCACTTCGAAAAGCTCTCGGTGGTGGGGGTGCTCGATGCCGATCTGGGGCTGGCCCATGGCGATCCGCGCGCCGCCGAAAAGACCTACCAGATCCTGACGCAGGTGGCGGGCCGGGCCGGGCGCGCCAGCCGCCACGGCAAGGCGTTTCTCCAGACCTATCATCCCGACCATGCGGTGATGCGCGCCATGGTGAGCGGGGATCGGGAAGGCTTCTATGCCCATGAGCTGGCGGCCCGCGAGGCCGGGGGCCTGCCGCCTTTCGGGCGGCTGGCGGCGCTCATCGTTTCGGCCAATGAGCAGGCGGTGGCCATGGATTTCGCCAAAAGGCTGCTCTCGGCGGCGCCCATGGCCGAAGGCGTGCGGCTGTTCGGGCCGGCCGACGCGCCCATTTCCATGGTGCGCGGGCGCCACCGCGTGCGGCTCCTGGCCCAATCGGGCAAGGATTTCGATCTTTCCGGCTATGTGCGCTTCTGGCTGGCTTCGGGCGACAAGATCACCGGCAATCTCAGGGTTCAGGTCGATATCGATCCCATGAGCTTCATGTGATTTTGCCTGCGACACTTTCGCCACAATTGATTCTGGGCTGCCCGCCTTGCATGGCGCGCCGGCCCTGTGCTAGAGGGAGCGCGATTTTGAAGGGGTCCCGCGTGGCTCCTTATTCCTGACAAGAACAAGCGTCGGCAGCCGCCCGGTTTCGAAAGATAAATGGGGCGGCCAGGCAGGCCGGTAAACATTAGAGGGTGTAGCGGCATTGGCAGCGCAGAATTCAGTGCTTACCCAGATCGCCCGGCCATATGCGTCGGCGCTGTTCGATCTTGCCCAGAGCGAGAACCAGCTGGCTTCGGTTGAAACGTCGCTTTCCGACGTCTCCCGGCTCATCGGGGAAAGCGCCGACTTCGCGCGCTTCCTGCGTTCGCCGGTCATCACCACCGATGCCAAGGCGCAGGCGCTCGATGCGCTCCTGGCCAAAGCCAGCGCCAATGGGCTGGTCGCCAATTTCCTCAAGCTCGTGGCCAAGAATGGCCGGCTCTTCGCGCTCGATGCCATCATCGTGGCCTTCCGCGAGCTGGCCGCCAAGGCGCGTGGGGAAATCACCGCCGACGTCACCTCGGCCGCTCCCCTCACCGGCGAGCAGGTTTCGGCCCTGGCCGAGACGCTCAAGGCCCGCATCGGCAAGACGGTGACGCTCAACCAGTTTGTCGATCCCTCGCTGATCGGCGGCCTTCAGGTGAAGGTCGGGTCGCAGATGATCGATTCTTCCCTCAAGACGAAATTGACCGCGATGAAGATCGCCATGAAAGAGGTCGGATAAATGGACATCAAAGCCGCGGAAATCTCTGCGATCCTCAAGGACCAGATCAAGAATTTCGGCCAGGAAGCCCAGGTTTCCGAGGTTGGCCAGGTGCTCAGCGTCGGTGACGGTATCGCCCGCGTCTATGGCCTGGACAATGTGCAGGCCGGCGAGCTCGTCGAATTCCCCGGCGGCGTCAAGGGCATGGCCCTCAACCTCGAAACCGACAATGTCGGCGTCGTGATCTTCGGCTCCGACCGCGCCATCAAGGAAGGCGATGTCGTCAAGCGCACCGGCTCCATCGTGGATACGCCCGTGGGCAAGGGCCTGCTCGGCCGCGTGGTCGACGGGCTGGGCAATCCCATCGACGGCAAGGGTCCGATCGAGCATACCGAGCGCCGCCGCGTCGACGTCAAGGCCCCGGGCATCCTGCCGCGCAAGTCCGTGCACGAGCCCATGTCCACCGGCCTCAAGGCGATCGATGCGCTGATCCCCATCGGGCGCGGCCAGCGCGAGCTCATCATCGGCGACCGCCAGACCGGCAAGTCGGCCATCATTCTCGACACCTTCCTCAACCAGAAGCCCGCCCATGACGCCGGCGCTTCGGACACCGACAAGCTCTATTGCATCTATGTCGCCGTCGGCCAGAAGCGCTCGACCGTGGCCCAGTTCGTGCGTCAGCTCGAGGAAGCCGGGGCTCTGCCCTATTCCATCGTCATCGCCGCCACCGCCTCCGATCCGGCCCCGCTCCAGTATATCGCGCCCTTCACCGGCTGCGCCATCGGCGAGTGGTTCCGCGACAATGGCCAGCACGCCGTGATCGCCTATGACGATCTGACCAAGCAGGCCGTGGCCTATCGCCAGATGAGCCTCTTGCTGCGCCGCCCGCCGGGCCGCGAAGCCTATCCGGGCGACGTGTTCTATCTGCACTCGCGCCTGCTCGAGCGCGCCGCCAAGCTCAACGAGAACCACGGGCTGGGCTCGCTCACCGCCCTTCCGGTCATCGAGACCCAGGCCAATGACGTGTCGGCCTATATCCCGACCAATGTGATCTCGATCACCGACGGCCAGATCTTCCTCGAGACCAACCTCTTCTTCCAGGGCATCCGCCCGGCCGTGAATGTCGGCCTGTCGGTGTCCCGCGTGGGCGGCTCGGCCCAGATCAAGGCGATGAAGCAGGTGGCCGGTTCGCTCAAGGGCGAGCTGTCGCAGTACCGCGAAATGGCGGCCTTCGCCCAGTTCGGTTCGGACCTCGATGCGTCGACCCAGCGCCTGCTCAATCGCGGCGCCCGCCTCACCGAGCTGCTCAAGCAGCCGCAGTTCTCGCCCCTCAAGACCGAGGAGCAGGTGGCGGTGATCTTCGCCGGTGCCAATGGCTATCTCGACTCGATCCCCGTGGCCAAGGTGCAGGATTTCGAAAAGCACGTGCTCTCGAACCTGCGTGGCAAATATGCCGACCTGCTGACCACGATCGCCACCGACAAGCAGCTCAGCGACGACACCCGCGCCAAGCTCAAGTCGGCTCTGGACGAGATCAAGAAGACCTACGCGGCCTAAGGCCAGCAGGGAGACGACAGGCCCATGCCTTCGCTAAAGGACCTCAAGAACCGGATCGACTCGGTCAAATCGACCCAGAAGATCACCAAGGCCATGCAGATGGTGGCGGCGGCCAAGCTTCGCCGCGCCCAGGAAGCAGCCGAAGCGGCCCGTCCCTATGCCGAACGCATGGGCAAAGTGCTCGCTGCCCTTGGCGCCGTCTATGACGGGCAGGAAAATGCGCCGGCCCTGCTGGGCGGCACCGGCAAGGACCAGGTTCACCTCCTGGTCGTCGCCACCGGCGAGCGCGGCCTGGCGGGGGGCTTCAACTCCTCCATCGCGCGCCTGGCCCGCGACCACGCCGCCAGGCTCATCAGCCAGGGCAAGACGGTCAAGATCCTCACCGTGGGCCGCAAGGGCCATGAGATCCTGCGCCGGCAATATCCCGACCTGATCGTCGACACCTTCACCTTCCGCGAAGTGCGCCAGATGGGCTTTGCCCAGGCCAGCCAGGTCGCCGACAAGGTGCTGGCCATGTTCGAGGCCGGCGAATTCGACGTGGCCACCCTGTTCTTCGCCAAGTTCGGCTCGGTCATCAGCCAGGTGCCGACCGCCCAGCAGATCATCCCGGCCAAGCTGGAAAAGATCGAAGGGGAAGGCGAGGCCGCCGCGCCCGCCGTGCCCTATGAATACGAGCCGAGCGAAGAAGCCATCGTGGAAGACCTTCTGCCGCGCAATATCGCGGTGCAGGTGCTGCGGGCGCTGCTCGAGAATGCCGCCTCTTTCTACGGCGCGCAGATGTCCGCCATGGACAATGCCACGCGCAATGCCGGCGAAATGATCAACAAGCTGCAGCTGAGCTACAACCGCCAGCGCCAGGCCCAGATCACCAAAGAACTCATCGAAATCATCTCGGGCGCGGAAGCGCTCTAACCCATCAGCGAGGACGAACAAATGGCAGAGAAGAAGGCCGGTCGCGTTTCGCAGGTCATTGGCGCCGTCGTTGACGTGGTGTTCGACGATCACCTGCCCGCCATCCTGAACGCGCTTGAAACCACCAATAACGGCCAGCGCCTGGTGCTGGAAGTCGCCCAGCACCTGGGCGAGAACGCCGTGCGCACCATCGCCATGGACACGACCGAAGGTCTGGTCCGCGGCGCCGAAGTGGTCGATACCGGCGCCGGCATCTCGGTTCCGGTGGGCGATGCCACCCTGGGGCGCATCATGAACGTCATCGGCGAGCCGATCGACGAGGCCGGCCCGATCGGGGAAACCGCCAAGCGCGAAATCCACCAGGACGCTCCCGCCTTTGTCGAGCAGAACCCGGAAAGCCAGGTTCTGGTCACCGGCATCAAGGTGGTGGACCTGATCGCCCCCTATGCGCGCGGCGGCAAGATCGGCCTGTTCGGCGGCGCCGGCGTGGGCAAGACCGTGCTCATCCAGGAGCTCATCAACAACGTCGCCAAGGCCCATGGCGGTTATTCGGTGTTCGCCGGCGTCGGCGAGCGCACCCGCGAGGGCAACGATCTCTATCACGAAATGATCGAATCGGGCGTGAACAAGGACCCGCATGAGAATGGTGGCTCGGCCGCCGGCTCCAAATGCGCCCTCGTCTTCGGCCAGATGAACGAACCCCCGGGGGCCCGTGCCCGCGTGGCGCTGACCGGCCTCACCGTCGCCGAGAATTTCCGCGACCAGGGCCAGGACGTGCTGTTCTTCGTGGACAACATCTTCCGCTTCACCCAGGCCGGCGCCGAAATGTCGGCTCTTCTGGGCCGCATCCCCTCCGCCGTGGGTTACCAGCCGACGCTGGCCACCGACATGGGCGCGATGCAGGAACGCATCACCACCACCACCAAGGGCTCGATCACCTCGGTGCAGGCCGTTTACGTGCCCGCCGACGATTTGACCGACCCGGCCCCGGCCACTTCCTTCGCCCACCTGGACGCGACCACCGTGCTCAACCGCGCCATTTCGGAAAAGGGCATCTATCCGGCCGTGGATCCGCTGGCCTCCAACTCCCGCATCCTCGACCCGCAGGTCGTGGGCCAGGAGCATTATGAGGTGGCCCGCAAGGTGCAGGAAGTGCTCCAGAAGTACAAAGCCCTGCAGGACATCATCGCCATTCTGGGCATGGACGAGCTGTCCGAAGAGGACAAGCTCACCGTGGCCCGCGCCCGCAAGATCGAGCGCTTCATGAGCCAGCCCTTCGACGTGGCCGAGGTCTTCACCGGCTCGCCCGGCGTCTTCGTGCAGCTCGAGGACACCATCAAGGGCTTCAAGGGCCTGGTGAACGGCGAATACGACCACCTGCCCGAAGCGGCCTTCTACATGGTCGGCACCATCGAGGATGCCGTCAAGAAGGCGCAGAAGCTGGCCGCGCAGGCCGCCTGATCGCGCGGGCTAACGCCCATCTCGTAATGGAGCCTGGATTTTCGGTCCGGGCTCCGTCGCCAAAGGACCAAAACCATGGCTGAAGGCCTCAAGATCGAGATCGTGTCGCCCGAGCGGCTGGTGCTGTCGGAAGTGGTGAATTCGGTCACCGTGCCGGGCAGCGAGGGCTATTTCACCGTCATGCACGACCATGCCCCGTTCATGACCACGCTGCGTCCCGGTTTCATCACCGTCAACGGCCGCGACGGCAAGGACGAGATCTTCTTCGTCAAGGGCGGCTTTGCCGATGTCTCCCCCGAGGGGCTGACGATCCTGGCCGAGCGTTCCTCGCCCTTCGCCGATTTCGACCATGCGGACCTGGCCGCCCAGATCAAGGCCGCCGAGGCCGAGCTGGCCGCCGCCGCGACGCCGGAAGACAAATCCTATGCGCAGGAAGTGGTCAGCGCCCTTCTGAACCTGGCCATGGAAGCCGGCCAGATCAATGGCGGCCATATCCACTAAGGCCCCGATCCGCGCCTGATGAATTCGCCCGCGACCCGCTCGCGGGCGTTTTTGTTTTAAGGTGCCTCACCTCTCCCTTGGGGGAGAGGTCGACGGCGAAGCCGGCGGGTGAGGGGGCCTATCGCCGCCCTGCGCCTCTGAAGGCCCCTCACCCCACCCGTGGACCAATCCCGCTCAGGTCGGATTGGCGCGGCGGCGGTATTGGCTGGCCAGATACAGCATCAGGGCGGCGAAGACGGCGCCGATCCCCACCTGCAGCCAGTCGAAGCGCGCCAGCATGTCGGTGATGAAGCTCACCGCCTCGAAGCGCCGCTCGCCTTCCCAGACGCCTTCGAGCACGTCGAGCGAGAGCGGCATTTGCGAGCGGTAGTCGAGATAGGCCCAGGTATGGGTGGAAAAGGGGTGCAGGCCCCCCAGCGTCACCCATTCCAGCGCCGAGACGATCGAGGGCAGCAGCACGGCGAGCGGAATGGCCCAGCGCCCCACGGCGGTGGCCATGGCCCCGACCAGCGCCATATAGGGCAGATACCAGAGCAGCGCGCAGGCCATCACCACGAAGAAGACCAGCGTCATCTGCACGTAGATGAGGGCGATATTGCCCAGCAGCGCGGCGCTGCCCAGCCCCGCCACCATGGTGGTGACATAGGCGACGCCGAACATCAAAAGGATGCTGACAAGGCCGATGCCGAACACGGTGATGGGCAAGATGGTCAGCGCCGCCACCAGCTTGCTGGCCAGCACCTTGAGGTCGGAAACCGGCATGGATTTCCAGAACAGCATGGAATTGTTGCGCTTGTCGGCGGCAAAGCCGTCTGCGCAATAGAAGAACAGCACGAACCCCAGATAGGCCAGCCAGCCGGCGGCGAGCGCGGCAAAGCCCGCTTCGAACACCCAGGTGGGGAAGATGGTGAGGAGCTGGCCCGACATGCGGCTGTCGAGCCGGTCGGCGCTGAAGGCCAGCAGGGTGAGCAGGAAGACGATGCCCACCAGGATGAGCGGGGCCAGCAGGAAGGCGCCGCGATGCTCGATGAATTCGCGGCGGATCAGGGCGAAAAAGGCCTTCATCGGACGGGCTCCGGGTTGGCGGTGGGCCGCTGCATCAGCGCCACGAAGAGATCGGATATGGTCGGGGTGGAGACGCGCCCCAGCGGCGCCAGCCGTTCGGGCCCGACCCCGTCGAAGATCATCACCGTCTGCCCGAAGCGGGTCTCCTCATAGACCGGGCCGAGCGCCCGCGCTTCGTTGCCCTTGTCGGCGTCCTCGATGACGAGCTGGGCGAATTTGCCGCTCACCTCTGCCATCGGCATGTGCAGGATCAGGCTGCCGTCGCGGATGAACATGATGTCGGAGAGCATGAACTCGATCTCGTCCACCTGATGGGTGGTGATGACCAGCGTGCGCTCGCCGGTCATGTAGTCCTCGAGCAGCCGCTTGTAGAAGCGCTTGCGATAGGTGATGTCGAGGCCCAGCGTCGGCTCGTCCAGCACCAGCAGCCGGGCATCGATGGCCATCACCACCGCCAGGTGCAGCTGGGCCAGCATGCCCTTGGAGAGCGTCCTGATCTTCATCTCGGGGCGGATGTCGGTGCCCTCGAGGAAGCTTTTCGCCTTGTCGGTGTTGAAATTGGGGTGGATGTCGGTGAGCATGGCGAACAGCTCGCGCACGCGCAGGAAGCGCGGCAGGCTGGCCACGTCGGAGATGAAGGCGACGTCCCGCATCAGCCGGGCGCGGTGGGCGAAGGGGTCCTGGCCCAGCACCCGGATCGAGCCCTGATAGCTGGTCAGGCCCAGCATGGCGTTCAGCGTCGTGGTCTTGCCGGCGCCGTTATGGCCGATCAGCCCATAGATGCGGCCGGCGGGAATGTCGAAATCGAGCCCGTGCAGGATTTCCTTGCGCCCGAATCGCTTGCGCAGACCGCGCGCCGAAACGATGGGCGGAAGGGTTTGCTCACTCATGAATCAGGTCCCGGTTGCGCGGTGGTGGGCGCAGAATAGGCCGCGCCACGAAAAACGCCTAGCCCACCAGGACAGGGGCGCCGCAGCGCACGCCATGGACCACCACGTCGGCCTCGCCCAGCGACAGGCCCACGGTCCGCAACACCGCCATCAGCGCCTGGTCGAGCACGGGGGCGAGAGGGGAGAGGATGGCGCCCAGCAATTGCCCGAGGCTGGACAGGTTGAGCCCCAGCCCCAGAATCGGCACCTGGAGCTTGAGATTGTCGAGGAGCGATTTGGTGAGCCCGGATGCCGGGGTGGTGAGGCGCGCGGTGCGCACCGTCTTGCCGGCGATGTCGGCGGAGGAGAAATCCAGCGCGATGGGCTGGGTCTGGGCCAGCTCGACCAGCGCGGCGCCGAAGACCTGGAGGATGGTGAGGCCCAGAAGCTTGACCTCCACCAGCCTGGCCGGGTCGAGCCGGGGGCTGGCGCCGAAATCGGCGAAGGCGGGATTGGTCAATTCCCCGATCATCAGCCGCAGCGCGCCGGGCCGCACCAGGATGCGGGCCGTGCCGCGATCCGCGCCCGCGCCGGGACAGGTGGCGGCGCCGACCATGGCTTCGGCATGGGCGGCCTCGAGGTAAAGCGGCAGGCGGATGGTTTCGCCCTGCAACACGCCCTTGCCCCCGATCTGGGCCAGCAGGCGCAGCCGCGCCTGCGCCGTGCGCACCGGCGTTCCCGCCGCCCCGATGCGCAGCCAGCCCCCGCCCTGGGGCGGCTCGCCCAGCGCCAGATCGGCATCGAGGCTCAAAAAGCCGGCGAAGTCCCCGCTCAGGGGCAGGTGCAGCATGTGCTGGCCATCGCTCAGCGTGGCTGCGGCGGCCAGCAGGTCGAGCGCCGAGATCGTGGTGAACAGCCCCTGCGCCCCGGCGCTGCCGATGGCCAGCGCGCCCAGCCGCCCCGCCTCGATCAGCCGGTTGAGCGGCAGGGACTCGGTGCCGAGCTGGTTGATGAGCTTTTGCAGCACGAGGCGCTGGGCGCCATTGCCCAGCCTGGAAAGGGCCCTGGCCAACTGGCCGCGATCGGCGCGCAGCGCCAGGAGGTCGTCATAGCTGCCGGCGGTGACGCCGAGCTCGCCGGCCAGCGCGTCGAGAAAACCGAACATGTCCACCTCGAGCCCGGCCAGGGCCTGGTAATCGAGCAGGGACAGGCTGACCTTGCTGCCCAGAAGCTGGTTGAGCGCGGCATTGGCGATGCCGCCCTTGAGCGCGGCGAGGCGCGAGCCCAGGGTGAAGGCCACTTCCGGGGTGAGGCTGGCCACGGCCCGCGCGCCCAGAAGCGGCGGCTCGGCCCAGCCATCGGCGAAATGCAGCCGCCCCTGCTGCTCGAAGCGCACGGAAACGGCGTTGAAGGGCGTGCGGCCGGGGGTGAAGCGCGCCGCCGCGTCCAGCGCCGGGTCAGGATCGTAGCGGCCGGCCTGCACCAGCAGGCCCGTTTGCGCGCCGGGGGCCAGCAGGCCCGCCTCCACCAGGGTGGATTGGGCCAGCGCCTGGGCGCGCTGGGGATTGCGGGCGGCGGTCAGCGCCGCCAGGTCCACCGCGCCCTGGATGACGCGACGCTCGTGATAAAGCGCGGCGGCGTCGATGGCGACGGCCGAGACCAGCGCCGAAATGGCAAAGCCCATGGCGAAGAGCACCGCCATATTGGCCCGGCAATCGCGCCAGAACCCGCTCATATTCCGCCCCGCCTGATGGTGGAGGTGATGACGATGGCCTGCGAGGGCAGCGGCAGGGGCGGATAGAGGTCCCAGATCGGCAGGTCCGAGGCGTCATAGGCCAGGGTCACGCGGTAATGGTCGGCATCGCCCGGCTTGTCGCCGATGGTGACGTCGAGCCGGTCGCGGCGGATAAGGGCATAGCTTGCGGCATTGGCGTCGAGAAAGGCGCCGACCAGATCATCGCGCTCGGCTTCGTCCAGCCCGGCGATGGCGGTGCGGGCGGCGTCGGCGGCGAGCTGCTGGAGGGAGTGGGCGGCGCCGAAATAGATGCCATAGGCGAGCATGCCGGTGAGCATCAGCAGGAAGACCGGCGCCAGGATGGCGAATTCGATCGCCGAGGTGCCGCGCGTGTCCCCGGCCCAGGGGAAAAAGGCAGGCTTGGAAAAAGCAGGCATGGCCGTCCTCCTTTTCGTCTCTCCATCCTGGCTCCGTCATGGCCTCCGTTTCCTCAACCGCACCATCGGGATCGCTGCGCAGGCCGATGCGCAGATGTGCGAACAGGGTTCGCCCTTTCTTCCGCGCCGCCGCGGGGCTCGAGCGTTTTCAGAAAAAGTGGCAATGGTTTTGCGGTTCGGAAACGCGGCGAAACAAAGACCTGGATCATTTCACTGGTTCAACGAAACAGTGAGATGATCTAGAAGCGGGGCATGGCCCGCTCCTTCCTTTTCGCGCAAGATCAAGGCGATGCCGCCACCACGCGGCTCATCGCCAGCGCGGCGCAGGCGACAGGCTTCATGAAGGGCGAGCCGGGCGCGGCCCGGCCCGGCTGGTATCGCGCCGGGGGCGACAATGGCGCGATCCTGGCCGAGCTGCATGCGGCGCTGGTGGCGGCCTATCCGGCGGCGGGACCGGCCTTCCACGCGGTCCGGCTCTGGACCAATCTTATCTGGCAGCCGGCCTATCTGGCCGTCATTGCCGCGCATCTGCATGGCGCCATGCCCGATTTCTCCGGCTTCAGCCAGCAAAGGCGCGGCGTCTATGTCGATGGCTACCGGCTGGTGCCGGGGGCGCAGGCGTCCGGCGCCGTCGAAACCCTGATCGCCGATGGCGCGCGGCAATTATCGGCGCTCACCGCCGCCATGCTCGAGGAGGTCAATGCCCAGGCGCGGCTGCGCCCGCTGCCGGCGCGGCGATTGCTGGCCGACCGCATGCTCAGCCTCATGGTATGGCTGGGCCAGCGCCGGCGGGATCTGTCCATAGAGGCCATCCAGGGCTTTTCCGCCCTCTGGCTCGAGGGGCTGGGCCTCACGGGGCAGGGGGATCTGCAAATGGTCGAGGCGGCGGGCGGGCAGCGCCTGCTCATCGTGCGCCGCAAGGGGTGTTGTCTGGATTACCGCATCACGCCCGACCGACTCTGCGCCAGTTGCCCGAAACAGGACGACGCCCTGCGCATTGCCCGCCAGACCGCCAACGCCCTGGCCGAGCTTTAGATCATTTCGCGCTCGATCCGCGATGGTCCTTCTCCACCTCTCCCTTGGGGGAGAGGTCGGCGCGCAGCGCCGGGTGAGGGGGCCTTGTTCTGCACGCGGTGCTCTGGGAAGGCCCCCTCGCCCTGACCCTCTCTCCCAAGGGAGAGGGGCCGAAGGAGCCGATGATTCCAAAACGGCGTGAAACGCTCCCGCTAGTCGAAATCCTCGTCCGGATAGACGCCCCAGAGCTCTTCCTGGCGCAGGAAGCCGGCATAGGTGCCGGCGCGCTGGTGCTCGTCCTTGCCCGAGGCGCTCACCTCGCACCATTCCCCGTCGCATTGCTTGATGGTGACCTTGAAGCCGGCGGGGAGCCGGGCGCGCAGCCCCGCCTCGTCCGACTTGCCGGCGCGTAGCGCGATCTCGCCATTGCCCACCAGGGCGGTCGCATAGCCCATGCGGGTGCCGGTGAGCAGGTTCTGGTGAATCCAGCCCTCGTCGCCGTCGACATCGCGGATTTTGCGCCAGGTGTCGAATTCCTGGATGATTTCCACCGGAATTCCGGCCTGCAGATAGGTCCAGGCGATGTCGTATTTCTGCCCCGGCCCGACGCGCACATTGATCGGTTCGGAGCGCGTGCTGGCAAAGCGCGGCAGCGGCAGGCCGCTGGGATTGCTGGATTGGGCGAAGGCGGGCGCCGCCAGCGCCGCGAGCAGCAGCGCCAGAAGGAGGAAAATCTTTTTGCCCGGGGCGCCGGGAAAGAGGCGCGAAGTGTCGTCAAACATGACTTTGCAGATCAATTGGAATTATTCTATCACTAGCCAACGATCCTTAATGGGCGCTGAAGGCGCGGGTCCTGCCCGCTCCGCCCCCCATCCCGGGAACTCATGGTCAGCCATAAACCCAATATCCTCGTCACCAGGCGCCTGCCCGACAGCATCGAGGCGCGCATGGCCACCCTGTTCGAAACCCATGTCAACGAGGCCGATGTGGCCCTGACCGGCGACGACATCATCGCCGGGCTCGAGGGCATGGACGTGCTCGTCTCCACCATCACCGACCGGATCGATGCCGATCTCATCGCCCGGCTGCCGGCCAGCGTGCGGCTCATCGCCCAGTTTGGCAACGGGGTGGACAATATCGACATCGAGGCGGCCTGGGCCGCCGGGCTCACCGTCACCAATACCCCCAGCGTGCTCACCGAGGATACGGCCGACATGGCCATGGTGCTGATGCTGGCGCTTCCGCGCCGGCTGGTGGAGGGCACGCAGATGCTGCTGCGCGACCGGGCCTGGGCCGGCTGGTCGCCCACCTCCATGCTGGGCCGGCGCCTGCGCGGCAAGGCCCTGGGCATTGTCGGCATGGGCCGCATCGGCACGGCCGTGGCCCAGCGCGCCCGCGCCTTCGGGCTCAACATCCATTATTTTTCGCGCAACCGCCGGCCCCCGGGGGTGGAGGAGCCGCTGGAGGCCACCTATTGGTCCGATCTCGACGCCATGCTCGAGGCGGTCGACATCGTCTCGCTGCATACGCCCAATACGCGCGAGACCTTCCAGCTGCTTTCGGCCGAGCGCATGGCGCGGATGAAGAAGGGCAGCTTCGTGGTCAATGTCAGCCGCTCCGAGCTGATCGACGAGGGCGCCCTGGTCGATGCCATCGAGCGGGGACACCTGGCCGGGGCCGCGCTCGACGTCTTCGAGAACCGCCAGGGGATCGATCCGCGCCTTCTGGCGCTGGCCGAGGCCAACAGGGTGGTGCTGACCGCGCATATGGCCTCGGCGACGCTGGAAGCGCGCATCGAGATGGGCGAGACGGTGATCGTCAATATCCGCGCCTTCATGGATGGCCACCAGCCGCCGCACCGCGTCCTGCCCGATGGCGCGCGGGGGCCGGCGGGCCTGCGCGGCTGAGGCGCGGGGTTCGAGGCCGATTGACGCGGAAGCGGCGAGCGCCTAATTCCCTCCCATGAAGAAAGACAACAAGCCCACCGGCCCCAGCCAGCGCATGTTGCGCGTCGGCGAACTGGTCCGCCACGCGCTGGCCGCCATGTTCGCGCGCGGCGAGATCGAGGACGATGCCCTGCGCGGGGTGGTCATCACCGTGCCCGAGGTGCGCATGACCGCCGACCTCAAGCAGGCCAATGTCTATGTCATGCCCCTGGGCGGCAGCCATGCCGATGCGGTCGTCGCCGGGCTCAACCGCCACCGCAAGTTCATCCGCGGGCAGGTGGCGCCGCAGCTCAACCTCAAATTCGCGCCCGAAATCCGCTTCTTCGTCGACGATACCTTCGAGGAAGCCAGCCGGATCGACGCGCTGCTGCGCTCGGACCGGGTGCAGCGCGACCTTTCCGACGAAGACGACGACGCGTGAACCAGCCCAAACGTCCCAAGCGCGCCATTTCCGGCTGGGTGGTACTCGACAAGCCCTATGACATGACCTCCACCCAGGCGGTGGGCAAGGTGCGCTGGCTGTTTGGCGCCGCCAAGGCCGGCCATGCCGGCACGCTGGACCCGCTGGCCACCGGCATATTGCCCATCGCCCTGGGCGAGGCGACCAAGGCGGTGCCGCAGGTGCAGGACGGCACCAAGGTCTATCGCTTCGCCATTGTCTGGGGCCGCGCCACCACCACCGACGACGCCGAGGGCGCGGTGGTGGCGAGCTCCGATGTCCGTCCCGACCGCGAGGCGCTCCTGGCCGTGCTTCCCGGTTTCACCGGCACGATCCTGCAACGCCCCCCGATCTATTCGGCGCTGAAGGTGGATGGCGAGCGCGCCTATGACCTGGCCCGCGCCGGCGAGGCGGTGGAACTGGCCCCGCGTCCCATCGCCATCGACGCCATCAGCCTGCTCGAGCATGGGGCGGAGCGCTCGGTCCTGGAGGTCACCTGCGGCAAGGGCACCTATGTGCGCTCGCTCGCCCGCGACATCGCCGAGGCGCTGGGCACGCACGGCCATGTCGGCATGCTGCACCGGGCGGCGGTGGGCCCCTTCGATGACGGGGACGCGGTGACCCTGGCCCAGCTCGAAGACGCCGCCGAGCGCGATGCGCTGTTGAAGCCGGTGGCGGCGGGGCTGGCCGGCCTGCCCGAGATCCGGCTCGATCCGGCCCAGGCCGGGGCGGTGCGCCATGGCAATCCGGTGCTGCTCACCGGGGCCGGGGCGCCGGTGGCATTGGACGAGTGCTGGGCCAGCTTCAAGGGGGCGGCGCTGGCCACCGGCTGGGTGGAATTCGGCCAGTTCCGGCCGCGCCGGGTGTTCAACTAGATTGTTTCCCATCCACGGTGTCGCCCTGGGAGGGGGATGCCGGTTCGGCCGGAACCACCTCTCCCTGGGGGGAGAGGTCGACGGCAAAGCCGGCGGGTGAGGGGGCCTTGTCCCCAAGGCTGCGCTTGACGAAGGCCCCCTCACCCTAACCCTCTCCCCCTAGGGAGAGGGGACGAAGGAGCCGATAGGTCTCAATCGGTCTGAAACGCTCCTAGCGCATGAAGAAGATGATGATGAGAATGAGCCAGATCGGCACGCCGAGCAGCCAGAGGCCGAGAGCACGGAACATGGGTGTCTCCTTTGTGGTTGTTTCGCGCGCTCAGAAGCGGCGGAAGGCGTTGGCGAAGGCGATGTTGTTGTCGCGGTGGTTGCCGCCCATCTGCGCCGCCCAATAGGCGCCGATGGCCGAGATCAGGAGCGATGCGGCCAGCAGGAAGGCGCCGATGATGCCGCCATTGCGGGCGATCCGCGCCGCTTCCACGGCCTCGGCGCGCGCCGTGGCGATGGCCTGGTCCACCGTTTCCACCCGCGTGAGGGCGGCGTCGGGGGCGAGCCCGGTGCGGGCGGTCACCAGCGTGGCGAGATAAGCCCGGTCCTCGGCGCTGATCGTGCCGTCCCCCAGGGCGGCGCGGGCGAAGATGCGGCCGGCCTCGTCGCGGGCCGGGCCGGCATCCACCGGCGGTTCGGCGCGGAACAGGGTGTCGATGAAATAGGCGTTGGGATCGGCCATGTCGTCGGCCACGCTCGCCGCCGCCGTGGCGGCCGAACCGGCGGCATTGACCGCCGCGCCCACTCCACCCACCGCGATGACGGCGCCCAGGATGGCGGCGCCCGCCCAGACCAGCAGGCCATGGGCGCCGTCGCGCAGGTCGCTTTCTTCCTCGCTGGCGTCGAAATTGCGCCGGCGCAGCCGCCCGGTGAGATATCCCCCGGCCATGAAGCTCGACACTTCCACCCAGAGGAACCAGCTGGCGGCCAGGATGCCGATGGCGATGGGATTGGCCGGCTTGCCATAGCCGAAATCGATGAAGTTGAGCCCCAGCGCCGAGCCGAAGCTGATGAGGACCAGCGAGATGGCCGAGGCCAGCACGATGCCGGCGATGATGGCGGGCCAATCGACATAGGAGGATTGCTCGCGCGCGCCGGCTTCGAGGATGGCGACGTCGGTGGTTTCAAGAACGCTCATATCCGTGCTCCTTCCCCGCCCGCTCAATGCAGGCCGAAAAAGGAGAGGATGGCCATGACCACGACCACGAGGCCGACCAGATAGATGATGGAATTCATGTTTTGACCCTCTTCGGAACGAACCGGTGATGGTCCATCAACCGCCATGCGGGCGGTTTCGTTCCGGCGGGGGCGCCAAAAGCATGGGGCGGGAAAGCAATTCCCGCCCCATGAACCGTTCGCAGGCCGGAAGGGCCTATTTCAGCGCGTCGGTCACCACGGTGGTGTAGGCGCCGCTGGGCTCGTTCTTGATGATGCCCTGGTCGAGCAGGGCCTTCACCGTGCGCTCATAGGTGGCCATGTCCAGCGCCGGGTCGAACGGATCGACCAGCTTGGACACTTCGCCCACCATGTAGAACTGCAGGGGATATTGCGCCCCGCCGGTCTCGTCGGCGTCGACCACGATCTGGGCCGCCTCTTCGGGGTTGTCCATGGCATATTGCCAGCCCTTCATCGAGGCCTTCACGAAGCGGGTATAGGCGTCCACCTTGGCCGGGTCCTTGAGGCTGTCCTCCAGCACGTAGAGGCCGTCTTCCAGGAGGTCGTTGCCCATCTCGGTATAGTTGAAGATGGTCAGGTTTTCCGGGGTGTAGCCGGCCTCGAGCGCCTGGCCGAACTCGTTATAGGTCATCACCGAGATGCAGTCGGCCTGGCCCTGGATCATGGGCTGCACGTCGAAGCTCTGCTGGAGCACGTTGACCCCGCCTTCCGAGCCGTCGGTGGGGATGCCTTCCTTGTTCATCCAGGCAAAGAACGGATATTCATTGCCGAAGAACCAGACGCCCAGCGTGTGGCCGGGGAAGTCGGCCACGCTCTTGATGCCGGTTTCCACCGGGCAGATCATCATCAGGCCCGAGCGCTTGTAGGGCTGGGCGATGTTGACCAGCGGCACGCCGCTTTCGCGCGCCGCCATGCCGGCGGCCATCCAGGTGACGATGACGTCGGCGCCGCCGCCGGCGATCACCTGCTCGGGGGCGATGTTGGGGCCGCCGGGCAGGATGGTCACGTCAAGGTTTTCCTCGTCATAGAAGCCCTTGGCTTCGGCGACGAGATAGCCGGCGAACTGGGCCTGGGTGACCCATTTGAGCTGCAATGTCAGCGCGTCCGCCGACATGGCCGCCGGGGCGGCTGTCAGCGCCAGGGCACCGGCCAGAATACTGGTCAGATATTTTTTCATCACGACACGTCCCTTTCCCTGTTACGTCCGTCCACCACGGACCGACGGATGCCAGAAGGTGACGCCCCTTTCTATGAGGGCGATCACACCATAAAAGACAGAGCCCGCGACGGCCGCCACCGCGATCTCTGCCCAGACCAGGTCGATGGCGAGACGCCCGACCCCGGTCGAAATCCGGAACCCCATTCCCACGATGGGTGTCCCGAAAAATTCCGCCACGATCGCCCCGATCAAGGCCAGAGTGGAATTGATCTTGAGGGCGTTGAAGATGAACGGGCCCGCGGCGGGGAGCCTGAGCTTGACCAGGGTCTGCCAGTAGCCGGCGGCATAGGTGCGCATCAGGTCCCGCTCGATGGAGCTGGTGGCGTTGAGCCCGGCCACGGTGTTGACCAGCATGGGGAAGAAGGTCATGGCCACCACCACGGCCGCCTTGGACTGCCAGTCGAAGCCGAACCACATCACCATGATCGGGGCGATGCCGATGATGGGCAGGGCCGACATGAAATTGCCGATGGGCAGCAGGCCCGCCTTGAGGAAGGGCGAGCGGTCGACCAGGATGGCGACGAAAAGCCCGGCGAGGCACCCGATGGCATAGCCGGGCAGCACCGACTTGACGAAGGTCTGGATGAAATCCTCCTGGAGGATGGAGAGCGAGGCCACCAGCCGCGCCCCAATGGCCGAGGGCGGCGGCAGCAGCACCGGCGGCACCGCGGCGCCGCGGGTGACGATTTCCCAGACGGTGAGCAGCGCCAGCCCGAACATGACCGGGATGAGCAGGGCGGGGCCCGTGCCCCGCACCCGCCCCTGCCGCAGGGCGGCGGAGAGCTCGTCGACGAAGAGCCAGGCGAAGGCCCAGGCGGCAAGGAGCGCCAACCAGAAATGGCCCGGCATGGTGCCGCTTTCGGGCAGGGAGAGGATCAGCGCCGCCGCGCCCAGCAGGCAGAGCGCGCCGTCGATCCACAGGCTCAGCGGCAGGGCGAAGCGGAAGAGCGTCAGCGCCCCCAGGGCGAGGAACAGCGTCACCAGCGGGGCTTCCCCGCTCCGGGCCAGCCCGAAGCCGAGCCCGGCCAGCGCCAGCCCCGCGCCCAGAATGGCCAGCGCCGTCTGCAGCTTGGAAAGGGAGCGTTCGGTCATGCCATCTCTCCCATGCGCCGGTTGATGTTGCGCTCGGCCGCGCCCACGATCATCACCAGCACGGCGGCCAGCGCCGCGGCGAAGAACAGGGCGGCCCAGATCTGGATGGTCTGCCCGTAGATCGAGCCGTTGAGCAGGCGCACGCCCAGCCCGCCGCCCGCTACGTTGGAGAGCTCGGCCACCACCGCCCCGATCAGCGAGATGGCGATGCCCACCTTCATCGAGGCGAACAGGATCGGCATGGAGGCGGGCCAGCGCAGCTTCCAGAACACCTGCCAGGGATTGGCGTCATAGGTGCGCATCAGGTCGAGCTGGATGGCCTCGGGCGAGCGCAGGCCCTTGACCATGCCCACCACCACCGGGAAGAAGCTGAGATACATCGAGGTCAGCGCCTTGGGGACCAGGCCGGTCAGCCCCACCGCGCCCAGCCCCACCACCACCATGGGCGCCACCGCCAATATGGGAATGGTCTGGCTGGCGATGATCCAGGGCATCAGCGAGCGGTCGGCCGCGTCGTTATGGACGATGAAGACGGCCAGGGCGACGCCCAGCGCGGTGCCCAGGGCAAAGCCCAGCAGCGTCGTCGAAAGGGTGATCCAGGCGTGATAGACCAGCGAGCGCTTGTTGGTGGGCTCGATCCCGAAGCTGGCATTGGCCACTTCCGCCACCACCTGGTGGGGAGCGGGCAGGATCGGCTTGTCCTGGGCCCAGGTCTGGGCGACGAATTCGCTGAAGGGCACGTCGGTGAGCCCGGCGCGCAGGTTGCTCCGCTCCTGGGCGGGGCCGTTCATGAGAATTGCGGCGCCATACCAGACGACCAGCAGCGCCAGCACGATGGTGAGGATGGGCAGGGCCCGGCCGAGAGTGTCCCCCATCACGCGGTTTCCTCATAGGAATGGCTGGCGCGCAGCCCGTCGCGCACCCGCGCGGCGATGGCGAGGAATTCCGGGGTTTCGCGGATGTCGAGCGGGCGCTCGCGCGGCAGGGTGCTCTCGATGATGTCGGTGACCCGGCCGGGGCGCGGCGACATCACCACGATCTTGGTGGACAGATACACGGCCTCGGGAATGGAATGGGTGACGAAGCAGATGGTTTTCTGCGTACGCTCCCAGAGCTTCAGAAGCTCGGAATTGAGGTGGTCGCGCACGATCTCGTCCAGCGCCCCGAAGGGCTCGTCCATGAGCAGGAGGTCGGCGTCGAACGCCAGGGCGCGGGCGATGGAGGCGCGCTGCTGCATGCCGCCCGACAATTGCCAGGGATATTTCTTCTCGAAGCCCGAGAGGTTGACCAGCTCCAGCGTGCGCCGGATGCGCTCGGCCTGTTCGCTGGCCGAATAGCCCATGATCTCGAGCGGCAGGGCGACGTTCTTTTCGATGGTGCGCCAGGGATAGAGCGCGGCGGCCTGGAACACATAGCCATAGGCGCGGGCCCGGCGCGCTTCCTCGGCGCTCTGCCCGTTGACGATCAGGGTGCCCGATGTGGGCTTTTGCAAATCGGCTATGGTGCGCAGGAACGTGGTCTTGCCACAGCCCGAGGGGCCGATGAAGGAAACGAACTCGCCTTTTTCGATGACGAGGTTCACATCGCTCAGCGCGACCAGATCGCCATCATTGGTCTTGAAGGTCAGCCCCAGATGCTCGGCGCGGACCACCGGGGCGCCGGGGCTCCCGTTGATGCCGGTCGGGGTATTGGATGTCGTTGCGGACAAAAGCTTCGGCCTTTCTCAGTCATTCTGCGGCCGGAGACAGAAGGGCCCTGAGCCCGCTCCCCCCGGTTGCGCTTGCCTTGGGCAAGTCTCTTGTAAGTCTTTGCAAGACCCATGCCGTTTCGGAAACCGCGGGAACTTGTGCCCCGCTGGTTTCCGCTCCTCCCGGCATGTGCCTGTTTATTGGGCACGCTGCCGGCAACTAGACCCCAGTTGCCGGAATGCCTGAACGCTCGATCTTGCGCGGCGCCACGATCTCCTTCCACTGGCTGAGGGCGCGGTTCACGGGGTTCTTGGCCTCGCGGGCGACGAACTTGCCGTGGCCGGGCTCGGCCTTGACCTCGTTTTCCACCACCGAGACCTTGCCGCGGCTCAGCACGTAGCGCGGCAGGCCGGTCACCTCGAACCCCTCGAACACGTTGTAGTCGATGACCGACTGCTGCCCTTTGGCCGAAATGGTCTTCTTGCGGGCCGGGTCCCAGACGATCAGGTCGGCATCGGCGCCCACCATCACCGCACCCTTTTTCGGATAAAGATTGAGGATCTTGGCGATATTAGTCGAGGTCACCGCAACGAATTCATTGGGCGTCAGCCGCCCGGTATTGACGCCGGCGGTCCAGAGCACCGGCAGGCGGTCCTCCAGTCCCCCGGTGCCGTTGGGGATCTTGGCGAAATTGCCGATGCCGGTGCGCTTCTGCTCGGTGGTGAAGGCGCAATGGTCGGTGGCGACGCAGGAGAGCGAGCCCGATTGCAGGCCGGCCCAGAGCGAATCCTGATGGCTCTTGCTGCGGAAGGGCGGCGACATCACCCGGCGGGCGGCATGGTCCCAGTCGGGGTTGAAATATTCGCTTTCGTCCAGCGTCAAATGCTGGATCAGCGGCTCGCCATAGACGCGCATGCCTTTCTGGCGGGCGCGGCGGATGGCCTCGTGGCTCTGCTCGCAACTGACATGGACCACATAGAGCGGCACGCCGGCCATGTCGGCCAGCATGATGGCGCGGTTGGTGGCCTCGCCCTCCACCTCGGGCGGGCGCGAATAGGCGTGGCCTTCGGGCCCGTTATTGCCCTCGGCCAGCAGCTTGGCGGTCATGGCGGCGACGATGTCGCCGTTCTCGGCATGGACCAGGGGCAGCGCGCCCAAATCGGCGCAGCGCTGGAAGCTGGCGAACATCTCGTCGTCATTGACCATAAGGGAGCCCTTATAGGCCATGAAATGCTTGAAGCTGGTGATGCCGCGATCCACCACCTCGGCCATTTCATTGAAGACCTGCTCGCCCCACCAGGTGATGGCCATGTGGAAGGAATAGTCGGCCGAGGCCTTTCCCGTCTTGTTGTCCCACATCTTCAGCGCCTCGAGCAGGCTCTGGTCGGGATTGGGCAGGCAGAAATCCACCACCATGGTGGTGCCCCCGGCCAGCCCGGCGCGCGTGCCGCTCTCGAAGTCGTCGGCCGAATAGGTGCCCATGAAGGGCATTTCCAGATGGGTATGGGGATCGATCCCGCCGGGCATCACATAGCAGCCGGTGGCGTCCAGCACCTCGTCGCCCGAAAGGTTCTGCCCGATCTCGACGATCACGTCGCCCTCGATTCTGACATCCGCCTTGTAGGAAAGGTCGGCGGTGACGATGGTGCCGTTCCTGATGACTTTGCTCATGGCTCACTCCCTCTTGTCTGGCTCGGTCCCTCTTCACCTCTCCCTTGGGGGGAGAGGTCGGACTTTGCAAAGCGAAGTCCGGGTGAGGGGGCCTTCCGGAGCTGCTGGGCGATGCGCGCCAGCACTCCGTCGAAATTGTTCAGAACGTCATGGTTCCAGAAGCGGAGCACGGCATATCCGTGCTGCGCAAGTGCCTCGCTGCGCCGGGCGTCCCGCTCATTTTCCGCATGCTGTCCGCCATCGAGCTCGACGATGAGGTCGGCTTCGCGGCAGGCAAAATCGGCAATGAAGCGCCCCACCGGCTCCTGGCGGACGAATTTGTGCCCCAGAAGCTGGCGGTCGCGCAGACCCGCCCACAGCTTGCGCTCCGCATCGGTCATGTTGGTGCGCAGTGTCTTGGCGGAGCGGGCGGCGAAGCGGGTCTTGAGATTGGTCATAAGGCCCCCTCACCCGGCCCTGCGGGCCGACCTCTCCCCCAAAGGGAGAGGTAAGGACGTGCCCACCCCGCCTCTCCCTTCCGGGGAGAGGCCGGCATCGTCGCCGGCGGGTGAGGGGATCTTGAACGTCACTCCACGATCTCCGCCGTTTCCAGCACGGCGTGCAGCAGCACGTCGGCGCCGGCGGTGGCCCATTCGGGCGAGATGTCCTCGGCCTCGTTGTGGCTGAGCCCGTCGACGCAGGGGCACATTATCATGGTGGCGGGGGCCATCTTGGCGGCCCAGCAGGCGTCGTGACCGGCGCCCGAAATCAGGTTCATATGGCTGTAGCCGAGCTTTTCGGCGGCGGCGCGTACCCGGCCTACCAGCGTGGGATCGAAGGTGACGGGGTCGAAATGGCCCACCGCCTCCACCGCGCAGCCCACGCCCAAGTCCTCGGCGATCTTTGCCGCGCGCGCCTCGATGGTGGCGCGCATGGCATCGAGCTTGGCCTGGTCGGGGGTGCGGATATCGACGGTGAACACCACCGTGCCGGGCAGCACGTTGCGCGAATTGGGCGAGAATTTCACCTGCCCCACCCCGCCCACGGCGCCGGGCTGGTTGGCCATGGCCACCTCCTGCACCATCTCGAAGATGCGCGCCATGGCCAGGCCGGCATTGACGCGCATATTCATCGGGGTCGAGCCGGTATGGGCCTCCTTGCCGGAGAGGGTGAATTCGAGCCACCACAGGCCCTGGCAATGGGTGACGACGCCGATCTGTCTGTCCTCGGCCTCCAGGATCGGCCCCTGCTCGATGTGATATTCGAAATAGGCGTGCATCTTGCGCGCGCCGACCTCTTCGCTGCCCACCCAGCCGATGCGCTTGAGCTCGTCCCCGAAGCTCTTGCCCTCCATGTCCTTGCGGCCATAGGCATAATCGAGGCTGTGCGCGCCGGCAAAGACGCCCGAGGCCATCATGGCCGGGGCGAAGCGCGCGCCTTCCTCATTGGTCCAGTTGGTGACGACGATGGGATGGCGCGTCCTGATGTTGAGGTCGTTGAGCGAGCGCACCACCTCGAGCCCGGCCAGCACGCCGAGTACGCCGTCATATTTGCCGCCGGTGGGCTGGGTGTCGAGATGGGAGCCGACATAGACCGGCAAGGCGTCCGGGTCGGTGCCGGGGCGGGTCATGAACATGGTGCCCATCTTGTCCACGCCCATGGTGAGGCCGGCCTGCTCGCACCAGCGCTGGAAGAGTTCGCGCCCTTGCTTGTCGGCGTCGGTCAGGGTCTGGCGGTTATTGCCCCCGGCGATGCCCGGCCCGATCCGGGCCATCTCCATCAGGCTCTCCCAGAGCCGGTCGCCATTGATGCGCAGATTCTCGCCGGAAAGGGTCATGGGGTGCACTTCTCATTCTGGTCGCAAGAAAAAACCCTGCCCTCGCCACAAGGCGAAGGGCAGGGCAGGGAGGATGAGGTGGAAGCGGGAAAGCCCCGCTCCCCCCAGGGGGGAGGAAAGCCGGTCAGCGGGAGGAGAAGGGCGCTGACCATGGGCTTTACTTCACGCTGGGAAAGCTGAATTCGGCGCCGCCCTTGATGCCGGCGGGCCAGCGGGTGGTGACGGTCTTGAGCCGAGTATAGAAGTGGATGCCTTCGGGCCCGTAGATGGAATGGTCGCCGAACAGGCTGCGCTTCCAGCCGCCGAAGGAATGGTAGGCCACCGGCACCGGGATGGGCACGTTGATGCCCACCATGCCCACCTCGATCTTGTCCGCGAATTCGCGCGCGGCGTCGCCGTCGCGGGTGAAGATCGCCGTGCCATTGGCATATTCATGGCCATGGATGAGGTCGACGGCATCCTGGAAGCTGTCCCTGCGCACCACCGAGAGCACGGGGCCGAAGATTTCTTCCTTGTAGATGGTCATGTCGGGGGTGACGTCGTCGAACAGCGTGCCGCCGACGAAATAGCCGTCCTCATAGCCCTGCAGCTTGAAGCCGCGGCCGTCGACCACCAGCCTGGCGCCCTGCTCGACGCCGCTATCGATATAGCCCAGGATCTTGTCGCGGTGCATTTTCGTCACCACCGGGCCCATTTCGGCGTCCCTGTCGGTGGAGGGGCCGATCTTGAGGGCCTCGACGCGGGGCTTGAGCTTTTCGATCAGCGCGTCGGCGGTCTTCTTGCCCACCGGCACGGCGACGGAAATGGCCATGCAGCGCTCGCCCGCCGAGCCGTAACCGGCACCCATCAGCGCGTCGGCGGCCTGGTCGAGATCGGCGTCGGGCATGATAATCATGTGGTTCTTGGCCCCGCCCAGGGCCTGCACGCGCTTACCGGCCTTGGTGCCGCGCTGATAGACATATTCGGCGATCGGGGTGGAGCCGACGAAGCTCACGCCCTTGATGTCGGGATGGTCGAGAATGCCGTCCACCATCTCCTTGTCGCCATGGATGACGTTGAGCACGCCCTCGGGCAGCCCGGCTTCCATGAACAGGTCCCAGGCCAGCATGGGCGCGGACGGGTCGCGTTCGGAGGGCTTGAGGATGAAGGCGTTGCCGCAGGCGATGGCCGCCGGATACATCCACATCGGCACCATGGCCGGGAAGTTGAACGGGGTGATGCCGGCCACCACCCCCAGCGGCTGGCGGTCCGAATAGGTGTCGATATTGGGCCCGACATTGCGCGAGAATTCGCCCTTGAGCAGATGCGGGATGCCGCAGGCGAAATCGACGCAGTCGATGCCGCGCGCCACTTCTCCCAGCGCGTCGTCATGCACCTTGCCGTGCTCGCGCGAGATTTCGCGGGCGAGGTCCTCGGCATGCTTGTCGAGCAGCGCCTTGAACTTGAACAGCACGCGCGCCCGCTTCATCGGCGGGGTATTGCCCCAGGCCAGCTGCGCCTTCTTGGCCGAGGCGACGGCCGCGTTCAATTCGTCCAGGGTCGAGAGCGGCAATTGCGCGCTGACTTCGCCGGTGGCCGGGTTGAACACCGGCACGCGCCTGGTGGAGGCGGAGACATAGCGTTTGCCGGCGACGGCGTTTTCGATGATCGTCGTCATTCGATGGTCCTCAGGGCGGTGCGTACGGCGTCGATCAGTTCGGCGATCTGGCTTTCCGAGATGATGAGCGGGGGCGAGAGCGCGATGATGTCGCCGGTGGTGCGGATGAGATAGCCGGCCTCATAGGCCTTGAGGAAGGCCGAGAAGGCGCGCTTGGTCGGGGCGCCGGCGATGGGCTCGAGCTCGATGGCGCCGACAAGCCCGATATTGCGGATGTCGATGACATGGGGCTCGCCCTTGAGGGAATGCAGCGCATCCTCCCAGGTCTTGGCCAGTTCCGCCCCGCGCGTCAGCAGGCCTTCTTCCCTGTAGGTCTCCAGCGTCGCCAGCCCGGCGGCGGCGGCGATCGGATTGCCCGAATAGGTGTAGCCGTGGAAGAACTCGATCAGGTGCTCCGGCCCGGTCATGAAGGCGTCGTGGATTTCGGACGACACCACCACCGCGCCCATGGGGATGACGCCATTGGTGAGGCCCTTGGCGGTGACCATGATGTCGGGCACGACGCCGAAATAATCGGCGCCGAACGGCGTGCCCAGGCGTCCATAGCCGGTGATGACCTCGTCGAAGATCAGGAGGATGCCGTGCTTCCTGGTGATCTCGCGCAGGCGCCTGAGATAGTCGGGAGGCGGAATGAGCACGCCGGTGGAGCCGGCCACCGGCTCGACGATCACCGCCGCGATGGTGGAGGCGTCGTGCAGGGTGACGATGCGCTCCAGCTCGTCCGCCAGCTCGGCGCCATGGGCGGGCAAGCCGCGCGAATAGGCGTTTTTGGCCAGGTTATGGGTGTGCGGCAGGTGGTCGACGCCGGTCAGTAGCGTGCCGAACATCTTGCGGTTGGAGACGATACCGCCCACCGAGATGCCGCCGAAATTGACGCCGTGATAGCCGCGCTCGCGCCCGATCAGGCGGAAGCGGCTGCCGTCGCCCCGGGCGCGGTGATAGGCGATGGCGACCTTGAGCGCGGTTTCCACCGATTCCGAGCCGGAATTGGTGAACAGTACGTGGTCGAGCCCGTCCGGGGCGATGTCGACGATGCGGTTGGCCAACTCGAACGCCTTGGGATGGCCCATCTGGAAGGCGGGGGCGTAATCGAGCTCGGCGGCCTGGCTGGCAATGGCCTCGACGATTTTCGGGCGGGCATGGCCGGCATTGACGCACCACAGCCCCGCCGTGCCGTCCATCACCTGGCGGCCCTCGGACGTGGTGTAGTGCATGTCCTTGGCGGCTACGAACATGCGCGGGCTTTTCTTGAACTGGCGGTTTGCCGTAAAGGGCATCCAGAACGCATTAAGATCGTTCGGCACCACGCTGCTGGAATTGGACACGGAACCCTCGCTCCCCGAATTAGTGCATGCTGGTTTTCTTTTTGGGTCTTGACGCGGGAACGCGAACCCAAGAAATTTTGACCAGTTGGAAAAATGTTAGCACTCCCAAACTTTCTCGCAAGGCGAAAATGCCGCCCAACAAAGTGAAAAGTGCCGAGCCTGCCGTTTTGCCCGCCCGCCCGCGCAAGTCCGGGGCGCGCCCGGCCGCGTCCGGCGGTGGAAAATCCCGGCCGCTGACGCGCATCCAGCGCGAGAAGCAGGATACGATCCTGGAGGCGGCGCTGGAGGTTTTCTCCATGCATGGCTTTCGCGGCGCCACCATCGACCAGATCGCCGAGGTGGCGGGGATGAGCAAGCCGAACCTGCTCTATTACTTTCCCCGCAAGGAGGAGATTCACCGGCGGCTGATCTCGGCGCTGCTGGAAACCTGGCTGGCGCCGCTGCGGGAGATGGACGAGCGGGGCGATCCCATCCCCGAAATCCGCTCCTATATCCGCCGCAAGCTGGAAATGGCGCGCGATTATCCGCGCGAAAGCCGGCTCTTCGCCAATGAGATGCTGCAAGGGGCGCCGCGCATCATCGAGATGATCGAGGTCGACCTGCGCGGTCTGGTCGATGAGAAGGCCCAGGTGCTGCTGGCCTGGATGGACGAGGGCAAGCTCGCCCGCGCCGATCCCTATCACCTGATCTTCTCGATCTGGGCGACGACCCAGCATTATGCCGATTTCGACGTGCAGGTGCGCGCCGTGCTCGGCCCGGACCGCAATGGCGAGGGGCGTTTCGACGACGCGGCGCGTTACCTCGAGCACCTGTTCATGCACGGGCTCTCCCCGCGCGGCGCGGGCGCCCGCTGAGGGTCAGAGGGCGGCGCCGATCACCATCAGCAGCCCGGCCGCCAGCGTGCAGTTGACCAGGAAGAGATAGATGTGCAGCCCGCGCTCGGCGCGGGGAAACATCAGAGGATTGTGGAAAAGCGCCGTGGCGACGACCAGGAACAGGATCAGCGCCGCCCCGGCCCAGACGGTGGCGATGTCGGCCACCAGCAGCGCTCCGCCCACCGCCTGCAGGGCAAAGCCGGCCAGCACCACCGGCCGGGGCAGGATGAAGCCGTAATTGGTCTTGTCGGGCGCGCGCCGGCCCAGCCCGGAAAAATTGCGATAGGCGGCGATGACGAAGAAAAGGCCGAAGACGATGCGTCCGGCCGCGGTCAATGCGAGATCCAGTTCCAATTCTGCGCTCCCCTTGCTGGACGCTCTATCGCATATCCCGAGAGGTTCCGCCTCCCCTTTCCATCGGCACCGCTGGCGATCCCCCGCTCCTTCCAGGGCGCCACAATCGCGTCACATTCCCGCCGCCACCCCCTTTCCAGGGGGATGATTTTCCCCGGGAACCCCGCAAAATCCGGCTTTTCCGCCCCTTTGGCCGGAACCGTGGCCGATCGGCCACAGTGGGGAAGATGAATCCGGAATCAGCGCTATTGGGCCCGTCTCAATCCGCCAAGCCCGCCGAATCGGGATTCATTTCCTCAAAATTTTCCCCTTCCGCGCGCAAAGGGCCGGAAACCGGGCGGAAATTCCTGCGGCAAATGCGCAACACCTCGCCCATCCAGGCCCGTTAACGCCAAATCGGGCATATTCCGGCCCCGCGCCGGTTTTAGTCAGCGCTCCATCTTAACTGATGTGAGTTCCAAGGTTGACGCATAAAGCCGTAAAAGCCGCCGCGATTGCAGTCGCATTCCTCTCCCTTTCCACTGCAGCCTTTGCCCAATGCGGCGGCGCCTCCTGGTACGGTCCGGGCTTTCATGGAAAGCGTTCGGCCTCGGGCCAGGTGTTCGATGAAAACGCCATGACGGCGGCGCATCGCTCCCTTCCCTTCGGCACCAAGGTGACGGTGACCGACCAGCGCACCGGCGAGCACGTGGTGGTGACCATCAATGATCGCGGGCCGTTCCACAAAGGGCGCATCATCGATCTGAGCAAGGCGGCGGCCACCGCGCTGGGCTTCCGCAATCGTGGCACCACCTCGGTGTGCCTGGCCGAAGGCTGAGCCCTTCCCCCTGCCTCCCCCGCGGGGTCGCTTCCTTCTTGGGGGAGCGGCCCTTTTTCTTGGGGTGTGTTTCTTGAGGTGTGCCCCGGTTGTAACGTTGCAGGCTTGCCGTAAAACGTTTTCGCCGCCCCTATTTCCCCGGCGGCGCTTTTGGCATAGCCTCGCGCCAATCCTTATTCGAGTCAGCCTGAAATGAAGTTCGGAATCGACCTGCCGCCCCAGATCAAGGTCTTCGGGGCGTTTTTCATTTATTCGTTCTGCATGGGGAGCCTGTTCCCCCGCCTGCCCGACATCCAGCGCGCCATGGATGTGGGCGAGGGGGCGCTGGGCCTGTCGCTGATCGGCTCGGCCCTGGGCACGCTGATCTCGCTGACCTTTGCCGGGCGGCTGGTGGAAAAGGTGGGGCATCGCCGCGTGCTGCTGGTGGCCATTCCGCTGCTTTCGGCGCTTTACGCGCTGGCGAGCTGGGCCGGCGGGCCGCTGCATTTCTTCCTGCTGCTGGTTCCGGTGGGCCTCACCATCGGCGCCATCGAGATCATCATCAATATTGAGGCCGACCGGGTCGAGCACGTCATCGGGCGGCGCATCATGAGCCGGGCCCATGCCTTCTGGAGCCTGGGCTTCTTCTGCGCCGGCATGGTGGGGGCCTTCATCGCCCAGGCCGGCGTGCCGGTGCATTGGCACTTGATGATGATGATCCCGCTGGTGCTGGTGAGCACACTGCTCGTTCTCGGGCGCTTCGAGCCGGCGCCGCACCGGGCCGGTTCGAGCACCGAGGAGACCCCGCGCCTCGCCCGGCCCACCCTCACCATCATGATGCTGGTGGGCGTCTGCCTCTCGGCCATGCTGATGGAAGGAGCGGGCATCGACTGGTCGGCCATCTATATGCGCAACATCTTCGATGCCGAGCCCTTCTGGGCCGGCTTCGCCGTGGCGGTGGTGGCCGGCTCGCAGGCCTTTGCCCGCTTCTTCGCCGACGGCTTCGTCGACCGCTTCAGCCCCATCGCGGTGGCGCGCGCCCTGCTCGCCATTTTGGGGGTGGGCGTCGTCATCGTCTTTGCCGCGCCCGCCGCCTGGGCCGCCTATCTGGGCTTTGCCATGATCGGGGTCGGCTCCAGCGCACTCTTTCCGCTGGCCATGTCGGCCGCCGCCCAGCAGACCGACCGGGCCGCCGCCATCAATGTGGCGGCGCTGGCGCAGTTCTCCTTCACCGCCTTCCTGCTCGGGCCGCCGCTTCTGGGCTATGTGGCCGAGCATTACGGCATCCAGTGGACCTTCGGCGTCGGCCTGCCGCTGGTGGCGCTGAGCTTCGCCACCGTGCACGCGCTGGCCCCGCGCCCGCGCGCCCATGTGGTGACGCCGTGATCGCGCCCCAGCACCGGCTCTATGCCTGTTTCTTCCTCTTCGCCCTCACCACCGGGGCGCTGATGGCGCGCCTGCCCGACATCCAGACGCATCTGGGCGTCACCGAGGGGCAGCTCGGCCTCACCATGATCGGCATGTCCATCGGCTCGCTGATCTCGCTCACCTTCGGGGCCGGCGTCATCGAAAGGATCGGGCCGCGCCCCACCGCCTTCGCCACCGTCATGGGGCCGGCGATCCTGTTTGCCTTCATTCCCTTGCTGCCCAGCGCGCCGATGATGTTCGGCGTGCTGTTCCTGGTCGGCCTGCTCTCGGGCGCGCTCGAGATCAACCTCAACGTGCAGATCGACCGGCTCGAGGCGGCCAGCGGCAAGCGCTACATGAACCGCGCCCATGGCTTCTGGAGCCTCGGCTTCTTCATCACCGCGCTGTTCGGCGCCATGATCCGCCAGTCCGGGCTCAGCGCCGGCTGGCATCTGGGGTTGCTCGCGCTCCTGGTGGTCGGCGTGGCCTGGGCCATGCTGGCGCGGATGGTGCCGGCGCCGCTCAAGGCCAATGCTGGGGCGGCCCAAGGGGATCACGGCATCGCCTTTCCCAATTGGGGGCTGCTGCCGCTCTGCCTCATCGGCTTTGCCGCCTTTCTCGTGGAAGGGGCGGGCATCGACTGGTCGGCCATCTATATGCGCAATGTCTTTGCCAGCGAGCCCTTCGTGGGCGGCATGGGGCTGACGCTCTTCGCCTTCTTCATGGCGGCGATGCGGCTGGGCGCCGATCCGGTGGTGGCGCGCTTCGGGCCGCGCAACGTGGCCATGGTGCTGTTGACCCTGGCCAGCCTGGGCGCGCTGATGGTGGGCATGGCCCCGTTCCCCGAAGTGGCCCTGGCGGGCTTTGCGCTCATGGGCGTGGGCTGTTCGGCGGTCTATCCGCTGGCCGTTTCGGCCGCCGCCCAGCGCACCGACCGGCCGGCGGCGGTCAATGTCGCCGCGCTCGGGCAGGTGAGCTTCGTGGTCTTCTTCCTTGCCCCGCCTTTGCTCGGCTTCGTCGCCGAGCATCTGGGCATCCGCAATTCCTATCTCGTCTGCCTGCCGCTGCTGCTGGCCGGGCTCTGGGCGTCGAGCTTCGCGCTGGAGCCGCGCCGCCGGCCCGCCGAGGCGCAGGCCTGACATGTCCGACTTGCCGCCCATCGTCGATCTGCGCCAGTCGGCCACGGCGCTGCGCGTGCAGCGCGGGGTCATGCGCATGCTGGCCGAGCGGCACGACATGGCGTGCTATGCCGAAGTGCCGCTGGCCAATGGGCGGCGGGCCGACGTTCTGGCGGTGGGGCCCAGGGGCGAGATCTGGATCATCGAGATCAAGTCGAGCCTCATCGATTTCCAGGTCGATCGCAAATGGCCCGAATACAGGGAATTTTCCGACCGCTTCTTCTTCGCCAAGCCGCCCGAGCTCGATGCCGGCATCTTTCCCGAAAGCGAGGGGCTGATCGTGGCCGATGGTCATGACGGGGCCATATTGCGCGACAGCCCCGATACGCCCCTGGCCCCGGCGCGGCGCAAGGCGCTGCTGCTCAAGCTCGCCCGGCTGGGCGCGGACCGCATCCATGCGCTGATGGATCCCGGCCCGCGCTGATTCTTCCGCCTTTCCCTCACCTTCCGGCCCGGATCTTCATGTTCTCCTCCCATTGGCGCGTCGTGGCGCTGTTCTTCATCCATGCGCTGGCCGCCGGCGCCATCCACACCCGCATGCCCGACCTGCAATTGCTGGTGGGGCTGAGCGAGGCGCAACTGGGCCTGGTGCTGATGGGCCAGCCGCTGGGCGGGCTCTCCATGTTCCTTTTCGCTAGCATCATCATCGAGCGCTTCAGCCCGCGGCTGGTCATCCTGGTGGTGCTGCCCGTGGTCATCGTCACCGCGGCGCTGTGCACGCTCTGGCTGCATCCGGTGGCCTTCTTCCTGCTGCTGGCCGTCAACGGCATGGGTTTTTCGCTGAGCAATATCGCCATGAATGTCGAGGCCGACCGGGTGGAGGCGGCATCGGGCCATCGGGTGATGAACACCTGCCACGGCGCCTGGAGCCTGGGGTTCCTGCTCACCTCGCTATTGGGCGCGGCGCTGCGCGGGCTGGGCATTTCCCCCGCGCTGCATCTTTGGGGGCTGGCCCCGGTGCTGATCGGGCTGCTCTTCGTCGTCGTCCTGCCCATGCCGGTCACCCCGCCCCGGCTCCATGCCGGCCCGGCCGGGCGGCGGCTGGCGCTGCCGAGCCTGGCCACGCTGGGCCTGGTCGCCTTCGGGCTGGGGGCGGGGCTGACCGAAGGGGCCTCGCGCAGCTGGTCGATCATCTATCTGCGCGACAGCTTCACCATTCCCGCCTTCGTGGAATCGCTGGCGCTGCCGGCGCTGCTCGCCGCCATGACGCTGGGGCGGCTGGGGGCCGATCCCGTCATCGCCCGTTTCGGCCCGGTGCGGGTGGCGCGGCTGCTCTCGGCGCTGGCGCTTCTGGGTCTGGCGCTGGTGGTGGGCGCGCCCAATGCCGCCTCGGCGCTGGCCGGCTTTCTCCTGGTGGGCATCGGTATCTGCGTGCTCTATCCGCTGATGCTCTCGGCGGCGGCGCGGCTGGGCGACCGCCCCGCATCGCAGAACGTGGCGGCCACCACGCTGATCTTCCAGCTCGTCAACCTGGGGGCGCCGGCGCTGATCGGGGCGGTGGCGCAGGGCCTGGGCATCCGCATGGCCTTCGCCCTGCTGATCCCGCTGCTGGTGCTCACCTTCGCCATGGCGGGGCGGCTGGCGCCCCGCGCCTGAGCGGGCCTATTCGTCGAAGGCCTGGCTTTCCACCGGGGTGATCGGGGTGGGCATGGGCGGCGGAGTGGGCGTCGCGCCCAGCGCGTCCAGCTCCTTTTGCAGCGCCCGCATGATGGCGAGCTTTGCCTCGGGCGGGCTTTCCTGCAGGCGCTGGCTGAGGCGGATGGTGAAATCGGAAAAGGCGTTGTGCCAGTCCGAATGCACCTGCACCGGGTCGATGCGCTGGATGGTTGGGTGGAGCTTGGCGGCGATGCCGGCGGCGCTGAGTTCGAAATAATCGTCGAGCTGGGGCAGCACCACCTGGTCCCCGCCCACGCCCGAGGCGATCAGTGCCTCGCGCAGGGCGTTGCGCTCCTCGTCCTCGCCATGGGTGAGGAAGATGGCGCCATGCGCCGGCAGGCGGTGGCGGATCCACTCCATCAACTCGGAATGGTCGGCATGGGCCGAATAATTGCCCATGGAGCGGATGGTGGCGCGGATCGGCACCAGCGTGCCGTGGATGCGCGCTTCCTTGGCCCCCGACAGGATCACATGGCCCAGCGTGCCGGGGGCCTGGTAGCCCACGAAGAGCACGGTGGCGTTGGCGCGGATGAGGTTGTTGCGCAGATGGTGCTTGATGCGCCCGGCATCGGCCATGCCCGAGGCGCTCATGATGATGGCGCCGCCACGGATATTGTTGATGGCCTTGCTGTCCTCCACCGCCTCGATGATGCGGAAGCGGGGATCGTTGAACAATTCGTCGGCGCCCAGCTCCACATCCTCGAACATGCGCGCATATTTGCGATAGACGCCGGTGACCTTGCTGGCCAGCGGCGAATCGAGAAACACCAGCTTGGGGTCGATCTCGCCATTCTTGATGAGCAGGCCGATGTCGTGCAGCAGCTCCTGGCTGCGCTCCACGGCGAAGGCGGGGATGACAAGGTTGCCGCCGCGCGCCATGGCGGCGTTGATCTCGGTCTTGAGCGCCTCGCGGCGCTGCTCGAGCGTATAGTCCTGGCGCTCGCGCCCGCCATAGGTCGATTCGCACAGGATGTAGTCGAAGCCCGCCGGGCCCTCGGGGGTGGCGTAGAACACCTTTTCGTCCGGCCCGATATCGCCCGAGAACATCAGGCGGATGGTCTTGTCCCCGTCCTTGACCTCCACCTCGATCGAGGCCGAGCCGATGATGTGGCCGGCATTCCAGTAGCGGGCGCGCACGCCCGGCCCCGGCTCGATCCATTCCCCGTAATTGCAGGTGCGGCGGTGCTTGAGCGCCTCCTCGGCGTCCTCCATGGTGTAGAGCGGCTTGGCCGGCTCGTCGCCGCGCCGCCCGCGCTTGGTGGTCTCGCGCTCGGCCTCGCTTTCCTGGATGCCGGCGCTGTCGGGCAGCAGATATTCGAGCAGGCCCGCCGTAGGTTCGGTCATCCACATCGGCCCGCGCCAGCGCTCGCGATAGAGCTTGGGCAACAGCCCGGCATGGTCGATATGGGCGTGGGTCAGAAGCAGGAAGTCGATGTCGCGCGGATCGAAGGGGGTGGGCTTGAGGTTGAGGTCGCGCACGCTTTTATTGCCCTGGAACAGCCCGCAATCGACCAGGAATTGTCCGCCTGGATGCACCACCCTGTAGCACGAGCCGGTGACCGTGCCCGCCGCGCCGTGGAAGTGAAGGGTGACGGTCATGGCGGCTCCTTGTGGTTGTGTTCGGGTTGGGGAATCAGTCTGGCATCCCGATGGGCGCGCGTCGAGTTGCTTCAACGCTTTACCGAAGAGCTCACGGTTCTATCGCCCCCTCCCCCCTTGAGGGGAGGGTTCATTATGGGCGCTGGAGCGTTGGCTTTGCTTTTTCCTAAAACCCCGGCGCTGCCCACGGGCTCGACCCGTGGGCCGGATTGGGAGCCATCGAGGCTTCGGCGTTTGCTGGGAGTGGCCCGCGGATCAAGTCCGCGGGCAGCGCCGGTGGATGGCCGGGGACAGCGGAACAGAAGCGCCCGGAGTAAACACTCCCCTCAAGGGGGAGGGAGGCGCAGGAGCCCAAACCCCGGCGCGAGGCTGCCCTCAATCCGGCGGGGTGTGGTTGCGCGCCAAGACGTCCCCGGCCAGGTAGAGCGAGCCGCAAATGAGAACCCGCGCGTCGCCCCAGGCGGCGGCGTCGCGCAGGGCCGCTTCCACCGAGCGGCGCGGGCTGGCGTCGAACCCGGCCTTGCGCGCCTCGGCGGCGATGAAGGCGGCCTTGTGGGCATTGGCCTCGCCGGGAATGGTGAGGGTGAAGATCTTTTCCACCATGCCGGCAAAGGGGGCGAGCACGGCGGCGGGGGCGCGGGTGTTCATCAGCCCCATCACCAGCACCAGCGGGGCCTTGCGGGTGCGTTCCAGCGCCCGCAGCGTCTCGGCCACGGCCCTGGCGCCATGGGCGTTGTGGATGCCGTCGAGCCAGAGCTCGGCCCCTTGCGGCAAGAGGTCGTGCAGCGGCCCGGTTTGCAGCCGCGTCATGCGCGCCGGCCACACCACCTGGCGCAGGCCTTGCGCCAGTGCCTCGGCGTCCACCGGCAATTCGAAATGGCGGGTGGCGGCGATGGCCAGCGCGGCATTGTCGAACTGGTGCGCGCCCAGAAGCGCCGGCGGCGGCAGGTCGAGGAGGCCTTGTTCGTCCGAATAGATCAGGCGCCCGTCTTCCTCATGGCCGTGGAAATCCTCGCCCTGCCAGATCGGCCTGATGCCCAGCCGGTGCGCCGCCCGCTCCAGCACGGCGCGGCCCTCGTCGCGTTGCAGGCCCATCACCGCCTTGGCGCCGCGCTTCAATATGCCGGCCTTGCTGACGGCGATCTCGGCGATGGTGTTGCCCAGGAACCCCTGATGGTCGAGATCGACCGGGGTGATGATGGTGCCCAGCGGGTGCTCCACCACATTGGTGGTGTCATAGGTGCCGCCCATGCCGGTTTCGAGCAGCAGATAATCGGCCGGCGTTTCGGCAAAGAGCATGAAGGCGGTGGCGGTGGTGATCTCGAAAAAGGTCATCGGCCGGCCGGCATTGGCCGCCTCCACCTGCTCGAGCGCCGCATTGAGCCGGCGCGTGCCCACAAGTTTCCCCGCGAGGCGAATGCGCTCGTTGAAATGCACCAGATGCGGGGAGTTATAGACATGCACCTTTTTGCCCGCCGCTTCGAGAAAGGCGCGCAGATAGGCGATGGTCGAGCCCTTGGCATTGGTGCCGGCCACATGGATCACCGGCGGCAGGTGCCTGTGCGGATCGCCCAGCGCCGCCAGCAGCGGCAGGATGCGGTCGAGGCTGAGATCGATCAGCTTGGGATGCAGCGCCGAAAGGCGCCGGAGGATGGCATCGGTGCGGGACATGGGGACTCAAAGGCAGGGTCGGCGGACGCCCATGAGGTAAACCCGAACGGGGCCGGGCTCAATGGCGAGAATGGGGTTTGGCCGTTGGCTCCATCGCCTCCCTCTCCTCAAGAGCCTGTTGCGCAATCGTCGCGAAGCGAGAAACGTGCCGCGATGGTCCTCCACCCCCGATGTCACCCCGGCCTTGAGCCGGGGCCTATCCTGAGATTTGAGGATGGATCCCGGCGCGGAGGCCGGGATGACACCGTGTTTGTTGTGGCACTGGACGTTATGCAACAGGCCCACAAGGGGGAGGGGGCGAAAGAGCCCGCCGGTCAGTGCCTCAAAACTCCGCCCAGTCCTTGTCCACCGCCGTGTTGCCGTGGCTGAGATAGCTGGTGGCCGCCGAGCGCAGTTTTTCCTGAAGGCCCCGGGCGCCCGCCGGGCGGGTCGGGGCGGCCTTGGGCGGGGTGTCGCGGGCCGGGCTTTCGGCGATGGTGAAGATATCCACGATCCGGTCGAGCTCGCTGGCCTGGGCCTCGGTCTGCTCGATGGCGGCATTGGTCTCTTCCACCAAGGCGGCATTGTGCTGGGTCATCTCGTCCATGGTGTGGACGGCGGTGTTGACCTCTTCGATGGCCGAGGCCTGCTCGCGGCTGTCGCGCGAAATGGCCTCCAGCGCCTGGGTGTTGTCGCGGATGGCGGTGAGCATGGCGCCGAGCTTGCCGGCGGCGTCCTCCACCAGCTTGCTGCCGCCCTTCACTTCCGAGGCCGATTGCTCGATCAGCGCCTTGACGTCGGCCGAGGCGCTGGCCGCGCTCTGCGCCAGCCGCCGCACCTCCACCGCCACCACGGCAAAGCCCTTGCCGGCGTCCCCGGCCCTTGCGGCTTCCACCGAGGCGTTCAAAGCCAGCAGATTGGTCTGGAAGGCGATGTCGTCGATCAGCCCGATAATGTTGGAGATCTTGGCCGAGGACTGGGTGATGCGCTCCATGGCCTTTGTGGCCTGCGCCATCACTTCCCCGCTTTCCTCGGCGCTGCGCGACACCATGCGGGCCTCGGCGCTGGCGGTCTCGGCCTTCTGGGCATTGTCCATCACCGTCTGGGCCAGTTGTTCCATGGCCGCCGAGGTTTCCTCGATGGTGGCCGCCTGCTTGGTGGTGCGTTCGGAAAGGTCGTTGGCGCCGGACAGGATTTCCCCGGTGGCGGTCTTCAGCGCGCCCGAGGTCTGGCGCAGCTGGCCGACGATCTCGCCGAGCTTTTCGGCCACCGAATTGGTGTCGTCCTTGAGCTTGGCGAAAGCCCCCTGATAGTCGCCATGCACGCGGCGCGTCAGGTCGGTTTCGGCCAGGGCCGAGAGCACGGAGCCGGTTTCCTCCAGCCCCCGATCCACCGTTTCCACCAGCGCATTGACGCTGCGCGCCAGCGCGTTGAGCTCGGCATCGGGGAATTCGGCATTGACCCGGCGCGAGAAATCCCCGGCGATGGCGGCGTCCACCACGTCGCCGAAGGCGCGTTGCAGGCTTTCCATCATGCGGGCGCGCTCGGCCTGGTTGGCCAGCACCTGGGCGGCTTCCGCCTCGGTCATATGGGCGATGCGCTCGGCGTTCTCGCGGAACACCTCCACCGCCCGGGCCATGGCGCCCAGCTCGTCGCTGCGGCTGGCGCCCTTGACCTCGACGTCGAGATTGCCCTGGGCCAGCGCGTCCATGGTGGCGGTGAGGCGGGTGATGGGCAGGGTGATGCTGCGCGAGAACACCAGCCCCAGCGCCGCCACCACCGCCAGAAGGCCGGCGCCGATCAGCAGCATCATGTTGCGCATATTGGTCACCGGCGCCAGCACCTCGTCGGTGGCCATCACCGCCACGGCGGCCCAATGGCCGTCCAGGGTAGCGATGGGGGCGGCGGCGGCCAGCATGGGGGTGGCGCGATAGGTCTGGGTCTCGCCCTCGGCCGTCTCGCCGGCCAGGGCCGCATCCAGCATGGGGCCGGCAAAGCCGGTGGCGAGCACGTCGCCGGCCTCGGTGAAGATGGAATCGGAGCGCAGCAGGCCATCGCCCCCCACCACGATCACCTCGCCGGTCTGGCCCAGCCCGGTGCGGTCCCCGACCACGTCGTCCAGCCGCTCGGAGGGCAATTGGAAGGCGACGACGCCGATCTTGCGCCCCTGGGCGTTGAAGACCGGCTTGGCCAGGAAACTGGCTGCCTGGTCGGCGATGGGGCCATAGGCGGCGAAATCGACGAAGGCCATGTGGGTCTCGTCCTCGATGGCCAGCGCCTCCTGGAACGCCTGGCCGAGCGGGGAGGCGGCCAGCGGGCCGGTGGCGAGGCTGGTGCCGAAATCGGCGCGCTTGTGCACCGAATAGACCATGAAGCCCTTGAGGTCGAACAGGTAGAAATCGCCATAGCCCCGCGCCCGGATCTTGTTGCGGAAGCTGGGATGGAAGCGGGTATGGGTGACGTCATAGGCGCCGGTGGTGCCCAGCGTTTCCAGCGCCGAAAGGTCGTCCTTGTTGGGGTTGGCATTGACATAGAGCTGGCGCAGCTCGGCCGTGGGGTCGGTCTTGAACTGCAGCCAGGCGCCGGCGAAATCGCGCAGGGCCTGGGCCGTCTCGCCCGAGCGCGAGGTGGAATTGAGGTCTTCCTCCACCGAGCGCATATAGGAGGCGACCTGGCGGCCGCGCTCGGAGGCCAGGGTGATGAGGTTGTTCTCGGCCGAGGCGCGCAGCGCCTGGCTGCCGATGGCATAGCTGCCCAGCCCCACGCCCAGGCTGACCAGCAGGGCGGATCCCAGCAGCGCCAGCGGCAGCTTGCGGGCAATCGGCAAAGACAGTTTGGGCATGGCATTTCCCCCGGCAGAGTGGCGCGCCGATTCCCGCGCGCCCATTCCGGGGAAAAATAGGTCAGCGTCCTTAAGTGCTGGTAAAGAGCCCGCGGGCGCCCTTTTCCTGGCGCATCGGATCGGCCCGGAAACCGGGCCGCCCTTTTTCGGTTCGATGCTTACTCGGCGTGGGCGCCCGGGGGCGGGGTGGCCAGGTCCCCGTCGTCGGTTTCGGCGGCCAGCGCCGCGTCGCGCAGGCTGGAGCGGTCGGTGATGGCCTGGGTGCCGGCCAGGGCCGCCGAGGGCTCGGCGCGGGTCAATATGCCGGCCAGCGAGCCGATGGTGGCGCGCAGATTATGCCGGTGCACCACCATGTCGACCATGCCGTGCTCATAGAGATATTCGGAGCGCTGGAAGCCCTTGGGCAGCTTCTCGCGGATGGTCTGCTCGATGACGCGGGCGCCGGCGAAGCCGATCAGCGCGCCGGGCTCGGCGATATGGACGTCCCCCAGCATGGCGTAGGAGGCGGTGACGCCGCCGGTGGTGGGGTTGGTCAGCACCACGAAGAAGGGCAGGCCCGCCTCGCGCAGGCGCAGCACGGCCACGGTGGTGCGCGGCATCTGCATCAGGCCCAGGACGCCTTCCTGCATGCGCGCGCCGCCCGAGGCGACGAAGAGGATGAAGGGGGTCTTGCGCTCGGCGGCGGTTTCGAGCCCGGTGATGATGCCCTGGCCCGCCGCCATGCCCAGCGAGCCGGCCAGGAAGTCGAAATCCTGCACGGCCACGGTCACCGGACGCTCATAGAGCTTGCCGGTGGCGACGATGACGCTGTCGTCATAGCCGGTCTTGGCGCGGTTTTCCTTGAGCTGGTCGATATAGCGCTTCTGGGCGCGGAACTTGAGCGGGTCGGTGGCCACGCCCGGCACCGGCACCAGCGTATAGGCGCCGTCGTCGAGGAAGGTCTTGAGCCGGTCCACCGGCTTGATCTTCATGTGATAGCCCGAATTGGGCACCACCCACTGATTGGCCTCGAGATCGCGGTAGAACACCATCTCGCCCGATTCCGGGTCCTTGACCCACAGATTTTCCCCGATATCGCGCTTCTGCCCGAGGATGGAGCGGATTTTGGGGCGGACGAAATTGTCGATCCAGTTCATGGAATGGGCCTTTTGCGGGGACGGACGGGTCACCTAAGTGTCAATTATGGCTTTTCTTATCAGGGCCGGGGGCCGAGGGCAAAGGCTCACGCGGGCCGTCACCCCCGCGCGCGCTTCACCCCCTGGGCAAGATCGGCGACGATGGCGCGCACCGAAGCGACGATCTCCGGCCCGGCCTTGCCGGCCTTGAGGGCCTGGCCCACCGCATCCACCAGCACCGAGCCGACGACGATGGCGTCGGCATGGCGGCCGATCTCGGCGGCGTCCTCGGCGCTCTTGATGCCGAAGCCGACGGCGACCGGCAGGTCGGTATGGGCCTTGATGCGGCCCACCGCCTCGCCCACGGCGGCGCGCGACTTGATGGCGGCGCCGGTGACCCCGGTCATGGAGACGTAATAGACGAAGCCCGAGGTGTTCCTGAGCACCGCCGGCAGGCGCTGCTCGTCGGTGGTGGGGGTGGTGAGGCGGATGAAATTGAGCCCTGCGGCGAGCGCGGGCAGGCACAATTCCTCGTCCTCCTCGGGCGGCAGGTCGACCACGATCAGCCCGTCGACGCCCGCTTCCCGCGCGGCGGCGAGGAAGGCCTCCACCCCGAAGATATAGATGGGGTTGTAATAGCCCATGAGCACGATGGGGGTATCGGCGTCCTTGCGGCGGAACTCCTCGACCATGGCCAGCACGCCGCGCAGGGTCTGGCCGCTAGCGAGGGCCCGCTGCCCGCCGAGCTGGATGGCGACGCCATCGGCCATGGGGTCGGAAAAGGGCATGCCCAATTCGATGATGTCGGCGCCGGCCGCGGGCAGGGCGTCGAGCACGGCCTGTCCCACCGCCAGGTCCGGGTCGCCAGCCATGATGAAGGTGACGAGGGCGGGGCGGTTGGCCGATTTCAGCGCGGCGAAGCGCGTGTCGATGCGGGTGGTCATGATCTACAGAAGCCCCAGATAATTGCCGACGCTTTCCACGTCCTTGTCGCCGCGCCCGGACAGGCACAGCACCACCGACTGGTCCTTGCTCATTTGCGGGGCCAGCTTGACGATCTGGGCCAGCCCATGGGCGCTTTCCAGCGCCGGGATGATGCCTTCCATCCTGGTGCAGAGCTGAAAGGCGTCGAGCGCTTCCTGGTCGGTGATGGGCACATAGGTGACGCGCCTGGTGTCGTGCAGGAAGGCGTGTTCGGGCCCGACGCCGGGATAATCGAGCCCGGCCGAGATGGAATGGCCCTCCAGGATCTGCCCGTCATCGTCCTGGAGCAGATAGGTGCGGTTGCCGTGCAGCACGCCGGGGCGGCCGCCGGTCATGGAGGCGGCGTGGCCGTTCTCTACATCGATGCCGTGCCCGCCCGCCTCGGCGCCGTAGATGGCGACCTCGGGGTCGTCGAGAAAGGCGTGGAAGGTGCCGATGGCGTTCGAGCCGCCGCCGACGCAGGCGACCACGGCGTCGGGCAGCCTGCCCTCGGCGGCGCGGAACTGCTCCTTGAGTTCGGTGCCGATCACCGATTGGAAGTCGCGCACCATTTCCGGATAGGGATGGGGGCCGGCGGCGGTGCCGATGAGGTAATAGGTGCTCTCGACATTGGTCACCCAGTCGCGCAGCGCCTCGTTCATGGCGTCCTTGAGGGTGCCGGCGCCGGCGGTCACCGGGCGCACCTCGGCGCCCAGCATCTTCATGCGCAGCACGTTGGGCTTTTGCCGCTCGACGTCGGTGGCGCCCATGAAGATGGTGCAGGGCAGCTCGAACTTGGCGCAGACCGTGGCCGTGGCGACGCCGTGCTGGCCGGCGCCGGTCTCGGCGATGATGCGGGTCTTGCCCATACGCCTGGCCAGAAGGATCTGGCCCAGGCAATTGTTGATCTTGTGGCTGCCGGTGTGGTTGAGCTCCTCGCGCTTGAACCACACCTTGGCCCCGCCCAGATGGCGGGTGAGGCGCTCGGCGAAATAGAGCGGGCTGGGGCGGCCGGTATAATGGGTGGCCAGGCTTTCCAGCTCGGCGCCATAGGCGGGGTCGGCGCGGGCGGCGCGATAATGGCGCTCGAGGTCGAGGATCAGCGGCATCAGCGTTTCGGCCACGAACCGTCCGCCGTAAAGCCCGAAGCGGCCATGCTCGTCCGGGCCGTGGCGCAGGGAATTGGAGCCGTTCATTGGGTTTTCCCCCTCGAAGCGCCGAGGGGAACCCCGCGCGTAACTCTAGATGGCTGAGCGTGCGTTGGCGATGAACGCCTCGATCAGCCGCTTGTCCTTGACGCCGGGCGCGCGCTCCACGCCCGAGGACACATCCACCCCGAAGGGGCGCACGGTCCTGACGGCGTCGGCGACGGTTTGCGGCGTCAGGCCTCCCGAAAGCATGAAGGGGATGGACGGGTCAAGAGCTTCGAGGAGCCGCCAGTCAAAGGTATCGCCCAATCCGCCGGGCCGGTCGGCGCCCTTGGGGGGCTTGGCGTCGAGCAGGATGCGGTCGGCCACTGCGGCGAAGGGGGCGACATTGGCGACGTCCGCCGCCGTGCCGATGGGCAGCGCCTTGATGATCTCCACCCCCGCCTCGGCGCGGATGGCCTCGATGCGGTTGGGGGTTTCCGGGCCGTGGAGCTGGATCCAGTCGGGTCCCAGCGCGGCGATCTCGGCCACGCAGCTATTGTCGGGATTGACCAGCAGCACGCAGGTTTGCACCCGTCCGCGCGCCTGCGAGATCAGGTCGCCGATCTCCTCGACCGAGGCGTGGCGCGGCGAGCGCGAAAAATGCACGAAGCCCACCATGTCGGCGCCGGCGTCGATGGCCGTGTCGAGGATATCGGGGGTCTTGATGCCGCAGATCTTGATGACGAGAGGATCGGCCATCTTCTTTGCTCAGCGCAGTTCCAGGAGGTCGTCGGTTTCGGCCAGGGTGCCCGAGGCGGCCTGGCCCTGTTGGCGGCGCAGCTTTTCCAGCTCGCCATTGAGCATCTGGGCCTCGCGGCGCCAGTGCCGCTCGCGGCGGCGATGCGGGCCCTGGGCCAGCCAGGTGGCGGTGCCGCCCAGGATGACGCCGATCAGCAGCACCGCATAGAGCACCACGAAGAGCGGCACGCCATAGCCGGGGGCCAAGGCGCCCTCGACGGGAATGAAGGGATTGAAATTGACCGCCACCTCATGGCGGTTGGCGAGCGCAAAGACAATCAGGCCCACGCAGAGCGGGACGAGGATCACCCAACCGACAATCCTATTGGCCATGAAACCTTCTGTCCGGGGAGCCGGGCTCCCGATTATCCGCGCCGGCGCATGGCGCCGGCCCCGAGGTCTGAACTAGCCGCGATTGAGCCGCTCGCGGATTTCCTTGCCGGCCTTGAACTGGGGCACGTATTTCTCGCCCACGTCCACCTGCTCGCCGGTGCGCGGATTGCGCCCGACGCGGGCGGGCCGGTTCTTGACCGAAAAGGCGCCGAAGCCACGCAGCTCCACCCGGTCGCCGCGCGCCATGGCATCCCCGATCTCGTCGAGAATGGCGTTGACGATATTTTCCACATCGCGCTGAAACAGATGCGGATTTTCAGCCGCCAGCTTTTCGACGAGTTCCGACTTAATCATCCCCATCTCCGCATATCGGCGTCCACTCCTTATGCTTAGAAGCGGGCGTCAACCTGCCAAAGCGAAACCAGCCCGTCAAGCGGAATGGTCCTTTGCGGCATGCCCAGCGCCGCGCGCGCCTGCTCGCCCAGAAAAGTCCCGATGAAATCGATTCCCCCCGCGGGCATCGGCCAGACCGTGCGGATGGGCAGCTCGGGGTCGATTTCGCGGGCCTGGGCCAGCCAGTCCAGGGCTTCCCTTTCGCCCCCGATGGCGTCGATCAGCCCCGTTTCCACCCCGACGCGCCCGGTGACGATACGGCCATCGGCCAGGCGCAGCGCGCTGGCGCGCTCGAGATCGCGGCGTTCCGCCACGATGTCCACGAACCATTGGAAGCTGTCATCGACCAGCGCCGCGATCGAGTCGCGCGCCGGCCCTTCCAGCGGCTCGTTGATGTCGGGCTCGGCCTTGAGCGGGCCCGAGGCCACCTTGTCCAGCCCCACCCCGATGGTGTCGAGCAGCTTTCCGGCATTGACGTGCTGGTAGAGCACGCCGATGGAGCCGACGATGGAAAGCCGCCGCGCCAGCACCCGGTCGGTGGCGATGGCGGTCATATAGGCGGCCGAGGCCCCCAATTCGCCGATCACCGCCACGGTGGGGCGGGCGGCGCGCAGCCGGGTCAGCGCCTCATAGAGCTCCTCCCCGCCGGCGGTGGTGCCGCCGGGCGAATTGATGGCTACGATCACCGCCTGCACCGACTGGTCCCTGGCCAGGGCCTCGATCGCCGCCAGCCGCTCGCGGTCGGTGGCGATGGTGCCCTCGATCACCAGCCGGGCGACATAGGGCGCGCCGGCGCTTTCGGGCCAGGCGAAGCGCCCCACTCCCACCAGGATGGCGAGGGCGACGGCGAAGAGGGCGAAGAGCCGCCAGGCCCCGCGCGAGCGGCGATAGGTGTCGGCGGCGAGGCGGTCTGCGGCGGGCTCGTGCATCGGGCGGTCCTTGGTCTGGCTCTGGCCTATGCCGCCCCGCCGGCTTTGACAAGGCCGAAGCGATGCACCATCAGCCGCGCCGCCGCCTCGTAGCTGGCCAGTTTTTCCGCCAGCTCCGGGCGCTCCTCGAGGACGAAGCCGTGCCGCGTCCAGAAGGGCTGGGAGCCGTTGACGGCGACGAGGCTCATATGGGCAAAGCCGGCCCTGCGGGCCTTGTCGCGCAGCAGCGCCACCGCCCTGCCGGCCGCGCCGCCGCCCCGTGCCGCCGGCAGCAGCGCCAAATCGTGCAGGTAATAGGTGTCGGCATCGGGGGGGATTTTTCCCAGGAGCGCATTGAGCGCCGGCAATTGCCCGAAGCGCCAGGGATGGCTCAGCACATAGCCGGCGGGCGCGCCGTCCTTTTCCAGTAGCATCGCGCCCCCCGGATAAAGAAGCTGCCGCTCGGCAAACACCGCATCCTCCTCGGGAAAGCCCGGATGCACCGCCGCCGCGATGGCGGACAGGGCCGGCAGGTCGGAAGGGAGCAGGGGACGCCAGAGCAGCATGGAGGAGCCGAGCAAAGAAAGATGCCCGTTCCTGATCGGGTCGGGGCCGGAAGTCAATTGGGGGGTGGATTTCCCGCTGTCCGGGAGTTCCCATGTCCGGCGGGCTTTCGCCTGCCCCCCGCGCCGGGCGTGGCGGGATCAGCCGGGATTGCCCGCCGTCATGATGTCCCAGGTGCCGTCGGCCCGGCATCGGCGCGCCGTCTGCTGGCGGGAAAGGTCCTGCCCCATGTCCCCCACGCTGTGGAAGCGCCCTTCATGGATACAGCCTGCCGCCCAATCGGCGCTCGGATGCCAGGTGTAGTCGGCTCCGCAGTCCATGACGGCATTACCGGCTCGCATGGTGGCCCCCGGCGAATAGCCCATATTGCCCAGCCAGCAGCGGGGCTGCGGGGCGGGGCTATTGGCCGGGGTCGGGTCCTGGGCCGAGGCAGGCGCGGTGCCGATCAGCACCAATGCGATGACGATAAGTCGCAAGACATGCCCCCGTGCTAAATTGGCTTTACATACTATAGTTGATAAACGCCGGTGTCACAAGCTGCCATCGGTTTGCACATGGATATGCGCAAGCTGGTCGGCCGGAATCTCGCCCGCATAAGGCGTGAAAAGGGGTTTACCCAGGAACAGCTCGAAGAGCGGTCCGGGTTCAGCCAGCAATATCTGAGCGATTTGGAGCGAGGCCGGAGAAACCCCACGGTGGTGACGCTCTATGAGATCGCCCAGGCGCTGAATGTCAGCCCCATCGACCTCATCACGCCTGATGGGGATGGGGAGGGGTAGAGCGTTTCACCTTCGCCGGGCGCCATCGGCTCTTCGTCCCCACTCCCCTGGACAGGGCGAGGGGGGCCTTCCCCCAGCACCGCGTTCGGATGCAGGCCCCCTCACCCGGCGCTGCGCGCCGACCTCTCCCCCAAGGGAGAGGTGAAGAAAGATCGCCTTGTTGGGGAGGGGGGTCTTCTCGAAAAAAAGACCCGCGCCTTTCGGCGCGGGTCTCATTTTTTGCAAACCCGGAGGGTTTAGTTGCTGTCGCGGCCCTTGAGGGCGGCGCCCAGGATGTCGCCGAGCGAAGCGCCCGAGTCGGACGAGCCGTAATTGGCGACGGCTTCCTTTTCCTCGGCGATTTCCAGCGCCTTGATCGAAAGCTGGATGCGCTGGGTCTTGCGGTCGTACTGGGTGACGCGCGCATCGACCTTCTCGCCCTTGGAGAAACGCTCGGGGCGCTGGTCGTTGCGGTCGCGGCTGAGGTCGGCGCGGCGGATGAAAGCGGTCATCTCGCTGTCGGCGATGCGCACTTCGATGCCGCCATCGTTGACTTCGGTGACGGTGCCGGTGACGACCGAACCCTTGCGGATGCCGCCCTCGGAGCCGGCCTGGTCGGCAACTTCGCCGGTGGCGAGCTGCTTGATGCCGAGGCTGATGCGCTCCTTCTCGACATCGACGTCGAGAACCTTGGCCGAGACGATATCGCCGCGGTTATAGTCTTCCAGCGCGATTTCGCCCGACTTCTGCCAGTCGAGGTCGGAGAGATGGACCATGCCGTCCACATCGCCGTCGAGACCGATGAACAGGCCGAATTCGGTCTTGTTCTTGACTTCGCCCTCGATGACCGAGCCGACGGGGAACTTCTCGGCGAAGCTTTCCCACGGATTGGCCAGGGTCTGCTTGAGGCCCAGCGAGATACGGCGCTTGTCCGGATCGACCTCGAGCACCACCACTTCCACTTCCTGGGAGGTGGAGACGATCTTGCCGGGGTGGACGTTCTTCTTGGTCCAGCTCATTTCCGAGACGTGGATCAGGCCTTCGATGCCCGGCTCCAGCTCCACGAACGCACCGTAATCGGTGATGTTGGTGACGCGGCCGGTGAACTTGGCCTCGATCGGGTACTTGGCCTCGATGCCTTCCCACGGGTCGGCCTGGAGCTGCTTCATGCCCAGGCTGATGCGGTGGCTCTCGTGGTTGATGCGCACGATCTGGACCTTGATGGTCTCCCCGATGGTGAGCACTTCGGAGGGGTGGTTGACCCGGCGCCAGGCGATGTCGGTGACGTGGAGCAGGCCGTCGATGCCGCCCAGGTCGACGAACGCACCGTAATCGGTGATGTTCTTGACCACGCCGTCCACGACCTGGCCTTCCTCGAGCTGCTGGACGATTTCCGAGCGCTGTTCGGCGCGCGATTCTTCCAGGATGGCGCGGCGCGAGACGACGATATTGCCGCGGCGCTTGTCCATCTTGAGGATCTGGAAGGGCTGCGGCACGTTCATGAGCGGGGCGATATCGCGGATCGGGCGGATGTCCACCTGGCTGCGCGGCAGGAAGGCGATGGCGCCTTCGAGGTCGACGGTGAAGCCGCCCTTGACCTGGTTGAAGATGGTGCCTTCAACGCGCTCATTGTTGTTGTACATCTCTTCGAGCTTGACCCAGCTCTCTTCGCGGCGGGCCTTTTCGCGCGACAGCACGGCCTCGCCCATGGCGTTCTCGACGCGGTCGACATAGACCTCGACTTCCGAGCCCACGGTGATGGTGCCGTCGCGGCCGGCCTGGCCGAATTCCTTGAGGGCGATGCGGCCCTCGGTCTTGAGGCCGACATCGATGATCGCCAGATCCTTTTCGATGGCGACGACCTTGCCCTTGACGACGGTGCCTTCCAAGGGCTCGTTGTCGACGAAGCTGTCCATGAGGAGGGCTTCGAAATCTTCTTTCGTCACAGTCTGCTGTGCCAAATAACTTCTCCAGATGCGCCGGGGGTTTGGGATTGGGACCGGAAGCCCGCCATTTCCCCAATGGGAAATGCCGGCGCGCGAGCGCCCGGTCAAAAATTTGATGACGGTAAGATCCGGGCCAGCGCCTGGTGATGGCCGGGGCCTGAACATCCAGGGATGGATTTGAGTCATTAGAAGCCGGTCACTCGAACCGAAAAAGTCTTACAACTTTTTCTGAGTGACCTCCAATGACCCTGCCCTGGACGCCATGGTCCCATCGACGATCGCGATGGCAGCGCGGAGTGCGGCCTCTATATCGAGAAGCGTCGTGTCGAGCAAGTGCGCGTCGTCCGCTTTGTAGAAGCCGCCATGGGGATTGAGCATGTCGCGCGCATCCCGCTCTTCTATCTGGTGATAGAGGGCGTAGCGGTCAACCGCGACGCCGCGTTTTTCCAGTTGCCGGGCGCGGCGCTCCATGCGCGCCTTGCTGTCGGCCTGGATGAAGAGCTTCACATCGGCATCGGGCGCGATGCGGGTGCCGATGTCGCGCCCGTCGAGCACGGCCCCGCCCTTCTGGGTGGCGAAGGCGCGCTGATAGTCGAACAGCGCCTCGCGCACCGGCCCGATGGTAGCCACCTTGCTGGCCTCCACCCCGGCCTCGGCGCTGGTCAGGGCCGCGATGTCGCTCAGATGCCCGGCGTCGAGCGCCCTGGCCGCGGCGATGGCCGCCGCCTCGTAGTCGGGGCCGTCCGGCCGCCCGCTCACCGCCAGCCCCACGGCGCGATAGAGCAGGCCGGTATCGAGATAGGGCAGGCCGTAATGCCGGGCAAGCCCGGCGGCCAGCGTGCCCTTGCCCGAGGCGGCGGGTCCGTCGACGGCGATAATCATGGCTGGCGTCCCTTCGGCGCTTCGATGCGGGCCCCGGCGGCCCGCAGCGTATCGGCAAAGCCGGGAAACAGCGCCTCGATCCCCCCGGCATCGTCCAGCGCCACCTTCTTGCGGCTGGCAAGGCCCAGCACCAGCAGGCTCATGCAAAGGCGCGGATCGGCGCCGGAGACCGGCTTGCCGCCGCCCTCCACCTTGCCGGTGCCGGCGACGACCAGCGTATCGCCATCGAGGCTGGCGGCGATTTTCTGGGCCGAAAGCGCCTCGACGAGGGCGGCGTCGCCGACGCCGGCGAACCGGCTCTCGCCCTCGGCAAAAGCGGCGGCGACGGCAAGCAGCGCCATGTCCGCCATGAGGCTTGCCGCGTGCTCGGCCGAAAGGGCGATGCCCTTCATGCGCGAGGAGCGCACGCGCAGGTCGGCGACGTGCTCGCTGCCGAGCTGGCGCTGATTGACGAAGAGGATGTCGCCGCCCATTTCCAGCAGCGTGTCGATGAGCCCGGTGCGTAGCGGATTGATGAGCACGTTCTCGATGGTGATGTCCGAGCCCGGCACGATCAGCCCCGCCACCGCCGGATAGGCGGCCAGCGCCGGATCGCCGGCAATGGCGATGTGCTGCGGACGCAGTTCGGCGAGCCCGGCCAGGTCCAGCGTGCTGCCGCCAGCCTCGTCCTCGCGCGCCGTCAGCCGCGCGCCGAAGGCCGAAAGCAGCTTTTCGGCGTGGTCATGGCTGGGGGTGGGCTCGATAAGCGTGGAAAGGCCCCGCGTCTGGGCCGCGGCCAGCAGCAGCGCCGTCTTGGTGATGGCGTCCGCGCCGGCCAGCGTTTCCCGCAACGGCAAGGGCAGGGGAGAGCCGCGCAGGCTCAGCCCGTCCTTTTCCGCGCTCACCTGGCCGATGGGCGCCAGCGCCGCGCACAGGGCGGGGGCGGCCTTGGCCGCCGGCCCGGCGAGGCGCGTGGCGAAGGGATAGGGGGCGAGCAGCCCGAGCAGCAGGGCGGCGGCCTCGGGGCTGGCGGGCACCAGCGTCGTCTGCGGCTCGAGCAGGCCCAGCGGCCCCAGCCCGTCGACATGCCAGGCCTGCGCCTCCATCGTCACCGTCACCCCGAGCTGGCCCAGGGCCTGGGCGGTGGCGAGCAGGTCGGGCGTGGGGGTGAGGCCGGAAAGCGTGCTGCGGCCCACGGCCAGGCTCGACAGCATCAGCCCCATCTGCGCCAGGAGGCGGTCGCCCGGCGCGGCGAGGCGTCCGCTCAGCGCGGTGGCGCCGCGGCTGGCCAGCGGCTGGGCTCGTATGGGGGCGGTCTGGGTCATGGACGCTCTGGCATTTTGCGCATCGGCTTTAGCATGGCGCGGCGCGCCAAGACCACTCCCCGCCGGCGCGGCCGCGCGGTTCCCCACATTTTCGGTTTGACAGGGGCAGGGTTTGCCCATAACCGGACTGACCGAACCGGGGCAGGCGCAGGCGTTTCCGCCCCCGCAACTTTATCACGAGGAACATCGATGGCCAGTTCCGAACGCGGCACCAAGCGTACCGATCCCGATACGGGCAAGAAGTTCTACGATCTCAACCAGGACCCGATCGTCTCGCCCTATACGGGCAAGAGCTATCCGCGCTCCTATTTCGAGCAGCTGCTCACCGGCCGGCCTTCGCCCGCCACCGCCCGCAAGAGCGATGACGAGGAGGAGGAGATCGAAGACGACGTCGAGGACGCGGCGGCGCCCGACCTGGTCTCGCTCGAGGATGCCGATGCCGAGGAATCGGGCGGCGAGGACATTCCCGACGTGGAGGATGTCGAAGTCGACGAGGAGCTGGGCGACGACGAGGAGGACGTGTTCCTCGAGGAAGACGAAGACGAGGACGACGGCCTGGGCTTCGACGTCGACGGCGACGAAGACCGCTGATTCCCCAAGGATTTATCCACCGGGTTTGCCCAAAACCCGGTGGACGAAAAAAGTGTCATTTTGCCACTTGCATGAGAGCGGATCATCCAATAGGTTCCGCCTCGCTTCGGACGGGCTCCGCCCCGGCCGAACCCTAAGGATGGGGCCATAGCTCAGCTGGGAGAGCGCTTGCATGGCATGCAAGAGGTCAGCGGTTCGATCCCGCTTGGCTCCACCAAATATCCTCCAGATATACAATTGATTTCCTTTGATAAATTTCAAAGGAATTTGCTTGTCCCCACTTCGGTTTGTTGAAGGCCCTGCTTATGGGCAGGCTGTTGTGGTTGAGCACCCTTTCGATTGGCTGCTAGCTCAAGGCGCCGAATACCTATTGCCGAGAATCAGGGTACGCTTGCGTTATGAGCGATACCGAAAAGAACGATGGCGAGCCTGTCCACTTGGTTGAAGATGCCGAGACGGGAGACCGTTTCCTAGTCTATGGCACGGATAAGGGCATGAGGCTCGATATCCGATATGAGGGTGAGACCCTTTGGATGACACAGAGCCAAATGGCTGAACTGTTCGGTGTCACCGTGCCTTCCATATCGCGACATATCGCGAACATCTTAGAAGATGGCGAACTGACGGCCGAGGCAACTGTTACAAAAGTTGAAACAGTTCGAATCGAGGGCGCGCGTCGCGTTACCCGCAGCATCGACCACTTCAATCTGGATATGGTCATTTCCGTGGGTTATCGGGTTTCGTCCACTCAAGCGACCGTCTTTCGCAGGTGGGCGACCAGCGTGCTGGTGCAGTTCGCGAAGAAGGGCTTTGTCATCGACACTGCCCGCTTGAAGCAGCCCGAAAATACCGACCGCATTGCCGAACTTAGGGAAATCATCCGCGACATCAGGTCCGATGAAGCGAACCTATATGCCGAGCTAAAGCGGATATGTGCGCTATGCCAAGATTATGACGGGAGCACTGAGGCGGCCCGAGAATTCTATCAGCATACCCAGGCGAAGTTAGTTTACGCGGTGACTTCGCACACTCCTTCTGAAATCATCGCCGGCCGGGCGAACCATCGTGTGGAGAACATGGGGCTTAAAACTTGGCCCAAAGACAACATCCAAAAACGAGATGTGGTGGTTTCCAAAAATTACTTGGCAGAAGGCGAGATCAAAGAGCTGAACCGTCTTACCACCATCCTGCTGGATATTTTCGAAGACCAGCTCGACATGGGCCGTCTTGTCGTGATGCAGGACGCCCGCAATCTGCTGGACCAGCAACTTACACAACTCGGCCGAACGGTCCTCAAGTCAGGTGGGTCTGTGCGCCGGGATACTGCTCGACAAAAAGCGGAAGTGGAGTATGACGCTTTTGACAAGCAGCGGAAACTGGAGCGGAAAAGAGAAGCCGATGCTGCGATTTCTTCGCTCACGGCGGAAGCCAAGAAACTACCGAAGACACCGAAGCGATGAACTAACGAAGTAGTCGCGAAGCCGAGGGCTGGTCCCGTCGCTATCATGCCGCCCTCGCTTCCTGCCAGCCGTCCGTCGCCGGGCTGGAGGAGGCCGGCGGGAGCCCGACAGCCAAGTTGACCAGGGATCGGACCCCACTGGTGTACCGGCCACTGACGCTTGCCACGGGCCCAGTCCAACCGGGTCAGCCAGGTCTTCTCTGTTTCGGCCGGAGCAACGGCCTCTGCGAAACCCTCGAACCGTCGCTTGCTGAGATACCGGCAGAAATGGATGGGCGGGTGTGGGATTGGCCTCGAGGAATTCGCGATACCCGGCAATTGACGGCAGGACCGTGGCGCGGTCGTCTGGTGTCAGTTTTTTCCATTCAGGCAGTGTTTCGGCTTTGGACATGTTTGGTGTGGTGCGGAACGCCTGCCATGCCGCCTCGAAAGCATCAGGACAGGCTCGGCAAACTGATCGGGAGCGATGCGAGCAAGAGCCGCGCGCTGGTCTCCACCCGATATGACAGCACCAATAAGGTCTTGCACAATCCCGATGACAAAGCCGGCTTGCGTCATTGTGCATCCTTCCTGCGCTTACACCATGGGCTTCATGGAGCCATGCTTCACCGATAAAATGGCTGGTGCGCGTGCTCCGGTCTACCAAGCGTTTAGCTCCTGAGTTCCATGTCGCCGCAAGGCGCAGGAGGTGCGGGCGCATCGGCATGGTTAACGAGTTCCATCGGTATTTCCGATAGTGCTGGAGGCACATTGTGATTCGGTGAGCTGTCGGCTGGGGGATCGATGGGGCTCGTCGTTGGCCTGAACTCCAGGAGGCTCCGGCATGAAAAAAGCCGCTTTGGCCGTGGCGATTGTGGGGCTTGCGCTCGTTGGACTGGTGCTGCTGCTGCCCTTTGCCGTCAATTCCGGCACCTTGAGGGCGGCGATTGCCCATCAATTGTCCGAGGCCTCGGCGGCACAGATCGCGCTTAACGGGCCGATCCATTTTTCCGTGTTCCCTGATTTCGGCATCGTGGTCGAGGACTTCGCCTACAGGACCGGCGATGGCGCGGTTTCGGTGACCGCGGCGCGCTCCGTCGCCTCGGTGGCGCCGCTATCGCTGCTGTCCAGCCAGGTGCGCATCACCGGCATCGAGCTGAAAAGCCCGCGCATCGTTCTCGCCGACGCTGCCGATCCGGCGCCGCAGCAGCCCGCCGCACCGGACGACGGCGATATTTTCAAGCTTCTCGCCGGTTATCTGGAAAGACTGTCCATCGACCATGTCGTGGTCACCGATGGCGAGGTGGCCAGGGCCGGCGCCACGGCGATTGAACCGGTCGCCAGCGACATAGACCTGCGTCTGTCCGTTCCGGGCATCGCCCAGCCGGCCTCCCTCGTCGCTTCGGCCATTTCGAATGGCAACCGGCTCGAGATCGCCGCCGATATCGGATCGTTGCGGGACCTGCTTGCCCGCCAGCCCGCCCGCTTCTCCCTTGCCGCCAAGGCCAGCGAACCGCCGCATCCGGCGCTGGCCGACATCGCGGCATCGGGTAGCATCCAGCTTGCCGAGGATGGCAGCTACCGCATCACCGGCGGGGAAATAGCCAGTGTCGGCCAGAAGATGCAGCTGGACGCCAGCTATGTTCCCGGGACGCGGCCCCTTGTGGTGGCGCGGGTAAAGGCGGGCACTCTGGCCTATTCCGATTTCCAGCCCCGGGCTCCCGATGGGAGTGCGGGCGCCGCGTCTCCCGCCGGCGCGTCCGCCGATGGGCTCGATCTTTCCGCGCTCCGGGGGTTCGACGCCGATGTGGAAGTCTATGCCCAGGCCCTGCAAGTGGGTGACGCGATGGCCCGGGACGCCGTCATCGCGGCTCAACTCAAGGACGGGCGGCTGGTCTCGACTTTCGATTCGACCGATATTGCCGGGGGCCGGGCGCTGGCGAGCCTTGCGGTGGATGCTACCGTCGTGCCGGCCGTCTCCAGCGGCTCGCTCAATCTGACGGCCATCGACATCGCGGAACTCCTTGCCCTGGCCGGACAGCAGGCGCCCGTGAGCGGCAGGCTGTCCTCCGAATTGCAATATGCCTTCAAGGGCATGGATGGGGAGGCCATCCGAAATTCGCTCAACCTGCGCGGAACGCTCTCCCTTGCCGGGGGCCGGGTCTCCGTGCCGCAGCTTGCCTCGGTCGCGGGGGCGGGCGTGGTCGAGGCGCTGGAGGCGGGCGTGCGGATCGAGGATATCCGCCAGCCGCTGGCGCTCTCGGGCACCGCGCGCTGGAATGGCGAGCCCCTGAGCTTTTCCACCTCCCTGACGCTGGCCGACCTGCTCTGGGGGCAAGCCGGCCAGGTGGCGCTGGAGCTCAAGGCGGCGCCGGTCAATGCCAGCTTCGCCGGCACGCTCGGCCCCGAGGGCGCCCTCTCGGGCAAGGCCGATATCGCCGCGCCCTCGCTGACCCGGGCGGCCGGCTGGTTCGGCCAGAGCCTGGGCACGCCGCTGGGCCGGTTCAGCTTTTCGGGGGGCATTGCCGCCGATAGCGGCCGGGTGGCGGTCACCGAGGCCAGCATCGGCCTCGACGACATCAAGCTGCGCGGGTCGCTGGCGGTGACGCTTTCGGGCAAGCCGAAGGTGACGGCCGCGGTGGCGGTGGACGCGCTGGATTTCGGCGCGCTGACCGGCGGGAGCGGGACGGGGTCGGGCGGCGCCGGGCCGGCCAGGATCGACCTTTCCGTGCTGCGTCTGTTCGATGCGGATATCCGGCTCGAGGCCAACCGGCTCGGCTATGGCGCGGTCAAGGCCGGGCCGGCCACGGCGACGCTGTCGGTTGCCGATGGGGTGGCCCGGCTCAGCCTGCCGCAGGCCGGGTTCTATGACGGTACGCTGAGCGCCAGCGTGACGGCCGATGGCAGCGGCGCGGTGCCCGCCATCGCCCTCGCTGCGGGCATGGAGGGCGTGCAGGCCCTGCCCTTGCTGACGGATGCGGCGGGGTTCCGCACGATCGAGGGCACGCTCAAGGCCAATATGGACATCTCCGGCGCCGGGGCCGATAGCCAGGCTTTCGCGCGCTCGCTGCGCGGGCCGGTGGCGCTGGTGTTCAACGATGGCGCCATTCGCGGCATCGACGTGGCCGGGCTGGTGCGCAATGTGCAGTCGCTGCTGGTTGGCGGCTACAATGCCGATGGCGAGGCCAGGACCGAATTCACCGAGCTCTCGGTGGCGGCGGACATCCAGGAGGGGGTGGGCACGGTAAGCGATATCCGCCTGCTCGGGCCCTTCGTGCGCATGAGCGGCGCGGGCCGTTTCGACATCGCGGCCCAGACCATCGACATGCGCCTCGATCCACGCGTCGTCGCCTCGCTGGACGGGCAGGGCAGCGATTTCGACGTGTCGGGGCTGGGCATGCCGATCCTGGTGAAGGGGCCGCTGTCCGGCCCCGCTATCTATCCCGACCTGTCGGCGCTTCTGGCCGATCCGAACCGGGCTCTGGCGGCCCTCTCACAACTGGGCGGGAGCGTCGGCGGATTGGCCGAAGGGGCGGCCGGCGCGCTGGGCGGGCTGGATGGCGTGCTCGGCAGCGATCCGGGTGCCCTGGCAGGGGGCGCCGTGACCGACCTTATCGGGCAGTTTGGCGGCGCCCAGGCCGAGCCGGGCGCCGACGGGCCGCTCTCGGGGGAGTCCTTGCTGAACGGCTTGATCGGGGGCGTGCTGGGGCAGCCGCCATCGGGCGCGGAGACGGCGCCGGCCGACCCGGTACAGATGCCGCCGCAGGCGGTGTCGCTTCCCAGGCCCGACCCGCGTGGACCGGCGGCTGCATCGACACCCCAGCCGGCGCCGCCGACCCGGACCGAGCAATTGATCGATCTCATCGCGCCGCAGATCGCGCCCCAGACGGATGAGGGCGGAACCGACCCGCTGGGAGGGCTGCTCAATCAACTGGGACTGTGATCGCCGGCCGGCTCAAGCCCGGCCCGGTCCCTCCCCGCTTTCGAGGCCGCATCGTGCCGGCGAGGGGCCTTGCCGCCTCCCCCGCCGCGCCGGAATGCGCCAGAGCGTTTCCAGCAAAAGCGGAAACGGTTTTGCGGTTCGGAAACGCGTCAAAACAAAGACTTAGATCCATTTCGCTGTTTCAGGGAAACAGTGAAATGGTCTAGGCTTGGCGGGCAGGGGGGCTCTCATGGTGATCGTTCGGCTCGGCAAGGCGGTTATGGTGGCGGCGGTGGCGCTTTATGCGAGCCTGGTCGCCTTGGGCAACATCACCGATTACGGCACCAATTTCGCCTTCGTCCAGCATGTGCTGACCATGGACACGGTGTTTGCCGAGGCCACCACCGTGTCGCGCGCCATTGCCGCGCCGGCGCTGCATCACCTGTTTTACGGGCTCATCATCGCCGGCGAAGCGCTGACGGCGCTGTTGTGCTGGGCCGGCGCCTATGCCCTGCTCACCCGCCTGCGCGCCCCCGCCGCCCGCTTCAACCGCGCCAAGGGCTGGGCCATGGCCGGGCTGCTCCTGGGGTTCCTGGTCTGGCAGGTGGGTTTCATGACCATTGGCGGGGAATGGTTCGGCATGTGGATGTCCCAGAGCTGGAACGGCCTGCAATCGGCCTTCCGCGTCTTCATCACCATTCTGGGGGTGATGATCTTCCTCAACCAGCCCGATGGGGAATTGCAGGAGGCGTGAGGGCGAAGGCCCGGCCGCCTGCCCTCTCCCGTGTGGGGCCCTCCCCGGGGCCCCGCGTTCGGGCGCAGAACGATCTAGAATGTGTCCCAGTCGGCCAGCGCGGCATTGCCGTTTGTGGCGAGGGCCGGGCGGGCGGCGGCGCGGCGCGCGGGCGCGGATGGCGCCTGGCCCTGGGCCTGCTTGCCGATGCGGAACAGGGCGACGGCTTCCTCGATGCCGCTGGCCTGGGCCTCGGCCTGGCCGATGGCGGCGTTGGTTTCCTCCACCAGCGCCACATTGTGCCGGGTCATGTCCTTCATCTGGTGGACGGCCTCGCTCACCTCGCGGATGGTGGCGGCCTGGCTCTGGTTGTCGCTGGCAATGGTCTGCATCAGCGCCGAATTGGCCTTGGCCGCGTCCAGCATGGATTCCAGCGTCGCCGCCGCCTCGCCCACCAGCGCCGTGCCGCCCCCGACCTCGCGCACCGAGGTTTCGATCAGCGCCTTGATGTCGGCCGAGGCTTCGGCGGCGCTCTGGGCCAGGCGCCGCACTTCCACGGCCACCACGGCAAAGCCCTTGCCGGCCTCGCCGGCGCGTGCCGCTTCCACCGAGGCGTTGAGCGCCAGCAGGTTGGTCTGGAAGGCGATGTCGTCGATCAGCCCGATGATGTTGGAGATCTTGGCCGAGGATTGGGTGATGCGCTCCATGGCCTGGGTGGCCTCGCCCATCACCTGCCCGCCCTGTTCGGCGCTGGCGGTCAGCCTGGCGGCATTGGCGCTGGCGTTGCGGGCGCGTTCGGCGTTTTCCAGCACCAGGCTCGCCAGTTGCTCCATGGCGGCGGTGGTCTGCTCGATGGTGGTGGCCTGCCGCCCGGTGCGCTCGGAAAGGTCGTTGGCGCCCGAGAGAATGTCGCCGGTGGCGCCGCGCAGCGTGGTCACGGCGCCGCGCAGCGCGCCCATGATGGTTTCGAGCCGCTGGGCCAGCGAATTGGTGTCGTCGCGCAGCCGGGCGAAGGCGCCGTGATAGTCCCCGCTCATGCGCGCGGTCAGGTCCGAGGCGGCCAGCCGCGCCAGCACGCGCCCGGTTTCCTCGACGCTGGCGCCGACCCGGCTCACCAGCGTGTTGATCGAGCCGGCCAGGCTCACCAGCTCGGGATCGTCGTAATCGGCGCGGATGCGGGCGGAGAAATCGCCATGGCCGGCCGCTTCCACCACCTGGCCGAATTCCATCGATAGCTGGTGCATGGTGCGGGCGCGGGCCTGGTCGTAATTGGCGCTGGTCTGCTGGATTTCCTCGGCCAGGTGCTCGGCCTTCAGCGCGCTGGCCTGGGCCTGCTCGGAGCGGATTTCGGCCAGGGCCAGCAGGCGCCGGGTGTTGAGCGTCATCCAGATCAGCCCGGCCGCCTCGATGATGAGGATGACCGCGTGCAGCAGCACCCGGCCGAAGCCGCCGCCGCCATAAAAGACCAGCTCGGTCATGCTCATGCCCACCACCAGGTGGTGCACCGCCACCAGCGCCGCCCCCAGCATGATGGCGCGGCAGTCATAGAGCAGCGCGCAGACGGCCAGGGCGCCGAAAAACGCCATATGCAGGTCGGTCTGGTAGGGGTGGCCCTGGGCGGCGATCAGCAGCGCCATCACCTCGGCCATCATCACCGCCACGGCCATGTAGCGGAAGCCGGCCGACTGGCGCAGGGCGAGGAAGCTGACGATCAGGGCCGCCAGCCCCAGCGCCGCCAGCAGGCTGGCCTGGCCCAGCCGGCCCTGCAGCAGTCCTTCTGAGGCAAAGGCGGCGATCGTGAGGGTGGCCGCCAGGCTGGCGACGGCGATGGTCGCGCGATTGCGGATGGTTTCGAGTGTCATGACGCTTGATCCGTGAGCGGCGCGCAGAGCCCGCCGGCCTTGAGAAAGAACAGGGCGCCCAGGTCGCGGGCCCGTTGCTGGAAGTCGGGGTCGGGTGCGTAAGCCACCACAATATTGCCCAGCCGCGTGGGGGCCACCAATTGCCCCCCGGCTGCCCGGATGATGGCCCAGGCCGCGGCCTCGCTGGTGGCGGGCGAAAACACCACCGCCACCTCGCCCCGTTCCGCCGGCGCAAGGCTGCCGGCAAGCACGATGCCTGCGGCCAGGCCGGAAAAGATCAGGGCAGGCAGAAGCGCGCGGGAAATTTGAGGTGCCGGACCATGGGTCGATGATGGACTTACCGGCTCAGTATTTGCGGGTTAATGGTTACTTTTCCGTATGTGAACACCCGGCGCCGTGTCGAAGCCAGGTAAAGGCGGACGGCGGGCAGGCTCTTTTCCCATGAGGGGGAGAATATGGGGCCACGATAGTGACCACCTGCCCCCCCCAAGCCCCTAGACTCCCAGCTCCGCCCGCAGCTTGCGGGTGAGGCGCGTGGCGATGAGGCGGTGGGCCTCGCGCAGATAGGCTTCCAGCTCCGCTTCGCTGAGGGGGCTGGCGGCCGAGATCGCCACCCATTTGGCGCGGGCGAAATAGGGGGCGGGGCGGATGCCGGGCAGCTCGGTCATGGTCTGGAAGGCGAGGTCCGAGACCTTGAGCCAGAGCGCGCCGGGGTCGCCATCGAGCAGGGCGAAGATCTTGCCGCCGACCTTGGCCACCGAGGCGTCGTGCCACTGGCGCACCAGCGTCGCGCCGGGGAGGCCAAGGGCGAAGCTTTCGAAGCCGTCGCGTTGCAGAATGTGAAAATAGGGGACGCTCAATGCTAACAGTCCGTTAACCTCAAGGGCCTTGAGGGGAAGGCGGCGCGGCGGGGATAAGTCAGCCCGCCGCCACGCCCAGCCCGATGGGGCAGGAGACGCCGGTGCCGGCCAGCCCGCAATAGCCGTTCGGGTTCTTGGCCAGATATTGCTGGTGATAGGTTTCGGCGAAATAGAATTCGGGGGCGGGGGCAATTTCGGTGGTGATCGGGCCCAGCCCGCGCGCCTTGAGCGCCGCGCCATAGGTTTTTCTGCTGGCTTCGGCCGCCGCCTGCTGCTCGGGCGTTGTGGTATAAACGACCGAGCGGTATTGCGTGCCCACATCATTGCCCTGGCGCATGCCCTGGGTGGGATCATGCTCTTCCCAGAAGGTTTTGAGCAGGGTGTCCAGGCTGATCCGGGCGGGATCATAGACGATCCTGACCGTTTCGGCGTGGCCGGTCAGCCCCGAGCAGACCTCCTCATAGGTGGGGTTGGGCGTGGCCCCGCCCTGATAGCCCACGGCGGTCACCAGCACGCCGGGCAGTTGCCAGAACAGCCGTTCCGCGCCCCAGAAGCAGCCCAGGCCCAGATGGAGGATTTCGGCATTTTCGGGGTAGGGGCCCTTGAGCCTTTCGCCGTTGACGAAATGGGTTTCGGCCACCGGCATGGGGGTGGAGCGGCCGGGCAGGGCTTCCGCGGCGCTGGGAAGGGTGGCGGGTTTGCTCTTGAAAAACATGGGTTTTTTCCTTTCCTTGGCCGGTTCAGATACTGTCCTGGCGCAGGAAGCGCTCGCGGCGCGGGCGGCGTCCGGCCAGGGCCAGCACGATGCCCGGAATCCCCAGGACGGCGAAGGCGGGGCTTTCGAGCAGGGCCTTGAAGGCGGTGTCGAGCAGCTCGGCGAAGAAGCGGCTGTCGAAGAAGGCTTCCACCGCGCCCAGGCTGGGGGCATGCACCTGCGTCCACAGCGCCATGAGGCTGGTATAGACCAGGCGGCTGGCGCCGAGCGAACGGGTGCCGTCGACGACGAGCAGGATGAGGGCCAGGGCGATGAGCCAGGTGCCCGCCACTCTCAAAAAAAGCCGCATGCGCATTTCCCGTGCCGGCGGGGACAGGTTCGGGCTGGCCTTGCCGTTCCGTTCCCCTCACGCGGTCCGACTGTGCCATGGCCGGCCCGCGCTTCACAAGATGGGCGGGGCGGGGATAAAAAACAATCGTTCATCGCCTGGACGTGATGTCTTGCGCTCGGGGCGCCGATAAGTATATTGCGCCTCGCTCGCGCCGGCTGCCGCCGGCCTTTCCGGCTCTTCCATCCGGGGATAAGGCGATGCGGAGAGATGGCCGAGTGGTCGAAGGCGCACGCCTGGAAAGTGTGTAGGCGGGTAACCGTCTCGAGGGTTCGAATCCCTCTCTCTCCGCCAGTTTCCATATATCCAGTGTTTTCGTTACTTCTGTTCCTGGGGCGGTTTCGGGATTGTGTTGGCGTGCCGCTCTCCGGCCATTGGCCCGGCATTCGTCTCGCTTGGCGGGCAATTGGGCTAGGAGGCGATGCGGAGCGGGTCCTGGGGGGTATCGCCGGGTTCGGCGATGCAGACGCGGTCTCGGCCAAGCCTTTTGGCGCTGTAGAGCGCCATGTCCGCGCGCCGCAGCGCCTGGCTGAGGGGCTCGCCCTGCTGGATGGAGGCAACGCCTCCGCTGACGGTAAAACGTGGCAGCCCGGTTTCGCCCGGCTCCGCCGCGGCAACGCGGATGGCTTCGGCGTGCAGCCGCGCGCCTTCTTCGTTGGTATGCTCGAACAGCAGGGCGAATTCCTCCCCTCCCATGCGCCCGATGGCGCAAGCATGCGGCGCGGCACGACGCAAGAGATCGGCGAAACTGCGGATCACGGCGTCGCCCGTCGCATGACCGTGGGCATCGTTGATGGCCTTGAAATGGTCGATGTCGAACATCACCACCGACAGGGGCAGCCTGGAATCCCTGGCCCTCTCCAATGCATGACCGGCGCGCAGGTCGAAGCCGCGGCGATTGGCGAGGCCGGAGAGTGGGTCGGTCTCGGAGGCGGTGCGTGATTCCCCGACGATGCTCTGGAGCGTGATTAACAGGATCATCAGACCAGCCGCCGTCAGCAAGATGCCGGTGCTGGCCTGGGAGATCAGGGAATAGGTGCTGGCGACATAATCCGAAGCGGTGCGGCCTGAACCAAAGGCCAGCGCCAGGAACGGCTTGGCCAGGAAGTGCAAGGCGACGACCCCGAATGTGGCACCCGCCGCGATTTCGAGCGGACGCCGGGAACCGTGCCGCAAGAGCACCCAGGCCGACATCGCCGCCGCGACGAAAAAGGGTAGCTGGTACAGCATCTCGTAGGGCATCGTATTGCGCGCGCCACCCCAGAACAGCCAGCGCAGGACGAGGGTGCCGAGCACGATGGCGGTCATCGCCCGCCAGGGCACGGCCTTGCCGTAAAAATGCAGGAGCGCCGCACTCATGGCCAGCAGGCCGAGCATGAAGCACATATAGCTTGCGACCATGAACGGCGCCGGCCAGCCTGAAAACGGCAGCACAAGCTCGCTCAGCGGCGTGAGCGCTCCGATCGCATAGCTCACGCTGAACCCATATACCGAGCGATGGGATGGATTGGTGCGCGCGATAATGGCGAAGCTCATCGCGAACAGCAGCGCGACGGCAATATTGACCATCAATGCGAAGACTGCGCCCTGCATGCGAACACCTCCCGCTGCATCCTTAGACGAGCACCCTCAATGAAATATTGATGCCAGGGCTCTGATCCGGGCATCGTGCCGGGAGCGTTAACGCATTGTCGGGTCTTGCCATGGCCGGTGCGAACATTCTTCGCCACCGGTGGAAGGCCTCGGTAGGACGATATCGTCCCGACGTCGAATGCATGGCTCTTGACTCTCATGCCGGATTGCTAATACGCATTAGCAGCTAATGCGTATTAGCGACATTCGGGAGGAGCCATCTTGGCGGGAAACAGACGGTTGACGCAGCGCGATATCGCCCGGCTGGCCGGCGTCAGCCAGGCCACGGTTTCCCTGGTGCTCAATGGTGCATCGGGCGCCGTCAGCCGCATCCCCGAGGAAACCCGCAACCGCGTACAGAACGTGATCCGCGAGACCGGCTATGTCGCCGATCCCATCGCGCGCCGCATGGTCAAGGGCCTCAACCGCATCCTCGGGGTCTTCACCTATGAGCCGGCCTTTCCTTCAGAGCAGGCGGACTTTTTCGCGCCGTTCCTCTTCGGCATCGAGGAGGCGGCGCAGGCGCTGGGATATGACCTGCTTCTGCTCACCGGGGCGGGCCGGCAGCGCAAGATTTTCGGCGAGAATGTACGGCTGCGCCTGGCCGATGGCTGCATCGTGCTGGGCCGCAAATTCGACAATACCGAATTGGCCCGGCTGGTGGCCGGCGATTTTCCCTTCGTTGCCGTGGGCCGGCGCGACGATACCGGCGGACCCGTCCCCTATGTCGGCGGCGATTATGCGCATGCGACCTCGGCATTGGTCGAGCGGACCAAGGCGCTGGGGCATAGCCGTATCGCCTATGTCGGGCTCAACGAGGGCGCGGAATCGTCCGCCGACCGCTGGTATGGCTTCAGCCGCGCCATAGGCGAAGCCGAATTGGTGACTTCGATCTTCGATGTCGACCGGCCGGCCGGCGAAACGCTGGACGTGTTGACCGGCGCCGGGGCGAGCTGCGTCTTCTTCACTGAGCTGGCCGATGCGGTTCGCGTTGAGCAGGTCGCCCGTGAGCGGGGCCTCTCCGTGCCGGGCGATCTCTCCATCGTGGTTCTGGGCAATCATATAAGAGCCCAGGAACCGGGGCGCCGCTTCACCTCCTTTGCCATTCCCCGCGAGGCCATGGCCCGGGCCGCCACCGAAATGCTGGTCCGCCGGGTCGAGCACAATGCACCGGTGGAGCAGTTGCTCCTGCCTTGCGAACCCGTCGAGGGCGACACCCTCGGCTCCCCCGCCTCCAGAACCAAGAAGACAAGATGATTAAAGACTATTCCGCGGACGTGCTCGTTGTTGGGGGCGGCCTGGGCGGCGTCGCCGCGGCCCTGGGCGCGCTGCGCGCCGGACGCAGCGTCATCCTCACCGAGGAATATGACTGGCTGGGCGGCCAGCTTACCAGCCAGGCCGTGCCGCCCGACGAGCATTCCTGGGTCGAGCAGTTCGGCGTCACCCGCTCCTATCGCCGGCTGCGCAATGGCATCCGCCAATATTATCGGGACCATTATCCCCTGACGGCCGAAAGCCGGGCCTGGGACGATCTCAATCCCGGCGCCGGCTGGGTCAGCCGCCTCTGCGCCGAACCGCGCGTCGGTGTCGCGGTCATCGAAGCCATGCTGGCGCCGTGGCGCGGCAGCGGACGTCTTCGCGTGTTCCAGCCCTATCGGCCCGTTTCCGCCGAAATGGATGGCGACAGGGTGCGCGCCGTGACGCTGAAGCCCTGCGGAAGCGGCGAGCCCATCGTCGTCACGGCCGCCTATACGATCGATGCCACCGAGCTCGGCGATCTTCTGCCCCTGACCGGCACGGAATACGCCAAGGGGTTCGAGTCGCGTGCGGATACGGGCGAACCCAGCGCCCCCGAACACGCGCAGCCCGACAATGTGCAGGCGCTGTCCTTCTGCTTTGCCATCGACCATGTCGAGGGCAATCATGTGATCGACAAGCCGGCCAATTACGACTTCTGGCGCCGCTACCAGCCCGATTTCTGGGGCGGACCGCTGCTGGGGTTCAAGGCGCCGCATCCGCGCACGCTCGAAATCGTCGAGCGCAGCTTCACGCCCAATCCGGACGACGATCCGCTGCTCGTCGACGCGGATCAGCGCCGCAGCCCGGGCGATGGCAATCTATGGACCTTCCGCCGCATCGCCGCCCGGCGCAATTTCCAGCCCGGCCTCTATGCCTCGGACATCTGCCTCGTGAACTGGCCGATGATCGACTACATGGAAGGCTCGATCATCGACGTTTCCGAGGAGGAGCGGGCGCGTCATCTCAAGGCCGCCGCCGAGCTCTCCCATTCGGTCTTCTACTGGCTGCAAACCGAGGCGCCGCGCCTGGATGGCGGCCAGGGTTTCCCGGGGCTCCGGCTGCGCGGGGACATTACCGGCACCGAGCATGGCCTTGCCATGGCTCCCTATATCCGCGAAAGCCGCCGTATCCTGCCGGTCACCCGCATCGTCGAGCAGGACGTGTCCATGGCCGTTCATGGCAATGCCCTCTCGAGGCATTACCGGGACAGCGTCGGCATCGGCATGTACCGCATCGACCTGCATCCCTCGACCGGCGGGGATAATTACGTCGACGTGGAATCGGCCCCCTTCGAAATCCCCCTCGGGGCGCTGCTGCCCCGGCGGGTCAGCAATCTTCTGCCCGGGGGCAAGAACCTGGGCACCACCCACATCACCAATGGCTGCTACCGCCTGCATCCGGTGGAATGGAATGTCGGCGAGGTTGCCGGCCTTCTGGCCGCCCATTGCCTCGAAAACGGACTGACGCCGCATCAGGTGCAGGCCGATGACGCCCTGCTCACCCAATTCCAGGCCCGTCTCCATGCGGAAGGGATCGAAATCCGCTGGCCCGACGTGCGTGGCTACTGAAAATAACAAGGAGGAACCCATGAACACCAAGTCTCTCAAGGCCTCGGCGGCCATAGCCGGCATCGTTTTGGGGCTCGCCGCCACCGGCACCGCCTGGGCGCAGGAAGCCGTTAATCTGCGCATGACCATCTGGAGCGCCAACGAAGCGCATCTGGCCCTGTTCAACGAGATCGCCGACGGCTTCAAGGCGAGCCACCCCAATGTCACGGTGAGCTTCGAGCCGCTGCCCTTCGACAGCTATACCACCACGCTCACCACCCAGATCGCCGGCGGCAATCCGCCCGACCTGGCCTGGATCCTGGAAACCACCGCGGCCGACTTCGTCAATTCCGGTGCGCTGGCGCCGCTGAGCGAGGCTTTCGCCGCCACCGAGGGCTACGACCTCTCCGATGTCACCGAGAAGGCGACGGCCCTATGGACGCGCGACGGCCAGCTTTACGCCTATCCCTTCTCCACCTCGCCCTTTGCGCTTTTCGTCAATAACGACCTGATCTCGGCTGCCGGCGCGAAAACCCCGGCCGAGCTGATCGCGGCGGGCGAATGGACCTGGGACAATGCCTTCGCCACCGCCAAGGCGGTTGCCGACAAGGGCGATGCCGACGGGTTGGTGGTGCGCGACTTCAACTATCAGGTCTGGCAGAACCTGGCCTCGATCTGGCGCGGCTGGGGCGCCGATCCGTGGAGCGCCGATGGCAAGAGCTGCACCTTTGCCGACCAGCCCATGGTCGATGCCATGACTGCCCTGCACAAGGCCATCTTCACCGATGGCGCCATGCCCGGCCCGGGCGAGAATGTCGATTTCTTCGCCGGCGACGCCGCCATGACCATTACCCAGATCTCACGCGCCTCGCTGCTGCCCAAGGAGGATGCCTTCGATTGGGACCTGGTGCCCCTGCCGTCCGGCCCGGCCGGCAATTATGCCGTGGTCGGCCAGGCCGGCGTCGGCGTCTTTGCGCGCAGCGCCAATGTCGATGAGGCCACCGCGTTCCTCGCCTATATGACCAATCCGGAAAACAGCCAGAAGCTCGCCCGGTTCTTCCCGCCGGCCCGCGCCAGCCTGCTCAATGCCCAGACGCTGGCCGCGACCAATCCTCTTCTCTCGGCCGAGCAGATCGAGGCCGTGGTGATCGATGGCATCAATAACGGCGCCGTTCTGCCGGGTCACACCAATTTCGCCCAGATCCAGCAGACCATCCGGTCCAGCCTCGATGCCCTCTGGGTGCCCGAGGCCGATGTCGCAGCCGTCCTGGGCACTGTGTGCGCCGCCGCCGGCCCGCTCCTGGCGCGCTGAACGAACCGCTTCCTTCCGGCGTCTCCCGAAAGGCGCCGGAAGGCCAACCCAGGCCAGAGCCATGTCCCCTGCACCCGCATCATCCAAGCGCAGCTTCTGGACCATCGCCCGGCGCGATGCGGCCGCGGGCTATCTCTTCATCGCGCCTCAGCTTGTCGGGATCACCATTTTCGTGCTGATCCCGCTGGGGCTGGTCTTCTGGTACTCGCTGCATGAATGGAACGTGCTGGCCGCCAGCTTCACCTATGTCGGCGCGGCCAATTACCAGATGCTGCTGGCCGACCCCAACCTGCCCTCGGTTCTGGTGGCCTCGGCCATTTTTTCGGCGGGGCTGGTTCTCCTGAACATGTCGCTGGCGTTGCTGCTTGCCGTGCTGCTCGACCAGAAGCTGAGGGGGATGACGGTCTTCCGGACGCTGTTCTTCTCCCCCGTCGTGGTGTCGCTGGTGGCCTGGACCATCGTGTGGAGCTTCCTGCTCCAGAACAATGGCGGCATCAACGGCATGCTGGCCATGCTCGGCATCGAGGGCCCCAACTGGCTGCGCACGCCCACCACCGCCATGATTTCGGTGATCGTCGTGCAGGTGTTCAAGAATGTCGGGCTCAACATGGTGCTGTTCCTCGCCGCGCTCCAGGGTGTGCCCAAGGAGCTTTACGAGGCCGCGCGGGTCGATGGCGCCGGGCGCTTCAAGCAGTTCCGCCGCATCACCCTGCCGCTGATTTCGCCGACCATATTGCTCACCTCGATCATCACCATCGTCGGCTCCCTCCAGGTCTTCGCGCAGATCGCGGTGCTCACCCAGGGCGGCCCGGGCATGTCCACGACCGTCCTGGTTTATTACCTCTATCAGCAGGCCTTCCAGTTCCACTTCTTCGGCTATGGCTCGACCCTGTCGATCCTGCTCTTTCTCATCGTGGCCGCGCTCACCATCATCCAGTGGCAATTGCGCAAGCGGATCGTCTTTTATGAAAACTGATCTTTCGCCCCGCCTGCGGATCGCGCTTTACGGACTGATCTGCGTGCTGCTCGTCCCCTTCGTCTTTCCCACCTGGTGGATGGTCACCTCCTCGGTGAAGCCGATCAGCGACATCTTCGCCTTTCCGCCCGATCTGTGGCCGCGGCGCTTCGATTTTTCCACCTATGCGCAGGTCTTCGAGCTGCAGCCCTTTGCCCGGCAATACTGGAATTCGGCCTATATCGCGGCCATCGTCACGATCGGCACGATGATCGTCTCGTCCATGGCCGGCTATGCCTTCGCGCGCATCCGCTTCCCCTTCAGCAACGCCCTCTTCGTGGTGGTGCTGTTGGGCCTGCTGATCCCCAGCGAGGTCACCATCGTGCCGCTGTTCCAGATGTTCCTCTCCTGGGGCATGATTAATACGCATTGGCCGCTGATCCTGGTGCCGATCTTCGGGGCGCCCTCGGTCTTCGCCACCTTCGTCATGCGCCAGTTCTTCATTGCCCTGCCGGTCGAGCTGGAAGAGGCGGCCCGGGTGGACGGGCTGGGGCGGTTCAAGATCTTCTGGACCATCGCCCTGCCGCTGGCCAAGCCGGCCCTGGGCGCCGTCGCCATCTTCACGTTCCTCCATTCCTGGAATCTTTATCTCGAACCCATCGTATTCCTCTCCTCGACGCAGATGTTCACCCTGCCGCAGGCCCTGACCCAGTTCACCGACGCCTATGGCGGGGCGATGTGGAACATCCAGCTTGCCGCCGCGACCATGACGGCCATTCCCGTGCTCCTGGTCTTCATCGTGGCGCAGAAGCAGTTCGTCGAAGGCCTTGCCCATACCGGGCTGAAAGGTTGATCCCATGGCCCCGCTTTCCCTCAAATCCATCCGCAAGGCCTATGGCGCAGCAACCGTCCTGCATGGCGTGGACATCGACATTGCCGATGGTGAATTCGTCGTGCTGGTCGGTCCCTCCGGCTGCGGCAAATCCACCCTGCTGCGCATGATCGCCGGCCTCGAGACCATTACCGGTGGGGCCATTGAGATCGGTGGGCGGGTCGTCAACGATCTCGAACCCAAGGATCGGGACATCGCCATGGTGTTCCAGAACTATGCGCTTTATCCCCATATGAGCGTGGCCCAGAATATGGGGTTTTCGCTCGAGCATCGCGGGGCGTCGAAAGCGGAGATCGCCGAGCGGGTGCAATGGGCGGCGGGCATTCTCGGGCTGGCGCCCCTGCTCGATCGCTATCCGCGCCAGCTTTCCGGCGGTCAGCGCCAACGCGTCGCCATGGGGCGGGCCATCGTGCGCAATCCGCAGGTCTTCCTCTTCGACGAGCCGCTTTCCAATCTCGACGCCAAGCTGCGTGTGGTCATGCGTGGCGAAATCAAGGGATTGCACCAGAGGCTGGGCGTTACCACCGTCTATGTCACCCACGACCAGGTGGAGGCCATGACCATGGCCGACCGCATCGTGGTGATGAATGGCGGCCGCGTCGAGCAGATCGGTGCGCCCCTGGACCTCTACGACCGGCCGGCGAATATCTTCGTGGCCGGCTTTATCGGTTCGCCGGCCATGAATATGATCGCCGGCCGGGTCACCGAAAGGGGCTTCGAGGCGCAGGGAGGGGTGATCCTGCCGCTGCCGCCTCTCGCTCCGGCCGCCGCCGCCACCACCTATGGCATACGACCGGAGCACCTGGCGCTGGCGGATGGTGGCGTCTTGGCCATTGTGGAACTGGTCGAGCCCATGGGGTCGGAAACCCAGGTCACCATGATGGTGGGCGAACACAGGATTGTCGGGGTCTTCCGCGAACGGCTGGCTGCGCGGCCGGGCGACACCATCCACGTCCAGCCCGACCCAGGCGCCATTCACCTCTTCGACGCGGCCGGCATGCGGATCAATTGAGGCCTTCGGGCCGCGGGCAGGGCCGGGGCCCCGCTATTTGCAGACCACGACCTCCACGCCGCTTTCCCTGAGGCTTTGAGCGGTTGCGGGCTGGGGAGGCATGGCGTCGGTGACGAAGCAGGTGAATTCGGACAGCGAGGCGACGCGGACGGCGGCGGTGCGTGTCCATTTGCTGACATCGGCGGCCAAATAGCGGCGGCGGGAATTCTGCAGGATCGCCCGCGTAACCTGGGCGTCCTCATAGCTGAAATCGAGCGCGCCGCTGGTCGGGTGCAGCCCTCCGGCGCCGACCACCGCGTGGGTGGCGTGGAATTTTTCGAAATAACGGATGGTTTCGGGGCCCACGATGTCGCGGTCGTTGGCGCGCCAGATCCCGCCGGTCAGGTGCAGCTCGGTTCCTTCGGTTTCGCCTAGGATCAGCGCCGCTTCGACATTGTTGGTCACCACGGTCAGCCCTCTATGGCCGCGCAGCGCCTCGGCGACGTAGCGCACCGTAGTGCCGATGCCCAGGAACACGGTTGAGCCGGAAGGAATGTCCTGGGCGATGCGGGCGGCGATGCACCGCTTGGCCTCGCCATGCAGCTCCGCCCTGGCATTGATGGGCGTATTCTGCGGCATCACCGGCAGATCGACGCCGCCATGCAGCCGCCGGGCCAGGCCCAGCGCGCACAGCACGTTGATATCGCGGCGGATCGACTGCGTGGTCAGGCCGTATTCCTGGGCCAACTGGTCGATCTGCTGCGTTCCCCGGGCGCTGATGCGCGCCAGGATATCGTTCTGCCGGCGGGAAAGGTGCGGGATCGGCATCGGAAGGACTTATAAAAACAGCCTTGGATCGTCGGTGATGACGCCTCCCAGCCCAGCCTCCCAGAACGGCGCCATCTGGGCAGGGTCGTTGCAGGTCCAGCAACGCACGACGATGCCATGCTCGCGCGCCCGGTCGAGCACGTTGAAGCTCAGCGCCCGATAGTGCAGGTGGATGGCGCTTGCGGGAATGGCGGCGACCTGGTCGAGCCAATCGGCCGGCAATTCGCTCCACAGCATCGCCAGTTCATAGGATGGATCGAGCCGGTGCATGGCCTTGAGGCATTCCGCATCGAAGCTGGAAATCATCACCTCGACGCCGGATGGCCGGTTTCTCAGGCATTCATGCACGGTCTCGGTCAACTGCGCGAGAGAGCGGTGATGGGCATGCTGCTTGATCTCGACATTGACGTTGAGACCCAGCGCGCCCAGAGCTTCCAGCACCTGGGGGAGGGTGGAGAGTTTCTCGCCGGCAAATTGCGGGCTGAACCAGGCGCCGGCGTCGATCCCCGCAAGGTCGGCCGCCACCAGATCGCCCAGCGGGCCCTTGCCGTTGGTGGTGCGATCCAGCGTCACGTCATGGATCACCACCGGGGTGCCGTCGGCAAGAAGGGCCACGTCGAGCTCCACCCAGCGCGCGCCCTGGTCACGCGCCGCGCGAAAGGCGGCAATGGTATTTTCCGGCGCCACGGCGGATGCGCCGCGATGGGCCTGGACTTCCCCGGCGGAGCGAGGCTGACGGTCGGACATGGTTCTGGTTCCTTGCGGCGCGGCCGATCAATCGGTCCGGCGTCCCGTTTCCCTGTTGAATGGATGCAGATCCGCGGTGCGGACATAGAGCGTGGCCCTGGTGCCCTCGGCCATGGCAGTCTTGGCCGGCACCGCGGCGATGATGAGCTGTCCGCTGTCCTCCAGCCGCATATGCAGATGGCTTTCCCCGCCGATCGGCTCGTAAAGCTCCACCGTGGCGCCCAGCGTGATATGGGGCTCCTCGGGGGCCGTCAGATGGATCGTATCGGGGCGGATGCCGACCAGGTCGGTTCCGGCCGGCAGGTCGAGCGCGCTTTGCGCGCCGAGCCGCTCGAGCGCGATCAGGTTCATCGGCGGCGAGCCGATGAAGCCGGCGACGAACAGGGTTTCGGGCCGTTCGTAAAGCGCCAGCGGTGCGCCCACCTGCTCGATGCGCCCGCCATTCATCACCACCAGCCGATCGGCCAGCGTCATGGCTTCGAGCTGGTCATGGGTGACATAGACGCTGGTGGTGCCCAGGCTGCGCTGCAGCCGCTTGATCTCGATGCGCATCTGCCCGCGCAGCTTGGCGTCGAGGTTGGAGAGCGGCTCGTCGAAGAGGAATGCCTTGGGCTGGCGCACGATGGCCCGACCCATGGCGACGCGCTGGCGCTGGCCGCCGGACAATTGCCGGGGGCGCCGATCGAGAAAGGCGTCGATCTCGAGGATGCGGGCGGCCTCGGCCACGCGGCGGTCTATCTCCTCGCGCGGCGTGCCCCGGTTCTTGAGGCCATATTCGAGATTGCCGCGCACCGTCATGTGCGGATAGAGCGCATAGTTCTGGAACACCATGGCGATGTCGCGCTCGGCCGGCTCCTTGGTGTTGACCACGGTTCCGTCGATGGAAATCGTGCCGCCGGTGATGGTCTCGAGGCCGGCGATCATGCGCAGCAGGGTGGATTTCCCGCAGCCCGAAGGGCCCACCAGCACCACCAGCTCCCCATCGGGTATGGTCAGGTCCAGCTCATGGATGGCGGTGACGTTGCCGGCATAGACCTTCTTGACGCCTTTGATGTCGATGCTTGCCATTGTTGTTATTTCTCCGTTTCCACAAGGCCTTTGACGAACAGGCGTTGCATCGAGATGACGACGAGGACGGGGGGCAGCATGGCCAGGATGACCGCCGCCATCACCAAATGCCACAGCGGTTCGGAATCGGCGCTGGCCGCCAGGCGCTTGATGCCCATGACGATGGTGTAATAGCGGCTGTCCGTGGTCACCAGCAGGGGCCACATATACTGCACCCAGCCGAAGATGAAGAGGATGACGAACAGGGCCGCGATATTGGTGCGGCTCAGGGGTAGCAGGATATCGCGGAAGAATTTGAGCGGTCCGGCCCCGTCCACCCGCGCCGCCTCCATCAGCTCGTCCGGAATGGTGAGGAAAAACTGCCGGAAGAGGAAAGTCGCCGTCGCCGAGGCGATCAGCGGCAGGGTGAGCCCGAGATAGGAATTGAGCATGCCCAGATCCGCCACCACCTTGAAGGTGGGGATGATGCGCACCTCCACCGGGAGCATCAGCGTGATGAAGATGATCCAGAAGGCCAGCAGGCGGAAGGGGAACTTGAAATAGACGATGGCATAGGCCGACAGCAGCGAGATGGCGATCTTGCCCAGGGCGATGGCGACCGCCATGAGCAGGGAGTTCATCATCATCACCCAGATCGGCGGGGCGCCCGAGCTGGAGAGGCCCTCGTTCCAGATCGTGCTGTAATTCTCGACCAGATGCGTTCCGGGCAGCAGGGGCACGACGCCGCTGACGAAATCCCCGGGACCCCGGCTGGAGGCGATGAACGCCAGATAGACCGGAAACACCACGATCACCACGCCGGCGATCAGCACCAGATGGGTGAGGAAATTGAGGAAGGGTCTGTTTTCAACCATTTTGCATCAGCCCCTTAATACTGCACGCGGCGTTCGACGAAGCGGAATTGCACCACGGTGAGCGCAATGACGATCAGCATCAGAATGACCGACTGGGCCGAGGACGAGCCGATGTTCAGGTTCAGGACGCCATCGGTATAGACCTTGTAAACCAGGATGTTGGTCGCCTGCGCCGGTCCGCCCATAGTGGTCGCATCGACGATGCCGAAGGTGTCGAACATGGCGTAGTTCATATTGATGATGAGCAGGAAGAATGTCGTGGGCGAGATCAGCGGGAAGACGATGGTCCAGAAGCGCTTGAACGGCCCCGCCCCGTCGATGGCCGCCGCTTCGATCAGCGATTGCGGCACCGATTGCAGCCCCGCCACGAAGAAGAGGAAATTATAGGAGATCTGCTTCCACGCCGCCGCGATGATGATGAGGATCATCGCCTGGTTGCCGTCGATGCGATGGTTCCAGTTGATCCCCATGCCGCGCAGGATATAGGGCGCGATGCCGATCGAGGGATTGAAGATGAACCACCACAATATCCCCACCACCACCGGCGCCACCGCATAGGGCCACACGAGCAGGGTGGTGTAGATCTTGCCCGAGCGCAGCAGGCGGTTGACCGCGACAGCCAGCAGCAGCGAGACGATCATGGCCAGCAGCGTCACCGAGAGGGCGAATATGGCGGTCCGGCCGAGCGAGCCGAGATAGTTCGGATCGGCGAAGATCTTCCGGTAGTTGTCGAACCATATGAAGCTGGTCTTGAAGCCGAACGGGTCCTCACGCTCGAACGAGGATTTCATCGCCTGCAGCGCGGGCCAGATGAAGAAGATCAGGGTGATCGCCAATTGCGGCACCAGCAGCGCATAAGGCAGCAGCTTGTTCGGAAATATGGTGCGTTTGGTCTGCATGGGTCCTCGCACGGGCTGCTGACGGAAAGCCGGGTCCGGCCATCCGCCAGTCTGACGCATGGGAAGCGGGGCCGGACATCGTCCGGCCCCGACTGGGCGTATTTACTGATTGGCCGCTTCGAATTCGCGCAGGATTTCATTCCCGCGGGCAACGGCGGAGTCGAGGGCCTGCTGCGCCGTCTTGTTGCCGGCCAGGAGAGCTTCGAATTCCTCGTCCACGACCGTGCGGGCCTGGGTCAGATTACCGAAGCGGATGCCCTTGGAGTTGGCATTGGGCGTGCCGCGGGTGATCTGCTGGATCGCCACGTCCGCACCCGGATTGGCATCGTAATAGCCCTGTTCCTTGCCCAGCTCGAAGGCGGCGTTGGTGATGGGCAGGTAACCGGTGAACTGGTGCCAGTCAGCCTGTACTTCCGGCTGGCTCAGATAGGTGAAGAATTCGGCCACGCCCTTGTAGACTTCGGGGCTCTTGCCGTTCAGCACCCACAGCGTGGCGCCGCCGATGATCGAGTTCTTCGGCTCGGTGATGACGTCGTCATAATAGGGCAGGGGCGCGAAGCCGACCTCGAAATCCTTCGAATTGGCGATCACGCCGGCGCGCGAACCCGACGAGTTCATGTAGATGGCGCATTCGCCCGAATAGAACTTGGGCGCGGCGTCAGGCCCGCCGACCGGGCCGCCATACTGATAGAGCCCCTGGTCCGACCACTTCTTGAGGTTTTCCCAGTGCTTGACCTGCACCGGGCCGTTGAAGGTGAATTCGGTGCCAAGGCCGCCAAAGCCATTTTCCAGCGTGCCATAGGGCTGGTCGTGGATGGCCGAGAGATTCTCGAGCTGGATCCAGGAGATCCATGCGCTGCTCAGCCCGCATTTGGCCGCGCCTGAATCGACGATCTTGTTCATGAACGATTCGACTTCGGCCCAGGTCTTGGGCGGGACGTTGGGGTCGAGCCCGGCCTTCTCGAAGGCGGTCTTGTTGTAATACATGATCGGGGTGGACGAGTTGAACGGCAGCGACAGGATGTTGCCGTCGGTGTCCGAATAATAGCCCACCACCGGAGCCAGGAACGAGTTCGGGTCCCAGGGCTGGCCGTTTTCGGTCATCAGCTCATAGACCGGCTTCACGGCGCCCTTGGCGGCCATCATGGTGCCGGTGCCCACTTCGAAGACCTGCACGATGGCGGGCTGCTCGTTGGCGCGGAACGCCGCGATGGCGGCGGTCAGGGTTTCGGGATAGGTGCCCTTATAGGTGGTCACGATCTTGTAGTCGGACTGGCTGTTGTTAAAGCCCTGGGCGATCGATTCCAGCTTCTTGCCCAGCTCGGCATCGAGCGCGTGCCACCACGAGATTTCGGTTTGCGCGGTAGCGTGGGGTGCATAGGCGAGAGCGGCGATCACGCCGGTCGTCATGAGCAGCGCCAGTTTTTTCATGGGGTGGTTCCTCCTGTTCTTAAGCAAAGGATCTCCGTCCTCGCGTGCCAAGTCGTAGCAACGCGATATTCATTTGGCAAAGGGAGATGTTCAAATGAACCTCTTTACGGCCCGAATTGACCGCAAAGGCACCTCTAGAGCGTTCATATGAAGCTCGTATGACGGCTTCCATCCTGTGGATAACGGAAGAGGCTATGCCTCCGTCCTAAAGTCGACCTCATGGTCAGTCATCCTTGCATCCCTTGGGCGGCCTCTGCGTTGCCCCGATAGGGGCGCCGAGCGCGACATCAGGAGGAATCGAGCATGCAGCATCCGGCACAGCATCGAGCCATCCATGGATTGGCCGCCGCCATGGCCCTGTCGGCCGCGCTCGCCCCTTCCGGTTTTCCCCTTGCGCAGGATTTCAATGCCGCTCCGCCGAACGCGCCGCATCAACGCCCGGCTTTCGAGGGCCAGACGCGCGCGCCGGCCATCGATGAGCCCGGGGAGCTGGTGGCCCGGGTGGTCGCCGGCGGTTTGGTCCACCCCTGGGGCATGGACCAGCTTCCCGATGGAAGCTGGCTGGTGACCGAGCGGCCGGGCCGGCTGCGCCTGATCCTGGCGGATGGAACCGTTTCCGAGCCGATCGGCGGTTTGCCGCCTGTCGATGGGCGAGGGCAGGGCGGTCTGCTCGACGTCGTGGTGCGGGACGATTTCGCACAAACGCGCCGGATCTGGTGGAGCTATGCCGAGGCGCGCGGCGAGGGGCGGAATGCGACGGCAGTGGCGAGCGGCGTTCTCGCCGAGGATAACAGCGCCTTGAGCGATGTGCGGGTGGTCTTCCGGCAGAATCCGGCTTGGGCGTCCACCGCCCATTTCGGATCGCGGCTGGTTTTCGATTCCGACGGCATGCTGTTTGTGACCACGGGGGACCGTTCTCTGCCCGAACCGCGTCTTCTCGCGCAGGATGTCGGCACGCATATCGGCAAGGTGCTGCGGATCGATCCCGAGGGCGGCGCCGCTAAGGGTAATCCGGTGATCGCGGGCGGCCAGCCTGAAATATGGTCCTATGGGCACCGCAACCTGCAATCGGCGGCACTGGCGGCGGATGGCGCCCTTTGGACCGCCGAGCACGGCCCGCAAGGCGGGGACGAGCTCAATCGCCCGCAAGCGGGGCTGAACTATGGCTGGCCCGTCATCACCTATGGCCAGGATTATGATGGCAGCCCGATCGGCGCCGGTATTACCGCACAGGAGGACATGGAGCAGCCGATCTATTACTGGGACCCGGTGATCGCGCCCGGCGGCATGGTTTTTTATGAAGGCGCGCTGTTCCCCGACTGGCAGGGCGATCTGTTGATCGGCGGACTTGCCGGCCAGGCTCTCGTCCGCCTCACGCTCGATGGCGGGCGCGTCACGGGCGAAGTCCGCTATCTGCAGGGACAGGGGCGCATCCGCGATGTTGATGTCGCCCAGGATGGCGCGATCATGATCCTTACCGATGCGGCGAATGGCGCCCTTATCCGATTGGTTCCGGCGGAATAATCCTTATTAGACAAGAACTTAACCTGCTCATGCACAGGCGGCGTTGACAGCGCCAAAAATTGCCTTAGCGTCCGCCGTTTCATCAGACCGAGGCGGATCATGGCCGACTGGCTGTTTTCGAGCGGCGATTGCGCGATGCCCTACGACTTCCATGAGGTCGAGCGCGTCCGGTTTCAGCGTGGCAATGTCCAGGCCTATATGGAAGAGACGCCGGTGCTGCCCGGAATCTGGCTCTATCGCACCGAGGCCACGGGCAAAAGCCGCTTCGGCATCGATGTGGATGGCGGCGAGCCGGGCCATGGGCGCATCATTCTCGGCTCGATCCTGGCCAGCCGGGGCCAGGTGAGCCTGGAAGGGTGCGATGAGCGGCAATGGCGCGACGACGGGCGCTTCTATGTGCTCTCGCCGGTGCAGCGGCGGGTGCGCTACGAGGTCGAGGCCGAGCGCGGCTGGCGCTGCGTGGCGGTGCGGCTGGAAGGAGAGGCGCTGGACCTGCTGGGCGAGGAGGGCATGATGCCCGAAGCCGTGCGGCAGGTGCTGGAGGGGCGCAAGGACGACCTCTCGGACGCCGCTCCGCTCTCCAGCGCCATGCGGGCGCTGGGTCACACGCTGTTGCGCGTGCCCTATCAGGGGCGCATGGAAAAGCTGTTCCGCCAGGCCAAGGTGCTCGAAATGTTGGCGCATCAGCTTTCCGCCTTCGGCACCGGTGGGGATGTCGAAGGTCTGGGCGCGCGTGAGCTGGCCAAGGTGCGCCTGGCGCGGGAGAGGCTCCTGCATGACCTGCGCAATCCGCCGGATTTGCGCGGCCTGGCCGGTGAGGTCGGCCTTTCCACCAAGCGGCTCAACAGCGGTTTCCGCGAGCTCTATGGCATGACGGTGTTCAGCTATCTGCGCGATGCGCGGCTCGACGCGGCGCGGCGGGCGCTGGAAGAGGGATCCACATTGCCGCTCAAGCAGCTTGCCTGGGAACTCGGCTATGGGCAGGTGAGCAATTTCGTCACCGCCTTCCGCCGCCGCTTCGGGGTGACGCCGGGCCATTACCGCGCCGGCGACGAACGGGCTTATGCGCCGAGGGATTGAGTTTTGCGCGCCGGGCCCGCGCGTTGAGGCGGGCAAGTAAGTCTCCTAGTTGGCAGAGCCGGTCCTTCGGGGCCGGTTTTTGCTTTCGGGAGATTTTCATGACCATGCGTGCTTTCGGGACCAGGAAGAAGCGGAGTGAGGGGCGTTGGCTGCTGGCCGGGATTCTGATGGCGACCACGGCGCTGGTCATGACCCCGAAAGCGGAAGCGGCCGGCGAGATCATCATCGATGACACCGAGTTCGAGGGCATCAGCGGCGATGGCAGGGTGCTGGTCGGCTATTTCGTTCACCCCGATGGCGGGGTGACCGGCCGGGCGCACTGGCCTGGGCAGGCATGGACGCTGCCGGGCCGGGGCGGAACGTATAATTATGCGCGGGCGGTCAATCGTGCGGGCAATGTCATCGTCGGCGAAGGCAACGATGCGGACGGGATAAGCCGCGCCTGGCGTTACAGCGGCGATTTCCAGAATGGCGATTTCATCGAGCTGGGCACCCTGGCCCCCCAGATCGCCCAGTCGACCAGCTATGCGCGTGGCGTCTCCGACGATGGCGCCAGGGTGGTCGGCCACAGCATCTGGCAGGGCAATATGCACGCCTATGCCTGGGTCGAGGGCGCCACCGGGGGCGTTGCCGGCAACGAGCAGATGTACCGGCTGGGCGAATTGCCGAACGGCAATGGCCGCTCGGTCGCCCGGGGCATTTCGGGCAATGGCCGCTATGTGGTGGGCTATAGCGATGCCGACGCCACCACCGGGCTGGCCGTGCGCTGGGATATCGGCGATCTGGACCATATCGGCATCCGCAATCTCGGCTCGCTCACCGGCATGGCGGGCAGCTCCATCGCCACGGCCGCCTCTTACGACGGCAGCGTCGTGGTCGGCGAATCCGCCGATGCGGACGGGCGCATCCGCGCCTTCCGCTGGAAGGAGGGAGCCACCAACGGCGTCGTGGACAATCCCGAAATGCTCGACATGGGCACGCTGGGCGGCCAGGAAAGCTGGGCGATGGCGGTGACGCGCGACGGCGTCTGGGCGGTGGGCGCGACGCTCGATGAAGCCGACACGCAGCTGGCCTTCCGCTGGTCGGAAGCCGCCGGCATGGAATCGGTGGCCGATTGGCTGGTCCGCCATGGCGTCGATATGGGCGATATCGCGTTGGTCATGGCCAATGGCATTTCCGACGATGGCAATATCATCATCGGGCAATCCATCGAGGGCGACCCGCAAACGTCGCGCTATCGGGGCTATATCGCGCGCGTGGATGCCGAGCATGGCGCCGGCCTCATGGATGTCGCCGGTTATCAGCGCTCGCTGCATGCCGCCGGGGCCATCGCCGATGCCGGCGAATTCCTCACCTGGCTGCCGGTCAACGGGGCCCATCACCGCCCGCTGATGCTGGCGCCCAGCCTTTCGGGCGATCTGTGCGCCTGGGCCACCGGTGATTTCGCCCATCACGGCCCTTCCGCCACCGGGCTGGCACTGGCCGAAATGGGCGCCTGCGCCGATCTGGCTGGCGGTAATCTGCGCATCGGCGCGGCGGTGGGCACCTCCGCCTCCTGGCAGGATCTGGCCCTGGGCAGCTCCGCCCGCATGGCCGGGCAATATGTGCTCAGCGAAATCGACTGGCAGCCCGACGGCACGCCGCTTCTCCTCTCGCTCACCGGCATGCTGGGCGGCTGGCAGGCCAATACCGAGCGGGCCTATTCCAATGGCGCCGCCACGGCGGTGTCGCGGGGCCAGACCAATGCCATTGGCGGCGTGGTGCGCCTGCGGGCCGACTGGCTAGAAGCGGCGGTCCTCGGCAATACCAGCCTCAACCCCTTTGCCTCGCTGGCCTTTGGCGGACTGCATGTCGACGGTTACAGCGAAAGCGGCGGGCCGTTCCCGGCGGTGTTCGATGCGCAGAACCTCACCCATGCCGATATCCGCATGGGCGTGACCGCCGTCACCGAACTGTCGGCCCAGACCCGGCTCAGCACCACGCTGGAGGTGGCGTACCGCACCGGCACCGCCCCGGCGGCCAAGGGGCATGTGCCCGGCCTCTTCGATTTTGCGCTCGGTGGCGGCTCTTATGCTCACACCTGGGCGCGCGCCGGGGTGGAGCTCGACCATGCGCTCACCAGCAATGTCTCGCTGTCCGCCTCCACCCATCTGGCCAGTTATGGTCGCGATCCCACGATGACCGCTTCGGTCGGCCTCAAAGGAAGTTTCTGAAGATCATGACGAACAGCATTTCCGTGCGGGCAGCGGCACTGGCGCTGCTGCTCGGCCTGGCTCCGCCCGTCCTGGCGCTCACTCCCGCCGAAGCCGAGGCCGTGGTGGGGATCGTGGAGCAACTGGCCGAGGAGATGGGCGAGGGCATGGCGGTCGACGCCGCCAATATCTTCTACGACTACGATTCGCTCGGCGCCTCGCTGATCCCCGCCGCCGGCTTCGACCGCCAGGGCTGGCGGGTCGCCTATGAGGCGGTGGCCACCGGCTATATGGCGACGATCCCGGAGGCGGAGTTCAACGCCGTTTTCGCCGAGCCGCTGGCGCGGCTCGAGGGTTCGGGGCTGCCGGAGGATCAGAAGGCGCTGCTGCGCGCCCATGTGGACGGTCTTGTCGCCCAAGCCTGGCAGGCGCGGCTCTCCGGCATGGTTCATGCCGATGCGGTGCGGCCGCTGGAGCATCGGCTCGATGCCCTGTTCTACGGCGCCTTCGGCGAATAGGGAAATAGCGCTTCTCCTCCCGGAGAAACCGCCGGCGGCTGCATTCCCATTGAGCCGGCGGAAAACGCCGCCCCCTCGAAAGGGGCGGCGTTGTCTTATCGGCGGCGAATGGCCCGGGACCCTTGCTAACGCGTGGGGACGATCGTGCATGGCGACCTTGTCCATGATGGTGGCGCTGGCGAGATGAGCCGCCCCTTCTCCGGCATGAAGAAGGCGCCAAGCTCTTGTATCTACCGGCCCTTTGGCGGGTCCCCGCGACAAATTGGCAGGCCGTTCGAATAAAACATGACTTTCATATACATATTTTGTGTATATAAGCAGGACCACGCCGCGACGCGGCCCTGACATTTCCGGATTACACCCATGCCTGCTGCATTTGCCGCGGACGGTGCATCGTGACCGATGCTGCCGTATCCCTTTCGCGCGTCCGTCGCCTGCCCCAGCATGTCCTCCTGACGGTCGCCCTCGTCGTCCTGCCGCTTGTCCTTGCGGTGATTGCCCTTTGCCTTGGCCGGTACATGGTCAGCCCCGGCAATGCGCTTTCCATCCTGGCGAGCAAGGCGCTGCCGATAGCGCCGCATTGGGAAGCGGTGGAAGAGACGGTCGTGCTCAATATCCGCCTGCCGCGCGTGCTCATGGCGCTGCTGATCGGCGGCGGGCTGGCCGTCGCGGGCGCTGCCTTCCAGGGGTTGTTCGGTAATCCGCTGGTCAGTCCGCATATTCTGGGCGTCTCCTCGGGTGCCGGTTTCGGTGCGGCGCTGACCATCCTGGTTTTTCGTCACATGGCCTTCGTTCCGGCCGGTGCGCTGGTCTTCGGTATCCTTGCCATGATGGTGGCCTTGTGGATTTCCCGGCGCGGCGGGCGGTCATCGCTGTTCATGCTCATTCTGGGCGGCGTCATCACGGCAGCCATGTTCGAGGCGCTGCTGTCGCTGCTCAAATATGTCGCCGATCCCAATGACACCCTGCCCACTATCGTCTATTGGCTGATGGGGAGCCTCACCTCCTCTTCCTATGAGATGCTGGCCTGGGGCGCGCCATTGATCGGGGTGGGCATTGCCGCCCTCTGGGTCTTGCGCTGGCGGCTCAACATCCTTTCGCTCTCAGAGGTCGAGGCCAGGTCGCTGGGCACCAATGTGACGGTGATGCGCTGGGTGGTGATCGTGGCGGCGACGCTGGTGACGGCAACCACGGTCTCGCTCGCAGGCATCATTGGCTGGGTGGGCCTGGTCATCCCCCATGTGGCCCGCATGCTGGTGGGGGCCAACCATTCGGCCCTGATCCCGGCTTCGGTCTCCATCGGGGCCATCTATCTGCTGGTGATCGATACCGTCGCCCGCACGGCGACCAGCGCCGAAATCCCGCTTTCCATCCTGACGGCCATTATCGGCGCGCCCTTCTTCGCCTATCTCCTCAAGCGCGCCAAGGGAGGCTGGTCATGACCCTCGCCATCCGCAATGGCGCCTATGGTCACACGCCCGGCAAGCCGCTGTTCTCCGGGCTCGAGCTCGACCTCTCCCCCGGCCAGATCATGGCCGTGCTCGGCCCCAATGGCGCGGGCAAGACCACCCTGCTCAACACCATCACCGGCATGATGGCCTGGCAGCAGGGCGAGACCCTCATCAAGGGCAAGCCGCTTGCCGCCTATGGCGAACGCGAGCTGTGGCGTCATATCGGCTACGTGCCGCAGGCGCGCGCAAATGCCTTCGCCTATAGCGTGCTCGACATGGTGCTGCTGGGCCGCGCGGCGCATCTGGGCACCTTCGCCAGGCCCAGCGAGGCCGATATCGCCATCGCCCATGCCGTGCTGGAGCGGCTGGAGATCAGCCATCTGGCCAAGGCCTATTGCAACGCCATCAGCGGCGGTGAGCTGCAGCTGGTGTTCATCGCCCGCGCCTTGGCCGGGGAGCCCTCCATCCTCTTCCTCGACGAGCCGGAATCGCATCTCGATTTCAAGAAACAGCTCATCATCCTCGATATCATCGAGCGGCTGGCGCATGAGGACCGGATGATCTGCGTGATGAACACGCATTTCCCCAACCATGCCCTGCGTATCGCCAGCTCCGTGCTGATGCTGGGCGCGGATGGCACCCACCGCTTCGGCCCCACGGAAACGATCCTGACCGAGGAGGCCATCCGCGCCTGTTTCGGCGTCAATGCCCGCATCGACATCATCGATGCGGAAGGCCGCACCCTGCGCGCCATCTACCCGGTCTCACTCGACCGTCCCTCCCCCGCCCACATGGAGATGTAACCCCATGAACCTTCTCGCCTATAGAGCCGCTGTTCTCGCTGGCACAGCCCTGTTCGCCCTGCCCGCCATGGCTCAGGACACTCATATCGTCACCGACCGCATGGGACGGACGGTGGAATTGCCGGTCAATATCGAGCGCATCGCCACCGAATTCCTGCCCTTCCCCTCGGCCTGGTTCATTTCCACGGGTTCGGCCGACGAAATCGTGGGCATGCACCCCGATTCCATGCGCATGGCCGAACGGGCCCTGCTGGGCCGTATCGCGCCCAATCTGCTCAATGCCGAAACCGGTTTCACGCAGGGCAATTCGGTCAATATCGAGGAATTGCTGCGCCTTTCCCCCGATGTCTTCGTCTCCTATGAAACCATGCCGGCCATCGCCGATGTCGAACGTACCAATATTCCGGTGCTCGCCATGGATGTGCTCTCCAACTCGGGCGGCAATGTTATCCAGACCTATAGCGGCTGGATGGAGCTCCTGGGCCAGGTGGCCGGGCAGGAGGAACGTACTGCCGAAATCATCGCCTTCGGGCAGGCGGCGCTGGAGGAGACCCGGGCGCGCGTTTCGTCGCTTACGGACGCGCAGAAGCCTGGCGCGCTGTTCTTCGCGCGGCTGGAGGAGAAGTCGCTCAAGGTCAACGGCGCCGGCCATTTCGGCAATTTCTGGGTAGTGGAATCGGGCGCGCGCAACCTGGCGCCGGCCGATTTCGCACCCCTGGCCGATATCGACATGGAGCAGATCTATGCGCTCAATCCGGAGGTGATCTTCATCTCCAATTTCTCTCCCACCAAGCCCGAGGACCTCTATGAGAACCGCGTGCCCGGCCAGGACTGGAGCCATGTCAGGGCCGTGCAGAACAAGCGCGTCCACAAGATTCCCGAAGGCATCTTCCAGTGGTATCCGCCGAGCGCCGACGCGCCGCTGATGCTCAAATGGATGGCCCAGAAGAACCAGCCCGAGCTCTTCGCCCATTATGCCATCGAGGATGAAATCAAGAGCTATTACAGCCGCTTCTATGGTTACGAGTTGAGTGACGACGACGTCCGGCTGATCCTCGATCCTCAGTTCTAGGGTCCGGCAAGGCGGGGGGCCAGGGCATCCCGCCATTGTGCCCCAATCCACGGCCCCTTCGGCGGCATTCCCACTGCAACTGGGGGTGCCGCCGATTGCTTTTTTTCCACTCCACCGGAAGCGGTGGGGCAAAACGCTTGCCAGCATTCCAAACTCCACTTATGACATATGACTTATGACATAAGTGGAGTTTGGGATGTCCGATCTTTTCAGCGTCGCGGGCAAGGTGGTGGTTGTGACGGGGGGGCTGGGACAGCTCGGGCGGGAATTTACCACCGCGCTGGCCAAGGCCGGGGCCAAGGTGGCGGTCTTCAGCCGCCGTCCGCTGACCCAGGAAACGTTCGACACGCTCTTTCCAGGCTTCGGCGAGATGGTACGCGTCTATGAAGCCAGCGTGACCGACAAGGCGGCGCTGGAGGCGGCGACGGAAAAGGTGATCGCCGATTGGGGTGTGCCGGATGTGCTGGTGAACAATGCCGGCATCGATTCCAAGCCCGATGGCGGGGCCGAGCAGAATGCGCCTTTCGAGGTCTATCCGCAGAAATTCTGGGACGAGATCATCGATGTGAACCTGACCGGCGTCATGCTGTGCAGCCAGGTGATCGGCGCCAAGATGGCCGAGAAGCGCCGCGGCAGCATCATCAATGTCGGCTCGATCTATGGCATCGTCTCGCCCAACCAGGCGCTTTACGCCTATCGGGAAAAGCGCGATGGCGTGCCCTTCATCAAGGCCGTCTCCTATGCCGCTTCCAAGTCGGGCCTGGTCAATCTTACGCGCTATGTGGCCACCTACTGGGCGGAGAAGAATGTCCGCTGCAACCTGATCTCCTTCGGCGGGGTCAAGACCGGCAGCTTCGACAAGGAATTCGTGGACAATTTCCTCGAGCGCGTGCCCATGCGCCGTCAGGCCGAAAAGGGCGAATATAACGGCGTCATCCAGTTCCTCGCCTCGGATGCCTCCTCCTACATGACCGGCTCCAATGTCGTGGTCGATGGCGGTTTCACCGCATGGTGACCGCCGGCTCGCTGGATCGGGAAAAGCTCCACGCTTCGGTGGTGGCCGCTATCGAGGCGGAAATCCTCTCGGGCGAATTGAAGGTGGGCGCCCGCCTGCCTTCGGAGGCTGAGCTGGCCCGGCGCTTTTCCATCAGCACGCGCTCGGTGCGGGAAGGCCTGCAGGTCCTCGAGACCAAGGGGCTGGTTCGCCGCCGCCATGGAGAGCGCGCCGAAGTGGTGCGCGACGATGTCGAGCAGTTCCTGGGCTCGCTGGCGACCACGGTGAAGACGCTGTTCGCCGAAGATCCGGCTTATCTCGTCCAGCTCATGGATGTGCGCCGCATGTTCGAGCTCGAGGTGGTCGGCCGGCTGGCGGCGGGCGAGGGCAGGATGGCCGGAGAGGTGGAGACGGCACTGTCCGATCTCGCCGCCGCCAAGGATTTTGCCCAATATGCCGATGCCGACGCCAAGTTCCACCGTGCGCTGGTGCAATCGCTGGGCAATGAAATCCTCTCCAGCGTCTATGGCAATCTATATGGCCTCATCACCGATGTAATCCGGCTGACCAGCCGCGTGCCGAGCAAGACGCAGGCCGAGGGCGTGGCCGAGCACCAGGCCATCTTCAATACCATCCGCGGTGGTGATGTCGAAGCCAGCCGCGCGCTGATGCGCGAGCACATCGACAATTCCACGGCCTATCTCCAGCAGGCGATCGACGCCACAAAACGGGGGCGACCAGACAATGGCAGCTTATGACTATAACCAGACCGATTGGGCGGCGATCAAGCGCCTCTCCAAATGGTACTCGGGCGATATTCACGACGTGCTCGACGGTCGCGGGCCCTATGGCTACCTCAAGGGCATCACCCAGTTCGGCGTGCTGGCGCCCGGCCAGGTGGTCTGCGGCCCGGTCTCGACCGTGCTCTACGAGCCCAGCCCCCGCGTAGGCCAGCCGCAGGACGTCTATCATGGGGCCATCGACGCGGTGGTCAGGGGCGGCATCCTGATGGTGGATTCCTCCTGCGCCGAAGGCTCGGGCACGGGCGAATTGATGTCGAGCGGGGCCAAGACCAAGGGTGCGGCCGCCACCGTGGTCAACGGCACGGTGCGAGATCTGGCCGAGGTGCGCAAGCTCGACTATCCGCTCTTTGCCAAGGGCATGAGCCCTGTCGGCGTTTCCGGCCGCATGGAAGCCATCCATTATCAGGTCGAGCTCAATATCGACGGCGTGCGCATCCGCCCCGGCGACGTGATCTTTGCCGATGTGACCGGCGTGGTCGTTATTCCCCACGAGCTGGTCGGCGTCATTGCCGATGCGGCCGATGAATTGGGCAAGAACGAAGTTGTCTGCCGCCAGCGCATTCTTGCCGGTGAAAATCTGCAGGATATCTGGCCGGTCGGCAAAACCGGCGGCCCGGCCTGAGCCGGGCGCACGGTCGGCCCAAGGGTCGACCCTGAAGTCTTCACGCCGCCGGAGGAGGGAGGCGATGTTGCGATCAGCGCGCGTATCCCAAACGCTGGGAAATCAGATTGGCGTGGTAGATCACTACCTTGTTGAGCTCGTCGACCTCGGCCATGGGCAATTGCCAGGCCGGGGCGCTGACGCTGATGCCGGCAAAGACCTGTCCGGCCTGGTTGCGGATCGGCGCACCGACGCATCTCAGTCCCGGCTGGTGTTCGCCATTGTCGACGGCGTAGCCCCGCTCGCGGGTGCGCTCGAGCTCGGCGCGCAGCGCATCGGGATCGGTGATCGTGGTTTCGGTGAAGCGTTCGAGCCCGGCGCCGATGACCCGCTCGACGATCTCGATGGGCTGGTGGGCGAGAATGGCCTTGCCGACGCTGGTGCAGTGAGCCGGCGAATTTTCCACCATGGTGTTGGAAAGCATGGGCTCGGCTTCGGTGCGCTGGATGACGACGGCGCGGTGGCCGTCAAAGACCGCCAGATGCACGGCGTGATTGGTGAGCCGATGCAGCGCGTCGACGATGGCGCGGCCTTCCCGGTGCAGTTCGAGATTGGCCAGGACCGTATTGCCCAGCTCGAACAGCCGCAGCCCCAGGCGATAGGAATCGCGTTCCCTGTCCTGCTCGATGAAGCCGACCTCGCGCATGGCGGCGAGCAGGCGATGGGTGGTGGAGCGGGGATAACCGGTCCGCGTGCAGATTTCGGCCAGCGTCAGGGCGCGATGGGTGGTGTTGAAGCAGTCCAGAACCCGCGACACCTTGGTAAGAGACTTGAGGCTTTCGTCACTTCTTGCCGGCTTGGGAGGCGTCGCCTGTTCGGCGGAATCGGTCATATCCTGCGTCTCAATAGATTGATCGAACAGTCAAACGCGACCGTTACGCTTTATTTTTCTAGTCGACTTCCCCGCCGGCCTCAAGCAAGCGGAGCCTCATCATGCTGAGGGGCGGCAAGGCAGCGCACGATTTCGGCCAGCGCCAGCATGCCCGGATCGTCGAGGCCGATGCTCTTTTCGGCGAACATGCGGGCCCGGCCCATGGCCGAGGGGCGCTGGCGGAATTCGGCCAGGACGGTGTCCATCGCCTCCATCGCGGCAACACTGACGCCTTGCGCATCGCTCTTGCCTTCAAGGCCGTGGACCAGCGCGTCGAGGCCGTCAATGATGGTCTTGGCGCCGAGTTCGGCCTTGCCGCGCGCCATGGCGGCGTCGCGGATGGCGGCAAGAAGGGGCGAAAGCTCGGACCAGGCGATTTCGGTCCTGCCCGCGCTCGCCTTGCCCGCCGTCATCATGCCGGTGACGATCAGGGTGCCGAGGCTGGAACCGGTAGAGGCTGCGCCGGCCCGGGCCAGCGCCATGAAGCCGGCTCCCAGGGTTTCCGCATCCCGCAGATCGGTATCGGCGAAGGCGCCGATGAGGCGGGCGAGCATGGTGCCGGTGTCGCCATCCCCCAGCCTTGCGTCGGCGGCATTGAGCCCATCGGCCAGCCGCGTCATGCCGGCATTGGCGCGGGCAATGGCACCAGCGAGAACATCGAGAGTGATGGCCATGGCTTACCCGATCTTCCAGAAGGGACACTCGGCCGGGGCGGCCAGGAGATTTTCGATTTCTGCGTCGAGAAAGCAAAGACTGATCGAGGCACCGCCCATTTCCATCGAGGTGACATAGGGGCCGATCAGCGGTTGCGTGACGGCGAGGCCGGCGGCATGCAATTGCTGCGCCGCGCGGCGGTAGAGGATGAACAATTCCTCGAAGGGGGTCGAGCCCAGGCTGTTGACGAGCACGGCCACGCGGCTGGCGCCGGCGGGACGCTCGGCCAGGAGCAGACCGATCATCTCGTCCACCAATTCGTCGGCGGGGCGGATCTTGTGGCGCCAGATACCGGGCTCGCCATGAATGCCCATGCCGAATTCGATTTCGTCATCGGCAATGGTGAAATTGGGACCGGCAGCGCCCGGAATCTGGCAGGAGGAGAGCGCCACGCCGATGGTGCGGGTGCGGTCCACGGTCTTTTGGGCAATGGCGGCGACCGCGTCGAGGCTTCCGCCCGCTTCAGCCAGCGCTCCAGCGGTTTTGTAGGCGAAGATCAGCCCGGCGACGCCCCGGCGTTTCTGTGCCTCTTCCGGGCTGGCGCTGGCGATATCGTCGGTGCCCAGGACCGTCCGGGTTTGCACGCCGTCGGCGGCGGCGAACTCGCTGGCCATCTCGAAATTCATCCTGTCCCCGCCATAATTGCCGAAGAGGCAAAGCACGCCGACGCCGCCATTGGCGGCCGCGATCGCGTCCTGGCAGGAATTGATGGTGGGGCCCTCGAAGACATTGCCTATGGCGCAGGCGTCGAGCAGGCCCTTTCCCACATAACCGGTAAAGAGCGGAAGATGGCCCGAGCCGCCGCCGGAGACGACGCCGACCTTGCCCTGGCGCATGGGTGCGGCGCGGGCGATGGCCCGGCGGTCATGGCCCACGCGGACAAGGCCGGGATGGGCAAGGCAAAGGCCATCGAGCATTTCCTCGACATAGTTCGCGGGGTCGTTAATCAGCTTTTTCATGGCACCCTCCCATCCGTTCCGGGCAAAGGCGGGCCGCTGGTGGCGCGACCCGCCGGGGGTCGATCAGTTCGCGGGCCGGGCGCGCACCGGAGCGAGTTCCAGCACCGGGCCGAGAACCGCATCGATGCCGGCCTTCTGCTCGTCGGTGACGCGCTCCATGGGTGCGCGCGGGTGGTACATGGGCAGGCCCTGGCGATGCTGGATATATTTGACGCAGGCCGGAAGATTGTCGTGGCGCAGCGCATTCCAGAGCGCGTTGAGGCGGAAGTGGATGTCCTTGGCGGTTTTGTGGTCGCCGGCCTGGACGGCTTCGAACAGCTTCACGGTGACGCCGGGTACGGCGCAGGTGAGGGCGCTGATGGCGCCGTGGGCGCCGAGAGCAAAGCTGGGATAGAGCAGGGCGTCGATGCCGGTGAGCACCAGGTTTTCCGGCTTGGCGCGCAGCACCAGGTCGGAGACCGATTTCACGTCGCCCGAGGACTGCTTCATGCCGATGACGCCCGGCACCGCGTCCATGATGGCCAGCATGTCGTCGATGGAGAGGTAGTTCCAGGGGATGACGTTGTAGATCAGAATCGGCACCCGGGTCTCTTCCCAGATGGTGCGGAAGTGCTCGATGGTGGCTTCGCGTCCGGGCTTGAAGAGATAATGGACCGGGGTCACCTGCAGGGCGTCGATCTTGATGTCGCCCAGCGCCTTGACGCGGTCGACGGCTTCGCGGGTCGACTGCACGATGAGCCCGACGACGAAGGCCACGCGGCCGGCATTGGCGTCATGCGCCTCGATCATGGCCTGGGTGAATTCGCTGGAGGAAAGGGTGTGGCCTTCGCCGGTGGAGCCGCCGACCACCAGCCCGCGCACGCCCGAATCGATCATGAAATCGACCTGGGCCTTGAGGGCGCCTTTGACGAGATTGCCCTTCTCGTCGAACGGCATGGACAGGGGCGGCAAGATCCCTGTCAGCGTGTTGCGCAGTTTGAGCGCGATCTGGTTGCTCATCGAATCCCTCCGGGGCCAGGACGACCACCGCCATGGTGGCGCGTGTCCAAGACGTTACCAAGCTTTGGGCCGCCATTCGGCCACAGCTTCATGAATTCCACAATATGGAACATCATTCGCTATTTTGATAGCGGGTGGATGGGTACAATGTCAACATACGCAGCGAAAGAACGCATATCACGCATGGGGAGTTGACATTCTAGTTCCGTATTGTGGTACAGAAGTTTGTAATACGGCAGACGATGTTCGTATGTCGGGCTCGCCCGATTAATCCTGGGAGGACAGAAATGACCCTTTTGAAGAAGCTCGCTGGCGCCTTGGCGCTCTCCGTCCTGGTGGTCGCCCCGGCTGCCGCGCAATATCCGGACCATGCCATCAACCTGATCGTGCCATGGGCCGCCGGCGGGGGCACCGATGCCACCGGCCGCATCATCGCCACCCTGCTCGAAAAGGAGCTGGGCCAGCCGATAAACGTCATCAACCGCACGGGCGGCGGCGGCATCGTAGGCCACACCGAAATCTCGTATTCGCCCCCCGACGGCTACACGCTGGGCGTTATCACCACCGAATTGTCCATGTATCACTGGACCGGCGTGTCGCCGCTCAACTACGAGAATTACGAAGCCATCGCGCTCTTCAACGCCGATCCCGAGGCGGTCTTCGTGCGCGTCGATGGCCCCTCTATCGAGGACCTGCTCTCGGAAATCCGCGCCAATCCCGGCGCGGTGAAGGCTTCGGGCGCCAATCTGGGCGGCATGGCGCATCTGGGCTGGGCCGGCGTGCTCGTCACCAATGACATCGACCCGGCCGCGGCCCCCTGGGTGCCCTCGGAAGGCGCTTCGGCCAGCCTCCAGCTCCTGGCGTCCGGCGCCATCAGCGTCGTCGCCACCACCATGCCCGACGCCCGCCCCATGGTCGATGCCGGCGAAGTCAAGCCGCTGATCGTTGCCGCCAATGAGCGCGTTGCTGCCGCCCCCGACGTGCCCACTGCCGAAGAAGCGCTGGGCAACAAGTGGGCCGCCTATGCCTGGCGCGGCATCGGCGCGCCCAAGGGCCTGCCTGAAGACGTCAAGGCGCGCCTCACCGAGGCAATGGAGAAGGTCGTCAATTCCGACGCGTTCAAGGAATTCATGGCGCAGCGCAATTTCGGCATCGACTATCGCAATGCCGCCGATTTCGAAGCCTTCATGAAGGATGCCGATGCCTCAATCGGCCAGGCCCTCAAGGCCGTCGGTCTCGCCAAGTAAGAGGCGCCAACGCCCGCGGGCGGCCGGGGATCTGCCCCCGACCGTTCCCTGTTCCGAGGAGGAGAACATGCGGCAATCGATTACACCTGACAGCGCCCTGGGCGTCATTTTCGCCTTGGGTGGCGCCGCGATCTTCCAGCAGGCGCTGACCATGCAGGCCCTGCCGGGCATGAATGTGGGGCCGGGCCTTTTCCCCTCCATCGTCGGCGCCGGCATGGCGCTGATGGGCGTTGCCCTGGCCATTCAGGGCTGGATCCAGCGCGACATCCCCGAGGACGATGCGCCCCCGCTCGTCACCTGGTTTGCGGTGGGGGTCGTGGTGGCGCTGGGCGTGACCATCCTTGCCATGCCCTATCTCGGATTTCTCATCGCCGGCACCATCTTCTCGGTGGTGATTATTCTCCTCAGCGGCGGCAAATGGCTCTCCGCGCTCATTTTCAGCCCGATCGCGACGGCCGGCATCTATTACCTCTTCATGTCAGGCTTTCGCGTCTCCCTGCCGCGCGGCATTCTGGGATAATCGACCATGGAAGCTTTCGCTCTCGCCGCTGGCCTCGTCTTCAATGTCGAAACGCTGGTGACCATCTTCCTCGCCGCCGTTTTCGGCCTCTTCGTGGGCGCCATTCCGGGGCTGACCGCCACCATGGCGACGGCGCTGCTGGTGCCGATCACCTTCTACATGGCACCCATTCCCGCCATTGCCGCGATCATCTCCTGCACCGCCATGGCGATCACCGCCGGCGATTTGCCGGGCACGCTGCTGCGCATTCCCGGTACGCCGGCCTCGGCCGCCTATGTGGAGGATTCCTATCGCCTGGCGCAGAAAGGCCAGGCGGGCCTGGCCATCGGCATCGGCGTGGTGGGGTCGGTGCTGGGTGGATTGTTCGGTTTTCTGTTCCTGCTCTTTACCGCACCGATGCTGGCCAAGGCGGCGCTGGGCTTTTCCAGCTTCGAATATTTCTGGCTTGCGGTTCTCGGGCTGAGCTGCGCCGCGCTCATCTCCTCGGGCGGGCTGGTCAAGGGCGCGCTGGCCCTGCTGCTGGGCCTTTTCATCGCGCAGGTGGGCATGGACCCGCTGACGGCGACGCCCCGCTTCACCTTCGGCAATGTCGAGCTCATGGGCGGCATCAGCTTCATCCCGATCATGATCGGGATGTTCGCCGTCTCCGAGGTCATGCGTGCGGGTCGCCGCGCCATGGCGGAAGTGCCCCAGATCAACCTCAAGAACCCTTTCGAGGGCACGATGGGCGCGCTGTGGAAATACCGCAAGAACCAGGTGCGCGGCTCCGTCATCGGCTCGCTTCTGGGCGCCTTGCCCGGCGTAGGGGGCGATCTTGCAGCCTGGATCACCTATTCGCTGGCCAAGCGCACCTCCAAGGAGCCGGAGAAATTCGGCAAGGGCCATCCCGAAGGACTGGTCGAGGCCGGCGCCACCAATAATGCCGCGCTCAGCGCCTCGTGGATCCCGGCCATGGTGTTCGGCATTCCGGGCGATGCGGTCACCGCCATCGCCGTGGGCGTGCTGGTGATGAAGGGGCTCGATCCCGGGCCGACGCTGATGACCATCCACCCGGAGAATTTCTATGCGGTGATGATCGTCTTCGCCATCGCCAATATCCTGATGCTGCCGCTCGGCTGGGTGGCGGCCAAATCCGCCCGCTGGATTTTCGAGGTGCCCCGGGCGCTGCTCAACGCCGCCATATTGCTGTTCTGCATCGTGGGGTCCTATTCGATCAACAATTCCATGTTCGGCGTCGGGCTAATGCTGGGGGCGGGGGTCGTGGCCTATATCCTGGAGGCCCGGATGATCGCCATCGCGCCGATCATTCTGGGCATCGTGCTGGGGCCGCTGGTGGAATCGAACTTCACCACCTCGATGATGATTGCCGACGGCAATCTCATGGGCTTCTTCAGCCGTCCCGTTGCGGCCATATTCGGCATCGTCACGCTGCTGATCTGGTCCCTGGCCACCTACCGCACGATCCGCGGCCTGATGGCCGGACCGGAGCAGGCGATCCCGGACGCGGAAGAGAACTCACCGTAACCACCACCACCTTGCAGCTGGCGCGCGTGGATAAGGGCGAGAAAATGCCCGATATCACCGGTGTGTCGGAGGTGGTGATGAAAGGCTTGCGGCGGGACTGACGCTCCGTTCAGCCCATGGGGAACGGATGCGGAATTATCGGCAGGATCAGGCGGCTTTGCATGGAGGCGTTGCCGTAAAGGGTCTGGCGGGCGACACGGAAATCCGTGGCATGAGCGGTGGTGGAGGGGACGCCGGACTGGGGATTGCGATCGAAGCGCGGGAAATTCGACGAGGCGATCTGCAACCGTAGGCAATGGCCGCGACGGAAGAGATGGCTGATATGGCCGAGGCGGATCGTCACCTTCCCGGGTGACTTCGAAGCGACGGGCTGGCGCATTATGCCGTCGACGATGCCGATGCTCCTGCCGTCGGCTTCGACTTCGCAAAGCCTGGCGGTCCAGTCGGCGCTGCTTGCGGTTGAAGAGACCCAGAGGACGGCTTGGACGAGCCCGGTGACCTCGATATCCGCCTCCAGCGGCGCCGAGGTGAACAGCAGGACGTCTTGCCGGCTTTCGATCTGTGCCTGATCCTTCGGGCCGGAATTCCGGCCCATTAGGAGGCCGGGCAGGAAATTGGCGCCGCCAAGGGTGGGCACGGGCCGGAGCGTATCGGAGCTGTAGCTGCGCGACCAGTCCCCTTGGGGTGGCGCCTCCAGCAGATGATGGTCGCCGAGGAAAAACGCCATCTTCTGCGTGCCGGGCAGGGGCCAGTCGGGAGCGCAATGCCAGCTGTTGGAGCCGGAGCGGAAATAGCGCACCAGCGGACCAACCGGTTTTGTGCCGGCGCGGACGGCATCGAAAAAATCCAGCTGCATCGTGGAGAGCCCCTGGGTCGAGGCGTCATAGCCATGCCAGACATCGCCCTGCCAGTCCGAGGGGTTGCCATGGGACCAGGGGCCTATGACGAGCCGGTCGAACACCTCATCGGTTCCGTCCTTGCGGGCTCGCAGCGTCTCGAACAGCTCGAGCGCTCCTTCGAGGAAAAGATCGTTCCAGCCGCAGCTGACGAGAGCGGGGAGCCGGGTTCGGGCCAGAGCGTCGAGATGTTCGCGATCGCCCTGCGCCGCCGCGGCGCGGTCGGCATCGAACCAGCTTTCGGCATAAGGCGCCAGGGCAACGAGATCGGCGTCGAGCAAAGGCAGCCGTGCGAAGGCCGCATGAGGATCGGCCCGGAACCGGGCCAGGAGATTCCGGGCGCGGTCGGCTTTCTCCGCCGGCATCCGGGCGAGACGCCGCTCGAGATCGGGCGGGCCGAGGGATTCGATGATCCACAAAAGCAGGAAGGCCAGTTCGATGGCGCCGGATCGGTAGGCCCAGGTTTCGCCATGCCGGCCGGTGGTGAGGTGGGGCGAGAGGGCCACCAGCCCTTCGGGATTGCCGGCCGCCGCCAGGATCTGGGTTGCCCCGACGTAAGAGGCGCCGAACATGGCTACTGCGCCATTGCAGAAGTCCTGCGCCCGCAGCCAGGCGATGGTATCGGCGCCGTCTTCCATCTCCTGTGCGAAGGGGGTAAAATCGCCATCCGATCCATGGCGCCCACGCGTATCCTGCACCACGATGGCATAGCCGCGCTTCAGCGCCGCCTTGAAGTCGAGCGCCGGGATATATTGGGTTCCGAAGGCGTCTTCCCGGCCATAGGGCGTTCGCTGCAGCAAGGCCGGCCACGGGCCTTTTCCGTCGGGGAGCCAGATGTCCGCCCGCAGGATGCACCCGTCCCGCATCGGAATCTCGACGGAATCGAGAAGGCCGAAGGCGCGGTTCTTCGACATGGATCTGGCCTTTCCCGGGCGCGGGCGACGTCTCCTGCCGCGGCGGGCCGCGACAGGATATGCCTTGCGCGACGATCAGCCCTGGCTGGCGCGGGCCAGCGTGGAGGCCACTTCGTCATAGAAGGCCGGGCCGGCATCGGCGGGAGACTGGGCCCCGAAGGCCACTTCCTGGCTCTTGGTCTTGAGCGCCACCTCGATCTCGCCGGCTGCGGCGGGCGGGGAGGGCGGAACGTCGCCGGCAATCTCTCCCAGATCGGCAATGAAGCGCACCACCATCTGGCTGCGCTCGTCCAGGGAGGGAATGATGGCCTCGCGCATGGCCGCCGTGGGCGGGACACCGCGCTCCACGCCCAGAACGGCAGCCGCTTCGGGGTTGTTGACGAAGTAGTTGATGAAGGCCACCGCCGCTTCCGGCGCGACGCAGGCCGACGAGACGGAAAAATACTGGGAGGAGTTGCGGTAGTGCCCGCCCTTCGAATCGGGCGCGGTGGCCGGGTAGATGGCGATGCCGAGCGGATCGGCGAGAAGCGACTGATAGGCCACGAGCTGGTTGGAGGTGGCGAAGTTCATGGCCGCCTTGCCGCGCACCAGCGGCGAGGTTTCGAGCTGGCCGCTATCGGCCGCCTGCTCCTCGGGGGCGATGATGGCCTTGGCGGCGCGCAGTTCCGCCCAGAGATCGAACCAGTCGGTCACGTCCTGTGCGGTGAAGGCGGGCTGACCCTCGGCGGTGTAGAGAGCCTTGCCGTTCTGGCGCAGCCAATTCTCGAACAACAGCTCGACGCCGCTGCCATCGGGCGCCATGGCCACGGCACCCCCGGTCGCCTCGAAGACCTTGGGGCCCAGGGCGAGCAGATCCCCATAGGTCCAACGCATCGGCTCGATCTCGACGCCGGCATCGGCAAGCACCTTGGAATTGTAGATCGCCGCGCCCGCGGCCACGCCCAGGCTGATGCCGGTCAGCTTGCCATCGATGGTGCCGTTGCGGAGCTGATCCGCGTCGATGCCGGAAATATCCAGCCCCTTGCCGGCATACTCGTCCAGCCCGATCAGGGTGCCGCGCCGGGTATATTCACCGATATAGCGATAATCCATCTGGATGATGTCGGCCGGATTGCCCCCGGCGATCTGGGTCGCCACCTTGGGCCAGTAATCGGCCCAACCGAGGAATTCGCCGCTGATGGCGGTATCCGGATTTTCCGCGGTGAACAGATCCACCACGCCATAGGTGCGGTCGGCGCGCGCCTGGCCGCCCCAGAAGATCAGGCGCAGGTTGGTCTGCTGCGCCCAGGCGGGAAGCGTCCCCAGGGACAAGGCCGCCGCCGCAGCGGTGCTCGAGAGCAGAAAATTCCGTCGATTCATCGTTTCCTCCTGATGATGAAGCCTCTTTTGAGGCAGCTCAAATGCCCGATAGCGGCAGCACTCATTCGAAAATTGATCCTCAGGAAAAGGCTAGCACTCGAAGGTGGCGCGGAAAGCCGATACAGCTTTCAGGAAATGATCTGTTCCATATGAAAACTGATTACATGGACGACGCCGATTATTTCACCTATCTGCCCGATAGCGGCCTTTGCGAAGCGCTGGGCTGTACTGCCCTGTCCACCGGTCACACGCGCATCCCGCCGCATTCGCCCTATCCGCCGGTTCGCCATCCGGACGATCATCACTTCATCTGGGAAAAGGGCCGCACGCTCCAGGCCTACCAGTTCGCGTTAATCAGCGAAGGGCGCGGACGCCTTCAGTCGGCGCCTCATCCCCAGACCATTCATGAGGTGCGGGCGGGAGATGTGATCCTGATGTTTCCGGGGGTCTGGCACCGCTTTGCCCCCGACCCCGAAACCGGCTGGGTAGAGAGCTGGATCGAATGCCGGGGCACGGCGCTCGATCGGGTTCTGGACATGGGGCTGATGTCTCCCGAGGCGCCGGTCTGGCATGCCGATCCCGGCGTGGGCTCCGTGTTCGAAACCATCCACCAGCTTGCGCGGGACGATGCGATCCTGCAGCAGCCGACCCTCTCGGCCCTGGGCCTGCAATTGCTGGCGCAATTGTGCCAGTCCCGGGATGTTGCCGGGCAGGGCGAGGCCCGGCTGGTCGAGCGGGCGCGCCGGGCGATCATGGAAAAGAGCAGCGAACTGCCCGCCCTGGACGGCATCGCGCGCGAGCTCGGCCTCAGCTATTCCACCCTGCGACGCCTGTTCCGCCAGCATGCCGGAATGTCGCTCAAGCAATATCACACCGAGGTGCGCATCCGCCGGGCCTGCGAATTGCTGCGAAACTCCGACAAGTCGGTAAAGGCCATCGCCGGCTATCTCGGCTACAGCTCGGCTTTCCACTTCTCGGCGCAATTCCGCAAGTCCACGGGGTTTTCGCCCTCGCAATGGCGGGAGAGAAATCGCGTCGGCCCGGGATAGACCCCTGACCTCAAGCCGCTTCGGAACGAAGCGCTTTGCCCGCCGTTTCCTTCCGGGTTGCACAGGAGGCCGGTTTGGCGCCAAGGGCGAATTGGAAGGGCGTTCTCAAGATTGCCGCGGTCAGTTGCCCGGTGGCGCTCTTTACGGCCGCCTCCACCTCCGAGCGCATCGCCTTTCATACGCTCAACCGGGCGACGGGCCATCGCGTGCGCCGCCGGTTCGTGGACAGCGAAACCGGAAAGCCGGTGGATCGGGACGATCAGGTCAAGGGCTACGATATCGGCGGGGGCGAGCATGTGATGCTCGATCCCGCCGAAATCGCCTCCGCCGTCCCCGAGAGCGACAAGACGCTTGCCGTCTCGCACTTCCTGGCCTGCGGCGACATAGACGACGTCTATTTCGACAAGCCCTATTATCTCGCCCCTGCCGGGGGCGAAGGCGAGGAGGCCTATGGGCTCATCCGCGATGCCATGCGGGCCAAGAAGGTGGCGGCGCTGGCCCGGACGGTGCTGTTCCGGCGCCTGCGCACGGTGCTGATCCGCGCGCATGGGGAGGGGCTGATCGCCACGACGCTTAACTTTGAGTACGAGGTGCGCGCCGCCGCCGATGCGTTCGCCTCCATTCCCGATCTCACGATCAAGGGGGAAATGCTGGAGCTGGCCGAGCATATCATCAAGACCAAGAGCGGCAGGTTCGATCCGGGTAAGTTCGATGACCGCTACGAGGCGGCCCTGACCGAGCTGGTCACGGCCAAGCTCGAGGGCCGGGCGATCCGGCCCCGCAAGGCGCCCCGGGGCGAAAAGGTCATCGACCTGATGGCGGCGCTGCGCGAAAGCGCCGGCCGCGCCGGCAAGAAGGCCGCGGCCAGGCCGGCGCGGCGCAAGGCGGGCTGAGCCATGGCCGCGCTCGAAACCTATCGGAAAAAACGCGATTTCACCGCGACCCCGGAGCCGAAAGGCCGCAAGGCACGGACCAAGGGCAACGCCTTTGTCGTCCAGAAGCACGCGGCCACCCGGCTCCATTATGATTTCCGGCTGGAGATGGATGGCGTGCTCAAGAGCTGGGCGGTCACCAAGGGGCCCAGCCTGGTGCCGGGAGAAAAGCGGCTCGCCGTGCATGTCGAGGACCATCCGCTCGATTATGGCGATTTCGAAGGCACGATCCCCAAGGGGGAATATGGCGGGGGCACGGTGATCGTCTGGGACCGGGGCCGCTGGACGCCCATCGGGGACGAGCACAAGGCCTATGCCAAGGGCCATCTGGAATTCGAGCTCGAGGGGGAAAAGCTCACCGGCCGCTGGCATCTGGTGCGGATGCAGCGCAAGCCCGGCGAAAAGCGGGAGAACTGGCTGCTCATCAAGGCGGAGGACGATGCCGCCCGGCGCGAGAGCGATCCCGATATCCTGGAGGAGCGCCCGCAATCGGTCAAAACCGGCCGGGACATCGACACGGTCGCCGGCGAGGCGCCGGGCTGGTCTTCCAAGACCGGCAGGATCGGCAAAAAAGCGGCGACGGGACGCTCCCGCCCGGCAAAGCCGGCGCCCCTGCAAGAGGATGACCGGCTGCCTGATCCGTCCTCCCGCAAGGGGGTGAGAAAGGCGCCGCTGCCGGATTTCGTCGAACCGGCCCTGGCCACCCTGGTCTCGGCGCCGCCGGCCGGGGAGCGGTGGCTCCACGAAATCAAGTTCGACGGCTACCGCCTGCAAGCACGGCTTGAAGCAGGACGGGTCAGGCTTCTGACCCGCAGCGGCCTCGACTGGACGAAAAAATTCGGCAAGGAGATCGTCGCGGCCTTGCAGGCCCTGCCGGTGGGTACGGCGCTGATCGATGGCGAGATGGTCGTTGAAACCGGGTCCGGCGCCTCGGATTTTTCGGCGCTGCAGGCCGATCTCAGCGCCGGCCGGTCCGACCGCTTCGTCTTTTACGGGTTCGACCTGCTGCATCTGGACGGCTATGACCTGTCCCGCTTGCCGCTGATCGAGCGCAAGGTGATGCTGGAAGAGATCATCGGCGCCGCGCCGGGGCGCGTCCGCTTCAGCAGCCATTTCGGCGAGAAGGGCGATCTGGTGCTGCGCCATGCCTGCCGGCTGAGCCTGGAGGGGGTGGTGTCCAAGCTGCGGGACGCGCCCTATCGGTCGGGGCGGGGCAGGAGCTGGGTGAAGTCGAAATGCTCGGCGCGCCAGGAATTCGTCATCGGCGGCTATGTGCCCTCCTCGACGGCGCGTCAGGCGATCGGCTCGCTGGTCCTGGGTGTCCATCACCAGGGCAGGCTGGAGCCTGTGGGCCGGGTCGGCACCGGCTTCAGCGGCGCCGTCGCCGAGGACCTCTTCAAGCGGCTCGACCGCATGCGGCAGGCGGAAAGCCCGTTCGACACGAAGCTGACGGCAGAGGAGGCGCGGCAGGTGCGCTATGTGCGGCCCGAGCTGGTGGCCGAGGTCGAATTCCGCGCCTGGACCGCCGATGGCCATCTCCGCCACGCTTCGTTTCGCGGCTTGCGGGAAGACAAGCCCGCGGGCGAGATCGTGCGCGAAATGCCCCGCAGCCGGGCCACGGCCTCCAAGGCGCAACGGCGCCGGGTCAAGCTCACCCATCCCGACCGCATCTACTGGCCGGAGGCAGGCGTCACCAAGGAGGGGCTGGCCGATTACTACGCCGAGGTCTGGCGCCATGTCGCCCCCTATATCGTAGGCCGGCCGCTTGCGCTGCTGCGCTGTCCCACCGGCATTACCGGGCAGAAATTCTTCCAGAAGCATGCCTGGAAGGGGATCAGCAAGACTATCCTGCTGGTCGAGGATCCCAAGGACAAGCAGGGCGAGCCCTTCGTCGCCATCGAGGATTTCGATGGGCTGATGGGGCTGGTGCAGGCCGCCGCGCTCGAAATCCACCCCTGGGGATCGACCCTCGCCGATTGGGAGCGCCCCGACATGATCGTGATGGACCTCGACCCCGGCGAGGGCGTCGCCTGGGAGGCGGTGATCGCGGCGGCGGCGGAGGTTCGCGCGCGCCTGGAGGCGGCGGGCCTTGCCGCCTTCGTCAAGACCTCGGGCGGCAAGGGCCTGCACGTGGTGTCCCCGCTCACGCCCCGGGCCGACTGGCCGGCGGTCAAGGCGTTCACCAAGGCGCTGGCCGACAGCATGGCCGCCGACAGTCCCGAGCGCTATGTCTCGACCATTTCCAAGGCCAAGCGGCGCGGCAAGATCCTCATCGACTATCTGCGCAATCAGCGCGGCATGACGGCGGTGGCTCCCTATTCGCCGCGCGCCCGGCCCGGCGCCGCCGTCTCCATGCCGCTTGCCTGGGAGGAGCTGAACCCCGGCATCGGCCCGGCCTATTTCACCATCGAGAACAGCCCGACGCGCCTTGCCGCCCTGACGAAGGACCCCTGGGCGGAGTTCCGGTCGGCAGCGGTTCGGCTCGACCCGGCAAAGCCGAAAAAGAAATAGGGTCCCCTCGAGCGGTCAGCCGCGCTTGCGCTTTGCGTCCGCGCCGATGCTCTGGCGCAGCGCATCCATGATATTGACCACGTTATCGGGTTTCTCCGCGGTCTCGGCCCGGGGCTTCGCGGGGCGCTTGCGCCCCTTTTTCTTGGCGGCGATGATGTCGAGCAGTTTCTCCTGCACCGGATCATCGACCATTGCGGGGGACCAGGGCGCGGTTCGCTCCTCGATCAGCGTCTTCATCATCGCCATGAGGCTGGGGTCGTCATCGGCCCCGGGCAGGGGACGGAAATAGTCGCTTTCGTCGCGCACCTCGTCGCCATATCGCAGCGTCCAGACGATGATGCCCCTGCCGCGCGGCTCGAGCATGATGGCGCGCTCGCGCCGATACATGACGAGCCTGGAAATGCCGACCGTCCCGGTGGCGGCCATGGCCTCGCGGATGACCGAGAAGGCCTCCTCGCCCACCGGATCGTTGGGGGTGAGGTAATGGGGCGTGTCATACCAGATCCATTCGATGGTATCGCGGGGCACGAAGGTGTCGATGTCGATGGTGCGGGTGCTTTCCAGCGCCACCGCCTCGATCTCCTCGTCCTCGAGCATCACATAGTCTTCGTCGCCGCGCTGATAGCCCTTGACGACGTCGTCTTCATCGACCGGCTTGCCGGTCACCGCATCGACATACTGGCTGAGCACGCGATTGCCGGTTCCGGCGTTGAGCATATGAAAGCGCAGCTTCTCGTCGGGCAGGGTTGCCGGCATCATCGCCACCGGGCAGGTGACGAGCGAGAGCTTGAGATAGCCCTTCCAGAATGTCCGTGGCGCCATGGCGCGCTCCTTCCGGGCTGCTGTTCGCCCATTGCGGGGCCAACGGATGGACCGGAGGGGAGTTCCCTTGTCGCGGCAGGGGCGGGCGGCTTCAGGGCAAAGCCTCGCGCAAATTACCGTTTTGTAATGTTGCTATCGGCCTGCCGCTGCTAGGCTTCTCCGAATCCGTCACCCGTTTCCGCAAATCGCAGCAGAGGTTCGGCTTGATCCGGCAGTTTCTGATCTCGCTCGCCATCCTTGTCGTTGCCGGCATGGCCTGGCTTTTCTTCGCGCCCGGCGCGCCGGAAACGCTGGCAAGGGCGGGTATCGTCCTGCCGTTCGTGCCGGCGCCGCAGGCCGAGGCGGCGCGGGGCGGCGGGGGGCCGGGCGGACCCCGCTTCGGGGGCGGCGCCGGCCGCGTCAACACGGTGGTGACCGCGCCCGTCGTCACGGCCACCATCAACGACGCGCTCAGCGCCATCGGCGAAGGCTCGCCGGTGCGCTCGGTCACCGTCATGGCGGCCAGCGCCGGCACCCTGGCCGAGGTGCTGGTGCGCCCGGGCCAGGGCGTTGCGGCCGGCGACGTCATCGCGCGGTTCGACGCGGCGGGCGAGCAGATCGAATACGACCGGGCCATGCTGGCGGCCACCGACGCCGCCGCGACGCTGGGGCGCATGAGTGGCCTGGCCAGTTCCAATGTCGTGGCCGGCAGCGCATTGGCCGCCGCCGAGCTGGCCAATGCCAATGCCCAGCTTGCCCTGCGCAATGCCGAGCTGGCGCTGGACCGCCGCACCATCACCAGCCCCATCGCCGGCTCGATCGGCCTCATCAGGGTCACGCCGGGCAATTATGTCGGCGCGCAGACCCCGGTGACCACGGTGGACGATACCTCCGCCATCCTCATCGATTTCTGGGTGCCCGAGCGCTACGCCGCCCAGATCGAGACCGGCATGGAGGTGACCGTCAGCGCCATCGCCCTGCCGGGGCGCAGCTTCAAGGGCAATGTCTCGGTGATCGACAACCGCATCGATCCGGCCAGCCGCACCCTGCAGGTGCAGGCCGAAATTCCCAATCCGGACACCGTGCTGCGCGCCGGCATGAGCTTCTCGGTCTCCCTGGGCTTTCCGGGCGAAGCCTATCCAGCGGTCAATCCGCTGGCGATCCTGTGGTCGGCGGAAGGCTCCTATGTGTGGAAATATCAGGATGGCAAGGCCGTGCGCGTCATGGCCGAGATCGTGCAGCGCAACAGCGACGGCGTGCTGGTGCGCGCCGATCTCGAGCCGGGCGACGCCGTCATCACCGAAGGCATATTGCAGTTGAGCGAGGGCGCCCCGGTCAAGGTGCTCGAAGGACCGGGTGCCGAGGATGATCCGGCCGCGCCCGGACGCTGAGGGGGAGGCGCGCCATGTCCATTGCCGGCAAGAATGAACGGGGCGGGGCGCTGGCCAGCCTCTTCGTGCGGCGGCCGGTCATGGCCGTGGTCATCAATGCGCTCATCATGGTGGCGGGGCTGGCGGCGCTGCTCGCCATCGAGGTGCGCGAACTGCCCAGTGTCGAACGGCCGGTGCTGTCCATCTCCACCAGCTTCCCCGGCGCGGCGGCCGAAACCGTGGACCGCGAGATCACCGCCACCGTGGAGGGGGCCGTGGCCCGCGTGCAGGGCGTTGCGGCCATTTCCTCAAGCTCCTCGGTCGGCAGCAGCCGTGTGACGCTGGAATTCACCCAGAGCACCAATCTCGACATCGCCACCTCCGATGTGCGCGACGCGCTGGGCCGGGTGAGCCGCAACCTGCCCGAAGGCGCCGAGGATCCGGTCATCTTCAAATCCGACAGCGACGCGCAGGCGGTCATGCAACTGGCGGTGACGTCCGATTCCCTGAGCATCGCCGCGCTCAGCGAGGTGGTGGAAACCATCGTTGCCGAGCGGCTGGGCGCCATTGACGGGGTGGCCGAGGTGCAGGTTTACGGCACGCGGCAGTCCAGCTTCGAGATCGATATCGACCCGGTCAAGCTCGCCAGCCGGGGCCTCACCGTCGCCGATGTGCGCAGCGCCGTGTCCACCATCGCCTTCGATGCCCCGGCCGGCTCCATCAACGGGCCCAACCAGAACATCTCGGTGCGCGCCCTTTCGGAAGTCACCAGCCCCGCCGATTTCGAGCGCCTGCCGATCCGGGGCAGGACCCTGCTCGGGGACGTCGCCACCGTGGTGTTCGATGCCGCGGCCAGCACCTCCTCGATCCGCGCCGATGGCCGGCCCGGCATCGGGCTGGGCATCGTCCGGCAGGCGCAATCCAACACCATTGCTATTTCCGAGGCGGTCCACACCGCCGTCGAGACGCTCAACCAGACCCTGCCGCCGGGCGTTCATGTCAAGATTTCCAGCGACGACGCCGTCTTCATCCAGGGGGCGCTGCATGAGGTGGAGGTGGCGCTGATCGTGGCGCTGGTGGCGGTGATCGTCATCATCTATCTCTTCCTGCTCGACTGGCGGGCCGTGATCGTGCCGGCCATCTCCATGCCCATCGCCCTGCTTGGGGCCGTGGCCGGCATGTATCTCTTCGGCTTCTCGCTCAACATCATCACGCTGCTGGCGCTGGTGCTGGCCACGGGGCTGGTGGTCGACGACGCCATCGTGGTCCTCGAGAACATCGTGCGGCGCAAGCATCTGGGCGCCGGGCCGCGCGCCGCCGCCGTGCTGGGCACGCAGGAGGTGTTCTTCGCCGTCGTCGCCACCACGCTGACGCTGGTCGCCGTCTTCGTGCCCCTGTCCTTCCTCGAGGGGCAGACCGGGCAATTGTTCCGCGAATTCGGCTTCACCCTGGCCATCGCGGTGCTGCTTTCCTCCATCGTGGCTCTCTCCATGGGTCCCATGGTGGCCTCGCGCTTTCTCAGGGATGATGGCAGCAAGGGCGGCCATGGCGGCCCGATCGGAGCCGTGGGCCGCGCCTTCGGCAGCCTCTATCGCGTCACGCTGCGCCTGGCCCTGCATAATCCCGCCATCGTGCTGCTGGTCGCGGCGCTTTTTGCCGGCTCGGCCTTTTTCGTCTACGGCCAGATAAGGCAGGAAATCACCCCGCCCGAGGACCGCTCCACGGTGAGCATCAACGTCTCGGCGCCCAATACGGTGAGCCTGGATTTCGTGCGCACGCGGCTGGGTCAGGTCGAGGCCATGCTCCAGCCCTATCTCGACAGCGGCGAGGCCACCTCGCTCTTCGTGCTCTCCGGCTGGGGCAATGGCGGCTTCATGACCCTGACGCTGGCCCCCTGGGAGGAGCGCACGCGCAGCCAGCAGGAGATCACCGCCGAGGTGACGGGCCTGATGGCGCAGGTGCCGGGGGTGCGCGCCTCCATCCGCCAGGGCAACAGTCTGGGCATTCGCGGCGGCGGCTCCGGCCTGCAATTCGCCGTGGCCGGCTCGGACTACGGGGTCCTGGCCGAGACCGCCGGGACCATCGCCGACGCCCTGGAGGCGGATGGCCGCTTCGGGCGCGTCAGCGTCAATTTCGACACCACCCAGCCGCAGCTGACCCTCACCGTGGACCGGGCCCGCGCCGATGCGCTGGGCATAGACATCAACGGCCTGGCCACGACCATGCAGGCCATGATCGACGGCACCAAGGTGGGCAATGTCTTCATCAACGACACCTCCTATTCGGTGCGCATGGTCTCGACCACCAATCCGGTCAACGATCCGCGCGATCTCGAAACGCTTTTTATCCGTACCGGCGACGGGCGCTACGTGCCCATGTCCACCATCGCCACCATAAGGGAAGCGGCGGTGCCGCCCTCGCTGCGCCGCGAGGGCCAGCGCCGCGCCGTCAGCGTTTCGGCGAGCCTGGAAGAGGGGCTGGCGCTGGGCGACGCCTATGCCCAATTGCAGCGCATCGCCACCCCGCTTCTGCCCGAAGGCACGTCCATCCTGCCGCTGGCGGAGGCCAAGACGCTGGGCGACGCCAATAACGCGCTTTTCGTCACCTTCGGCTTCGCCCTGGTCATTATCCTTTTGGTACTCGCGGCGCAGTTCGAAAGCTTCTGGAGCGCTATCATCGTAATGACCACCGTGCCCTTCGGCATCGCCGCCGGGCTCTGCGCCATTCTGGTGACGGGAGGGAGCCTCAACATCTTCAGCCAGATCGGGCTGGTGCTGGTGGTGGGCATCATGGCCAAGAACGGCATCCTGATCGTCGAATTCGCCAACCAGCTCCGCGACCGGGGGCGCTCGGTGCGGCAGGCCATCGAGGAGGCGTCCAATATCCGGCTCAGGCCGGTGATGATGACCATGATCGCCACCATCATCGGCGGGGTTCCGCTGGTCCTTGCCTCGGGGGCCGGCGCCGAGGCCCGGGCCGCGCTGGGCTGGGTGATCGTGGGCGGGCTCTCCTTCGCCGCCATTTCCACGCTCTATCTCACCCCGGTCGCCTATCTCCTGCTGGCGCGGTTCTCCCGGCCCAAGGTGGAGGAGGAAGCCAGGCTCGAAGAAGAGCTGGACGCGGCCCTGGGCGCGGCGCCGGCCGAGTGAGGGCGGGCCTCAGGCCCGCGTCTCCACCGCGTCGAGATGCACGAAGCCGAAGCCCTGCGCCCTGAGCGCCAGAATGCCCGAGATGACGCCGGCCCCGGCCGGGCGGGTCGGCTGGTTGATGTGGGAAATGACCACGTCGCCGCTGCGGGCGCCGGCAATGCGCTTATGCGCCGTTTCGGCCGAGGCGCTGGCGCCCAGGTCGCCATTGAGCGAGAAGCCGGCAATGGAAAAGCCCATGGCCTCCACCAGCGCCATGGCGTCGCGCGTATAAAGCGCGGTCGCGTCCCGGTACCATTTGGGGCTGGTGCCGAAGGCGCCCAGGATCGCCTCGGCGCCGCCGCGCACCTCTGCGGCCACCGCCTCGGCGGTGCCGGCCGGGGCAATGCCATAGGGGCGCTCGGCGCCGATCACGGCCGGCACATGGCGCGCGCCGTGGTTCTGGATGGAAAACAGGCCCACATGGCGCCGGATGGTAGCAATGGCGGCTGGATTGGCCTCCAGCCAGCGGGCGGTGACGAAAAGCGTCACCGGAATGGCATTGTCGATGAGGGGGCCGAGGATGCGCTCGTCGGTTTCGCCCATGCAGGCGTCAAGCGTGATCGCCACCTGCCGGCTTCCCGCTTCGGGCACGACATACAGTTGCGGTTCGATCAGGTTGCTGGCGCGAGCACCCCCGGCGCAGAGCGCGCAGCAGCAGGCGGCGATGAAATCCCGGCGACGCACGATCCTGTCCCTCCGCCTCGTTTCTAGCCTGAACGCCGGGCGCCGGCGAGAGGGATTCAGCTTATGGTGGCCAGGGTGGCGCCTGCGGCGATCGTCGCGCCCGGATCGAGCTGGTGAGAGAGGCGGCCGGTCCTGTGGGCAAGGACGCGGGTTTCCATCTTCATGGCTTCGATCAGCGCGATGGCGTCGCCCGCGGCCACGGCGCTGCCGTCCTCCACCAGCCAGTGCTGCAGCCTGCCGGGGATGGGCGCGATTACGGCGGTTTCATCGGTCCTAGCAACAGGGGGCTCGGGGGACGCCACGGGCAAGGCGGAAAAAAGCGCCGGCAGGGCCAGGTCGTGGCGCTTGCCGTCGATCTCGATGAAGCTGCGGATGAGCTGGCCCTGGGCCGGATCGACGCGGGGCGCGGGCGGCACGCCGGCAAATTCGGTCTCGATCCAGCCGGTGAAGATGCCTAGGCCGTCCTCGCCGACAAAGGCCGGGTCGTCCAGCACGGCGCGATGGAAGGGCAGGGTGGAGGCGACGCCTTCGATCTCGAACTCGGCCAGGGCCCGGCGGGCGCGGGCCAGCGCCTCTCGCCGCGTCGGGGCGGAAACGATGAGCTTGGCCATCATCGAATCATAGAGCGGAGGCACCTCCGAACCGGTCTCGACGCCGGCATCGAGCCTTATGCCGGGGCCGGCGGGCGGGCGGAAGCGGGCGATGCGGCCGGGCGTGGGCAGGAAGCCCCGGCCGGGATCTTCGGCATTGATGCGGAATTCGAAGGCGTGGCCGCGCGGCGCCGGCGTTTCGGTGATCGAGAGGGGCAGGCCGTCGGCGATGCGCAATTGCTCGAGAACGATGTCGGTGCCGGTTGTTTCCTCGGTCACGGGGTGCTCGACCTGGAGGCGCGTATTGACCTCGAGGAAGGAGAGGGCGCCGTCGCTCGTAGCCAGGAATTCCACCGTACCCATGCCGACATAGCCCGCCTCGGCGCAGATGGCGCGGGCGGCGTCGTGGATGCGGACGCGCTGCGCTTCGGTGAGGAAGGGCGCGGGGGCCTCTTCCACCAGCTTCTGGTTGCGCCGTTGCAGCGAGCAATCCCGCGTGCCCAGAACCACGACATGGCCATGGCTGTCGGCGGCGATCTGCGCCTCGACATGGCGGGGTCTTTCGAGGAATTGCTCGATATAGCACTCGCCGCGCCCGAAGGCGGCGACGGCCTCGCGCCTCGCCGATTCGAACAATTCCCCCACTTCATCGAGCCTATGGGCCATCTTCATGCCGCGCCCGCCACCGCCGAAAGCGGCCTTGATGACGAGGGGCAGGCCGGCGCCGCGGGCGAAAGCGACGGCGTCCTCAGGGGAGGCGATGGGCCCCTCCGATCCCTTGACCAGCGGCGCGCCGACGCGGGCCGCGATGCGGCGGGCTTCCAGCTTGTCGCCCAGCATGGCGATGACGGCGGGCGGCGGACCGACCCAGATGAGGCCCGCATCGAGCACGGCCCGGGCGAATTCGGCCCGCTCGGAGAGGAAGCCATAGCCGGGATGGACGGCATCGGCGCCGGCCCTGCGGGCGATGGCGAGGATTTTCTCGATGTCGAGATAGGTCTGGGCCGCCTCGCCGGGGCCCAGGCCATAGGCTTCGTCGGCTCTTTCGGCGTGCAAGGCGCCGGCGTCGGCATCCGAATAGATCGCCACCGAGGCAATACCGTAATCGCGGGCGGCGCGTGCGATGCGGATGGCGATTTCGCCGCGATTGGCGATGAGCAGTTTTTTCATCGGTCGGTCTCCGGGACGAGGGGATCGAAGGCGGCGATGGGGTTGAAGCGGATGCTGGCACCAATGGGTATCTGGCCGGCCAGGTCGAGATGCGGCGCGGCGACGACGCCGATGACCGGATAGCCGCCGGTGAGCGGATGATCGGCCAGAAACAGCACCGGCTGGCCGCTGGGCGGCACCTGGATGGCGCCATGGGGCGTGCCTTCGGAGGCGAGCTCGGCCTGTTCCCGGCGCTCCAGCGGCCTGGCGCCGGCGAGGCGGGCGCCGACCCGGCTCGACTGCTCCGTCACCCTCCAGTCCTGGGTGAGCAGGGTTTCGATCCCCTTGGGCGTGAACCAGTCGGTGCGCGGGCCGAGCACGATGTCGAGCGTCACCGTCTCTCCGGCCTTGGGCAGGGGAGGTGGCGCCGGGCGGCAGGGATCGACGGCGCGGGCAGGATGGCCGGCCGGAACCAGGTGGTCGCCGGCTATGACGGGAGCCGGGCCGAGGCCGGCCAGCGTATCGGTCGAGGCCGAGCCCAGCGCGGTTTCGAGGGTGAAACCGCCCCGCAGCGCCAGATAGCTGCGCATGCCCCGGTCGGGAAAGCCGAGCTCGACGCTGTCGCCAGCATCGAGCGCGAAAGGGCGGCCGAAGGGGGCGGGCAGCGTGTGGCCGCCGGCGGTGCGCAGGGTGAGCGGGCAGGGGGCGCCGGTCACGGCCAGCGTCACCGGCCGGTCGGCCCGGAGCGCGAAGCCGCCAAAGGCGATTTCCAGCACCGCGGCGCCGCCGGGATTGCCGACGCAGAGATTGGCCGCGATGAGGCTGTGCCGGTCAAGCGCGCCGGATCGGGCGACACTCTGGTCGGCCCGGCCGGGGCGGCCCAGATCCTGAAAGAGCGCCGGCCGATCAGCGCGAACGACCATAAGCCCCTGGTCTGGTTTGGGTTTTTGGGGCGGTGGAGCCGGCAGGGTCGCGGCGGAAACGGTCGCGCCCTTGCTCATGTCGCTGAAATGCACGCGGTCGCCGGGGGCGAGCAGGGCGGGGCGGGGGCGGTGCAGGTCCCAGAGCGCCAATGGCGTCGTGCCGATCAATTGCCAGCCGCCGGGGCTTTCGGAGGGATAGATGCCGCCGAATTTTCCGGCCAGGGCCACCGACCCGGCGGGGATGCGCAGGCGGGGCGTGGGGTGGCGCGGCACGTCGAAGTCGGGGTCGTCGGCACTCATATAGGCAAAGCCCGGCGCAAAGCCGGTGAAGGCGACTTCATAGGTGGCCTGGGTATGGCGGCGGATGAGCTCGGCCACGCTCCAGCCGAGGAGCTCGGCGACGCTGCCCAGATCCACTCCATCGTAAGTTACCGGAATATCGAAACTTTTTCCGCCGCGTGTGGTGCGGTGGGAAAGATCGAGCGTGCCGATCTGGGCGATGAGGCGGGTGCGGTCGGCCAGCAGGGGATCGAAGCGGATCATCAGCGTCCGCGCCGCAGGAACCAGCTCGAGAAGGCCGGGAACCGGGGCCGAGGCGAGGCGCTCGAAGAGGGCGAGCGTGGCGTCGAGGTCGGCAAGCTCGACCAGAAAGGCATCGCTGCCGGCGGGCAGGAAGCGCAGGCGCTCAGTCATGGGCGAAGGGCTTGAGCGCGATGCCCCGGGCCATGAGGGTTTCGCGCAGGGTGCGGGCGATGGCGACGGCGGCGGGCGTGTCGCCATGGACGCAGATCGACTGGGCGTCGAGGGCGATATCGGTGCCGTCGATGGCGGTGATGCGGCCCTCGGCGACGAGGCGCGCCATGCGCGTGGCGATGGTCTCGGGATCGTGGATAAGCGCGCCGGGCAGGCGCCGGTCGACCAGGCTGCCATCGGCATTGTAGGCGCGGTCGGCAAAGGCCTCGCAGATGACGCAAAGCCCGGCGGCGCGGGCCTGGGCGACGATGGGGGCGCCGGCCAGGGCCATCAGGGCGAGGCTGGGATCGATGGCCTTGATGGCGGCGATGACGTCGGCGGCCTGGCGGGGATTATGGGCGATGGTGTTGTAGAGCGCGCCATGGGGCTTGACGTAGCGCACCCGCGTGTTGGCGGCGCGGGCAAGGCCCTGCAAGGCGCCGATCTGGTAGAGGACGTCGCCCATAAGTTCGGCGCTGGAGGGGTCCATGTTGCGGCGGCCGAACCCGACCAGGTCGCGGTAGCCGATATGGGCGCCGACGGCGACATCGCGCTCTTGGGCCTTGCGGAGCACGGCCAGAATGCCGGCCGGGTCGCCGGCGTGAAAGCCGCAGGCGATATTGGCGCTGGTGACGATGGCGAGCAGGTCATCGTCATTGCCCATGGCCCAGGGGCCGAAACTTTCGCCCAGATCGCTGTTGAGATCGATGCTTTTCATCGCCGCCCGTTTCGCTTCACCAGCCTTAGCATCGACGCCATCTGGGTTAACAGACTGTTAGCATCTGGCGTCACCGATTGTCGCGTTTGCGGCGCATGGCGGTAACCGTACTGCCCAGCGAAGCGAGAATGATGAAGAAAATGCCGCCCGCCTGGGCCGGGGCCAGGGTTTCGCCCAGGATGAGCAGGCCCGACAGCGCCGCCAGGGCCGGCTGGGCGCTCATGAGGATGGAAAAGAGCCGCGCCGGGATATGGGGCAGGGCGCGCATGTCGAGCGCATAGGGAATGGCGCTGGAGAGCAGGGCCACGGCGAGCCCGATGGGCAGGATCGCCGGATCGAAAAGGGCGGGGCCGGCGGTGGCGATGCCGAAGGGCAGGGTGAGGAGCGCGGCGATGGAGACGCCCAGCGCGGTGATGTGGGGACCGCCGCCGGTGCCGGCCCTTTGCCCGAAGACGATATAGCCAGCCCAGCAGGCGCCGGCGCAAAGCGCCAGCAGCACGCCCATGGGATCGAGCGGCCCGCTGAAATGGCCCAGCGGCAATAGCAGGCCGAGGCCGAGCACGGCCAGCACGATCCAGAGGAAATCGAGCGGGCGGCGCGAGCCGGCCAGCGCCACGGCCAGCGGGCCGGTGAATTCGAGCGCCACGGCGACGCCGAGCGGAATGGTGACCAGGGCGGCATAGAAGAAGAGGTTCATCGCCCCCATGACCAGGCCATAGAGCAGCACGGCGCGCCACTGGGCGGCGTCGAGCCTTTTGCGCCAGGGGCGGAAGAGCGCCAGCAGCACCAGCGCGGCCAGGGTGAGCCGCAGCGTGGTGGCCCCGGCGGCGCCGACGGCGGGAAACAGCATCTTGGCAAAGGACGCCCCGGTCTGGGTGAAGACCATGGCCAGGACGACGAGGCTGACGGGCAGGAGAACCGATTGAGGCCGCAAGGGAATGGCTTTCGGGAAGGCGGATGTGTGTAGCAGGCCGGCGGGGCGGCGTCACGGGGGAGGGGCGGTTTTGGGGGGCGGTGGTTGGTGCTCCACCCCCTCCCGGCCTCCCCCATCAAGGGGGAGGTGTGGTTCGGTGTTTTTGGCACCATTTTGCTCCACCCACAAAGGGGCGCCTCCCCTTTGATGGGGGAGGATGGGAGGGGGGCGTGTGGGGCGACATGGAGGGTGGCGTCACAACCGCCATGCTTTTCCCATCGTCACCACCGGGCTTGTCCCGGTGGTCCATGGAGCGTTCGGCGCAAGCGGAAGGGTGGATTGCCGGGACGAGCCCGGCAATGACGATGGGGTTGGGTGTGGGCAGGAGGTGGCTATACCCACAGAAGCCCCCCTTCTCCCCTCGTGGGAGAAGGTGCCCGAAGGGGCGGATGAGGGGCCCCTTGTTTGGGCATTGAAGCATGGGTGGCTTCGCGCCATTCGAGCACAGCTCTCATGGCCTTCTCGCCTCAAATCGCTCCACTGGAGCGATTTGCCCTTTGGGGCGGTTTGACGCTCGGTGCTTGACCATTCCGGCGATGCGCTTTAGCGCTAACGGGTGGAACAAAGGGAGAATGGACATGGAGTATCGCTATCTGGGCCGCTCGGGGTTGAAGGTGTCGGTGCTGACCATGGGCACCATGACCTTTGGCGGATCGGAAAAGATCGGGGCGACGGGGCAGGAGGAGGCCAATCGGCAGATCGATCTGTGCCTGGATGCCGGGATCAACCTGCTCGACACGGCCAATGTCTATAATGCCGGCGTCTCCGAGGAGATGATCGGGGTGGCGCTGCGCGAGCCCAGTCGGCGGCAGCGGGCGCTGGTGGCCACCAAGGTGCGCTTCCGCACCGGCCCGGGACCCAATGACGGCGGGCTGAGCCGGCACCATATCGTGGCGCAGGCCGAGGCGAGCCTCAAGCGCCTGGGGGTGGAGGCGATCGACCTCTACCAGGTGCATGAATGGGACGGCATGACCCCGGTCGAGGAGACCATGGAGGCGATGGACCGCCTCGTGCGCCAGGGCAAGGTGCGCTATATCGGCTGCTCCAACTATGCCGGCTGGCACATCATGAAGGCGCTGGGCGCGGCCGAGCGGCGCGGCGGGGAGCGCTTCGTCTCCCAGCAGATCCATTATACGCTGCATTCGCGCGAGGCCGAATTCGAGCTCATCCCCATCACCCAGGACCAGGGGCTGGGCGTGCTGGTGTGGTCGCCGCTGGCGGGCGGGCTGCTTTCGGGCAAATACCGCCGGGACGGCGGGCCGCAATCGGGCCGGCATGTGGGCGGGCACCGCGAGCCGCCGGTCTATGACTGGGACAAGCTCTACGACATCATCGAGGTGGTGGTGGACATCGCCCAGGCCCGCGGTGTCTCGGGCGCGCAGGTGGCGCTGGCCTGGCTGCTGGGCCGGCCGGGCGTGACCTCGGCAATTATCGGGGGGCGCAACGAGGCGCAGTTCCGCGACAATCTGGCGGCGGCCGAATTGAAGCTCTCTGCCGACGAGCGGGCGCGGCTCGACGCGGTGAGCCGCCCGCCGCTGCCCTATCCCTATTGGCACCAGCATTTCACCGCCTCGGACCGGCTGGGGCCGATCGACCGCGACCTGATCGATCCTTATGGTGAGGCGTCTCCCCGTGGCTGATTTCGTCATTTCCCCGCCGCCCCAGGTCGCGCTTCCCGTGGCCGGGGGCGGGCTTTTCCCGGTGCGGCGCATCTATTGCGTGGGGCGCAATTATGCCGAGCACGCGCGCGAAATGGGCCATGACCTGCGCGACCCGCCGTTCTTTTTCGCCAAGCCCGCCGATGCGGTGGTGACCGGGGGCGGGGGCATGCCCTATCCCGGCGGCACCAGCGATCTGCACCACGAAATCGAGCTGGTGGTGGCCATCGGCACCGGGGGCAGCGCTATCGGGGCCGAGGCGGCGCTGGACCATGTCCATGGCTATGCGGCGGGGCTCGACATGACGCGGCGCGATGTGCAGGCGGCGGCCAAGAAGGCCGGGCGCCCCTGGGACATGGCCAAGGGGTTCGACCATTCGGCGCCCATCGGCCTATTGGCGCCGGCCAGGCACATCGGCCATCCCCGGGCCGGGGCGATCAGCCTCCGCGTCAACGGTGTCGAGCGGCAGCGGGGCGATCTTTCCGAGCAGATATGGAGCGTGCGCGAAACCATTGCCTATCTCTCGACGCTGGTGACGCTGAAGCCGGGCGACCTCATCATGACCGGCACGCCCGCCGGGGTGGGGAAGGTGGTGCGCGGGGACGTGCTCGAAGGCCATATCGAGGGCGTGGGCGCGGTGAGGACGCGGATCGTATGACCATCTGGTCGCCCCAGCAGGATGCGGCGCTCAAGGCGGTTTCGGCCTGGCTCAAGGACCGCGACGGGCCGCAGGTGTTTCGCCTGTTCGGCTGGGCCGGCACTGGCAAATCGACGCTGGCGGTGCATCTGGCCCAGGACGTGCGCAACGTCAAATTCGCCGCCTTTACCGGCAAGGCGGCGCTGGTGATGCGCAAGCGCGGCTGCAAGGGGGCGCAGACCATCCATAGCCTCATCTATACGCTGGTGAGCGAAAAGGACGGCGAGCCGCGTTTCGTGCTCGACGATGAAAGCCCGGCCGCCGACGCCGACCTCATCGTCATCGACGAGGTGTCGATGGTGGACGAGCAATTGGGCAAGGACCTCCTGTCCTTCGGGGTCAAGGTGCTGGTTCTGGGCGATCCGTTCCAATTGCCGCCGGTGCAGGGAGCGGGGTTCTTCACCGCCGACGAACCCGATCTGATGCTGACCGAAATCCACCGCCAGGCGGCGGACAATCCCATCATTCACTTGTCCATGCAGGTGCGCGAGGGTGGATTTCTCGAGCGCGGCAGCTATGGCGAGTCCATCGTGGTGGGGCGCGAGCATGTCGAGCGCAATGCCGTTCTGGAGGCCGACCAGGTGCTGGTGGGGCGCAACAGGACGCGGCTGCAATATAACGACCGGCTGCGCGAGCTGAAGGGCCTGCCCTTCCACGAGCCGGTGGAGGGCGACCGCATGGTGTGCCTCCGGAACAATCCGCGCAAGCGCCTGCTCAACGGGCAGATCTGGTATGTGACCGAGGTGCTCAAGCGCTCCAACGGCAAATATACGCTGATGCTGGGGGCCGACGAGGGCAAAGGCGAAGCCAAGGTGCTGACCCACAAGGCGTTCTTTTCCGGGGAGGAAGAGGCGCTGTCCTGGCCGGAGCGGCGGCAGTTCGACGAATTCACCTTCGGCTATTGCCTGACCGTGCACAAGGCGCAGGGCAGCCAGTGGGACAATGTCTATCTGTTCGACGAGAGCTTCGTCTTCCGCGAGGAGCGGGCGCGCTGGCTCTATACGGGCATCACGCGGGCGGCGGAGCGGATCACGGTGGTGAGCTAGGGGTTAGGAGGTCAGCCCTCCCCAATCCTTCCCACTCCCCGGTGTCATCCCGGCCTTGCGCCGGGATCCATCCTGAGATGATTGCATGGGCGCGATGTCAGGATGGGCCCCGGCGCAAGGCCGGGGCGACATGGTGGTAGAGGTGCGACAATGCTGCCCAGGGTCGAGCCCGCGGGAAGCGCTGGCGGATGGGATGGCCACAGTTCAGACAAACTTGGTCCGCCCAATTGCGGATGCGGGGGATTTAGCCATGGGGCGGGGGCGCGAAGCCTCGGAATCCCCATGACGCGTGAGGCCCGGAGGCGCCGATGAACCCTGATCTTTCGCTTTTGCCGGCGCTGGCCGCCAGCGTGGTGCTGGCCTTCGCGCTGGGGCTCGTGGCCAACAGGCTGCGCCTCTCCCCGCTGATCGGGGTGGTGCTGGCCGGGCTGGTCATGGGGCCGCATCTGCCGGGGCCGGCGGTGGACCCGATGCTGGGCCGGGGCCTGCTCGAATTGGGCGCGGCGCTGGCGCTGTTCGGGCTGGGGCTCAATTTTCCGCTCAGCGCCGTCACGCGGCTGCGCCTGCCGGCGCTGGCCGGGGCGGGGGCGCAACTCATCCTCATCGCGGCGCTGGGGGCGGGGCTGGGGCTGCTCTTGGGCTGGGACATTGTCGCCAGCCTGCTGCTGGGGCTGGCGCTGGCCGCCGCCTCGGGGGCGCTGGCGCAGGATATATGGCGGCAGGGCCGGGCGGCGGACTGGCCCGAGCCGCTGGCCGCCGGCTGGCTGGCCCTGCTCAATATGGGCGTCATCATCGGGCTGGTGCTGCTGGTGGCGCTGGCCGCGCCGGGCGGGTTCCATGATCCTTTCGTGTCGCTGGTGGCGCGGCTGGGCGGGGGCCCGGTGGCGCCGGCCTGGGTGGCGGTGCTGACGCTGGTCAAGCTCGCCGCCTTTGCCGGGGCCATGTTGGCGCTGGGGCGGGGCGTGATCCCCTTCCTGATCCAGCGCAGCCTGGAGCTGGGCCACAGGGGGCTCTACCGGCTGGGCGTGGTGGCGCTGGCCCTGGCCCTGGCGCTGGGTACGGCGGCGCTGTTCGGGCTGCCGCTGGCGCTGGGGGCGCTGCCGGCGGGCATGATGTTTGCCGAGGACGGGCGGGGGCGGCGGGCGGCGCGCGAAACCCTGCCGCTGCGCGAGGCCTATGCCGCGCCCTTCTTCCTGGGGCTGGGGCTGGTGTTCGATCCCGGCGTGGCGCTGCGCGAGCCGCTGGCGGCTTTGGGCGTGATCGCCATCCTCATCGTCATCCGCCCGATGCTGGTGCTGGCGCTGGCGCGGCTGCTGCGCCAGCCGGCAGGCGTGGCGGGAAGCCTCGCCGCCGGGCTGGGGCCGATCGGGGAAATCTCGGTGGTGCTGGCCGGGTTGGGCGTGGCGCTGGCGCTACTGCCCGAAAAGGGGCTGGAGCTGGTGCTGGCCGGGGCGGCGCTTTCCGTGATGCTGGCGCCGCTTCTGGCGCTGGCGGCGGGGCGTCTCTGGCCGCAGGCAGGACTGGCCGCCGGGGCGGAGCCGGCGCCTTCCGCCCCGGCCGAGCCGGCCGAACCGCGCCTGCCGCCGGGCGACAATCTGCTGGCGCAGGCGGGCGCGGCGCCGGCCATCATCGTCGCGCCGGCGCCGGCGGATACATCCGAGGGTGAAAAAGCCCCGCCGGCCGGCCCCGAAGCGTTGACAGAGGCGACGGCTGGGGCTCTCCTTGTTTCCGAAGCCGAAGCCGAAGCCGAAGCCGAAGCCGAAGCCGAAGCCGAAGCCGAAGCCGAAGCCGAAGCCGAAGCCGAAGCGGTTCCCGCCGGGGATGCGGCGGGGCCGGAAGAGGCGCCGGGTGCGGACCAGGCCGAGGCCGGACCCGAACCGGAAAAGCCGGCGGCCGAGGAGGCCGCGGACCCGGAAGGGGCGGCAGGGACGAAGGAAGACAGCGCGGTGCCGCCGGTTATCCCCGAGCCCAGGGGGTAGGGCGGCGCGGGGCGCCGGGGTCAGGTGGGTCGATGATTTCGCAGAAAGCCAAATATGCCTTGCGGGCGCTGGTGTCGCTGGCGCGCGCGGGGCAGGGCCATACCCGCATGATCGGCGACATCTCCCGCGAGCAATCGATCCCCAAGAAATTCCTCGAGCAGATCCTGCTCGAGCTCAAGCGCGGCGGGTTCGTCGCCAGCCGGCGCGGGCGCTCGGGCGGCTACGAGCTTTTGCGCGCGCCCGAGGAGATCATGTATGGCGAGGTGCTGCGGCTGATCGACGGGCCGATCGCGCCTTTGCCGTGCCTCTCCAAGATCGCCTATCGCAAATGCGACGATTGCCGCGACGAGGCCTCCTGCGAGATCCGGCACGTGTTCGAGCGGGTGACGCTGGCCACCCGCGCGGTGCTGGACCGCACCAGCCTGGCGGATTCGCTCAATCTGGAAGATTTGATGGTCTAGGGGCGCGCAGGGCGTGCGGTCGGCACGGGGCTTGTCCCGGTGCGGGCAGGAAGGTGGATTGCCGGGACGGGCCCGGCAATGACGATGGGCGGGTTTTGGGCAAGGCCCCCTCACCCGCCCCTGCGGGGCGACCTCTCCCCCTAAGGGAGAGGTGGGGCAATGACGATGGGGGTGGGTTTGGGCAGGATGCGGCCCCATCCACCGGCTTCCTTCTCCCCTTGTGGGAGAAGGTACCCCGAAGGGGCGGATGAGGGGGTTGGGGATCATCCGCGAGCATTGCGTATGCGGAGAGACCCCCTCACCCTGCTTTTCTGCTGAACGCAGAAAAGCTGTCCCTCTCCCACAAGGGGAGAGGGAGGGTCGGTGGGTGCGGCGCGGTCGTGCCATTCGAGCATAGCTCTCATGGCCTTCTCCCCTCAAATCGCCCCACCGGGGCGATTTACCCTGACGGGACGGCTCGAAGTCCTGCACGGGGAGAGGGGTGGGTTCCGTGGTTGGGTGAGGGCAGTTGCTTATTCCCTCGTCACCACCGGGCTTGTCCCGGTGGTCCATGGAGCGTTTGGCGCAAGCGGAGGTGGGGATTGCCGGGATGGGTCCGGCAAGGATGGTGGGGCAGGGTGGGGCAATGACGAGGGGGTGGGTGTGGCCAAGATGCGGCCCCATCCACCGGCTTCCTTCTCCCCCCGTGGGAGAAGGTGCCCGAAGGGCGGATGAGGGGGCTGGGGATCATCCGCGAGTATTGCGTATGCGGAGAGACCCCCTCACCCTGCTTTTCGTCTGGACGACGAAAAGCCGTCCCTCTCCCACAAGGGGAGAGGGTTGGGGCCGGTGGATGCGGCGCGGTCGCGCCATTCGAGCGCAGCTCTCATGGCCTTCTCGCCTCAAATCGCCCCACCGGGGCGATTTACCCTGACGGGACGGTTCGAAGTCCCGCAAGGGGAGAGGGTGGGTTCGGTGGGTGGGGCGACAGGGTGGGCGGGTGGGGCTGTGCCTTTGAAATACGCCTAGCCGAAGACCACGGTCTTTTTGCCATTGAGCATGACGCGGCTTTCCAGGTGCAGCTTGACGGCGCGGGCGAGGACGCGGCTTTCGATGTCGCGGCCGGCCGCGACCAGATCGTCGGGGCTCATGGCGTGGGTGACGCGGGCGGTTTCCTGCTCGATGATCGGGCCCTCGTCGAGGTCGGGCGTGACGTAATGGGCGGTGGCGCCGATGATCTTGACGCCGCGCTCATGGGCCTGGTGATAGGGCTTGGCGCCCTTGAAGCTGGGCAGGAAGGAGTGGTGGATATTGATGACCTGGCCGAAAAGGCGCGTGGAGAGCGTGTCCGAGAGCACCTGCATGTAGCGGGCGAGGACGACGAGGTCGGCCCCGGTCTGGCGGACGATGTCGAGCACCTGCGCCTCCTGGGCGGCCTTGGTGTCGCGGGTCACCGGCAGATAGTGATAGGGAATGGACGCATCCTCGGCGATCTTTCGCGCATCCTCGTGGTTGGAGACGATGGCGGCGACCTCGGCGTCGAGCCAGCCGACGCGGATCTGGTAGAGCAGGTGCAAAAGCGTGTGGTCGAATTTGGAGACCATGATGACCAGGCGCTTGCGCCGGCGCTGGTCGAACAGGGCGGTCTGCATCTCGAAGCGGGCGATGGGGGCCTTGAGGGCCTTCTCGATGGTTTCCCGGCCCACCCCTTCGGGGGCGGCAAAGGCCAGGCGCATGAAGAAGCGGCCCGTCTCGCGGTCCCAGAACTGGTTGGATTCGGCGATATTGGCGCCCAGGGCCGCCAGCTCGGTGGTGATGGCGGCGACAATGCCCGGCCGGTCGATGCAGGAAAGGGTCAGAACAAAATTGGCCGCGGACACGGATTGCCTCCCGAAAAAACGCTGCCAGCGGTATCGGAGGCTTGAGGCCATCCGTCAAGTCCAACAGAAAAGGGCCGCCCTTGCGGACGACCCTTCCCTGAGCTTATCGGCCTCGGGAGGCCGGGAGGCGTGTGCCGGTCAGCGGAGATCACTCCCCTTCGTCACACCAAAACCCAGACCTTTCCCGAGAGCCAAAACCTCATGAGACACTGGATCACCTCCTTTGCTTGCTGTTGAAGATGAAGGGAGTGTGCGCCCGAATGGGGGTTCTGTCCAGCCCTTGGGCAAAGGCGGTATTTTTGGCTTGTCGCCCCGGCTCAGGGCCGGGACGACAGCGGTGGAGGGGAAAGCCTAGCCCCGCGCCTTTCTGGGGCGACCGTGCAGTTGCAGCAGGGTGGCGGCGAGCACGCCCAGGGCGACGATGCCGATGATGATGGTGGCCAGCGCATTGACGTCGGGCGAAACGCCCAGGCGCACCTTGGAGAAGATGGCCATGGGCAGGGTGGACGAGCCGGGGCCGGAAACGAAGCTGGCGATGACCAGATCGTCCAGGCTGAGCGTGAAGCCGAGCAGCCACCCCGAAACCAGCGCCGGGGCGATGATGGGCAGGGTGATGTCGAAGAAGGTGCGCACCGGGGAGGCGCCCAGATCCATGGCGGCTTCTTCCAGGCTGCGGTCGAAATCGGAGAGGCGCGACTGCACCACCACGCAGACATAGGCGGTGCAGAAGGTGGCGTGGGCGATGACGATGGTGAGCATGCCCCGCCCCTGCGGCCAGCCCAGCAGGCCCTCCATGGCGACGAAGAGCAGCAGGAGCGACAGGCCGGTGATGACGTCGGGCATGACCAGCGGGGCCGAGACCATGCCGGTGAAGAGGGTGCGGCCGCGAAAGCGCCGGAAGCGCACCAGCGCCACGGCGGCCAGCGTGCCCAAGACCAGGGCGATGGTGGCGGCCATGGCGGCGATCTGCAGGCTCAGCAGCGCCGCCCCGATCAATTGCGGATCGCGGAACAGCTCGCCATACCATTTGGTCGAAAAGCCCGACCACACGGTCACCAGCTTGTTCTCGTTGAACGAGAAGATGACGAGGCTGACGATGGGCGCATAGAGGAAGGAAAAGCCCAGGGCAGCGGCGATGGGCAGAAACCAGCCACGAGACTTCATGCTACTTCTCCACCACGGAACTCTGCACCTTTTGCAGCAGCATGATGGGCACGACCACCACCACGAGCATGGCGCAGGCGACGGCCGCGGCGCGCGGCCAGTTGGCATTGGTGAAGAACTCGTCCCAGAGCACGCGGCCGATCATCAGCGTGCCCGGCCCGCCCAGCAGAGCCGGAATGACGAATTCGCCGATGGCCGGAATGAAGACCAGCATGGAGCCGGCGATGATGCCGGGCAGCGAAAGCGGCAGGGTGATGGAGAGAAAGGTGCGCAGGGGCCGCGCGCCCAGATCGGCCGAGGCCTCGAACAGCGCGGTGTCGAGCTTCACCAGCGTCGTATAGAGCGGCAGGATCATGAAGGGCAGATAGGAATAGACGATGCCGACATAGACGGCGAAATCGGTCTGCATCATCACCAGCGGCTCGATGCCGAAGACCGCTAGCACCTGATTGATGACGCCATTGCCGCGCATGAAGCCGGTGAGCGCATAGACGCGCAACAGGAAGGAGGTGAAGAAGGGCAGCACCACCAGCATCAGCAGCACATTGCGCCAGGGCGAGGGCGCGCGGGCGATGGCATAGGCCATGGGATAGCCCACCAGCAGGGTGATGACCGTGGCGATGGCGGCGATGCGGATGGAGGAGAGATAGGCCGCGACATAGAGATTGTCGGAGAAGAGGCGAATGTAATTGGACAGGTGCAGCGTGAGCTGCACCGTGCCGTCCTCGGTGGTGAGGAGGGGCGAATAGGGCGGGCGGCCGAACTGCTTGGTGGCCAGCGAAATGCCGAACACCACGGCCAGCGGAATGAGGAAGAAGACCAGTAGCCACAGCGTGGGCGCGGCCAGCACCATCATGCGGCCGGAAATGCCGACCTTGGCCAGCCGGCGCTCCACCGCGTTCCAGGGGCGCAGGCGGCGGGGCGGGGGAATGGTGGGCTCGTGCGTGGTGGTCATGAGGTGATCCCTGCGCGCAGAGCGAAAGAAGAACCCCTCACCCGTCTCGCGCTGCGCGCGATCCACCCTCTCCCACAAGGGGCGAGGGGAAGGCCGGTGACCTGGGTGGCACAGCGCTTTCCTTCTCCCCTTGTGGGAGAGGGTGCCCCCCCGGGACGCGTAGCGCCCGAGGGCAGGCTCCGGGCGGATGAGGGGGATGCCGCAAACGCACTCATACCGTCAGCACCGAGCCGGCATTGTCGCTCCAGGTGACGAAGACCTTTTCTTCCCAGGTGATGGCGTCGGGATTGCCGCGCACGGAATTGGTCTGGCTGACGCGGATGCGCTTGCCGCTTTCCAGCGCCACCTGGTAGAGCGAGATGTCGCCCAGATAGGCGATCTCCTCGACCACGCCGGTGGTGACGTTGGCGTCGTTGGGGTTTTCGGGCCGCTCGCGGCTCAGCTCCATCTTCTCGGGGCGGATGGCCCACCACAAAAGCTGGTCGGGGGCGCAATCGACCCCGTGCCCGACATGGATGTCGCAGCCCAGCTCGGCCGAGCGGATGCGCACATGGTCGGGCTCGTCCTCGGTGACGATGCCTTCCACCATGTTGACCGAGCCGATGAAGCCGGCGACGAACCGGGAATTGGGGAATTCATAGATGTCGGTGGGCTCGCCGATCATGGCGATCTCGCCCTGGTTCATCACCCCGATGCGGGTCGCCAGCGTCATCGCCTCCTCCTGGTCATGGGTGACGACGATGAAGGTGACGCCCAGGCTCTCCTGGATCTTGACCAGCTCGAACTGGGTTTCCTCGCGCAGTTTCTTGTCGAGCGCGCCCAGGGGCTCGTCGAGCAGGAGCAGCTTGGGGCGCTTGGCCAGGGCGCGGGCGAGGGCGACGCGCTGGCGCTGGCCGCCCGAGAGCTGGTGCGGCTTGCGCCGGCCGTAATCCTGGAGCTTGACCAGGGAGAGCAGCTCGGCGACGCGGTCGGCGATCTCGCCGCGCGGCAGGTGGTCGCGCTTGAGGCCATAGGCGATGTTCTGCTCGACGCTCATATGGGGAAACAGCGCATAGGACTGGAACATCATGTTGACCGGCCGGTTATAGGGCGGCTCGGCGGTCATGTCCTGCCCGTCGATCTCGATGGAGCCCGAAGTGGGGGTCTCGAAGCCCGCCAGCATGCGCAGCAGCGTCGACTTGCCCGAGCCCGAGCCGCCCAGAAGGCAGAACAGCTCGGATTTGTAGATATCGAGCGACACGTCGTTGACCGCCAGAACGTCGCCGAATTTCTTCGAGACGTTGCGGATGCGCACGAAGGGCTTGTTGTTTGCCGGATCGCGCCAGGGGCGGGTGTCGATCGCAAGCTGCTGGGGCTTCTTGGCCATGGCGGTCTCTAGCTTGAAAAGGCCAGGGGATGGCGGGCGCCCGCCACCCCCTGCCGGGCTTTTTTACTGGCCCGTCTTGATGTTGATCCAGGCGCGGGTCAGCAGATCGTTGAAATCGCTGCCCGGCAGGTCGATGACGAAGGCGTTGGCCATGACTTCGGCGGACGGATAGATGCCCGGATTGTTGCGGATATCCTCATCCACGAACTCGGTCGCCGCCAGGTTGGGGTTGGCATAGAAGACCGCGTTGGTGATGTCGGCCGCGACCTTGGGTTCGAGGATGTAGTTGATGAAAGCATGCGCATTTTCCGGATGCGGCGCATCGGCGGGAATGGCCAGGAAGTCGAACAGGGTCGGCGCGCCCTCCTTGGGAATGACATATTCCACCTGGTTGCCCACACCGGCCTCCTCGGCGGCGGCGGCGGCCTGGAAGATGTCGCCCGAATAGCCCAGCGCCACGCAGGTTTCGCCATTGCCCATGTCCTCGATATACTGGGACGAGCTGAAATAGCGGATATAGGGGCGGATGGAGAGCAGCAGCTCCTGGGCTTTGGCCAGGTCCTCGGGGCTTTCCGAATTGGGATCGAGCCCGAGATAATGCAGCACGATGCCCAGCACCTCGGACTGGCTGTCGAGCAGGCTGATGCCGCAGGAGGCGAGCTTCTCGGCATATTCGGGCTTGAAGATCAGGTCCCAGCTGTCCACGGGCGCGTCGGGGCCGAGAAGGGCGGCGACCTTGTCGACATTATAGCCATAGCCGATGGTGTTTATCATATAGGGCACGGCATAGGCGTTGTCGGGGTCCTGCCCGGCGGCGGTGGCCAGCGCGGCGGGGTCGAGATTGGCCAGGTTGGGCAGCTTGGACTTGTCGAGCTTCTGGATGAAGCCGGCCTGGATCTGGCGCTTGAGGAAATTGCCGGTCGGCACGATGATGTCATAGCCGGAATTGCCGGCCTGAAGCATGGTGTCGATGGTCTCGTTCATGTCGTAATAGGCGAAGTTGACCTTGAACCTGTCGTCGCCGACGCTCTGCTGCGCCTCGAAATTGCTGACGGTGTCCTCGGCCATGTAGTCGGACCAGATAAAGAGGTTGAGCACCTTCTCCTCGGCCAGGGCGGGACTGGCGATCAGAAGGGCGCCGAGGGCAAGGGCGAGCGGCTTGTGCATCTGTTGGAGCTCCTGTTCGGTATGGTCTTCTTGACGGTTTTCGGGACGGGGCGCGATGAGAAGCGCGCCGCCCCCGGGCGCAACGGCATTCAGGCCGGGGCGCTCATCTTGGAGTGCCCGGACGGGACGGGCCGGCCGGAATCGTCGGTACAAGAAAAGAGCGCTGGAAAGCGCGGGAAAGCTTCGCGGGACTGGACCCCGGACGGGGCGCGCATCGACCGGCCCCGAAGGCGCGATCAACCATGGTCGTCTGCAGCGAAGTACCCTTTCCACGCTCGCGTTTCTGCGCGCAACCTAGAGCCAAAAACCGGGGGCGACAAGCGGCTTGACGCCAAGTTTCCCAAGGGTTGACGCTGTGATGCAAGCCGGGCACAACCCAATGGCGCAGGGACCGGCGCCGCCGGTCCGCACCAGCCCGAAGCGAGTTATCCCATGAGCGCCACAGACTATCTTTCCATCAGCCCCGAGGTCGCGGCGGCCCTGGCCGCCAACAAGCCCGTGGTGGCGCTGGAATCGACCATCATCACCCATGGCATGCCCTATCCGCAGAACCTGGAGATGGCGCGCGAGGTGGAAGCGGTGGTGCGCGCCCATGGCGCGGTGCCGGCGACCATCGCCATCATGGACGGAAGGCTGTGCGTCGGGGTTTCGGGCGCGGCGCTGGAAACCCTGGCGGTGGAGGGACACAAGGCGGCCAAGGCCAGCCGGCGCGACATCGCGGCGCTGCTGGCCAACGGGACCATGGCGGGCACCACCGTGGCCACCACCATGCAGATCGCGGCGCTGGCCGGCATCCGGCTTTTCGCCACCGGCGGCATTGGCGGGGTGCATCGCGGGGCCGAGGACAGCTTCGACATCTCGGCGGACCTCGAGGAGCTGGGCCGCACGCCGGTGACGGTGGTCTGCGCCGGGGCCAAGTCGATCCTCGACATCGCCAAGACGCTGGAAGTGCTGGAAACCAACGGCGTGCCGGTGATCGGCTACGGCACCGGGCATTTCCCCGCTTTCTGGGCGCGCGAAAGCGGGCACAAGGTCGATTTGCGGTTCGACGATCCGCAAAGCGTGGCGCGCATGCTGGCCATCCAGTCGGAACTGGGCATGGGCGGGGTGCTGATCGCCAATCCGATCCCGGAAAGCGACGCCTGGGAGGCTTCGGCCATCGAGGCCTTCATCGCCCAGGCGCTGGGCGACGCCGAGGCGCGCGGCATCAAGGGCAAGGCGACGACGCCGTTCCTGTTGCAGCGCATCTTCGAATTGACCGGCGGCAAGTCGCTGGCCTCCAATATCGCGCTGGTCAAGAACAATGCGAAGGTGGCGGCCGAGATCGCCGTGGCGCTGGCCGGCGGCCGCGCATGACAAGCAGGGTGCTGGTGGTCGGCGACGTGATGACCGACATCATCGTCGTGCCCGAGGGCCCGCTGGTGCGCGGCTCGGACCGCCGCGCCACGGTGCGCAGCCGCCCCGGCGGCTCGGGCGCCAACCAGGCGGTCTGGCTGGGCGCCATGGGCGCCGACGTGCTGTTCGCGGCGCGGGTCGGCGCCGACGAGCGCGGCTTTTACGAGAATTATTTCCGGGGGCGGGGGGTGGTGCCGGCCCTGGCCGGCGACCGCGACCTGCCCAGCGGCGTCCTGGTGACGCTGGTGGACCCCGATGGCGAGCGCAGCTTCCTCACCGACCGGGGGAGCAATCTCAATCTCGGCCCCGAAGACCTGCCCGAGAGCCTGCTCGAGGATGTGGGCATGGTGGTGGTCTCGGGCTACAGCTTTTTCGCCCCCGGCCCGCGCCGGGCGGTGCAGCAGCTTTTCGCCGAGGCGCAGGCGCGGGGCATCGCCGCCGCCATCGATCCGGCCTCGGTGGGTTTCCTCGACGAGGTGGGGGCCGACAATTTCCTCGACTGGACGGCGGGGGCCGATTTCCTCTTGGCCAATGAAAGCGAGGCCCGGGCGCTGACCGGGCTGGAGACGCCCGAGGCGCAGGTCGTGGCGCTGGGGGCGCATTACGGCACGGTGCTGCTCAAGCGCGGCCGGCTGGGCGCCATGCTGGGCGGGCGCGACGGGGTGCGGCTGGAGCGGCCGGCCCCGGCGGTGGCGGTGCTCGATTCCACCGGGGCGGGCGACGCCTTCGCCGCCGGCTTCATCGCCGCGCTGCTGGCCGGCGCCGGCGAGGCGGGGGCGCTGGACAAGGCCATCGAGGCGGGGGCCGTCGCGGTGCAGTCGATCGGCGGGCAGCCGGGCTGAGCGCCGCCTCATTTCCAGCCCGATCCGCTGCCAGTCTGGCCGTTCATCCCCCTGCGCTTTACGGAGACCGGACATGAAGGCCCTGCTCGTCCCCCTTGCCATCACGCTGCTGCTTGCCGGGCCGGCCCGGGCCGACGGCAAGATCTATGTGCCCCTGCCGGACCTGTCGGGGGTGACGGGCGCCGAGGCGGAGGCGCTTCTGCACGATGTGGTGCGCGCCAATGTGGTTTCCTCCAATTGCCCCGGCTTCGAGATCAGCGAAGAGGAATGGTCGCTGCTGACCGATTCCGCCGACATGCTGGCGCGCGGCCAGCTCGGCCTCGGCGTCGAGGATTATGACCGGATCTATTACGGGCCCGCCTTCGCGGCGCTGGACTGGCCCGAAACCTGCGCCGAGGCGGGGCCGCAGGTGCAGCCGACCATCGCACGGCTGGTGGCGCTGGGCGGCTCGCGCGAGCCGCTGGGGGATCAGGAGGCGGGCTATGCCGCCGAGCAGGCGCGGCAGGCGGCCTGGGACGCAGCGGACAAGGACCGGGGGAAGCAACGCCGGCGGCCGTAAGGGGGCGGGGAAGGTTTCCACCGATGTCAGCCCGGCCTTGAGCCGGGACCCATCCTGGAATGGATGTGTCGGCACGATATCAGGATAGGCCCCGGATCAGGTCCGGGGCGACATGGCGGGTGGGAGGCATGGTGCTTCCTCTATCGTCATCACCGGGCTTGTCCCGGTGATCCATGGCAGGGTTAGAGCAAGCGGAGGGGTGGATTGCCGGGACGAGCCCGGCAATGACGGGAAAGGGGAGGTGGTTTCCCCCATATCGGGGCTCTCGACACCCCCTCCCGGCCTCGCCATCAAAGGGGAGGTGTCCGCCGGTGGCTGGGGCAGGATGGTGCCAAAAGCACAGTCCCCCTTCTCCCCTTGTGGGAGAAGGGGGCGCGGTTTTTCCACGAACACTAAGTACGGGGCTTCGCGCCATTCGAGCGTAGCTCTCATGGCCTTCTCCCCCTGCGGGATGGCCGAATTACTCCGCCAGGCTGGCCAGCACGTGGACCCAGGAGCGGATGCCGCGGTGGAAGCTGTCGAGGTCGTATTTCTCGTTGGGGGAGTGGATCTGGTCGTCGACATGGGCGAAGCCGATGAGCAGGGTGTCCAGGCCGAGGATGCGCTTGAAATCGCCGGCGACGGGAATGGAGCCGCCCGAGCCGGTGATGACGGCGGGCTTGCCCCATTCGGCCGAGAGCCCGGCCAGCGCCTTGCGCAGATGCGGGCCATCGGCCGGCACGGTGATGGCCGGCGAGCCGCCATGGGGAATGAAGCGCACGCTGCAATCGGGCGGCACCAGCGCCTCGACATGCTTGCGGAAGGCGGCGCGGATCTTGTCCGGGTCCATGCCCGACACCAGGCGGAAGGAAATCTTGGCGCTGGCCCTGGCGGGAATGACGGTCTTGAAACCCTCCCCGGTATAGCCCCCGATCATGCCGTTGATCTCGCAGGTGGGGCGCGACCACAGCATTTCGAGCACCGAGCGGCCCGCCTCTCCCGCCGGCACGGACAGGCCGGCATCGGCCAGGAACGCCTTTTCGTCAAAGCCCAGCCCCTGCCATTGCGCCTTGAGCTCGGGGCTGATCTCGGCGACATCGTCGTAAAAGCCGGGCAGGGTGACCGAGCCGTCGGGGGCGCGCAGGCTGGCGATGATCTCGGCCAGGACCTGGTTGGGATTGCGCGCCGCATTGCCGAACATGCCCGAATGCAGGTCGCGCGCGGCGGCGGTGATCTCGATCTCGTCGGCCACCAGCCCGCGCAGCATGGTGGTGATGGAGGGGGTCTGGCGGTCCCACATGTCGGTGTCGCAGACCAGGGCGATGTCGGCCTGGGCCAGCTCGTCGCGATGGGCCTTCATGAAGGGGGGCAGGTTGACCCCGCCGCTCTCCTCCTCGCCCTCCAGCATCAGCGAGATTTTGAGCGGCAGCCCGCCGGTGGCGGCCTTCCAGGCGCGGCAGGCCTCGATGAAGGTGAGCATCTGGCCCTTGTCGTCGGAGGCGCCGCGCGCCACGATGATCTTGCGGCCAGTGGCATCCTCGCGCAATTGCGGCTCGAAGGGGTCAGTGTGCCAGAGCTCGAGCGGATCGACCGGCTGCACGTCGTAATGGGCGTAGAACAGCACATGCGGCCCGGCCTGGTCGGGCCCGTGGGCGACCACCACCGGATGGCCGGGCGTGGGCCGGGCCTGGGCGGCAAAGCCGAGCCCGGAAAGCTCATCCACCAGCCAGTCGGCGGCGCGCCGGCATTCGGCGGCAAAGGCGGGGTCGGTGGAGATGGATTTGATGCGCAAAAGCGCATAAAGCCGCTCGAGGCTGGCATCGAGCCCGGCATCGACCTGGGCGAGAACGGCATTGAGGGCGGAAGGCTGGGTGGGCATAGGCGAATCCTTTCGGCCCACATTCGCCCCGGCGCGCGGCGCTGTCCAGCAGCGGTTGCCGCAGGGGCGAGGCTCGGCTAGAGCATTTCATCGTTTCGCTGAAACCAGGCGGGGCGCGGAACAGGGAGGCCGGCATGGCCACGGGCGAGGGACGGGAACGCACGACGGGCGAACTGATCGCGGCCATCACCGGGCGCGTGCCGGGGCGGAACCTGCATTCGCGCGTGCTGTGGGAACTGGGCGTTTCCATCGTGCGCGGCGCCTATGCCGAAGGGGAAATCCTGCCCTCGGACGCGGAGCTGCAACAGCGCTTTTCGGTGTCGCGCACGGTTTTGCGCGAGGCGCTCAAGACGCTGGCGGCCAAGGGCATGATCGAGGCGCGGGCGCGCATCGGCACGCGCGTGCTGCCGCGCAAGCGCTGGAACCTGTTCGATGCCGACGTGCTGGCCTGGCATTTCGAAACCGGGCCGGATCTCGATTTCCTGGCCAGCCTCGCCGAAATCCGCATCGGGGTGGAGCTGGAAGCGGCGGCGCTGGCGGCGCAGCGGCGCAGCGCGGCGGAGGCGGCGGCCCTGGTGGCCTGCGCCCGCCGGCTGGGCGAGGCGCGCACGGCCGAACAATTCGCCCGCACCGACCTCGAATTCCATCGCGCCGTGGCCGACGCCTCGCGCAACCCCTTCATGGTCTCGATCAGCGCGCTGGTCGAGCTGGCGCTGACCGCCATGTTCACCATCAGCTCGCCCATGGAGGACGAGGCCGCCATGGCCGCCACCGTGCTCGCCCATGGCCGCATCGCCGACGCCATCGCGCAGGGCGACGCCGAGGCGGCCCGCGGGGCCATGCGCGCGGTCATCAGCGAAGGCTTCGGCCGCGCGGCGGCGCGGATGGGCGGCGGGGAGGGGCATCCATGATGCAGAAGAGCGTCGTCATCATTCAGTCGAACTACCTGCCCTGGAAAGGGTATTTCGACCTCATTGCGTCCGCGGATGAATTCATGGCGCCTTGAGCCGGGTCGCGCGGGTCGGAGGGGGAGACTATCATGGCGCTGGAATTGCGGCATTGGGCGGCTTTCGTCATGGCTGCGGAGACGCGGCATTTCGGCCTTGCCGCCGAGCAACTGGGCATCAGCCAGCCGGCGCTGAGCCAGCTCATCAAGCTGGTGGAAACCCATTTCGGGGCCGAGCTGTTCGACAGGACGCGCCGGCGGGTGAGCCTGACCGAGGCCGGGCAGGCGCTGCTGCCCGAGGGACGCGCCCTGTTGCAGCAGGCCCGCCGCGCCGACCGGGCCGGGCAGCGCGCCGGCCGCCACGCCAACCATATCCTGAGCATGGGCTATGTCGGCTCGGCGCCCATGCACCCCAATTTCCTCGCCTTCGTCGAGGCGCTGACCCGGAACGAGCTGGCCTTGACGCTGCAACTGGACCAGCGCGCGGTGACCGACCAGGTCGAGCGCGTCACCGACAGGCGGCTCGATCTCGGCGTTATCCGCTCGCCCATGCCGGCCATCGATCCAAGCCTGGCCGCCATAAACCTGGCGCGGGAAGACCTGGTGCTGGCCCTACCGGCCCGGCATGAGGCGGCCGGCGCCAGCGGCGCGGCGCGGCTGGCGGACTTCGCCGAAGGCGCCTTCATCCAGTATCGCCCCCAGCCCAGCGGCGGGCTGAACCTGCTGGTCAACCGCACCTGCGAGGCGGCGGGGTTCGAGCCGCGCATCGCCCAGACCGTGCCGCAGATCGCCACCATGCTCTGCCTGGTCGGGGCCGGGCTGGGCGTGGCGCTGGTGCCCTCCTCGGCGGTGCGCCTGGCCCTGCCCGACGTGGTCTATAAATCCCTCGACACCCCCGTTCCCACCGATCTCAACGTGATCTACCGGCGCAGCGACACCACGCCGGCGCTGCGCCAGGCGGTGCAGGCCTTGCGCCAATTCGATAAGCCCAGCTTATGAAAATAGCCGGCTGACCGACTTGGTCGGCCCCGCCGCGGCGATATGGTTGGGGATGCGGGGCCCGCGCCCGTCCCCAGGCGCGCGGCCACACGATGCCGCCAAGAGAGGGGAAGAGGAGGAGCGCTATGAATTTGCGTGCAACACTGTCCGGGGTGGGAGTCGCCATGGCGCTCAGCCTGACCCCGGCCCTGGCACAGGAACTACCCGCCGACGCCAAGCTGATCGTGCCGGGGCAATTGACCGTCGCCTATCGCACCGACGACCGGCCGGTCTCGTTCATCGATGAGGCGGGCAAGCCGGCCGGGTTCCTGGTGGAACTGGAAACCGAGATCGCCAGCCGGCTCGGGCTCAAGGTCGAATTCATCGCCACTGACTTCGCCAGCATGCTGCCGGCCGTGCGCAACAAGCTCTACGACACCGCCGCCTTCCAGGTGCTGGTGACGCCCGAGCGCGAGGAGGTGGTGAGCTTCACCACGCCGGTGGGCTATTCCATGTCGCAGCTGGTCAGCCTCAAGAGCGCGCCGATCGAGATGATCGACGGCGCCGTGGGCAAGGCCGTGGCGGTGACGCGCGGCAGCGCGCTGATCCCCATGCTCGAAGAGATGGCGCCGGGCGTGGTCGTGCGCGAATTCCCCAATATCGCCTCCAGCCTCAACGCGCTTCTGGGCGGGCAGGTGGATGCCCTGTTCACCGGCCTCAACGTCGCCACCGACCTGGTGAAGGACCATGCGGAACTCACCACCTCGCAGGTGGTGGCCACCGGGCACACAGCCTTTCCCGTCGCCTCGGACAATCCCGGGCTGAAAAAGGCGCTGGATGAGACGCTCGCCGCCGTGATGATGGATGGCACCTTCACCGCCGCCTACACCAAATGGCTGCCGGACGTGCCGATCCCCGAAGAGCTCTACGCCCAATATCCCGGCATGCCGCAGCGCGACCCGGTGCAGTGACAAGGACGACGGCACACGATGTTTGAAAGTCTCCTCAGGGTGCAACAGACGTTCTTCGACATGAACGTCATCGGCCGGGTATTGCCCCAACTCTTCATGGTGGGGCTGCCCAATACCCTTCTGCTCGCCATCATCTCGAGCCTGATCGGTATCGTGCTGGGCATGCTCGTGGCCATCGGGCTCTCGTCCCGTAACCTGGCCGTGCGCCTGCCGTGCAGAACCTATGTCGACGTCCTGCGGGGGCTTCCACACATCCTCACCGTCTATATCATCGGACAGGGCCTGCCCATTGCGGGCCTCGCCCTGTTCGGCCGCAACCCGTATGCCTATGCGGCCATCGCCATCGGCATCATCGAAGCGGCCTATATGGCGGAAATCTTCCGCGCCGGCCTGCAAAGCGTGCAGAAAGGCCAGATCGAGGCCGCCCGCTCGCTGGGCATGTCGGCGGCCAGCACCATGCGCTACATCATCATCCCCCAGGGCGTGCGCCGGGTGCTGCCGCCCCTGACCAGCCAGTTCATCCTGGTCATCAAGGCGACCTCGCTGGTGTTCCTGCTCGGGCTCACCACCCAGCAGCGCGAATTGTTCTCCATCGCCCAGGACGCGGCCATCAATGGCGCCAATCTCTCGCCGCTGACCGCCGCCGGGCTGTTCTACCTGATGCTGACGGTGCCCATGACCTACGCCGTCAACGCCTGGGAGCGCCGCATGGGTCTTTCCGGAAAAAGGGGCCAGGCCGATGCCTGAAACGTCCAGGGCGGGCATCCGCTTTAAAGCCATCAACAAGACCTTCGGCGCCGTGCAGGTTCTGCACGACATCACGCTCGACATTCCGGCGGCCGCGACCACCTGCGTCATCGGCCCCTCCGGCTCGGGCAAGTCGACGCTGTTGCGCTGCACCAACCTGCTCGAGCTGCCCGAAAGCGGGCGCATCCTTGTGGGCGAGGAGGACATCACCGCGCCCGGCACCGATATCGACAATCTGCGCCGCCGGGTCGGCATGGTGTTCCAGCACTTCTTCCTGTTCGAGCATCTCGACGTCATGGGCAATGTGACGCTGGCGCTGCGCAAGGTGCGCGGCATGGGCAAGGAGGAAGCGGAAAGCCACGCGCTGGAAAAGCTCAAATCGGTGGGCCTGGGAGGCTATGAGCGCCGCAAGGCGTCCGAATTGTCGGGCGGGCAGCAGCAACGCGTCGCCATTGCCCGCTCGCTGGCGATGGACCCCGAGGTGATGCTGTTCGACGAGGCGACCTCGGCGCTGGACCCCGAGCTGGTCAAGGGTATTCTCGACCTGATGGGCGAATTGGCCCGCACCGGCATGACCATGATGGTGGTGACCCACGAGATGCGCTTTGCCCGCGAAGTCGCCAGCAAGGTGGTGTTCATGGACGAAGGCCGGCTTGTCGAGCAGGGGCACCCCGACGACATCTTCGACAATCCCCAGAGCCCGCGCCTGCGGCATTTCCTCGATCAGGTTCTCTAGGCAGGTGGATCACCCGATGTCCCCTTCTCCAGACCGGGCGCCCGTTACGCTCGAGGACGTTCGCGCCCTGTTCGCGCGCGAGGCCGTGTGGCAGAGCTGGCTCGATGTCGAGGCGGCGCTGGCCCAGGTGCAGGCCGGGCTGGGGATTATCCCCGAGGCGGCGGCGGCCGAAATTGCCGGCAAGGCCAATTTCGCGGCCATCGACGCGGCCGCCCTGGCCGCCGATATCGGGCGCACCCGGGCCCCGGTGGTCTCGCTGGTGCGCGCGCTCTCGGCGGCCTGCGCCGGGGAGGCGGGCGGCTATGTGCATTGGGGCGCGACGACCCAGAACGTGATGCAGACCGGGCTGGCGCTGCAGATGCGCAAGGCCCATGCCGCCTTCATGGCGCGCTTCGACGCCCTGCTCGCCACTCTGGCCGGCCTGGCCGAGGCCAGCGCCGAAACGCCCACCGTGGCGCGCACCAACCAGCGCCACGCCCTGCCGGTGACCTTCGGGTTCAAGGTGGCTGGCTGGATCGAGGAATTGCTGCGCCACCGCGAGCGCTTCGGCGAGCTGCACAGCCGCGTCTTCCGCGTGCAATGGGGCGGCACGGTGGGGGCGATGCATATCCTGGACAGCGCCGGCCCCGAGATCAACCAGCGGCTCGCCGCCCGCCTCGGGCTCGATTTTTACGCCATCCCCTCGCGCGCGGCGCTGGACGGATTTGCCGAATATGCGCTGTGCCTGGGGCTGTTTTCGGCCACCTGCGGCAAGATTGCCCGCAATCTCTACCTGCTGATGGGCGACGAGATCGAGGAAGTGTCCGAAACGCTGGATGCGCATGTGGTGGGCTCCAGCACCATGCCCCACAAGATCAACCCGAAATATTCGGTGAAGGTGCTGGCGCTGGCCGCGCAGATACGCGGGCAGGCGCCGCTGGCGCTGGAGGCGATGCAGCCCAGCCATGAGGGGGACGCCGCCAGCAACATGATGATTACCCAGCTTCTCGAAGCGCTCTGCCCCATGGCGTTCGACCTGGCCGACCAGATGGCGGACCTCTTCGAGCATATCGAGCTGCATCCCGAAGCCATGCAGCGCAATCTCGAGCTCAAGGGCGGCATGCTGGCCTCGGAAAACGTGATGATGGCGCTGGCGCCGCTGCTGGGCCGCGCGCGCGCCCACGAGCTGGTGCACCGGGCGGTGCTGCAATCGGAAAGCACAGGACAGGCGCTGGACGAGGTGGTGCTGGCCGATGCCGAAATCTGCGGCCGCGTCGAACCGGAGCGGATCCGCGCGGCGGCGCGGCCCGATTTCTATATCGGCCAGAGCGTGGTGCTGGCGCGGAAAATGGCGGCCCTCGCCCGCTCCATCCTGGCCGGCTGAGCCGGAGAGCCGCGGCGGCAAGGCGGGTTCACATGACGGCACGGAGGAGCCAGACCATGACCCTGACGCATTTGTTCCTGACGATCGGCAACAGCCACACCATCGGCCGCGCCGATGCCCTGAGCACCGACAGCTTTCCAATCAAGGTGCAGCAATGGACCCAGCCGCGCCTCGCCCGCCCCGGCGCGGACCGCACCGCCCCCGGGCCGGCCATGCTCGACCACGTCAACCCCAACGCCGGCAATTTCAGCCCCGACCTGCAATTCGCCGTCGATTACCTGGCGGCCAATCCGGCGGTGGACAAGCTGGTTTTCGTGCCGCATGCCGAAGGCGCCACCGCCTTTTTCAGCGATACGCCGGAGCGCCAGTGGAGCGTGGACACGCTGGGCGCGAACAACCTGCTCAAGCAGGCGACGGACCGCTTCAACCAGGCCCATGCGGCGCTGGTGAAGGCAGGCGATACGGTGGTGTCCGCCGGCGTGCTGCTGCATTTCGCCAATCCCGACTACGACAATGCGCCCCTCTTCTCGGCCACGCCCTTCACCGCGCACCAGCAGCAGATCGATGCCTTCGTCGCCTATGTGCGCGGGGCGCTGGCCGGCTTTTCCGCCAGCACGCCGGTGGTGATCGGCGGGGGCATGAACAAGGCCGAATTCGATACGCGCCCGGTGAACCAGGCGCTCTATCAGGCGAACCTGCTGGGGGCGCACAAGCGCAACCCCCATGTGGGCAGCTACGACACCATCAACCCCCGCCATGGCTATGCCAGCGGGCTGCCGGTGCCGATCTTCGATGCCCACCACGCCACCCGCGATGGCGACATCACCAAGGGGCATCTGCGCTATCAGGCGCTGGCGCGGGCGGCGGCGAACAGCGACTGCCACGCGCCCTTCAGCACGCTTTCCTTCTTCTCCCCCGGCACGATCAGCGCCTTGTGGGATTTCCGCACCGGCACGCCCCTGGACATCAGCGGCAATGGCAATGATCTCATCCGCCACACCGAGGCCAACCCGCCGCTCTACCGGGTCGATGCCAAGACCAGCAGCGCCCCGGCCCTGGATGAGCTGGCCTGGGTGCGCACCGCGTCCTCCACCAGCCGGGTGCATCAACTGCCCATGGCGCTGCCCGCGCAATACACCATCGCGGTCTATCAGCGCTTCGACCAGCTCAGCGCGCCCATGGCCCTGCTGCAAAAGGCCGACGGGGTCAGCGCCAACCAGCACCGGTTCCAGTATAGCGCTTCCAACAATGATATCAGGGCGGGCCATGGGGCGGCGACGAACACCGTCTCGTTCAGCGCCGCCGGCGTGCTCGACACGACGAATTTCCACCTGCTGGTGCTGACCTATGACGGCTCGACCCTGAAGCTCTATCACAATGGCACGCTGAAGAGTTCAGCCGCCTCCCCCGCCCATGCCGCGCAGCCGGGAAGCTTCCTCGGCGCCGCCACGGCGGGCGCCGCCAATCCGCTGGTGGGGACGATGGCATTTGCGATGGTGGCGTCGCGCGCGCTCTCGGCGGCCGAAATCGGCGCGCTCGCCAACGCCGCCCAATCGCTTCTCGCGCCATAAGACCAAGGTCCGGGATGCCGGACCAGCCCCGCAGCCTATCGGCTCTCAAAGCAAGATCAGCGCGGAAACCGGAATGGTGGAGCTGAGCGGGAAACCCGTTGAAACTCAAAAAACCCCGGAAATCCTTGTGTTTCTGCCTGTTCGCACTCAGTGTTGTGTATCAGGTTTGTGTAGCACTTTTTCCTTCTACTATCCACCCTTTCTAACCGCGCTTATAGCAGCGTTGATCTTGAGTGCGTGCAACTGGGCTTGCTGCATGCGGCTTTCTAGCTCAATTAGGTTCTGCCAGTGCGCATCCCAAAGCTCTGGTCCTGCCCATTCTCGCAGCGGTAGTGGAGTAAGGTCTCCCCATTCCTCGTATCGTCGCAGCTTTTCAATTCTATCGTCGAGATCGGCAATGCCTCGCTGTTTCGGCGCCCCCCGAGCTGCCCCCACAATCCAAACCTGCCAATCTGCACCTCCCTTAGATTGATTGCAGTTACCGCAAGCGGGGACCAAATTCTTGATCTCGCTAATGAAGCCGGTGGGACGCTTTGCCTTCACCAAGGGGCGCAGATGATCCCAATCAGAGGCATTGCCACCACAGTAGGCGCACGAGATTGTGGCAAGGGTCATCCCTAGTATGCCAAGCGCCTCTTCTAGCTCCTCGCTGGTTGGTTCCACCCACGGGATGATGGCCTGCACGAAGCTATTTGTCACCGACGACACGCGCTGAGTGATTTTGAGTGGCTTCCGAAACTTCATGCGTTCTCTTTCGCGTGTAAACTGTCCGTCACCGCTTAAAGCGAAGGGGCGCGCAGGTCTACGGGACGCAACCACTAGAGAGCAGCTTGTGGGGCTAACCAATTGCAATTGTTGCATGCTAGACATCGCTTCAGCGTGGCGGCATGGTTGGTTTCCCCGGTGACTTCGCGTAGTGTGACCGTAGGCTCTTCCTCGGACGTTCTTTGTGCCCACTGTTACCTACCTCGACTACGCGGCTCTCCATCCCGAGTTCATCGAGCGTTTGACTGATGCCAAACACGCGCACTGCAACTGCGGCGCGAGATAGAGGCTGCGGTTCCCCGGTCTCGTCGCAGGTCGGCAATCCACAAATACCTGACCTCGTTCGATGTTCGCCTTCACGCCGTTTATCAGGGCGTCCGCGACACCAAGCAGTTTCATCGCTTTCCCCCGGTGGCAATCACAGCAGCGGCTCAGTCGTTGGACGTGTTCTCCCCGCTGTCCGAACCTGTGCAGCGGTCCGTCTTTCTGAAGAATGGGAAGCGTCGCCACTTAATTAGCTTCGGCCCTCTCGCGCGTGCCCGGCAGCAGATCGCTGCTGACGCGCTGCGGGCCGTCCACCAACCCCTCCCGACACAGTTCACGCTGAGAGGTGGGGTTAGGAACTCAAGCGCGCATCAAGCTGGTCGCGTTGGCCGACAGAAGAGACCTGTTCGGCGAAAATCTTGGTGCAACCCGTTGCACCAAGCAAACGATGCTGCGCTTGAAAGCCAGCGTCCTGTTCCACGGTTGACGTGCGAGCATATCCTACAAGCATCTAAAATCTCTTGTATCACAATGTCTTAGATACAATGAGAGCGCTGCACCAAAAGTCCAGAGCTAAGTCAGTGAGACGCGGAAAGAGGGCATGGCGTGCGTCTCGCTGGGGCAAGGCTTAGTGAGGCGTATTATCGGCCAAATGTTGCACTTAGCTCCGACCGAATAGCATTCCTAAGTTCGAGTTCTGCCTGTGAACGGTCACTGAAACACCCTGCAAGCTTCACCCACCGGTCGAGGTGGAGCTTCCTATAGGCCGCAGCGTCAAAGCTGTGGATGTTCAGGTCCGCCACCGCCCCTTCAACCATTCCGTCGAATACATGTGCAGGCCAGTTTCGTTCGATAGTTTCTAGCATCCGACTGGCAGCCATTTCCGGGTCTGCGACAGATAGGTCGACCCATCTGTTTGTGAGCAGGTCGATAGCCTCAATCACCAGATCGCAAAGTCGGCTAGCTCGCGCCTCCCACTGCTGCTCTCCTTCATTCGCTTCGAGCCAAGTGATCACAAACGCTCGAATGGCTTCATCTCGTTTGTTCTCAGCTAACTGATGTCCAATATAGGTGCGAAGGTTCTCCACGAGGCGAACCGCATCGGCGACCTTTGTGTGCGTCGGAGGATCGCTGCCGCGCATTATGCCTTGAAGATGGCGGCGTGGACCAGCGACTACCTCCACGAGATACACGTAACACCACATAACCAGCCGAACGAAATGTAGTTCGTCTATAGGCAACTCAGGTCTAGGAACGGAGACGGCTTCGATAGTCAGAGCGGATCGAATGGCTTCCCGGAACCGACCAGCCGCTGCCTCAACTTCCGCGAAAGTCATTGCGTTGTCGCCGGTCTGGCTAGGGGGCCTAGGTAGTTGAAGGCTATCGAGAAATTGCGGATCGTGGTCCCACGGACTATGTCGAGAGACTTGAAGTCAGCAGCAATCAAATCCACACTTCGATTTAGCTCTTCAACCCTAACTCTCCAACGCCCACCGCCAATGGCCGTCAAAGCGGTGCCGGAAAACAATTTCGCACGCCCAGAACTGTCGGAAATCTCGTGGCGCGCGAAAACACGCCCCCCTTCGACAAATTCCGTTTCCGAGGCTAAAGCGCGGAAATGTTCGATTGCAGTTCGCTCATCGTCCACAAGCCAACCCATCACCGCTTCTAAGTACCGATACTTGGCTTGTATGTCTCCGGTCGAAACACTCAACATCTCAGTAAGCAGTTGCCAAATGCGCTGACGCTGCTCACTCGCGTTCGGAAGCGGCTGCCGTTGACCATTGAAAAGCCACCGTCCAGTTGTGACCACCCATTCACAGCTTAAAAGCAATTGCAGACAACGAATGTCATTGGAAATTTCTGCAAAAGAATTCCAGAGATAGGCCTTAGCAACTGCTGCCTTTTCGACCTCATCAGGTGTCGCTTCTGCTGTTCTTTCCGGTCGCATGGGAGCTAACCTCCGGGCGCGGAGATAATATCCTGCGGTTGATCCGGCCTCCCGTAGGCGTTCGAATGCTTCAGAGGAAATCTCCTCGTCTTGAAGCACTTCAGAGCAACTTAGTTTTTGTCGTTGGAATATTTCAAACTGCTTTTGATCGAGACTGGTAGGATCGACTAGCTCAAGCGTATGGCGAATGTCCGCTTCTAACTCAGCGGTCTGAGCGTCCGTAAGATTTTGGCCAATTTTGAGTATTCGTGCGGGTAACCAGAGCGCTATGTCCAACGGGAAATAGCTGTCCACTCGACCAGAGGCCTTGCGTACCGCGTTGCGCGCTGCCTGATAGCTCGACCAGACTTGACCACTATTCTGCTGGTGTTCGGCGGCATCGGTCGCCATGAAGCCGTATGTCGCCGCACGCTCAACCCAGAGGTTGTCGATGGTGCGTCGCGATGCGTAGAGCCTTTTCTGGCCACCGCCTTCGGCTCGACTGAGAGCCAAATCGACTGCCTCGCGAGCCTCGTCCAGCAAAGCTAGCTTGAAGGTGGCATCTGTCTCGTGCAGCCTTACATAACTGCGCCGAAGTGTTGCCTCTTGGAGCATGAGCCTCGCATTCTCAACACCACCTTCAACCCGCAGCGTCGTTAGTGCTCTAGCAAAGTCGGCATAGCTGTTGGAATATCGCTCTTTGGAGGGACCATCGGGACCAAACGCGTATACGAGGTCGACTAAAAACCGCGTTTCGCTATTGGCCTCGCCGCCCGCACGAACACCCGCACTCACCAACTCAGCAAGTCTGGTAGCCTCTCCCGCAGCGCCTCCTAGGCGCCGGTTGCAGATTAATTCGGCCTCCAATTGAAGCCGCGCTCCAACCAGCAGTTCCTGCCCCTCATCGTCATCCAATCTCCACCGGAACAGGTCATGGCCTTCGAACAGGTCTCGGACTGTGTTTAGGTCAATAGGCAGCCGCCCCCCGTCATCCCGGTTTCCTACGGCACGCAAAAGGAGATTGATCGGCACCCACTTGTAGAGGCGCGCTGAAACCATGACGTAGTCGATCAGTCTGTTGGCCGCAGTTTCACTGCCCCAATCGCCCAATTGTGTACTCTCATCTCCTAGGATCGTGGATGTGGGTGCCGGAAAACCCGCCTCCACTAGTGCTTCGCCAAGCGACCCAACTGGGTTTGTGGGCTTCGGTGCGGAACCCTGACGCGCAATTTGTATTCCAACGTGCCGTGCCTCGCGGCCCAAACCCTCTGAAATGCGTACCCGACTTGCAGGTAGGCGGTAAAAAAATCCGGCCAATGCAAATTGATCATTGGGACTAGGGGGCAAGCTGGTACTGTCCGGAATAAACTCCTTAGTGAGTGCTGCGAGGAGACCCTGCTCCACCGTATCGAGCTGGCTTGGAGCCTCCACTGCCCGAGCCCGGTCTGAATTAAGCGCTCCATCCTGCTTGTACGTTGTTCCTACCACCACCACCCGGTGGCCTCGGCTGCGAAGCGCATCAAGAAGGTCGTCGTAACGGTGAATTGCTACCGATGCGTCGGCAAGAATAACAGTAACCTGATCTTGACTGTCGACTGCAGCCAAGAAATCCGCCACCTCAACCGGCTGAGGGAATGAGTTGAGGGAGTAAAGAACGGCCGTGCTCTTATTCTCGCGCAGACGATACGCCAATCTTGCCAGCGCAATCGACTTCCCTACCCCAGATTGCCCATGGACAATTATCGCTCCAGCTTCTTCGTGGTGCCGAAGGATAGCTCGGTTCACGTGCCGAGCCAGCGTGTCTTCAAAGGTGCGTTGTATAGCAAAACCCCGCCTTATGCCCGACACCAACGAACGAGCGCTGGTGCTCACCGCGTGAAAACTTCGAAACTCCGAGGCTAGGTCATCATTGGATACGGGTGGCAAGAATGCTGTGAACGCGTCATCAATGATCGTTGCCGACGCCTCGGTCGCAAGACGCAGACTTGGGGAGGTGAGCAGCTTCTTGCCGTCAGCAAAGGAAATTACACCAGCATCATCCCATCGTTGCTCAAACGGCTCACCTCGCTCCAACGCCAACTTGGCCAAAACTCGGCCTAAACGACGGTCGTCCAAGAGGACGATGCCTCGCTCAACCATGTCAGCAAACATAAGCTGGTCGTCACCGCTGAACTCAGGCGATGGCCCGAACCAAATCACCCCCCCAATTGGTGCGTCAGCCAGTAATGCGAGCAAGTCTTCAGACCTGAACCAATCATCACTAGGCTCAAAGCCATCCACGACAACTAGGCCGAGAGCTGTCGCTGTGTCGAGAATTGTGCGTGCCATCGGGGACGCATGCAGCATCCTCCTTCTGGCCAAAGCCGATGTCGAGGCTGGCGGCTGGAACTCGGCGACCGTGTCCCCCGCCCTACCGAACATTAGATAGAAGGGAGGGCGGCGGCGGCTTCGGCGGATCGCGGGTGGGGGATCGCCGACAAGAACAGTGTCGGGTTCGCGACCGGCAGTCTCAAAGAGATTACGCAACCTTGGGTCTACAGACGACGTGTAAACCGCGCTAAGCGGAGCATCTGCTATAGAAAGCAGGTTTGCGTAGACCGGCTCCTGTGCATAGCGTTCGCTCATCCAAGAATAGATGCTTGGGTCGAGAGGCGAGGAAATGAGAGCCTTCCATCCTCCGGTCTCACGCCCCACCTTGCGCAGCGCTGCACCAAGTACCGGGTCTTGGCCAACCTCTGGCCTCGTTACACCTTGCCCCAAAAAGGCAACGACTGGCAGTCCCTGCTCGAATGCCGCCAACAACTGCTTTTCAACGTACTCGCTCGCGGCTGTCACGTATCACCAACCCTCTATTGCTACTCAAACCTACAGCGCTGTTCGCGGAAGGCAATGGCGCTTCAAATCGGTCACGCTCAGATACATGTCTACGCGGAACAAGGAGCGAGAAAGGAAAGGTCAACCGAACTCATTGAGCTAACTGCGTGCGGGCAAGATTTGAACCTGCGACCTTCAGATTATGAGACCGATGCTCCGCTTATCTCATGGCAGGAAATAATTATCGTCTGAGGGGGATCGTGGACCTTTCAATGCGACGTTCTGCATTCGTCACGCCAGCCGCAGTCATCGCGTGTAGGAGCCTAGGTATCGTGTCGGGGTTTGAGTTTCCCGGCCCCACGATAATTTTGACCAGCAACGCGTCTGGCTCCATTCCTTTTAACCCTTGATTTGGAAAGTCTCGAAGCGGCACATCATAGGCGCGCCTGTCGGGTCCAACGTCGACCTTGGTAAGCACACTCGATGGCCAAAGAGTAGGTACGTGAACGACACGCCACTCCTTCTCTTCGTGAAACGCCGGGCTCTTTGTGCTCAGCGCTGCAAATATTACCGGAACTATCGCCGCGCCCAAAACCTGATCCAAAGGAATGGTCTTGAGGTAGTCGATGTTGGCGGCGATGTTGTCGCCAATGTTGTCAGCGTATGCTTCGAACTCGGCCTTATGGCCGTATAGAACTGGTGAGGAATAGGCGTTCAGCGCATTGGAGCGCGACCAAAAAGGGGCGGGTTCGAGTACGAACGCAACGCCTTTTGAATGGTCTCCGTATAGAGACCACATCGGAAGTCGACCGCCGTTTGCATCATCGAATGGCGAGTGTTCGGAAACGCAACTGGCGTATACACCCTCTTCGATACGAGGAAGAACGCTTTTTAGAGCAATGCCGACATGGGCTGGAAGGGCAGGGGCAAGCCGTTCTAGGCTAATCAGGAAGCGCGCCTCATTGCCTTTCAACAAGTAGTCTGTGACCAGCTTTATCCCATGAGAAATCTCGGTTACGTCGTTCATGTGCCGAGTATCTCCCAGTCGGAACGACTTGTGCTGTAAAATCTTCTCCGCTGTTTCAACAGACGTATAGTGGACGAGTTTGTATCCCTGCATCATACGCTGCCTAGCTGGCGGCAACGCGGGCATAAAAATTTCAGTTAATCTGTCGAGTTCGTCCATCACCGGACCCGATATTGTGTGTGCATGATTTACTCGTGGGAGATGTAGCCAACGCTTAATGTCAACACAGCACAACCAAATGTGAGAGATCGAGATCGTCGTATGTGATCTTCGCCATCCAAGGCGCAAGCTGGTCCGCCGTAAATCCCTTGCCATAGCCGCGCCCGGTCGTCTTGCTCCTGCCTGCCCACCCTTGAAGCATTTCCCCCTGCTCCTCCGGTATCTGAGCGGCTCTCACTGCGTCTCGGAATGTATGCCTAAAGGAATAGAAGCAATTTAGCTCAGCCTTCACCCCAACGCTTTTGGAGAACGTCGAATATCGCTTCGACCACGTGCCGCTGCGCGTACCATCCGAAGCAACGGGAACATCATCAAATAGCAGCGCCGCGCCTGCTTTTCGCTTCTGCTCCACAAACTTCATGAACCCAGCGGCAAGAATAGTGAGGTGAACAGGCACTTCTCGCCGAGAGCCCTTGGTCTTCAACGTCATGTCGCGCGTGAGCACAAAGTACGTGGTACCCGCTTTCGTGGTTCCCACGTGATCCGGGCTGAGTTGGAAAATCTCCTCGGGCCGCATGCCGGTGAACAGCGCAATCAGCGGCAGCCAGTAGCGGCTGCGCTTTATGATGTTTGGTCCTTTGGTGGCGTAGCCACGCTCGTCATTGACGCAGCCGGTGTAGATGGGAGCCGAGAATATCTTGTTTAGTTCCTCGGTCGTGTATGGATCCCTGCGATCTTCGTATGGCACCTTCTCTGCGCGGGAGACCAAGTCTCGGGCAGGGTTCTTATCCAAATGATCCTCGCTCACCGCCCACTCAAACAGGCGCTCGGCCATTTCGAGGTAGCTAGTCTGGGTCGCGTGGCTCATCACACTGTACTTTGGATCGCCGCGCTTCTTTACCAACTCGCGCAGCGACAGGTCTCGACCGTAGAGCTTGACGGCATTGGTTGGCGCTTCGGCCATCAGATCACGAAATTCGAGGGCGTCTTCGCGGCGGATGGTGTCGACCGGGGTATCTTGTCCAAAATGTCGGACAAGAAAGTTCAATGTGGCCTCATGCTTTTTCATCGTCCGAGGACGACCCGGCTGCACTTTGAGCACGTCGTTCAGAAAGCTGGTAGCAAGAGCGCCAAACTTAACGGACGGCTTCGTGGGCGGCGTTTGCTGGCTGAAGCGCTTGAACGACAATGGCGTTGCTTCCCCCAGAAAATGGGCTCGATCTTCCGCAGCGAGTTCGACTAAGACGCTACGAACCTGCTCCGCGAGTATGCGCGTGAATTCCGACCCGCGATCTGTCGGCGAACCGTGCTGCTTGGCTAGCTCCTCGGCAAGCCGGTAGGTTCGCTGTTGGCCGTTGATGTTGTCGGCGTCCAGCAGTTCAACAAGGTCCGTATCCAACTCTGCAAGTGCATCAAGGTGGTCATGCTGTGCCGTGGACGGGCCTCCCGGCAGCAGCATTTCAAGTCGGGTGCCGCCGCCCCCAGTAAGCGTCTCAATGCGCTTGTCAAAGTACTGCTTTACGATCCTGTATGCCTGCTCTGCGGCGAGTTCCGCCTCGGGCGCGGGGGTAGTCCCGGAGAGCTTCGCCCGTTCGGTAACCAAGGTCAGATGATATTTGGCGGCCTCTTCGGAATGCCGGAGCAAGGCGGTCTTGTAATCTCCGGTATTGAGGCTGGTGATCCACTCCTTGCCAAGGATGTGAATGAGGTCTTTCGGGACGCGCATCCGAAAGTACCATCTGCGCTTTCGCGCGAACAAACCTGTTGGCTTTGCCACCTGTTCCACAGCCTCGTGTGTAGCACTTTCGTGTGTCACAGGCGATAGGAACCTAGGATTTCCGGGGGGTGCCCAGCGTTTCTGGGCTTTTTTATCGGAATGGTGGAGCTGAGCGGGATCGAACCGCTGACCTCGTCATTGCGAACGACGCGCTCTCCCAACTGAGCTACAGCCCCATTCCGACCGCGTTCATATGGCGTGATCCGGGCGGCGGTGCAAGGGGTTTTTGCGGGGTGGGGCGAAATTGAGCGGTCAGACGAGGCCGTGGGCGACAAGGCTGCGCGCGGTGGCGAGGGCGGCCTGGGCGGTGGGCGTGAGGGGGCGGCCCAGGCGCGCCTCGGCGCGGGCGGAGTCCAGGCGCCTGGGGGCGCCGATTTCGGCGATATTGGCGCGCAGATCGGCATCGAACAGGGCGGCGAGGCGGACCAGCCAGAGCGGCAGGGTCCAGCCGGGGATGCGGCGCTCGGGAAAGGCCGGGCGCAGCATGGCGGCGAGCTCGGGGAGGGAATAGGCGCCTTCCGAGACGATGCAGCGCGTGCCGCCAGCGGTGGGGTCGGTCATGGCGGCCACATGCAAAGCGGCGACGTCGCGCACATCGGTGCAGCTCAGATAAAGCGGCGGCAGGGCCGGCAGGCGTCCGCCCAGAAGCCGGCGGATCAGCAGGGGCGAAGTGCCCGGATCGTCATCGAGCAGGGGCCCGAAAATGACGGCGGGATTGAGGACGGCGAGGGCGTCGCTGCGGCCGGCGGCGGCCATGAGGGCCCAGGCCTCGCGCTCGGCCAGGGTCTTGGAGCGGGCATAGGCATTGGCATGCGGGCTTTGCGGATCGGTCCAGTCGGCCTCCGAAAGGGGGCGGGTGGGATCCGCATGGCCATATTGGATGGCGGCGATGGAGGAGGTGAGCACGATCCGCTCGACATCGGCGGCCAGCGCCGCCGCCAGGGCCCGGCGCGTGCCCTCGAGGGCGGGCGCGATCAACTCCTGCGGGTCGGCGGGGGCGGAGAGGACGAAGGGCGAGGCGGTGTGCTGGAGGAAGCGGACGCCGCGCATGGCCCGGGCCCAGCCGGCATCGGACAGCAGGTCGAGGGCGACGAAATCGAGCCGGGCGGTGTCGGCGCCGGCGCGGGCAAGGCTGGCGCGAACGGCCTCGGCGCGGCCCATGTCGCGCAGGCTGCCGCGCACGGCATAGCCGGCCCGGAGCAGGGCCAGCGCGACATGACCGCCGAGAAAGCCGGATATGCCGGTGAGAAGGACGGTATCGGGCATGACCGGCCGGCGGCTAGACCTTCGCCCAGGCGCCGGTCTTCTCGCTTTCGAAGATGGCGTCGATGACCTTCATGGAGGCGATGGCATCCTCGATGCCCCAGGGAAGGGGTTTCTCGCCCAGGGCTGCGAGGGCGAAGGCCTCGGCCTGCTCGGTATATTGGTCGCAGGCGGGCAGGATCTCGCGGCGGGCGAGCGAGCCGTCCGCGGGGGCGCCGATGTCGATGGTGATGGCGGTGCGCTCGTCGGCCGGGGCGTTGAAGGGAATGACGATTTCGAGCTTGGCCTTGCTGCCCAGCACCTGCACGCGCTGATGCGGCGTGGTCTGGGTGGAGCAGATGAAGCTGAGCTGCCGGCCGCCGCCGAAATCGGCGATGACGCTGGCCAGCCGGTCGGTGCCGAAGGCCGGATCGCGCTCGACCAGCGAGACGACGCGGGTGGGCTCGCCCTCGAAGAGGTAGCGGGCGGCGGTGATGGGGTAGCAGCCGATATCCATGATGCCGCCGCCCCCGATTTCAAGCTGGTTGCGCACATTGGCGGGGTCGACATTGTTGTAGGTGAAGACGGCGTTGATGGCGCGCACCTCGCCCAATTCGCCCGAGCGGATGATCTCGCGGGCGCGCTGCCACTGGGGATGGAAGCGCACCATGAAGGCTTCCAGCACGATGGAGCCGGGCGGGCACTGGCGTAATTGCCCGGCCTCGGCGGCATTGAGGGCGATGGGCTTTTCACACAGCACATGCTTGCCGGCTTTGGCGGCCGCCACGGTCATGGGGACGTGCAGGTGATTGGGCAGGGGATTGTAGATGGCGTCGATCCCGGGATCGGCCAGCAGCGCCTCATAGGAATCGTGGGTGCGGGGAATGCCCAGGCGCGCGGCGGCGGCGCGGGCCTTCTCTCCATCGCGCGAGGCGATGGCGACCACCTCGGAATGGGCCGATTTCTGGATGGCGGGGATGACTTTCTGCATGCCGATATTGGCGGTGGACAGAATGCCCCAGCGGATCTTCTTCGTGGCCATTGCGAGCCCTCCTTTGCCCCCGAGGTTTAGCCGGGGGCAAAGGGCGCGCCAAGGGATTTAGTGGCCTCGGGACTAATGGTCCTCATGGGCGTCGGCGACGCCGAGCCGCCAATAGCCGGCGGCCTTGATATAGGCGGGATCGAACCCGCGCTCGTCGGTGAGATGGACGCGCACGGCCTGGGCCATGGTCACCTCGCCGGCGATATAGGCATAGGCGGTGCCGGGCGGGAAGGCGGCGGCGCGCACGGTGTCGAGCAGCAGCGATGTGGCGCCGGCGGGCAGGCCCTTGCGGTGGACATAATGCAGGGTGAGGGCGGCGGCGGTTTCAAAACGCTGCTCCTCGGCTTCGTCCTCCACCTCGATGATGGCCAGGATTGGGGCGCCCGCGGGCAGTTCCTCGATGCGGCGGCCGAGAGCGGGCAGGGCGGTTTCGTCGCCGGCCAGCAGATACCAGTCGAAGGCGGCGGGAACGACCAGCGAGCCGCGCGGGCCGCCGATGACCAGCCTGCTGCCGACGCCGGCGGCAGCGGCCCAGCTCGAGGCGGGGCCATCGCCATGCAGCACGAAATCGAGCTCGATCCAGCCTTCGGCCACGTTCCAGTAGCGCGGGGTATAGTCGCGCATTTCCGGGCGCTCGCCGGGGGCGAATTCGGCGCCGCGCGGGCCGATGGGCACGACCCTGGGCTCGACGCCGGCGGGGAAGAAGAAGGCCTTGATGTGGTCGGCATGGCCCAGCGAGGCAAAGCCCTCCATGTCGCCGGTGAGGCGGAAGCGGCGCATGCGCGGGGTGACGTCGGTGACGGATTGGACGGTGAGCAGGCGCATGCGGGTGTCGTGGCGGACACGCTGGATGGCGCGGGGATCGACGGGTTCGGACGGGATGTCGGACATGGGATGAATTTCCTGAATAAGCCAGTCAGGAATTAATGGCCGGGGGTGGGGAATGCAACAGGGTTGTGGATGTGAGGGCCTTCTGGCGGGCGTGGCATTGGGAGCAGGCCCCCTCACCCGGCGCTGCGCGCCGACCTCTCCCCCTGAGGGAGAGGTGAAGGGGAACGCTTTAGAAGCCCAGCATGGCGTCCTGGGCCTGGCGCAGGGCGTAGAGGCGGGTGGTGGTGTCGGGCTGGCTGTTGGCGGCGGTGAGAAGATCGCCCTTCTTGACCGGGGCGGTGACCCGGCCGCCTTCGAGCAGGCCCACCGGCAGGGCGCCCCGGGCGCGGGCGTCGGCGACGGTCATGGCGTAGGAGCGGTAGCAGGTCTCGCCGATGGCATCGAGCGCTTCGCCGGGCGCCAGGTCGCGCTTGGCCACGGCGCAGACTTCGGCCACGGGGCGGGGCAGGGGCACCATGTCGGGCTTGCCGGTGAGCATGATGCGGGCGCAGGTGAGCGGCACTTCCAGGCTCGTGAGGTGATAGGGGCGGAAAAAGCCGTAATAGGGGCCGTGCCCGATATGCAGGTCATCCAGCCGCTCGATGATGCGGGGATGCTCGGCCTTGACGATGACGAAGACGCCGGGGGCGACGCCCTTGCCGACGGTGAAATCGACCACGCCCATGCGGTTGAGCAGGCCCCCGTCCGCCTTGGGGATCAGCACCTTGGCCATGTCGTCGCGGTCGGCGCGGGGGCCGTGCATGCCCGGAATATCGGGGACGAGGCCGGTGGCATTGGCGATGGCGCACATTTCCACCGCCGTCTTGGAGCCGTCGACGAATTCGACCAGCATGCGCGGGTTCATGTTCCGCCGCTCGGCTTCCTCGCGATAGTCGTCGGGCACGGCGTCGTGGCGGAGCGGATTGTTCTTGCCCTTGCCGGCGGCGACGATGGGCAGGCCGAGGGCGGAGACGAATTCGATCAGCTCCATGCAGGAGGAGGGCTCGTCCCCCGCGCCCACCGAATAGACCACGCCGAGCCGGTCGGCCTGGGCCTTGAGCCAGGGGCCGATGGTGACGTCGGCCTCGACATTCATCATCACCACATGCTTGCCGTGCTCCATGGCCAAGAGGTCGTAATCGGCGGCGACGCCGGGCTTGCCGGTGGCGTCGATCACCACGTCGATATTGGGGGTGGTGACCAGGGTCTCGGCCGAGGTGATGGCAATTTTGCCCGCCTCGATGGCGGCGGTGGCGGCGGCGGGGCTGTCGGCGGTCCTGCCCTTGGACTCCTCGCCATAGGCGATGGTCATGGCGGCCAGCGCGGTATGGGGCCGGCGGGTGGCGATGGCGGCCATCTCGATGCCGGCCATCAGGCTCATCTGCGTCACCAGGTCGGTGCCCATCTCGCCCGAGCCGATGACGCCCACCCGGATCGGCTTTCCCGCTTCGGCGCGGGCGGCGAGGTCGCGGGCAAGGCCGGTCAGGGCGATATTGGCGGTCATGGCAATTCCGATCCTCATGTCTGGCTGGTCTGGTAGCCCCATGGCGGCGGGTGGGCAAGGGGCCCCGTGCCGATGCGGCATCTCGCCCGCCAGGGTTAGCGATTCTTAAACCGTTCCCATGGAAACTGGCGCGTGGAGAAGACTCCGGGGGCATTCATCCGTCATGGCCAGCAAAGGCACCACATCCGTAACCCTGCCAGAGATCATCGATCTGGATTCGATCGATTCCATCCGCGACGGGCTCATCGATGCCATCGAGGAAGGCGCGGTCTGCATCCAGGCGGGCGGGGTGGAGCGCGTCTCCACCAATGCGCTGTTCCTGCTGATTAGCGCCGCGGAAACCGCCCGGAGAAACCATTTCGACTTTTTTATCGAGCAGCCGAGCGCGGCGCTGACCACCGCCATCGAGCGGCTGGGCCTGGGCGCCCAGTTTTCCGGGTTGATGAGAGGATGAAGACTTTGCGGGTACTCACGGTGGACGATTCGAGGACCATCCTGGCCATGCTGCACCACACCCTTTCCAATGCCGGGTTCGAGGTGTTGCAGGCCGAGGACGGCAAGCAGGGCCTGGACGTGTTGCAGACCGAAACCGTCGACGTGGTCATCACCGACATCAACATGCCGGTGATGGACGGCATCGAGTTCATCAAGCATGTGCGCGCCACCGGCCAGCACCAGAGCCTGCCCATCCTGATCCTGACCACCGAGACCAGCCAGGACAAGCGCGACCAGGGCAAGGCCGCCGGCGGCACCGGCTGGATCGTCAAGCCTTTCGACCCCGAAAAGCTGATTTCGGTCATCCACCGCGTGGTCCACTAGGCTTTCCGATAAACCCAGAAGGGTTGGATGTTTTTCGCATGAGCGATCTCGACGACTTCAAGGCGACCTATTTCGACGAATGTTCCGAGCTCCTGACCGAGCTCGAGGAGCAGTTCGCCGCCATCGAGGCAGGAGAGCGCGACGCCGGCCGGCTCAATGCGGTGTTCCGGGCCATCCACTCGATAAAGGGCGGGGCCGGGGCCTTCGGCTTCTCGGCGCTGGTGGGCTTCGCCCATGCCTATGAGACGCTGCTCGATTATGTGCGCGACGGGCGCGTCGAGATGAGCGACGACGTGGTGACGCTGTGCATCCGCGCCAACGATATCGTGGCCGACCACGTCAAGGCGGCCCAGACCGGCGAGGACCTGCCCGCCGATTACGGGCTCGAGGAAAAGGAACGCTTCGACCAGTTGGCGCGCGGCGAGGCCGCCGGCGGCGCGGACGAGGACGGCGAGCCGCTGGAAGAATTCGACATCGACTTCACCCCGGTGATGGTCAATCTGGGCGCGCCGGCGGGCGAGGCGGCGGTGGAGGACGTGTTCGACGCCCTGCCGCTGGAAGCCGAGCCCGGGCATTGGGAAATCCGCTTCACCCCGCATCGGGCGCTTTATGCCCGCGCCAACGATCCGCTGCTGCTGTTCCGCGAGCTGGCGGTGCTGGGCGAGATGCATGTGCGGGCGGTGATGAACGACGTGCCGCCCCTGGCCGATTTCGAGCCTTTCGCGGTCTATTGCGCCTGGGAGATCACGCTGGTGGCGCCCGGCGCCAGCGAGGCGATGATCCGCGAGGTCTTCGAATTCGTCGAGGGCGATTGCGATATTTCGGTGGCCCAGCTGGGCGCGCTGGTCGAACTGGACGAAATGGCGCCGGCCGAGCCGGAAGCAGCCGAACCCGCCATCGCGGAGGCCGACGCCGATGCCGGCACGGCGGCGCTGCTGGCGCTGGCCGATGACGAGGTGGCGAACCTGCTCGATTTCGGCGCTGCCCCGGCCCCCGCGGCTCCGGCCGAGGCCGAGGCCGAGGCAGCGGCGCCTGCCGAGATCGCCGAAGCACCGGAGGCGGCCGCCGAGGAGGCCCCGCTTCCCAGCTTTGCCGAGCTGGCGGCGGCGATCGAGCCCAGCCCGGTGGCCAAGCCGGCCGCACCCGCCGCGGCGCCGGTGCGCAATGCCGCGCCCGCCGCCGAAGGGGAAGAAAACGGGGGCAATCGCAGCGTCGGCGTGCAGTCGATCCGGGTCGATCTCGACAAGGTGGACCGCGTGGTCAACATGGTGGGCGAGCTGGTCATCACCCAGTCCATGCTGACCCAGCAGATGGATGAGACGCTGCGGGCGCGCTATACCGAGCTGGTGCGGGGCCTGGAAGTGCTGGCGCAGACGACGCGGGGCCTGCAGGATTCGGTGATGGCGATCCGCGCCCAGCCGGTCAAATCGGTATTTTCGCGCATGCCGCGCCTGGTGCGCGAGCTGGCGGCCAAGACGGGCAAGAAGATCAAGCTCGAAACCATCGGCGAGAACACCGAAATCGACAAGACGGTGATCGAGCAGCTTTCCGATCCCCTGACCCACATGATCCGCAATTCGGCCGACCACGGCATCGAAAGCCCGGAAAGGCGCCTGGGGCTGGGCAAGTCGGAATCGGGCACGATCCGGCTCTCGGCCGAGCAGGCAGGCGGCAACATCCTCATCGTGGTCGAGGACGACGGCGGCGGGATCAACCGCGAGAAGGTGCTGCAACTGGCGCGCAACAAGGGGATCGTGGCCGCCGACGTGCAGCCCACCGACGAGCAGATCGACCAGTTGATCTTCGCGCCGGGCTTCTCCACCGCCAGCGAGGTGAGCGACATTTCCGGGCGCGGCGTCGGCATGGACGTGGTGCTCTCCAACATCAAGAAGATCGGCGGCTCGGTGCATGTGCGCAGCTGGACCGGCAAGGGCTGCCGGATGACGCTGCGCCTGCCGCTCACCCTGGCGGTGCTCGACGTCATGCTGGTCAAGGTCGGCGGCTCGCCCTATGTGGTGCCGCTCTCCTCGATCGTGGAAACCATCCAGTGCTCGCGCGCCAGCTTCGAGCGGGTGCCCAGCGGCGGGCAGGTCATGCAGGTGCGCGGCGAATATGTGCAGGTGATCGACCTGGCGCAGCGCTTCGGCATGAGCTGCGAGACGGATGCGGACAACCGGTTCGTGGTGCTGTGCGAAACGGAGGGCTCGGCCAAGGTGGCGCTGGTGGTGGACGACATCATCGGCCAGCAGCAGGTGGTCATCAAGAGCCTGGAAGAGAATTTCGAGCGTGTGGACGGCATCGCCGGCGGCACGATCCTGGGCGATGGCAATGTGGCGCTGATCGTGGACGTGCAGGGCCTGAAAAGTACCATCGTCCACCAGAACGCGGCCTAGGCGCCGGCAAGACAAACGCATGGCCGGCCAGAAGGCGGGCAGAAAGGCATAGACATGGAAGCGCTGAACCTGCGGGAAGACATGGGCGAGAAGACCGGCGTCGCCGGGGCCAATTCGCTCCAGCTCATCGCCTTTTCCATCGGTGAGCAGACCTATGGGGTGGAAATCACCACGGTGCGCGAAATCCGCGCCTGGAACGGGGCGACGCCCCTGCCCAATACGCGCGAATTCGTGCGCGGCGTCATCAATCTGCGCGGCACCATCGTGCCGATCTTCGACCTGCGCGCCCGCTTCGGGGACGGCCAGACCTCGCCCACCAAGAACCATGTGGTGGTGGTGATGAGCGTGGGTGACAAATGGGTCGGCATCCTGGTGGACGCGGTGAGCGACATCCTGACGGTGAGCCGCGACGACATCCACAACGTGCCCGAGGGCAATTCCATCGACACCGAGCTGCTCAACGGCATCGTCACCCATGACAGCCGTATGGTCGGGCTGATCGACCTGCACGCCGTGGTCAGCGGCGCCAAGATGGACGGCTGAGGGTTTTTCGGAACCGGGTTTTGCAACGGGCGTCCTGCGGGGCGCCCGTTTTGTTTTTTTGGGGATACTGTCTTCCTGCTCCCCCGAACACTGAGTATGCGGCTTCGCGCCATTCGAGCCTGGCTCTCATGGCCTTCTCCCCTCGCGGGAGAAGGTGCCCGAAGGGCGGATGAGGGGGTGCTGCCCCAGACGTCGGACTGTGCCGCGATGGTCTCCCACCCCCGATGTCGCCCCGGCCTTCGTGCCGGGGCCTATCCTGAGATTTGAGGATGGATCCCGGCGCGAAGGCCGGGATGACACCGTGTTTTTTGCGGCATCAGGCGTTAGGCACCTTCTCCTCAAGGGGCGAGGGTTGGTGCGGTGATTGGTCCGTCACTTCAGAACAGCTCGGCGTCGCCCTGGCTGGGGTGGCTGGCGACCCCGGAGAGGGAGGGGACGCGCAATTCGTCCAGGGTGAGGCTGGCCCAGATCTCGTCATAGACGCTGGCGGGGGCGTTGGGCGGCAGAAGGGCGAATTCGCGCACCGCCGCGGCCATGTTGCGGCAGCGCTGCTCGATGCGGTCCTGCCCCTGCAGGGCCATGACGATCATCTGCATGGCCAGCCCGACGCTGGGGTCCCGGGCAAGGTTGCGGTCAGCCAGCAGGGTCAGCGCGTCGGTGATGCCGTCCACCATGGAGGCCGTCTGGCGCGCCGTCTCGTCGAGTTCTTTCGCTAGCTTCTGCAATGACATCATAGAATCCAAGCCCAGGTCGAAGCACACTAGCGCAGCATTTCTAAAGCTCTTATTGCCGAGCGCAATGGTCGCACAGTCCTTCGCCGGCGTGGTTAGCAATTGGATAACATCTTGGCGGTAATGTCTGAAGGCATTGTCGCCTCAAGGTAATTTTCTTCAGATGGTCCTGCCGAATTCCCTGCCGCCCGAATTTGACCGCGGCGTCGTCACGACAGTGCACCAGGGCGATTGCCATGTCTCGGCGGACAAGGACCTGACTTATTCCACGGTGCTGGGCTCGTGCATCTCGGCCTGCGTGCGCGACCGGGTGGCGCGGGTGGGCGGCATGAACCATTTCCTGCTGGCCGAGCAGTCCGGCTCGGCGCGGGACCGCTATGGCGCCTCGGCCCGCTACGGCGCCTTCGCCATGGAACAACTCATCAACAAGGTGCTGAGCCAGGGCACGGGCAACAAGGCCAATCTCGAGATCAAGGTGTTCGGCGGCGGCAAGATCAATTCGGCGCTGGATGATGTTGGCCGCAAGAATATCGACTTCGTGCACCAGTTCCTGCTCGATGAAGGCTATGTGGCGGTGAGCGAGGACCTGGGCGGCACCTATGCGCGCCGCGTGCTGTTCAAGCCCCATTCGGGGCGCGCCTTCGTCAAGCGCCTCGACAGCGAGGCCCAGGATAATGTGGTGCGGGACGAAGTCGCCTTCGCGCGCCGCCGCATCGCCGTGCCGGCGCCGGTGGACGATATCGAACTCTTCTAGGGCCGGTCATCGGTTCGGTGAAACGGCGCATTGCGCCGGCAGGCGGCGCATTTACCCAATCTAAGCAATGCAGCCGCTAGCATCGTGCAAGCAAAGCAAGAGCCGGGTCAGCGAGGTAGGCGGAATGGAACAGGGGGAATTCTCCCTTAGCGAGCGCGAATTCTCGCGGATCAAGACGCGGGTCTACAAGGTCGCCGGTATTTCGCTCAGCGATGCCAAGCGCACGCTGGTGGTGTCGCGCCTCAGCAAGATCGTGCGGGCGCTGGGCCTTTCCGGGTTCGACGCCTATGTGGACTATCTCGAGCAGGGCGGCAGCGCCAGCGACGGGCAGGACTTCATCAACGCGCTCACCACCAACCTCACGCGCTTTTACCGCGAGGACCATCATTTCGAGCATCTGCGCGGCTATGTGCGCGAGCTGATCGCCAGCCGGCCGCGCGGCAGCCGGCTGCGCATCTGGTCGGCGGGATGCTCGACCGGGCAGGAGCCCTATACGATCGGCGCCGATCTGCTCGACGCCTTTCCCGAGCTCAAGCGCTGGGACTTCAGGATCCTGGCCACCGATATCGACACGGCGGTGCTGGCCAAGGCGGCGCGGGGCATCTATCCCGAAAGCGAATTGAGCGGGCTGACGCCGGCGCGGGCGCGGCTGTTCGAGCGGGGCGGGGACGGCAGCGTGCGCATGCCCCAGGGGGTGCGCGAGCTGGTGGCGTTCAAGCCGCTCAACCTGATCGAGCCCTGGCCGATGAAGGGGCCGTTCGACGCCATCTTCTGCCGCAACGTGGCGATCTATTTCGACAAGCCCACCCAGGGGCAGGTGTTCGGCCGCTTCGGGCAGATCCTGGCGCCCGAGGGTTTCCTCTATATCGGGCATTCGGAAAACCTGGGCTCGGGCGGGGAAGGGTTCCGCCTCGTGGGCAAGACCATCTATCAATCCAAACGCAGTGCAAGCAGGCGGGAAGCGGCATGAGCATCAAGGTCCTGGTCGTCGACGATTCGGCGCTGATCCGCGAGGTGCTCTCGCGCATGCTGGCGCGGGACGGCGACATCACCGTGGTGGGAACGGCCACCGATCCCATGGATGCGCGCGAGAAGATCAAGGCGCTCAACCCCGACGTGGTGACGCTGGACATCGAAATGCCCAATATGAACGGGCTGCAATTCCTCGACCGGCTGATGCGGCTGCGGCCCACCCCGGTGGTGATGGTGTCCACCCTCACCAAGAAAGGGGCCAGCGAAACGCTGCTGGCGCTGGAGCTGGGCGCGGTGGATTTCGTCGCCAAGCCCAGCGCCGAATTCGAGGGCGGCATCGAGGTGTTCGGCGCCAATCTGCGCGACAAGATCCGCGCCGCGGCCAAGTCGGACGTGCGCGGGCGCTCGACCAGCCGCGTGGAGACGCCCAAGGCCGCGGTCAAGACCGCGGCGGCCCCGGCCGGCGCGCTGATCGCCATCGGCGCCTCGACCGGCGGGGTGGAAGCCATCCGCACCGTGCTCACCAACATGCCGGTCGATTGCCCGCCCATCGTCATCGCCCAGCACATGCCGGCGGGCTTCACCGGGCGCTTCGCCGCGCGGCTGGACGAGGTCTGCGCGCTCAGCGTGGTGGAGGCGGAGGATCGCATGCCGCTTCTGCCCGGCCATGCCTATGTGGCGCGGGGGGATTATCACCTCCGGGTCGAGCGCAGCTCGGGCCAGCTCAAGGCGCGGCTGGGCCAGGACGACCTGACCAGCGGGCACCGGCCCAGCGTCGATGTGCTGTTCGAATCGGTGGCGCGCGTGGTCGGGCCGATGGCGGTGGGGGCGATCCTGACCGGCATGGGACGCGACGGGGCGCGCGGCCTCAAGCTCATGCGCGAGGCGGGCGCCCATACGGTGGGCCAGAGCCAGGCCTCGGCGCTGGTCTATGGCATGCCGCGCGTCGCCTTCGAGGAGGGCGCGGTGGTCGAGCAGGCGCCGGTGGAGGCCATCGCCGCGCGGCTGGCCAATGCGCTGATGCGCCTCAAATCGGCGGCCTGAGCGGGGGTCGGCGCAATGCTGCCGGCCCGATTGAGAGATTTGTAACGCTTCTTGCCTAGTGTTTTTCCAAAGTTCGGGGCTCAAGAATGAGCCTTTGGCGCGAAGAAGGTGAAGTACGACCATGCCAAAAGCCAGCGCTGTCAGCGTCCTCATCGTCGACGACCAGCAGTCCATGCGGGGAATTTGTAAGTATATCCTCACCCAGCTGGGGTTTAAGGACATCATCGAGGCCAAGAGCGGGCGCGACGCCCTGGGCAAGCTCGAAAAGACCAATGTGGACCTGATTATCTCCGACTGGAACATGGAGGACATCGACGGGCTGACGCTGCTCAAGGTGATCCGCAAGCATCCGCGCACCCAGGCCATGCCCTTCATCATGGCCACCGGGCGCTCGGACAAGGAGCAGGTCAAGGAAGCCATCTCCTTCGGCGTCAACAACTACATCATCAAGCCCTTCGACGCCTCGACGATGAAAAAGCGCATCGAGGCGGTGATCGGGGCGCTGAGCTGACGGCAGCCCCCTCCTGAAGGTGACGGAAAAAGGCCATGCCCCGCGCATGGCCTTTGTCGTTTCGGGCCGGCAAGGCAAAAAAACCGCGCTCTGAACTTATCCGTAAGAAGTGGTTAAGCCCCCGGTTATATCGTTTCGGAACGTCGGCAGGGGCCGGTACAGGGGAGCGATCGCCAAAAGTATCGCGCGGGGTCCGGGGTGGCAGAAGCCGCCGCCGGACGGGGGCGCGGGCGATCCGACAAGGGTTGGAGTGTTCGATGGGATTTTTTCCGCAACTCAAGATCGCCCAGAAATTGCCGTTGGCGCTGGTGGGTTCGGCCCTGGTGGTGAGCGCCGGCGTGGGCATTGCGAGCTATCTGATCGGGCTGGCCACGGTGCAGGAGCAGCGCGACCAATCCATGCAGGCCTCGCTCGACACCGCCACGGCGATGGTCAGCGACTATTATTCGGGCGTCGAGGTCGATCTGCGGCTCTTCGTGCAGCGCTCGGACACGGTGACAGCGACCAAGAACCTGACCCGCGCGCTGGACGAATTGCGCATGGGCCTGGCCGAGCGGGCCGGGGCGCAGTTGCAGGCCGCCTATATCACCGACAATCCCAACCCGGCGGACCGCTCGCAGCTCGACAGCGCCAATGGCAAGGGCGCCACCTATGACGCCCCCCACAAGCGCTTCCATCCCGGCTTCCGCACCCTGATGCAGGAGCGGGCCTATTCGGACGTGCTGCTCATCAGCGCGGCGGGCGACGTGGTCTATTCGGTCGCCAAGAACACCGATTTCGCCGCCAATGTGGTGAGCGATGCGACGCTGGCCGCCTCCGGGCTCGGCCGCGCCTTCGCCGCCGCCAAGAACCTGGCGGACGGGCAGGCCGCCTTTGTCGATTTCTCCGTTTACGCCCCCACGGGCACGCCGCAGAGCTTCATGGCCATGCCGGTGTTCGAGAAGGAGGAGAGCAGCGGCGTCATGGTGCTGTCCATCGCGCCCGACGCGGTGAGCCAGAAAGTGGCGGGCCTGTCCGGGCTCGGCCGCAGCGGGGAAGTGGTGGTGGTGGGCGCCGACGGGCTGCTGCGCACCGAATCGCCGCGCACCGAGCAGGCCGACGTGCTCTCCACCGCGATCACCAGCGACGTCATCACCGACGCGCTGGCCGGGGTGAGCCGCGAGGGGGTCAGCCACGATTATCGCGGCGCCAGCATGGTGGTGCGGGCCGAGCCGGTCAGCGTCGGCAACGTCACCTGGGCGGTGGCGGCGGTGCAGCCGGAAGAAGAGGCCTATGCCGCGGTCGTGCAGATGCGCAACATGACGCTGATGATCGGGGGCGGGCTGCTGGCCATCGCGGCGCTGCTGGGGGCGCTGTTCGCCCGCTCGATCAGCCGGCCGATCTCGCAACTGACCGACACCATGGCGGCGCTGGCCGATGGCGACCTCGAGACCGAGGTGCGCGGGGCCGCGCGCGGCGACGAGATCGGCGCCATGGCGCGGGCGGTGGAGGTGTTCCGCGAGAACGGGCTCAAGGTGGCCGAGATGACCGAGGCGGAAGCGGCCCGTATCGTGCAGACCCAGGCCGAGCGCAGCGCCATGATGCAGGATCTGCAACGGGCCTTCGGCCAGGTGGTGGACGCCGCCATCGCCGGCGATTTCGGCCAGCGGGTGACCGCCGAATTCCCCGATGACGAGCTCAACCGGCTGGCTCGCTCGGTCAACATGCTGGTGGAAACGGTGGACCGGGGGCTGGAGGAAACCGGCGAGGTACTCTCGGCCCTGGCTGATACCGACCTCACCAAGCGCATGGCCGGCGACTACCAGGGGGCCTTCGCCAAGCTCAAGGCCGATACCAATGCGGTGGCCGACAAGCTGACCGATATCGTCGGGCAATTGCGCGACACCTCCGGCACGCTCAAGACCGCGACCGGGGAAATCCTCTCCGGCGCCAACGATCTTTCCGAGCGCACCACCAAGCAGGCAGCGACCATCGAGGAGACCTCGGCGGCCATGGAACAGCTCGCCTCCACGGTGGCGCAGAATGCCGAGCGGGCGCGGGAAGCCAGCACGGTGGCGGCAGGCGTCGCCCGCACCGCCGAAGAGGGCGGGCAGGTGATGCATCGGGCGACCGAGGCCATGGAGCGGATCACCCAGTCCTCGGCGAAAATCTCCAACATCATCGGGCTGATCGACGACATCGCCTTCCAGACCAATCTGCTGGCGCTCAACGCCTCGGTGGAAGCCGCAAGGGCCGGGGACGCCGGCAAGGGCTTTGCCGTGGTGGCCGTGGAAGTGCGGCGGCTGGCGCAGAGCGCGGCCAGCGCCTCGGCCGACATCAAGGGGCTGATCGAGCAGTCGGCCGGCGAGGTCAAGGGCGGCAGCACGCTGGTGCTGGACGCGGCGACTAAGCTGGAGGCCATGGTGGCGGCGGCGCGCTCGTCCAACGAGCTGATGAGCGGCATCGCCCGGGAAAGCAGCGAGCAGGCCGGGGCGATCGAGGAGGTCAACACCGCCGTGCGCACCATGGACGAGATGACCCAGCACAATGCCGCTTTGGTGGAGGAGATCAACGCCGCCATCGAGCAGACCGAGGCGCAGGCCAGCGAGCTCGACCGGATCGTCGACATCTTCGCCATTGGCGGGGACGCCGTCGCTTCGGCCCCGGCGCCGGCGCGCAACGGCCCGGTCAAGGCCCTGGCCGAGGGCGCGCGGGGCTTGCAGGAAAAACTGCGCTCGGTGACCAAATCCTATCTCAGCCGCGGCAATGCGGCGGTGGACGAGGACTGGAACGAATTCTGAGGCTTTCCGCCCCGGGTTCGGAGCCGCGCCGGAGCGGGCGCGGCTCTTCCATACAAGAGCAAGGGTCCGTTAAGGCCATCACCCCTAGGATGGGCCCGGAAAGAGGACGCTGTTGCCCCGGCGGAAGAGGAAGATCATGAAATTGATGAGCGCAATCCGCAATATAAGGCTGACCGCAGCCATTGCGGGGCTGGTCCTGGCCAGCATCGGGGTCACCATCGTCGCCTATTCGGTGAGCAATTATCTCTCGCTGCACGCCCAGGCGATGCAGCAGGCCGTGGTGCAGCAGGAGGCGGACCTCAAGACCGCGGCGACCGTCTATGAGCGGCGCATCAACGGCTCGGTGGTCACCTGGGGCGAGGACAATGACGTCGCCGCCTTCAACACGCTGGCGCTGCCCTTCTTCTACGATACCAGCGCGGTGGATTCGGTGACCCGCGTCACTGGCGGGGAGTCGGCCGTGTTCGGCTACGATCCCGCCAGCGGGCAGTTCCTGGCCAAGACCTCGAGCTTTCCGGGCGAGGAGGGCAAGCGCGCCATCGATTTCGCGCTCGATCCCGAAAGCGCGCCGCATGGGCAATTGCTCGAGGGGCTGCCTTGGGAAGGGGTGGCCGAGGTGCATGGCCGGATGTTCCAGAGCGCCTTTTATCCCATCCACAAGCTCGACGGCTCCCTGCTCGGCGCCTTCTGGGTGGGCAAGGATGCCGGGCTCGCCTCGGCCTCGGCCATGGCGGCGGTGCCGGGCATGGTGGTGATGGGGGGCGTGCTGCTGCTGGCCATGGGGGCGGCGAGCCTGGTGCTGTCGCGCCTTCTCACCCGCTCCATCCCGCGGCTGGCCGCGGCCATGGATGCCATCGCCTCGGGCAATTTCGAGACCGAGGTGCCCTATGCCGGGCGCAGCAACGAAATCGGCGCCATGGCGCGGGCCGTGGAAATCTTCCGCGAGAACGGGCTCAAGATGAGCCAGATGAGCGAGGAGGAGCGGGCCGCCTCGCAGCGCCGCCGCATCGAGCGCACCGACATGATGGTGGCCCTGCAGGCCGCTTTCGGCGAGGTGGTGGATGCCGCCATCGCCGGGGATTTCTCCAAGCGCGTGCATGCGCAGTTTCCCGATCCCGAGCTCAATGCGCTGGCGGGCAGCGTCAACAATCTGGTCGAGACGGTGGATCGCGGCATCGGGGAGACCGGCGCGGTGCTGGCGGCCCTGGCCAATACCGACCTTACCCGGCGCATGGCGGGCGATTACCAGGGGGCCTTCGCCCGGCTCAAGGCCGACACCAATGCGGTGGGCGACAAGCTGAGCGAGGTGGTGACGCAATTGCGCCAGACCTCGCGGGCGCTCAAGACCGCGACCGGCGAATTGCTGGCCGGGGCCAACGACCTTTCCGAGCGCACCACCAAGCAGGCGGCGACCATCGAGGAAACCTCGGCGGCCATGGAGCAATTGGCCCAGACGGTGGCCGACAATGCCCGCATGGCAGAGGACGCCGATGGCAAGGCCAAGGCGGTTTCGGCCAGCGCCGCCCAGACGGGCACGACCATGACCGAGGCCAATGCGGCCATGGAGCGCATCACGCAATCCTCGGCCAAGATCTCCAACATTATCGGGCTGATCGACGATATCGCCTTCCAGACCAATCTGCTGGCGCTCAACGCCTCGGTGGAAGCGGCAAGGGCCGGGGACGCCGGCAAGGGCTTTGCCGTGGTGGCGGTGGAAGTGCGCCGGCTGGCGCAGAGCGCGGCCAGCGCCTCGGCCGACGTCAAGGCGCTGATCGAGCAATCGGCCTCGGAAGTGAAGGGTGGCAGCAAGCTGGTCTCCAACGCCGCTGAGCAGCTTTCCGCCATGCTGGCGGCGGTGGACGAGAACGCCGCGCTGATGCAGTCCATCGCGCAGGCCAGCCGCACCCAGGCGGGCGCCATCGAGGAAGTGTCGGTGGCGGTGCGCACCATGGACGAGATGACCCAGCACAATGCGGCGCTGGTGGAAGAGACCAATGCCGCCATCGAGCAGACCGAGGGACAGGCGAGCGAGCTCGACCGGGTGGTCGACATCTTCACGCTCGAGGATGGCGAGGACAGGCCGGTGCGCCAGGCCCCGGCGCCGGCGCGGCCGGAGCCGCCGGCCCGCACCGACCGGGCCAGCCGCTTGCGCAGCGCCGCCAAATCCTATCTCAGCGACGGCAATGCGGCCCTGGCCAGCGACTGGTCCGAGTTTTAGCCCCGGCCCATAAGTAAAACACAGAGTCAAGAAAGGGCGCTTCGGCGCCCTTTGTTTCGTTTTGCCGGCCAGATCATGGTTTACCGGAGTTTAATACGCATTTGTTCTTATAAGCTTCAGCGTCGGGCTGCCAGGGGGCGGACCCGTGGAGGTTCGGCACATGAAGCTCAGTGATCTATCCATCCGCATGAAGCTGGTCCTGGCGACCGGGGTCCTGACCGTGGGGGCCATCGGCGCCATCGTGGCCGGGGGCATTTCGCTCACCTATCAGACGGCCGGCCATGAGGCGGAGGCCCGGGCCCGGGCCATGCTGGGCGAATACAGCCAACTGGCCACCGGGCAGATGGGCGGCGTCATCGCCTCGACGCGCAGCGTCGCCGCTGCCGTGGAGGGGCTGGTGCAGCAAGAGCTGCTGGACCGCGACCAGCTGGGGCAATTGATTATCGCCAGCATGAGCGCGCAGCCCTCTGTGATCGGCATGACGCTGGCCTTCGACACCAATGCCTTCGACGGGCGCGACGCCGATTATGTCGGCCACCCCTATTCGGACGAGGCGGGACGCTTCGTGCCCTATTTCACCCGCTCCAATGGCGGGATCGCGGTCGAGCCGCTGATTATGACGCCGGAAAACGGCACCGAAAGCTGGTACGACCTGCCGCTGCGGGAAGATCGCAACGTGCTGACCCCGCCCTTCTCCTATCCCGTCAACGGGGTGGAGACGCTGCTCAGCACGGTGAGCGTGGTGGTGCACAAGGGCGGCAAGCCGGTGGGCATCGTCACCTCCGATCTGACGCTGGACACCATTTCCGGGGTCATCTCGCAATTGCGGCCCTTCGGGGTCGGCTCGGTGATGCTGGTGAGCAGCGCCAATAGCTGGGTGGTCAATCCCGATCCGAGCCAGGTGGGCGCGGTGCTGACCCCGGACATCGCGGCGGCGCTGCTCGATACCGAGCTCATGGAAAAGGGCATGACCTATGTCGACGAGACCGGCACCAGCCAGTTCGTGGTGACGGCGCCGCTGCGCTTCAGCGGCGTCGAGGACCAGTGGACCATGATTATGACGGTGCCGACCTCGGTGATCTATGAATCGGTGGACCACATGCGCAACATGGCGGGCCTGGCGACGCTGGCGCTGCTGGCGGTGATCGGCGGGCTGGTATGGCTGGGCGCCGGCTTCATCGTCAAGCCGATCCGGCGGATGACCGCCATCATGGGCGAGCTGGCGCAGGGGCGCTACGACACCGACGTGCCCTACCAGGCCGGCCGGGACGAAATCGGCGCCATGGCGCGGGCGGTGGAGGTGTTCCGCGAGAACGGGCTCAAGATCAGCCAGATGACCGAGGCGGAGGCGGCGCGCATCGTGGCCGAGGAAGACAACCGGCGCGCCATGATGGCGCAATTGCAGAATGCCTTCGGCGCGGCGGTGGACGCGGCCAATGTCGGCGATTTCACCCATCGGGTGTCGGCCGAATTCGCCGATGCGACGCTCAACGGGCTGGCCAGCAGCATCAACAGCCTGCTGGGCACGGTGGAGCGCGGGCTGGACGAGACCGGGCAGGTGCTGACCGCGCTGGCCAATACCGACCTCACCCGCCGCATGGAAGGGGATTATGAGGGGGCCTTCGCCACCCTCAAGGCCGACACCAATGCGGTGGCGGACAGGCTGAGCGAGGTGGTGCAGCAGTTGCGCGGCACCTCGGGGTCGCTCAAGACCGCGACCGGGGAAATCCTCTCGGGCGCCAATGATCTGTCGGAGCGCACCACCAAGCAGGCGGCGACCATCGAAGAGACCTCGGCGGCCATGGAGCAACTGGCCTCGACGGTGATGCACAATGCCGATCGGGCACGCGAGGCCAGCGTCAATGCCAATGCGGTGACGCGCACCGCCGAAGAGGGCGGGCAGGTGATGAACGAGGCCAACGCAGCCATGGACGCCATCGAGGCTTCTTCGGCCAAGATCTCCAACATCATCGGCATGATCGACGACATCGCCTTCCAGACCAATCTTCTGGCGCTCAACGCTTCTGTGGAAGCGGCGCGCGCCGGCGAGGCCGGCAAGGGCTTTGCCGTGGTGGCGGTGGAGGTGCGGCGGCTGGCGCAGAGCGCCGCCGAGGCCTCATCGGAGGTCAAGGCCCTGATCGAGCAATCGGCGGGCGAGGTGACGCTGGGCTCGCGCCTTGTTTCGGACGCAGCCGGGCGGCTGGCGGCCATGCTGGAGGCGGCGCGCGCCAATAATGAGCTGATGGACGGCATCGCGCGGGAAAGCCGCGAGCAGGCTTCGGCCATCGAGGAGGTCAACACCGCCGTGCGCACCATGGACGAGATGACCCAGCATAACGCCGCCCTGGTGGAGGAGATCAACGCCGCCATCGAGCAGACCGAGGCCCAGGCCAGCGCGCTCGACACCATCGTGGGCACCTTCCACACCGGAAGCGAAGCGGCGGGGCGGGTGGCGCCGGCCGCACCGGGCCGGAAACCGGCGGCGGCGCGCAAGGCGGCGCAGGCCTATCTCAGCCAGGGCAATGCGGCGCTGGCCGCCGACTGGAGCGAGTTCTAGGATCGCTCCGGAAGGGTTTCGTTAACCATAGGCTTTCTATCATCCGGCCGCGTCGGACTGCGGAACAGGGGCTGCGGGCGTGCCTTGCCCCATGGGCAGGCTGGTTCACCCCCGGATGGTTCGGATGACCGCACAGCTCAAACTGGCCTTCAAGCTGCCGGCAATGGGGATGATCCTGACGCTGTTCACCGGCGCCGGGCTGGTGTTTGCCGCGACGCTGGTCGGCAATGGCCTGCTGGCCGATGCCGCCGGGCAGCGCCTGCACGCGGCGGCGGATAATGCGCGGGCCGGGCTGGAGCGCTATTTCGGGGGCGTGGCCGACGACCTCACCCTTTTTGCGGGGCGGCAGGACATCGCCGGCGCCATCGGGCGGCTGGGCAGGGCGATGACGGCGATCGAGGGCGACGCGACCGAAAGGCTGCAAGCCGCCTATCTCGGGGAAAACCCGCATGGGGCCGGGGAGCGGGCGCATCTGGACGGCTCCGGGGTGCTGGCGGGCTATGACCGGGTGCATGCGAGCCTTCATGCCGACCTGACGCTGTTGCAGACGCAGCGGGGGCTGGGCGATGTCCTGCTGTTCGATGCGCAGGCGGCCAATCTCTATTCGGTGGTCAAGCGGGCCGATTTCGGCACCGATCTGGCCACCGGCCCATGGGCGGAAAGCGGCCTGGGCCGCGTGGTGCGGGCGGCGCTGGCGGCAACGCCGGGGGCGGTGGTGTTCTCCGATTTCGCGCCCTATGGGCCGGGCAATGGGGCGGTGATGGGGTTCGTCGCCAGCCCCGTCCATGCGCAGGGGCGGCTTGTCGGGGCGATCGCCTTCCAGCTCTGGCCGGCGCCGATCGCGGCGGTGTTGCAAGACATTGCGGGGCTGGGGGAGAGCGGGGAGCTCTATCTTCTGGGCCCCGACGGGCTGGCGCGCAATGACTGGGCCGGAAGCGGCGTGCCGCTGGCGCTCAAGGGCGCGAGCCATGGCACGGCCTCGGCCTCCCTGGATTTCGGCGGCATGGACTGGACGGTGGTGGCGCTGGAGAAGGCGACGGACATGGCCGCGCCGGCCGCCGGGCTGCGCATGGCGCTGCTGGGCGTGGGATTCGGGCTTTTGGCGGTGGCGGCGATCATCAGCCTGGTTTTCGCCCGCGGCATCATGCGGCCGATCACGCGGCTGCAACAGGCGCTGGGCGCCATCGCTGCGGGGCGGCTCGATACGGCCGTGCCGGGCCTTGAACGGGCCGACGAGCTGGGATTCATGGCCGAGGCGGTGGAGGGACTGCGCGTCAATGCCAGGGAGATGCTCGACCTGGCCGCCGCCGAGCGCGACATGAACGATGAGCGCGAGGCGCAGGCGCGCATGGCGCGGGCGCTGCACGCGGATATCGGCGCGGCGGTGGATGCGGCGCGGCGGGGCGATTTCTCGCGCCGGGTCGGCACCCAGCTTGCCGATGCGGAAATGCGGGGATTGGCGGGCGATCTCAACGCGCTGCTGGAAAGTCTCGCGCGCGGCGCCGCCGATGCCGGCGCCCTGCTGGCGGGGCTGGCACAGGGCGATTTCAACCGGCGCATGGAAGGGCATGAGGACGGCGCCTTCGCCAGCTTGCAGGCCGAGGCCAACAAGGCGGGCGAAGCGCTGGGGCTGCTGATGGAGCGGCTGGGCGCGGGAAGCGGCGCGCTGCGGGCGGCGAGCGAAGCGGTGCTTTCGGAGGCCGAGGCACTGGCCGGGTGCGGCGCGGCGCAGGCGGAGGCCCTGGCGGAGACCATGGCGGAGGTGAGTGCGCTCAACCGCATGGCCGGGGAGGTCGCCGGCAAGGCGGGGGAGGCCGGCGCGCGGGCGCGGGCGGTCTCGGCCGATGTCGCGGCGGGCAGCGCGGCGATGGAAGAAGCCGGGGCGGCGATGACGCGGATCACCCAGGCCTCGGCGGCCATTTCCGGCCTGATGAAGGCCATGGACGACATCGCCTTCCAGACCAACCTCCTGGCGCTCAACGCCTCGGTGGAGGCGGCGCGGGCCGGCGAGGCCGGCAAGGGGTTCGGCGTGGTGGCGACGGAGGTGCGGCGGCTGGTGCAGGAGGCGGCGCGGGCCTCGGCCGATATCAAGGCGCAGATCCAGACCTGCCTGGGCGAGGTGGCGGGGGGAGCGCGGCTGGTGGCCGATGCGCAAGGCCGGCTTGCCCTGATAGGCGATGCCTTGGGCGAGAATGCCGGCCTGCTCGACACGATTGCCCAGGAGGGCGCGGCGCAGGCGCAGGGCATCGCGACGGTGGAGGCCCGGGCGCGCCAGCTCGAGGCGATGATGGGACAGGGCGCTGCGCTGGTGGAGCGGACCCTCACGCGGCTGCGGCAGGCGGAGACGCGGGCCGGGGCGTTCGAGGAGGTCATGGGGCGGCTGGCGCCGGGAGCGGGAGAGGGTGCGCGCCGGGCCGGTTAACGGCCTGTTCACCATGATTGAGGCAAGCTGGCGGCATTTGATCCAGGTCACATTGCCTGAGCCCGACGCGGTTCAAAATCGATTTTACTCCCATTTGAGTACGTTCATGACCTCCCCTGATAATGCCGCCGAAAACCTCAAGTCCCGCCTCGACTTCATCGGTATCGACGCCGCCAGCCGGCAAAGGTCGGAAGCCCTGCGGGGCCATGTCGAAAAGCACCTGTCGATCGCGCTGGACAAGTTCTACGACAAGCTGATCGCCACACCCGAAGTGGCCAAATTCTTCCAGGGCCGGCAGCAGATGGACCGGACCAAGGCCCGGCAGGTCGGCCATTGGCAGGCCATCGCCGCCGGAGCGTTCGACGCGGATTATTTCCGCGCCAGCGCCCAGGTGGGGCTGCGCCACGCCATGATCGGGCTCGAGCCGCGCTGGCATATCGGGGGCTACGGACTGATCGTGGAAACACTGATTACCGGGCTGGTCGGGGAGATCATGCAGGAGATCCTGGCGCCGCGCCGGGGCCGGTTCGGCCGCGAGCGGGCGCCCACCAGCGAGGAGATCATGGCCGGCGCCGCCGAGATGGCGCTGGGGCTGGCCGACCTGGTCAAATCCACCCTGCTCGACATCGATATCGGGGTTTCGGCCTATTTCGACAAGCTGATCGCCGATGCCCATGAGGCTGACGAGGCCGCCAAGGCCAGGATCAGCCGGGCGGTGTCTCTGACCGGCACGGTGCTCAAGGACATGGCGGCGGGCGACCTCACCAGCCGCATCACCGCTGATTTCGAGCCCGAATTTTCCCAGATCAAGGACGACACCAATGCGGTGGCCGACCGGCTGACCGGCATTGTCGGGCAATTGCAGCGCACCTCGCGGGCGCTGAAGGGGGCGACGGGGGAAATCCTGGCCGGGGCCAACGACCTGGCCGAGCGCACCACGCGCCAGGCGGCCACCATCGAGGAGACCTCGGCCTCGGTCGAGCAGCTTTCGCAGGCGGTGGTCGAAAATGCCCGGCGCACCGCCACGGCCAGCGACAAGGCGCAACTGGTGGCCAAGAGCGCCACGGTGGGCGGCGACGCCATGAAGAAGGCCAATGCGGCCATGGGCGCCATCGAGGCCTCTTCGGCCAAGATTTCCAACATCATCGGCATGATCGACGATATCGCCTTCCAGACCAATCTTCTGGCCTTGAACGCTTCGGTGGAAGCGGCAAGGGCGGGCGATGCCGGCAAGGGCTTTGCCGTGGTGGCGGTGGAAGTGCGGCGGCTGGCCCAGAGCGCGGCCAATGCGTCCTCGGAAGTGAAGGCCCTGATCGAGGCCAGCGCCAACGAGGTGCAAAGCGGCACCAAGCTGGTGGGGCAGGCGGCCGAGACCCTGCTCGACATCCTGTCGGGGGCCGAGGAAAGCGCGGTGCTCATCGACACCATCGCCCAGGCCAACAAGGAACAGGCGGCGGCGCTGGAGGAAGTGGCCATCGCCGTGCGGCAGATGGACGAGATGACCCAGCACAATGCGGCGCTGGTGGAAGAGACCAACGCCGCCATCGAGCAGACCGAAGGGCAGGCGGGAGAACTGGACAGCATCGTCGATGTGTTCCGGATCGAGCCCGGCGCGCAAAGGTCCCTGCCCGCGGCGCGGGCGGGGCGGCCGAAACAGGCCGCGCCGGCGCCGGCCAGCCTGGGCAATGCCGCCCTCGCCAGCGACTGGAACGAATTCTAGAAAAAAGGGCGCCTGCGGGCGCCCTTTTCGGTTTTCCCGACGGGTTTTTGCGGAGCGGGCTACGCAAAAGCCGGGAGCGGCGGCACAAGGGCAGCTTATCCCTTCCTTCCTAGACTGACTTGACACGGTGACGGGAGGGATTTGCCATGATGGGATTTGCACGCGGGGACGGGACCCAGGCCGCGCGGCTGGCGGCGATAATGCGCAGCCAGGCGGTGATCGAATTGCGGCTGGACGGGACCATCGTTTCGGCCAACGAGAACTTCCTCACCGCGCTCGGCTATCAATTGCCCGAGATCGCGGGGCAGCATCACCGGATGTTCCTGGCCCCCGAGGACGTGGCCTCGCCCGCCTATGCGCGCTTCTGGGACGAGCTGGCGGCGGGCAAGCCGCAGACCGGGGTGTTCCGCCGCCTGGGCAAAGGCGGGCGGGAAGTGTGGCTGCAGGCCAGCTACAATCCGGTGTTCGACGCACGCGGCCGGGCGGTGGGGGTCATCAAATGCGCCACCGATATCACCGAGGAGCAGAACCGGGCCGCCGACCATGCCGCCCAGATCGCGGCGATCAGCCGGGTGCAGGCGGTGATCGAATTCGGGCTCGACGGGGTGGTGCGCACCGCCAACGAGAATTTCCTGGCCACGCTGGGCTATCGGCTGGAGGAGATCGCGGGGCGGCATCATTCGATGTTCTGCGCGCCCGATTTCGTCGCCAGCCCCGACTATGCCCGCTTCTGGCAGCGGCTGGGCGCGGGCGAATATGTGTCGGGCGAATTCTGCCGGCTGGGCAAGAACGGGTGGGAGGTGTGGATCCAGGCCTCCTATAATCCGGTGTTCGACGCGCGGGGACAGCCGGTCAAGGTCATCAAGTTCGCCACCGACATCACCGAGCGCAAGCGCGCCGAAGGGGTGATCGCGGCGCTGCATGAGAGCCTTTCCAAGATGGCGGAAGGCGATCTCAGCGGGCGGATCGAGGAGGAATTCACCGGCCAATACGAGCAGTTGCGGCAGGCCTTCAACCAGTCTCTGCTGCGCCTGCAGGAGATCGTGGGGAGCCTGCAAAAGACCTCGCGGGCGCTCAAGACGGCGACCGGCGAAATCCTTTCGGGCGCCAATGACCTGTCCGAGCGCACGACGCGGCAGGCGGCCACCATCGAGGAGACCTCGGCCTCGGTCGAGCAGCTTTCGCAAGCGGTGCAGGACAATGCCGGGCGCGCCGCCACCGCCAGCCAGAAGGCGCAGGCGGTGTCGAGCGGGGCCACCGAAGGCGGGGCGGTGATGAAGGCGGCCAATGCGGCCATGGATGCCATCGAGGCCTCTTCGGCCAAGATCTCCAACATCATCGGCATGATCGATGACATCGCCTTCCAGACCAATCTGCTGGCCCTCAACGCCTCGGTGGAAGCGGCAAGGGCCGGGGATGCGGGCAAGGGGTTCGCCGTGGTGGCGGTGGAAGTGCGGCGGCTGGCGCAGAGCGCGGCGCAGGCCTCGGGCGAGGTCAAGGCGCTGATCGAGGCCAGTGCCGGCGAGGTCAAGACCGGCTCGCGGCTGGTGGAGCAGGCGGGCGAGAAGCTGCTCGCCATCCTGGCCGGGGCGGAGGAAAGCTCGACGCTGATCGATTCCATCGCCCAGGCCAATAGCGAGCAGGCCGCGGCGCTGGTGCAGGTGTCGGTGGCGGTGCGCCAGATGGACGAGATGACCCAGCACAATGCGGCGCTGGTGGAGGAAACCAATGCCGCCATCGAGCAGACCGAGGCCCAGGCCAGCGCGCTCGATGGGATCGTCGACGTGTTCCGGCTCGAGGGCGAGGTTGCCGTTGCGCCGGCGCGCCGGCCGGCCCCGAAGCTGAAGGCGGTGGGCAATGCGGCGCTGGCGGCGGAGTGGAGCGAGTTCTAGGGCGTTTCGCCTTTGCCCGGAGTCATCGGCTCTTTCGCCCGATCTCCCCAGGGGGAGAGGTGAAGGATGGTGGGTCAACCCATTGCCCTTTTCCCCCGCCTCGTGCTTGAACACGGGCGGAGCAAGGAGAGGGCAGCATGGCGCGGATCGGCCTGGTGGCGCATGACGACAAGAAGGATGAGCTCTGCGCCTGGGCGGAGCGGCACAGGGAAAAGCTCTCCCGGCACGAATTGTGGGGCACCGGCACCACCGGGGCGCGGGTGATGGCGGCGACGGGCCTGCCGGTCCACCGGCTCAAGAGCGGGCCGCTGGGCGGGGACCAGCAATTGGGCGCCATGATCGCCGAGGGCAAACTCGACATGCTGATCTTCTTCATCGATCCGCTTTCGGCCCAGCCGCACGATGTGGACGTCAAGGCGCTGACGCGGCTGGCCACGCTCTACGACGTGCCCTGCGCCAACAATAAATCCACAGCCGATGCCGTGCTCGCCAGCCTTTGATTGGCGGGTTGGAGTTGACCCTTAGTCTCTCTTGTGACCAGATGCCGCAAAATTGCCCGGATTGAACCGGGCTTTCGGACTCTTTCAGGAAACGGGACGCCGCATTTGTCCTCCGACTTGGTCATCGACGTTCGCAACGTCAGCAAACGCTTTGGCGGGCTCACCGCCGTCAATAATTGCTCGCTTTCGGTCAGGCGCGGCTCCATCACGGGGCTGATCGGCCCCAATGGGGCGGGCAAGTCGACCCTGTTCAACATCGTGGCCGGCAATATCGTGCCCGATGAGGGGGAGATCCTGTTCGACGGGCAGGACGTGACCGGCTTCCAGCCGCACGAATTGTTCCGCATCGGCATGCTGCGCACCTTCCAGATCGCGCATGAATTCTCGCAGATGACGGCGCTGGAGAATTTGATGATGGTGCCCGGCGACCAGCCGGGGGAACGCCTGACCGCCAACTGGTTCCGGCCCGGCCTGGTGCGCGCCCGCGAAAAGGACGTGCGCAAGAAGGCGCTGGACGTCATCGACTTCCTCAAGCTCGGCCATGTGCGCAACGAACTGGCCGGCAATCTCTCTGGCGGGCAGAAGAAGCTCCTCGAATTGGGCCGCACCATGATGGTGGACGCCAAGATCGTGCTGCTGGACGAGGTGGCGGCGGGCGTCAACAAGACCCTGCTCAACGACCTGGCCGCCAATATCGAGCGGATGAACCGCGAACTGGGCTACACCTTCTTCGTCATCGAGCACGACATGGATTTGATCGGGCGGCTGTGCGACCCGGTGATCGTGATGGCCCAGGGCGAGAAGATCGCCGAAGGCCCCATGGCCGAGATCCGCGCTAACCCGGCCATTGTCGAGGCCTACTTCGGCACCCCCGTGGAGGCCGCTTAAGCCATGCCCCTGATCGAACTGAAACACGTCGTGGGCGGCTATGGCGGCGCGCCCATCCTCAACGGCGTCGACATCGCCATCGACCAATCCGATATCGGGGTGATCGTGGGGCCCAATGGCGCGGGCAAGTCGACCACGCTCAAGGCCATTTTCGGGCTGCTCAAGGTCACCGGCGGCACCATCGAATTCGGCGGGGAGAATATCGCCAATTCCCTTCCCGACAAGCTCGTGCCCAAGGGCCTCTCCTTCGTGCCGCAGGAAAAGAACGTCTTCACCTCGCTCAGCGTCGAGGAAAACCTGGAAATGGGCGCCTTCACGCGCCCGGACGATTTTTCCGGCACCATGGCCTGGGTCTATGACATGTTCCCGGTGCTCAAGGAAAAGCGCCGCCAGCCGGCGGGCGAGCTTTCGGGCGGGCAGCGCCAGATGGTGGCCATGGGCCGGGCGCTGATGAGCAAGCCCACGCTCCTGATGCTGGACGAGCCCTCGGCGGGCCTGTCGCCCCGCTATGTCATCGAGATCTTCGAGACCATCATGCGCGTCAACAAGGAAGGCGTGGGCATATTGATGGTGGAGCAGAATGCGCGCCAGGCGCTGGCCTTCGCCACGCGCGGCTTCGTTCTGGCGCAGGGGCAGAACCGCTTCACCGGCACCGGACCGGAACTGATCGCCGATCCGGAAGTGGCCAAGAGTTTCCTGGGGGGCTAGCCGTGGACGAGCTGATTTTCTTCATCAACCGCGTCCTCATTTCGGGCACCGTGCTGGGATCGATCTACGCGCTGGGCGCCATCGGCGTGACGCTGATCTTCGGGATATTGCGCTTCGCCCATTTCGCCCATGGCGACATGATGACCATGGGCGCCTTCATCGGCTTCGTTTTGGCCTCGGCGCTGGCCGCCATGGGGGTGGTGCTGCCCCTGCCCATGGGGTTCGTGGTGCTGCCGGTGGCCATGGTCATCACCGCCATATTGGCGCTGGGAATCGACAAGGGCTTTTACGCGCCGCTGCGGGCGCGCGGCGCCAAGCCGGTGACGCTGCTCATCGCCTCGATCGGGGTGACGCTGATGATCCAGGGGCTGATCCGCCTGATCTTCGGCTCGGGCACCAAGACCATGTATGTCGCCGGCGAGGCCAAGGACATCTTCCGCCTCGACATGAGCTGGGCCGGCGGCTCGCGCCCGATCAACATCACAGAGCCGCAGCTCATCATGTTCGCGGTGACGGCGGCGCTGGTGGTGGCGCTGCATCTGTTCCTCACCCGCTCGCGGCTGGGCAAGGCCATGCGCGCCATGGCCGACAATGCCGACCTGGCGCAGGTTTCGGGCATCAACACGGCACTGGTGGTGCGGGTGACCTGGGTCATCGCCGGCTCACTGGCCTGCGTTGCCGGCACCATGCTGGCGCTGGACGTGGCGCTGATGCCGGACCTGGCCTTCAACATCGTGCTGCCCATCTTCGCCGCCGCCATCGTGGGCGGACTGGGCCATGCCTATGGCGCCATCGTCGGGGGGTTCCTCATCGCCTTCGCCGAAACGCTGGCGGTGTTCAACTGGACCGCGATCCTGCGTCCGCTCAACGCCATCCTGCCCGAGGGCATGGAACTGCCGGCCAACCTGGCGCTGGTGCCCACCGAATACAAGCTCACCGTGGCCTTCGTCATTCTCGTCATCACCCTGCTGGTGCGGCCCACCGGCATCTTCAAGGGAGCTTCGACATGAGCGCCGCTACGGCCAATTCCGGCTGGGACACGCCGCTGCGTCGGGGACTGCTGCTGTTCGCGGCCATGTTCATCATCGTGCTGGTGGTGGGGCTGGTGCAGGGCACGGCCTCGATCCTGCTCATCCTCATCCAGGCGACCGGCTATGCGCTGATCGCGCTGGGGCTCAATATCCAGTGGGGCTATGGGGGCCTGTTCAACTTCGCCATCATGGGCTTCCTGATGGTGGGCGGGGCCTCGACCGTGTTCCTCTCCTATCCGGTCAACATGGCCTTCTGGCAGAGTGAGGGGCCGATGCTGCTGGGGCGGGCCCTGCTCGCCTTCCTCTTCGGGCTCATGCTGGTGCTGGCGGCGCGGCAGAGCCCGCGCATCGGCATCGGCGGCAAGGGCCGCGCGGTGCTGGTGGGGCTGGCCTGGTTCATCGGCTATCTGGTCTATCGCAGCCAGATCGACCCGGCGGCGGCCTATATCGAATCCACCGCCGGCTTCGTCGGCGGGCTGGGGCTGCATCCGGTGCTGGGCTGGGCCTTTGGCGGGCTGGTGTCGGCCATCATCGCCTTCTATATCGGCAAGATCAGCCTGGGGCTGCGCACCGATTACCTGGCCATCGCCACCATCGGCATCTCCGAAATCCTGCGGGCGCTCATCAAGAACATGGACTGGCTGACGCGCGGCACCATGACCGTGTCGCCCATGCCCTGGCCGACGCCGCTGCCCCAGCAATTGCAGGCGGCGGGCCTGTCCATTCCCGACAGCTTCATCACCGCGCGCCTGTCCTTCCTCATCCTGGCCGCCCTCATCCTCATCGTCGCCTTCGCGCTGGTGCAGCGCGCCTATGGCGGGCCCTGGGGCCGCATGATGCGCGCCATCCGCGACAATCACATCGCCGCGGCCTCGATGGGCAAGGACGTCACCGGGCGGCAATTGGAGCTGTTCATCTTCGGCTCGGTGCTGATGGGCGTGGGCGGCGCGATCCTGGCCACCTTCGCGCAGATCTTCGATCCGTCCGGCTACCAGCCGATCAACCACACCTTCATGATCTGGGTGATGGTGATCGTGGGCGGGGCGGGCAACAATTGGGGCGTGGTGCTGGGCTCGTTCCTCATTTACATCGTCTGGGTGATTTCCGACCCGCTGGCGCAGCTCATCTTCGTCAACCTGTCCCACCTCACCGAGGGGCTGGGCTGGGGCGCTATTCCCGAGATCGACTCACGAGCCCTGCAGATGCGCGTCTTCGTGCTCGGCGTGGTCATCACCATTGCGCTGCGCTACGCGCCCAAGGGGCTGCTGCCGGAAGTGGTGCGCCGCGAGGGCTGATTGTCCAAAATTGGACAAATGACCTTGTAGGAGGTCTGGATTTGGACTATATGAAGATCCAAGGAGGCGCAAATGGCCAGCCATGGATTTTCGGAAATGCACCAGGCCCCCTTTATCGCCGGTGGTGAAGCCGCTCCCCTGGGGCGGTTCGAGCCGGCCAATCGCCGGCGGCTGAGCGGGCCGGCCCTGCGCAGCTTCGCCAGCATTGCCGAGACCTGGGGGCTGAGCGAGGAGCAGCGCCGGCTGATCCTGGGCTACCCCTCGCGCTCGACCTATCACAACTGGCTGCGCATCGCGCGCGAGCACGGCGCGGTGACGCTGGACGTGGATGCGCTGATGCGGCTTTCGGCCCTGTTCGGCATCCATCAGGCGCTGGGCGTGCTGTTCGAAACCGAGGGGGAGGCGCTGGCCTGGCTCAAGGGGCCGCATCGCGCCCCGGTCTTCGGCGGCCAGCCGCCGCTGGCGCTCATCACCAATGGCACCCTGGATGGGCTGATGCTGGTGCGGCGCTTCCTCGATGCGGCGCGGGGCGGGCTCTATATGGCGCCCAATGCCATCGACACCAGCTTCGCGCCCACCACCGACCGGGACATCGCATGGCGCTAGCCCCGCTTGTGGCCGCGCCCCAGCCCAGCCACAGGCTGATCCCGTCGCGCTTTCCGCCCGTGGCGCTGTTCGAATCCGCGGCTGATCCGGCCGATCTCGAAGCGGTGATGGAGCTGGCGGGCTGGACCAATGACCGGCTGGTCGCCGAGCGCCTGGCGCGGCTGCCGCGGCAGGAATGGGTGTTCGGCCGGCCCAATGCCTCCATCGTCATGGCGGCGTTCCTGCATGCGCCCCCGATGGGCGCGCGCTTTTCGGGGCCCGACCTGGGCGCCTGGTATGGGGCGGGGCGGATCGAGACCGGAATCGCAGAGGTGGGCCACCATCTGCGCCGCGAGGCCTGGGCGCGCGGGCTGAGCCCGCAGAGCCGGCACTTCCGGGTCTATCGCGCCCGGCTCGAGGGCGATTTCCACGATCTGGGGCATGCGGCGCAGGGGCCGCTGCTCGATGCGCGGGATTACCGGGCGAGCCAGGCCTTCGGGGAAGGCCTGCGCGCGGCGGGGGCGGACGGCATCGTCTATCCCAGCGTGCGCCATGCGGGCGGGACCGCCATCTGCGCCTATCGGCCGAGCAAGATCCTGGACGTGGTGCAGGCCGAGCATCTGGCCATCACCGTGCACACCGACAGGGCGCTGATCGAGGTGGCGACGCTCACGAGCGGGGAGAGGGGCTGAGGCGCCGCTATTTGCGGGCGCTCACCCACAGCCATTGCGTGGGCTGGCGGTCATAGCCGCTGCCGGCCTCGGTTTCGAGCGTCAGCGCCGACCAGTCCGCTGCCGCGCGGTATCGGGCCATCAGGGTGTCGGCGTCGGGATAGTTGTAATAGCGGCCGAACCTGTCGCGGCCTTCGCCCGAGCCGGCCTTGAAGCTGGCCACGAACAGCCCGCCGGGCCGCAGGGCGGCGTGGATGCGGGCGAGGTCGCCGGCCAGCTCGGCGGCGGGGGCATGGAGCAGGCTGGCGCATGCCCAAACCCCGTCATAGGCGCTTTCCGCATCGAGCTGGTCGAAGCGCATCAGGCGTACGGCGCGCCCGAGGCGCCTGCCGGCCTCCGCCGCCAGCTCGGGGGAGGCGTCGGTGGGATCGACATCGAGGCCATGGGCCAGCATGACGGCGGCATCGCGGCCGCTGCCGGCGCCGAGCTCGAGCACAAGCGCGCCGGGCGGCAGCGCCTGGATGAAGGCGCCGAGATGCGGGCTGGGCTGGTCCGAACCGTTCTGGACATAGTCGGCGGCATGGCCGGCATAGAAGGTCAGGGTTTGCTCGTCCGGCATCGGGGGCTCCAAAGAAAACGGCCCGGGAGAGGGTCTCCCGGGCCGAAAGGGCTGAGAAGGGGTCCAGCTTACTGGATGAGGCCCTTGTTGACCACGCTGCCGCCTTCAACCACGAAGTAGTTGATGGCGCCGGCGACGTCGCCGACATCGTCGAATTCGATGGAGCCGGAGGCGCCTTCGTAATTGATGTCGGTGCCGGCCGCGATCAACTCCTTGGCCTTGGCCCATTCGCCCGGCAGGATGGTTTCGCCGGGGGCGTTGGCGACTTCACGCAGGGCGGCCGAAAGGCCTGCGCGCTCGGCCGAGCCGTTCTTCTCGATGGCCAGGGCCAAAAGGAACGCGGCGTCATAGGAGTTGGTCACATAGGTGCCGTTGACATCCTGGCCGGCGGCCGCGGTGAGCGCGGCCAGAGCGTCGAAGGCGGGGCCTTCGGCGGGAGCGGCCTGGGTGAGGATCATGCCTTCCAGGTCGGCGGCATTGCGGCTGGCGAGCAGGGCTTCGCCGGCCATGCCGTCGCCGCCCATGAACAGGTCGAACGAGCCGGCCTCGATGGCCTGGTTGAGGATGGCGCCGCCGCCGGCATTCTCATAGCCGTAGATGACCAGCGTGGTGGCGCCGGACGCTTCGATCTGGCCGATTTCGGGGCGGTAGTCGGCCTTGCCGTCCTCATGGGCGACATTGGCGAGCACCTTGCCGCCGCCGGCGGTGAAGGCGTCGACAAAGGCGCCGGCCAGGCCCGAGCCGTAGTCGTTGTTGACATAGGTGACGCCGACTTCTTTGACGCCCTGGGCCAGCAGCAGCTCGGCCGCCTTGACGCCCTGGATGGAGTCGGGAACCACGTCGCGGAAGACCAGGTCGTTATCGTCGAGCTCGGCCACGGCCGGAGCGGTGGAGGCGGGCGAGATCATCACCACATTGCCCGGAATGGCCGAGCCATTGGCGCCGGCAATGGTGGCGCCGGAGCAGTAGCCACCGAAGATGGCGACGACGTTCTCGGTGTTGACCAGGCGGTCGGCGGCCGGACCGGCGGCGCCGCCGTCGCAGGCGCTGTCGGCCAGGACGGACACAAGCTTCTGGCCGTCCAGGATGCCGCCCTGATCGTTGACATTGGCAATGGCCAGATTGCCCGCATCCACCATGCCCGGCGCGAAGCCGGCGATGGGGCCGCTCACATCGGCCAGGAAACCGAGCTTGACGTCGTCGGCGAGAGCCGGTGCGGCAACGGTCAGCGCGGCAGCGGCGACAGCCAGGGTCAGGGTTTTCTTGAACATTGAGGTCCCTCTGTTTGGGTTGTGCGCCGGGCGGTCCTGTCGACCCCCTCCCTAGTGGCGCAACAACATGGTTCGGGGGCGCAAACCGCGCCCCGCTAAAGCCAAGTCTTGCACATTTGTGAACTCGGAGTCACCGGGTATTGCGCGGCAAATGACGCAAGAGGCACAGTTGCTTAACGCGGGCATGTTTCCCATGGGCCGCGGACGGGCAAAACGAGGAGCTGGGCTCATGACGGCAAGGCTGTGCCGGGCAATCGCACTGACGCTGGGGCTGCTGCTGGCCGGGCCGGCCTGGGCACAGATCACCGTGCTCGACCAGGCGCAGGACCGCTCCGGGGGCGCGCCAGCGCCGGCCGAGGCGGAGGCGGAAGCCGCGCCGCCCCCCTGCGGCACGCAGCCGCTGACCATTGCGCGCATGGGCTGGCCCTCGGCGGAAATCCTGGCCGAGATCCATGCCCGGCTTCTCGCCCGCGAATATGGCTGCCAGACGCGGGTGATGCCGGGGGACCTGGCGGCCACGGCCTCGGCCATGGGCTCGACCGGCCAGCCGGCGGTGGCCCCGGAAATGTGGGTGACGCGCGTCGCCGAGGTGTGGAACGCCGCCATCGCGGCGCAGATGCTGCGCCCGGCCGCCAACAGCTTCGCCCAGACCGAGCTCGAGGGCTGGTTCGTGCCCGGCTTCCTGGCCGCCGCCCATCCCGAGCTCAAGGGGGTGGCGCAATTGCGCCAGGTGCTGCCCACGCTCAATGGCGGCAAGCCCGTGTCCTTCATCTCCTGCCCGGTGGATTGGGCCTGCGCGCTCATCAACCGCAACCTGGTGGCGGCGCTGGAGCTCAAGGGGCTGGTGGAGATCATCGAGCCGGACAACCGTTTCGCCATGGATCGGCTGATCGCCGAGGCGGTGAGCCGCAAGGAGCCGTTCCTGCTCTATTACTGGCAGCCCAATGCGGTGCTGGCGCAGTTCGACTTCGCCGCGCTCGACATGGGCGCCTATGACGCCGAGGCCATGGCGTGCCTGGCGCAACAGGCCTGCGCCGAGCCCCGGCCCAGCGCCTTTCCCAACGAAACGGTGGTAGTGGCGCTGGCCGAGTGGGTGTTCACCGACCTGCCGGCCATCGCCGGCTATTTCCAGCGCTCGAGCCTGCCGCTCACGGAAATGAACCGGCTGCTGGCCCAGCTCAACGAGACCGGAGCGAGTGTGGAGGGCGTGGCCGAACGCTTCGTGGCGGAGCGCCAGGACCTCTGGAAAAGCTGGGTCGGCAACGCGCCCTGAGCCGGGGCCCCCGGCCGGCTTTGGAATTTTTTGCAGATTTTTCGTTTTTTGGCGCAGTCGAATTTCTACATGACGCTATCTTGAGCAATCAAGAAATCAGGATGAGATAATAGATTTTGCAAATCAAGCAGTCTGTCTGGTTAAGTTAAAATCAGATAGATTGTCTGTTATTGTGCAAATATTGTCAGATTTGACACACAATTCTGCCATCTTTATGGTCCTCCGCATCCCATAACAGCAGGAGTTGACCTGATGATTTTGAAATCCGGTGGCATCGCCGCCGCGATGGCTGTTGGCCTATTGTCCCTCACCAGCCTTCCCGCCCTTGCCCAGGATGACGCCGCCGCTCAATGCGGCACCGACCGCGTGATCGACATCGCCGAAATGACCTGGCCATCCGCAGCCGCCCTGGCGCATATCCATGCGACGGTCCTGGAAAAGGGATATGGCTGTAACGTCGAGATCGTCACCGGCGATACCGTTCCCACTTCGTCTTCCATGCTGACGCGCGGCCGTCCGGCCGTGGCGCCGGAATTGTGGACCAGCACCATCGAGGAGCCCTGGGCGCAGGGTATCGAGGAGGGCAAGGTCGTGCAACTGGGCGATGCCATCAGCGATGGCACGGTGGAAGGCTGGTTCATTCCCCAATATGTCCAGGCCGAGCATCCCGAGCTGACCAGCGCCGAAGCGGTGATCGCCCGCCCCGACCTCTTCCCCGACCCGGAAGACCCGAGCCAGGGCCGGCTTTATTCCTGCCCGCCGGGCTGGGCCTGCGAATTGTCGACCTCGGCGCTGTTCGAGGCCTTCGACATGGACGACACCTGGAACATCTTCTCGCCGGGCTCGGGCGGCGCGCTCGACGCCTCCATCGCCCGCGCCTTCACCCGTGAAGAGCCCATCCTCTTCTATTACTGGGGACCCACGGCCATCCTGGGCAAGTTCCCGGCGGTGCAGCTCGATCTGGGCGAAACCAAGCCCGAAGTCTATGCCTGCAACACCGATCCGGACTGCACCGAGCCGGCCGGGGTGACCGCCTATCCCTCGAGCCCGGCCGTGGTCGGCGCCGCAGCCTGGATCGCCGATGAGGCTCCGGCCATTGCGGCCTATTTCTCCAAGGTGGGGCTCACCAACGCCCAGATCAGCGAGCTTCTGGTCTATGGCGACGAGAACCAGGCCGATGCCGCCCAGACGGCGGAGAACTTCCTGCGCACCAAGCAGGATGTGTGGACCCAGTGGGTGCCGGCGGAAGTCGCCGACAAGGTGCTGGCCGATCTGGGCTGATGTGAACCCGGCGCGGGCCCCCGATGGGGCCGGCGCCCTTCGTATCCTCCCCAACGCCGACGCTGTCCCCGGACCCGGTCCGGGGGCAGCGCCGCTGGTTCTGGAGAGACCGGGCCAGCCAAACTCCGGAATGGCCCCCTCCACCCCTGCCGCCGAGAAAGACCAAGAATGTTTCCTCACCTGATCGATACCCGTCCGCTGCGCCGGGCGGTCGATGATGCCCTCAACTGGGTGGTCCGCAATTGGGGTGGCGAGCTGGAAGCCGCCGCCTATCCGCTGCTCATGCTGCTCAACTCCATCGAGCGGCTGCTGGTCGCCACGCCCTGGTGGCTGATCGTGGCCATTCTCGTGGGCGTGGCCTATCTGTCCACGCGACGCTGGCAATTGCCGGCGGTGGTGTTCGTATCGCTGATGTTCCTGGGCGTCATGGATCTGTGGCAGGACGCCATGGCCACCATGGCGCTGATGATCGCGGCCACGATCACCGCCATCTTCGCCTCCATTCCCATCGGGGTATGGATGAGCCGCTCGCTGCGGGTGCGCCAGATCTTCACGCCGCTGCTCGACCTGATGCAGACCCTGCCCAGCTTCGTCTATCTGATCCCCACGGTGATGATCTTCGGGCCGGGCAAGATTCCGGCGCTGATCGCCACCATCGTCTATGCCGCCCCGCCGCTGGTGCGGCTCACCGATCTGGGGCTGCGCTCGGTCGATCCGGCGGTGATGGAGGCCAGCCGCGCCTTCGGCACCACGCCGACGCAGCGCCTGTTCGGCGTGCAGATTCCGCTGGCGCTGCCGACCATCCTGGCCGGGGTCAACCAGACCACGATGATGGCGCTGGCCATGGTGGTCATCGCCTCGATGATCGGCGCGGGCGGGCTGGGCTACCAGGTGCTGCAGGGCATTGGCCGGCTCGAGGTCAGCCGCGGGCTGTTCGCCGGGCTGGGCATCGTGGTGCTGGCCATCATCTTCGACCGCATCACCCAATCCTTCGGCAAACAATTGCAGGCCCGCATCGGGCTGATGGAGGCGCGCTAGATGGACGCCATGACTATCGATACCGACCTGGCCATCAGCATGCGCGGGGTGACCAAGATCTTCGGTCCCGACCCGCAGGGGGCGCTGGAATTGCTGCGCCAGGGCAAGTCCAAGGCCGAAATGCAGGCCGAGACCGACCACGTGGTGGGGCTCGACAATGTCTCGCTCGATATCGCGCGCGGGCAGATCTTCGTGGTCATGGGGCTTTCGGGTTCGGGCAAATCCACCCTCATCCGCCACGTCAACCGCCTGATCGAGCCGACGGCGGGGGAAATCCTGGTCGATGGCACCGACGTGCTGAAGATGAGCCGGCCGGAGCTGCGCACCTACCGGCGCACCATGGTGGCCATGGTGTTCCAGAAATTCGGCCTCCTGCCGCATCGCTCGGTCATCGACAATGTCGCCTATGGGCTGGAAGTGCGCGGCGTGGGCAAGGCCGAGCGGCTGGAGCGCGCCGCCAAATGGATCGAGACCGTGGGACTGGCGGGCTATGAGCAGAGCCGGCCGCGCCAGCTTTCGGGCGGCCAGCAGCAGCGCGTGGGCCTGGCCCGGGCGCTGGCGCTGGACACCGACATCATCCTCATGGACGAGGCGTTTTCGGCGCTCGACCCGCTGATCCGCTCGGGCATGCAGGACCAACTGGTGGAATTGCAGAAGAGCCTGGGCAAGACCATCCTCTTCATCACCCATGATTTCGACGAGGCGCTCAAGATCGCGGACCGCATCGCCGTGCTCAAGGACGGGGCGGTGCAGCAGGTGGGGCGGCCCGAGGAGATCGTGCTGCGGCCCGCCAACGAGCATATCGAGGAATTCGTGCGCGAGGTGAACAAGGCCCGCGCCATCCATGTGCGCACCATCATGGAACGGGGCGCGTTCGAAGACTGCGACTTCGCGGTGCCGGCCACGGCCCGCTGCGAGGACGTGCTGCCCCATTTCGCCGAAAACCAGTGGGTGGGCGTGCTCGACGAGGAGGGCCGGCAGATCGGCCGGGTGACGGCCAAGGGCGTCATCAAGGCGCTGGCCCGCTACACGCCGGGCGTCGGCGAGGGGTGAGGTGCGTTCCTCATGACAGGGTGGGGACAGGATTGCGTTCCCCCCTGTTGCGCTCGGGGCGGGCTCCTGTCTATAAACGGCCGCGAAACGCAGGAGGGCAGGCCTTGGAGACGAAGCGCATCAACGATCACGTCAGTGTTTCGGGCCAGATACATCCTGACGACATCGCCGCGCTCAAGGCCGCCGGTTTCGTCGCCATCGTCAATAACCGCCCCGACGGGGAATCGCCCGACCAGCCCGCCGGCGCCGAAATCGAGGCGGCGGCGAAGGCGGCGGGCCTGGCCTATCATGCCATTCCGCTCGGCCGTGAAGGGGTGACCCCCGACATGGTCGAAAAGACCCGGGCCGTGCTTGAGGGGAGCGCGGGTCCGGTTTTCTGCTTCTGCCGATCCGGAACCCGCTCGACCACGCTCTGGGCCCTGAGCCAGGCGGGCGGGATGGCGGCGGAAGACATCATCTCGCAGGCGGCCGAGGCCGGCTACGATATGAGCCACCTGGCCGGTCATCTGAGCGGCAAATAAAGGTCTTGTGACGGTTGGACGGGCAACCGTCCTCTCCGTCGATTGTTGCTGAGCCGGGCCTTCGCAAGGGGCCCTGTCTTTTCCCCTGCTCGGAATTTAAATCGATGCCAATCAAGAAAATCCTTGTCGCCAATCGCAGCGAGATCGCCATCCGCGTCTTCCGCGCCGCCAATGAGCTGGGGCTCAAGACGGTGGCGGTGTTCGCCGAGGAGGACAAGCTGGCGCTGCACCGCTTCAAGGCGGACGAGGCCTATCTCATCGGCAAGGGCAAAGGGCCGGTCGAGGCCTATCTGCAGATCGACGAATATATCCGGGTGGCGCGCCTTTCGGGGGCCGACGCCATCCATCCCGGCTATGGTCTCCTCTCGGAAAGCCCCGAATTCGCCGAGGCCTGCGAGGCGGCGGGCATCGTCTTCATCGGACCGCGCGCCCAGACCATGCGCGACCTGGGCAACAAGGTCGCCGCCCGCGCCATGGCCATCGCCTCGGGCGTGCCGGTGGTGCCGGCCACCGAGCCGCTGCCCGACGACATGGAGGCGGTCAAGAAGATGGCCGCCGAGATCGGCTATCCGCTGATGCTCAAGGCGAGCTGGGGCGGGGGCGGGCGCGGCATGCGCCGCATCATGGACGAGAAGAACCTGGTTTCGGAAGTCTCCGAAGGCAAGCGCGAGGCCAAGGCCGCCTTCGGCAAGGACGAGATGTATCTCGAAAAGCTGGTCGAGCGGGCCCGCCATGTCGAGGTGCAGCTGATCGGGGACGACCACGGCAACCTGGTGCATCTTTATGAGCGCGACTGCTCGGTGCAGCGGCGCAACCAGAAGGTGGTGGAGCGCGCGCCCGCGCCCTATCTGTCCGATGCCGTACGCAAGGGGCTGACCGACGCGGCGGTGCGGCTGGGCAAGGCCGCCAATTATCGCGGCGCCGGCACGGTCGAATTCCTCATGGATGCCGACACCGATGAATTCTATTTCATCGAGGTCAATCCGCGCATCCAGGTGGAGCATACCGTCACCGAGGAGGTGACCGGCATCGACATCGTCAAGGCGCAGATTCACCTGCTCGACGGCGCGGTGATCGGCACGCCGGAATCGGGGGTTCCCCTCCAGGAGAATATCCGGCTCAACGGCAATGCCATCCAGTGCCGGGTGACCACGGAAGACCCCGAGCAGAACTTCATCCCCGATTATGGCCGCATCACCGCCTATCGCGGCGCCACCGGCTTCGGGGTGCGGCTCGATGGCGGCACGGCCTATTCGGGCGCGGTCATCACCCGCTATTACGATCCGCTTCTGGAAAAAGTCACCTGCTGGGCGCCGACGGCCGAGGAAGCCATTGCGCGCATGCATCGCGCGCTCCGGGAATTCCGCATCCGGGGCGTCGCCACCAATCTGGCGTTCCTCGAAAACATCATCACCCACCCCGATTTCATCGCCAACCGCTATACGACGCGCTTCATCGACACGACGCCGGAATTGTTCAATTTCCGCCCGCGCCGCGACCGCGCCACCAAGCTGTTGACCTATATCGCCGATGTGACGGTGAACGGGCATCCGGAAGTGCGCGACCGGCCGCGCCCGCCCGCCGAGGCGGCGGCGCCGGTGGTGCCGGAATTCCCGCCGCTGGCGCTGGTGGAGGGCAGCCGGCAGATTCTCGACCGCGACGGGCCGGTGGCGCTGGCCAACTGGATGAAGGCGCAAAAGCGCGTGCTCTTCACCGACACTACCATGCGCGACGCGCATCAATCGCTGCTCGCCACGCGCATGCGCAGCTTCGACATCACCCGCATCGCCCAGGCCTATAGCCGGGGCCTGCCGAACCTGTTCAGCCTCGAATGCTGGGGCGGGGCGACGTTCGATGTCTCCATGCGGTTCCTCAATGAAGACCCCTGGGAGCGGCTGGCCAAGGTGCGCGAGGGCGCGCCCAATATCCTGACGCAGATGCTGCTGCGCGGCAGCAATGGCGTGGGCTACACCAATTATGCCGACAATGTCGTCAAGTTCTTCGTCAGGCAGGCGGCCAAAGGCGGCGTCGATATCTTCCGCGTCTTCGATTGCCTCAACTGGGTCGAGAACATGCGGGTGTCGCTCGACGCGGTGCTGGAAGAGGGCAAGGTCGCCGAAGGCGCCATCTGCTATACGGGGGACCTGTTCGACCCGGCCCGCGCCAAATATGACCTCAAATATTACGTGAACCTGGCCAAGGAGCTCGAAAAGGCGGGGGTGCACATCCTCGGCCTCAAGGATATGGCGGGGCTCCTGAAGCCGGCCGCGGCGCAGGTGCTCATCAGGACGCTCAAGCAGGAAGTGGGCCTGCCCATTCACCTGCATACCCACGATACGTCCGGGGCGGCCGCGGCCACGGTGCTGGCTGCGGTGGAGGCGGGGGTCGACGCGGTGGACGCGGCCATGGATGCGCTTTCCGGCACCACCAGCCAGCCGACGCTGGGCTCGCTGGTGGCGGCTTTGGCCGGGGGCGAATTCGATCCCGGGCTCGACGCCAGGGCGATCCGGCAGATTTCCTTTTATTGGGAGGCGGTGCGCACCCAGTATCGCGCCTTCGAGAGCGATCTCAAGGGCGGGGCGTCGGAAGTCTATCTGCATGAAATGCCGGGCGGCCAGTTCACCAATCTTAAGGAGCAGGCGCGCTCGCTGGGGCTGGAAACCCGCTGGCACGAGGTCGCCCAGACCTATGCCGACGTCAACCAGATGTTCGGCGACATCGTCAAGGTGACGCCCTCGTCCAAGGTGGTGGGCGACATGGCCCTGGCCATGGTCTCGGCCGGTCTCACCCGCGCCGATGTGGAGGACCCGAACCGCGACATCGCCTTCCCCGACAGCGTGGTGGGGTTCTTCGCCGGCGATCTCGGCCAGCCGCCGGGCGGTTTCCCCCCGGCCTTGCAGAAGAAGGTGCTCAAGGGCAAGGCCCCGCTCACCCAGCGGCCCGGCTCCTATCTGGGCACGGTCGATCTCGAGGCCGAGCGCAAGAAGATCGCCAGCGAGGCGGGGCGCGAGATCAGCGATTTCGAGCTGGCCTCGTATCTGATGTATCCCAAGGTCTTTTCCGATTTCGAGAAGACCCAGGAGCGCTATGGGCCCACCGCCGTGCTGCCGACGCCGGTCTATTTCTACGGCCTCGAGGAAGGCGACGAGGTGCTGGTGGAGATCGAGAAGGGCAAGACGCTGGTCGTCACCTATCTCAGCCGCGCCGAAACCAATGAGAAGGGCGAGGTGCGGTGCTTCTTCGACCTCAACGGGCAGCCGCGCACCATCGTCGTGCCCGACCGGTTGAGCGCCGGCACCATCCAACTGCGGGCCAAGGCGGCGCCGGGCGATGCGCGGCAGGTGGGCGCGCCCATGCCGGGCGTCATTTCGACGCTGGCGGTCAAGGAAGGCCAGAAGGTGTCGGCCGGCGACGTGCTCTGCTCGATCGAGGCGATGAAGATGGAAACCGCCATCCATGCCGAAATCGACGGGGTGGTGGCCGAGCTGCTGGTCAAGCCGGGCGACCAGATCGACGCCAAGGATTTGCTGGTGCGGATCGAATAGAAAAAAGGCCCATCTTCACCTCTCCCTTGGGGGAGAGGTCGGAGGGCAGCGCCGGGTGAGGGGGCCTCGTCCCGGGCTCAGCGCTTGGGGAAGGCCCCTTCACCCTGACCCTCTCCCCCAAGGGAGAGGGGACGAAGGGGCCGACGCCTCAAGGCAAATTGCAGCGGCCTAAAGCCGGCGGGCGGAGCCGTCGACGGTGGGGCCGTATTTGCCGGCATAGACGCGGGCCGGCACCGGCAGGCGCGCCACGATCCAGCTCACCATCAGGGGGATGAGCACGATGTCGTCGACCCAGCCCAGAAGCGGGATGACATCGGGGATGATGTCGAAGGGATTGACGAGGTAGAAAGTCACGAACAGCGTCGCCGCCTTGAGGTAAAGCGGGGTCTCGCGCGCCCAGAGCGCTTTCCAGAGCTGGATGACTTCCTTGCGGAAGAGGATCAGGCGGGGAAGGAGCATGTGCATCATGGGCTATAGATGGTTTTGAGGCGGGCCCGGTTCAAGAGCCCCATTTCCGTCCCCGCTCCTCTTATTGTGCTGTTGCCAGGCGGGAAGGGAAGTCCTATCTCGGGAGCATCAGTTTTCGGGGATGAAAATGGCCGGTCCGGCGCCGCGCAGACAATCGGTTGGGGTTAGGGTGGGCGACGTCCTGGTCGGGGGCGGCGCGCCGGTTGTGGTGCAATCCATGACCAATACCGACACCGCCGATATCGATGCGACGGTGCGGCAGGTGATGCAGCTGGCGCGGGCCGGCTCGGAAATCGTGCGCATCACCGTGGACCGGGACGAAAGCGCCGCCGCCGTGCCCCATATCCGCGACCGGCTGGCCTTCATGGGCTATGACGTGCCGCTGGTGGGCGATTTCCACTATATCGGCCACAAGCTGCTCACCGATCATCCGGCCTGCGCCGAGGCGCTGGCCAAATATCGCATCAATCCGGGCAATGTCGGCTTCAAGGCCAAGCGCGACATCCAGTTCTCGACCCTGATCGAGCTGGCGCTCAAATATGACAAGCCGGTGCGCATCGGGGTCAATTGGGGGTCGCTCGACGAGGAATTGCTGACCCGGCTCATGGATGAGAACGCCGCTTCGGCCAGCCCCATTTCGGCCGCCGCCGTGCAGCGCGAGGCCATCATCCAGTCGGCGCTGCTCTCGGCGCGGCGGGCCGAGGAAATCGGGCTGGGGCGCGACCACATCATCCTGTCCACCAAGGTCAGCGACGTGCAGCACCTGATCGCCGTCTATCAGGACCTGGCGGCGCGCTGCGACTATGCGCTGCATCTGGGCCTCACCGAGGCGGGCATGGGCACCAAGGGCGTCGTCGCCTCCTCGGCGGCGATGGGCATATTGCTACAACAGGGGATCGGGGACACGATCCGCATCTCGCTGACGCCCGAGCCGGGCGGGGACCGCACCACCGAGGTCAAGGTGGCCCAGGAGCTGCTCCAGACCATGGGCTTTCGCCAGTTCCTGCCGGTGGTGGCGGCGTGCCCGGGCTGCGGGCGCACCACCTCCACCACCTTCCAGACGCTGGCCAAGGAAATCCAGGACCATCTCAACACCTCCATGCCGGAATGGCGCGAGCGCTATCCCGGGGTGGAGACGCTGTCGGTGGCGGTGATGGGGTGCATCGTCAACGGGCCGGGCGAGAGCAAGCACGCCAATATCGGCATTTCCCTGCCGGGCACCGGCGAAACCCCCGCGGCCCCGGTCTTCGTCGACGGCGAGAAGGTGGCGACGCTGCGCGGCGCCGACGTCGCCGACCAGTTCAAGGTGATGGTGGCCGACTATATCGAGCGCAAATTCGGCCAGGCCCGGCCGGCGGCGGAATAGCCCCTGAATATGGGTTGCCCGATCGGGCGGGCCGGTGTCGGATCGGCCCATGAGCGAACCCGACCGATTCCGCGCCGCCATTCGATGGCTTTTCACCCCTTATGGGCCGACGCCGCGCCGTGCCCTGCTGGTGGGCTTTCTGCTGCTGGCAATTCTGGTGCTGGGACTGATGGGGATGCTGCGCTGAACCGGCCTATTCGGCCGGCGGCACGCAGGCGTCGACCCAGCGATTGCCGCAGAGTTCGGCCAGCCGGTCCAGGGTGAGCTTGACCGAGGCATGGGTGCCCCCGCCGGCGGGAATGACGAGGTCATAGACCTTGAGCGAGGCATCGAGATAGATCGGCAGCGGCGCGGGTAGGCCGAAGGGGCAGACCCCGCCGACCTGGTGGCTGGTGAGGCGCAGCACGTCCTCGGCGCCCAGCATGCGCGGCCGGCCGCCGAAGGCTGCCTTGGATTTCTGGTTGTCGAGCCGGGCATCGCCCCGCGTCACCAGCAGGAATTCCTCGTCCCTGACGCGGATGCAGAGCGTCTTGGCGATCTGGCCTGGCTCGACCCCATGCACCTCGGCGGCCAGTTGCACCGTGGCGGTGGAATCGGGGGTGACGATGACGGCGAGGTCGGGGGCGCGGGCGGCCAGATCGGCCTTCACGGATTCAAGGCTCATGGAAGTCGCTTTCAGAAGAGGCTGGCGAGGCTGTTCTCGTATTTGAACCGGGTCTTGTGGCGGATGGGCGTGGCGAGGGCCCGGCGCATGAAGGCGGGGTCGATTTCCCGCACGCCATCGAGCGCCATGAGTTCGGTCACGGTGACGCGCTCCCCGGCAAAGGGGGTGACGGCGATCTCCATGCCGGCCTGGATGGTGCCGGGGGTGATGACGCGGCAATAAGCGCCGGGCCGGTTGCCGCGGTGGAAGCGCTTCACCCATTTCGGATCGCCCATCCTGGCGGCGAAGGTCATGCAGGGGGTGCGGTGATAGGTGACTTCCAGCACCAGCTCGCCAATGGTGAAGCGGTCGCCAATGGCGGTCCGGGCGCTGTCGGTGCCGGAAATGGTGAGGTTTTCGCCGAACAGGCCGGGCTCGGGCGGTCCGTCCATCTGTGGCGCCCACCAGTCATAGTCTTCGGTGAAATAGACATAGACGGCCTGATCGGCCCCGCCATGGTGCTCGCGGTCGCAGATGACGTCGCCGGCAAGGCCCTGCACCCCCACGGCAATCGGGCCGGTGGCAGGGGTTTTATAGATGCCGGTGGGCGTGGCCGTGCCGGGAATGGGGCGGGCCGCGCCGATATTGATGCTGACCAGACGCGCCAAGGTCAATTCTCCCGGCTGGCGAAATAGCGGGCGGTGGCGCGCAAGCCATCGGCGCGGGGACCGAAGGTGCGCAGGCACGCCAGGGCATGGCCGACGATGTCATCGAGCCGGGCCCGCGCGCCATCGAGGCCCAACTGGCCCACCAGGGTCTGCTTGCCCATGCCGGCATCCTTGCCGGTGGCCTTGCCCATGGCTTCGGGGCTGGCGGTGACGTCGAGAATGTCGTCGGCGAGCTGGAAGGCGCGGCCGGCCGCCTCGCCATAGGCCGAGAGCGCCGAGAGGGCGCGCGGGTCGGCCCCGCCCAGCATGGCGCCAATACGCACGCTGGCGCGGATGAGCGCGCCGGTCTTCATCGCCTGCATGGTGGAAATCTCGTCGCCGGAAAAGCCGCCCTTCTCGCCTTCGATATCGCGCATCTGCCCGCCCACCATGCCGCCGGCCCCCGCGCCCGCGGCCAGCTCGGCCACCAGGGCGATGCGGATGGCGGGATCGGGATGGCAGGCCGGGTCGGCCAGCAGCGCGAAAGCCTGGGTGAGCAGCGCGTCGCCGGCGAGGATGGCCGTGGCCTCGTCATAGGCCTTGTGGACGGTGGGGCGGCCGCGGCGCAGATCGTCGTCGTCCATGGCGGGCAGGTCGTCATGGATCAGCGAATAGCAATGGACCATTTCGACGGCGAGCCCGGCCTCCAGGGACTGCTCGGGACGCAGGCTGAAAATGGCGGCGGCCTGGCGCACCAGCAGGGGGCGCAGGCGCTTGCCGCCGGCCAGGCTGCCGTGGCGCATGGCCGCGACCAGCCGATCGGCGGCGGGGCCGGGACCGGAGAGGGAGCCGGCATCGAGCCGCTGGGCCAGCCCGGCCTCGACGGCCCGGGCGCAATCGGCGATGTCGGCGGAAAAGTCATACATGGCCCTGTTGCTAGCCGTTTGGGCGCAAGGCGGCAAGATGGGGCGCGGGAACAAAAGATTGGCCTTTCGCCGCAACCGCGCTGTGGCTATGCAGGGGGCCATGGCGGCATCGGGCAAGGCAAAAGGCGTGTGGCGCATCCTGCGCGGACTGGGCATGGCGCTTGGCGTGCTCGTCGCTATCCCGCTGGTGCTGACGCCGCTCTATCTGGTGGTCGATCCGGTCTCGGTGCCCATGCTGGCGCGCACGCTCGCCGGCCAGCCGGTGGAGCGCGAATGGCGGGCGCTGGCCGATATCTCGGACCGGCTCAAGGCTTCGGTGATCCTCTCCGAAGACGGGCAGTTCTGCCGCCATAATGGCGTCGACATGGGCGCGCTGCGCGACGAGGTGAAGAAATATCTCGCCGGCGAGCCGGCGCGGGGCGCCTCGACCATCACCATGCAGGTGGCGCGCAATCTCTTCCTCTGGAACGGGCAGAGCGTGCTGCGCAAGGCGCTGGAAGTGCCGCTGGCGCTTTATATCGATCTGGTCATGCCCAAGCACAGGATCATGGAGATCTATCTCAACATCGCCGAATGGGGGCCGGAAGGGCAGTTCGGCGTGGCGGCGGGGGCGCGGCGGGCCTTCGGGCGCGAGCCGCAAAATCTCGACTGGCAGACGGCGACGCTGCTGGTGACGGCGCTGCCCAATCCGCTGGTGCGCCAGCCGGGCCGGGCCACGCCAGGCCTGCGGCGCATCGCCGGGATCATCGAGCGGCGGGTGAAGGAATATGGGGCGCGGGCCGCCTGCGTGGGCGAAAACGGGCAACTGGCGCTATAGCGGTTCAGGCCGGCTGGGCGTCTTCGCGCGCCAGAAGCTCGGCCAGCATCATCAGATGGCGGTCGCGGATGCCCATCTGCTGGAGATGGCGGGCGGTGTTGAGCACATAATCGACATTGCGGCCGGAAATGCCGACGCCGGCCCGGATCATGGCCAGCTGCCGCTCGATGTCGAGCCGGCCGGTGAACTGTTCGTGGCGCTCATTGACCAGAAAGGCGAGGGCGGTGACGTCGCGCCCGTCGGCCAGCCGCACCGGGCGCATGGCATCCTTATAGACCGAGGTCACCTGCTCGCGCTCGTGCAGATAGGCGCGCACCGCGCTCCAGTCGGCGTCCGCCACCTCGAAGACCATGCCGCGGCAGGAGCCGCCCCGCGCCAGCCCGAACACCAGCCCCGGCCGCTCCGGCGTGCCGCGATGATGATGGGAGACGATGGACAGGCTGCGATGGGCGCCGCGCAACAGGCCCTGCTGGGCCGAGACATGGGCGAAACCGGGGTTCCAGATGAGAGAGCCGTAGCCAAAGACCCAATGGGTCGTCATGTCGTTCGCTTCGCTGCACCGAATAGAATCGGAAAATTAACGCCGTTCGGACCCGCAAGGCAACAGCGCGGCGGCGTTGGCCCTTCTGTCGGGCCACAAGCGCGGGTAAGACTGCCGCCATGAAAAAGCGAATCATCATTCTGGGCGCCCTCGTCCTCGCCGTCATCCTGGGCTGGAGCGCCTATTGGTGGGTGGCCGCCGGCCAGGTGCGCGGCGAAATCGAGGCCATGGCGGGCGCCGATGGCGTCACCATGCCGATCCTGCGCTGCGAAGGGCTGAGCGTGGGGGGATATCCCTTCCGGTTCGATGTGGATTGCCCCAATGCCGAGATCATCTCCGGCGACATCGGCATCGCCCTTCCGGGCCTGAGGGCCAGCGTGCGGGCCTATGCGTTCAACCATGCGCTGATCTCGGCCAAGGGGCCGGCGCAGATCAGCGACAGCTTCACCGGCACGCGCAACAGCCTCGCCTGGAAGACGCTCGAAGCGAGCCTGCGGCTCGATGGCTGGCGGCTGGCGCGGGCCTCCGTGGTGGGCGAGGAGATGGTCTGGTCCGACAGTCTTTTCGGCGAGATGCTGATCGCCCAGGCGCCGCGCGTGGAGCTGCATGCCTTCGACATGCCCGAGGTGCATGACGCCGCCCGGTTCCTGGCCGGCGCGGCGATCTATGGGCGCCTCGACGGGCTCGACTGGCCGGGCCTGTCTCTGGCCGACGGCCAGGCCGAAATCCAGCTCGAGGTGACGGGCCTGCCCGACGATGTGCGCAATTGGGGCGACCCCATGCTGCTGCCGGTGATGCAGCAGGTGGGGGGCGGGCTGAAGATCGTCTCCATCCATGCCAGCACGTCGGACATGACGCTGGACGCCGAGGGGCAGATGCAGCTCGACGCGCAGGGGCAGGTCAACGGGCAGGTCGATATCCGCTCCACCGGGGTGGCCGAGCGCATCGGGCCGCTCCTCGACGAGCCGGTGCGCACGCTGGTGCTGGGCCTGCCCGGCGAGGACGGCGCCTATGCCAACCAGATCAATTTCCGCTCCGGCGGGGTGTTCTCGGGCCTCGTGCCGCTGGCCAGCCTGCCGCCGCTGTTCTAGTTACGCACGCGGGGGCAAGAGGAAGACCCCCTCACCCGGCGCCGTCTTCGGGCTTGGCGGGCGCCGGCTGGTGCGGGCGGCCGAAATCGGGGGCAGCGGTTTCCTGGCCGGCGGAGATGATGGAGCGGCGGATGGCGCGGGTGCGGGTGAACATGGCTTCGAGCGCCGGCCCGTCGCCGGTGCGCACGGCGCGCTGGAGCACCGAGAGGTCCTCGAGGAACCGCCCCAGCATCTCCAGCACCGCGTCGCGGTTGGTGAGGAAGACGTCGCGCCACATCACCGGATCGGAGGCGGCGATGCGGGTGAAATCGCGGAAGCCCGATGCCGAGAACTTGATGACCTCGGACTGGGTGGCCGCTTCGAGGTCTGCCACGGTGCCCACGATATTGTAGGCGATGAGGTGGGGGATATGGCTGGTGATGGCCAGGACCATATCGTGGTGCGCCGCGCCCATCACCTCCACCTGGCTGCCCATGGCGCGCCAGAATTGGGCGAGCTTTTCCACCTGGGCCGGCGCGACTGCGCCGTCCGGCGTCAAGACGCACCAGCGGCCGGCGAAGAGTTCGGGGAAGCCGGCCGAGGGGCCGGAATATTCGGTGCCGGCGATGGGATGGCCGGGGATGAAATCGACCCCCGCCGGCACCAGGGGCGCCAGCGCCTTGACCACATGGCCCTTGACCGAGCCGACATCGGAGAGGATCGCCCCCGGCTCCAGCGCTGGGGCGATGGCCTGCATGATCTGCTCATAGGCGCCCACCGGCGCGCAGAGGATGACCAGGTCGGCCCCCTTCACCGCCTCGGCGGCGTCGAGCGTATAGGTGTCGCCCAGCCCGAGGGCGCGGGCCTCCTCCAGCGTTTCGGCCTTGCGGGTGGCGATGGCGATGGTGCCGGCCAGATTATGCCGGCGGGCCGCCAGGGCGATGGACGAGCCGATGAGCCCGATGCCGATGAGGGCGAGCTTGCGGAAGGGGGTGCTCATGAGATCTTGACCAATGCCTTGAGAATGCCGGCGACGCCGCGCATGGCCTCTTCCGAGCCAATGGAGATGCGCAGGCCATTGGGGATGCCGTAGGAGGCGCCGATCTCGCGCACGATGAGGCCGCGCTGGAACAGCGCGTCGAAGGCGCGGGCGGCAAAATCGGCGTCGGGAAACAGCACCATGATGAAATTGGCCTGGCTGGGCACCACGCGCATGGAATTGGAATGCAGCTCCGCCGTCAGCCAGTCGCGCCATCTGGCGTTGTGTTCCTTGAGGCGGGCGGTGAACTCCACGTCGCGGGTCGCCGCCGCGCCGGCCAGTTGCGCGGGCAGGTTGACGTTGAAGGGGCCGCGAATGCGGTTGATGGCGTCGGTCACCGGGTCCGGCCCGACCATCCAGCCGATGCGGGCGGCCGCCAGCCCCATCTTGGAGAAGGTGCGCACCATGACCACGTTGGCGCTTTCGCGCACCAGGTCGAGCCCCACCGAAAAGTCGGCGGCGGTGACATATTCTGCATAGGCGTTGTCGATGACCAGCAGGATGTCGGGGCGCAGCCCGGCATGCAGGCGCCGGATCTCGGCGTCGGGCAGATAGGTGCCGGTGGGATTGTTGGGGTTGGCCAGCCACACCACCTTGGTGCGCGGGGTGACGGCGGCCAGCAGGCCATCGACCTCGGCAACAAAGTCGGGCTCGTCCACCATGACGATGGCAGCGCCGGCGGCTTTGGTGATGATGGGATAGACCGAAAAGCCGTAGCGGCTCATCACCGCCTCGTCGCCCTCGCCCAGATAGCATTGCGCGAGCAGATGCAGCAGATCGTCCGAGCCATTGCCGCAGACGATGGTGTCCGGATCGATGCCATGCACCTCGCCCAGCGCGGTGCGCAGGATGCGCGAGGAGCCTTCGGGGTAGATGTCGAGCCGCGTGGCGGCGGCCTGGAAGGCTTCCACCGCCCTGGGGCTGGCGCCCAGGGGCGACTCGTTGGACGAGAGCTTGACCGCATTGCTGCCCGGCGCGCCGGCCTTGCCGGGCATATAGGGCGCAATGTCGAGAATGCCGGGCTGCGGCTGGGGACTGATGTCGTCGGTCATGGGAATGCTACGCTGGGCGGAAAACCGCGCGGACCATAGTCAAAGCCGGGCCGGAAGGCAAAAAAAACCTTGGCGGCGTGCTGCTTCAGCCGTGCCGGGCCGTGGCGGCGGAGAGGTTGGGCAGGCGCACATAGCGCTCCTCGCGCTTGCGGCGCGGCACGGCGGGGAAGGCTTCCTTGCGGGCCCGCACGCAGATGACCCCGCTCATGGCCGGCCCGAACAGCCGCCCGCCCCGCTCGAACAGCCGGGTGGATTTGAGCAAGAGCGGAGATTGCACCGGCGGCAGGAACAGCCCGTCGCGCCAGGCCTCGGGCACGAAGCTGTGGTCGCGCAGCAGCTTGTCGAGCTGGCTGCCGGAATAGGGATTGCCCTGGCCGAAGGGGGTGTGGTCGAGCTGGGCCCAGATGCCTCGCCGCCGCGGCACCACCAGGATCAGCTGGCCATTGGGCGCGGTGATGCGCCAGAGCTCGCGCATCAGTTCCTCGTCGTCGGCGACGTGTTCGAGGGCGTGGATGGCGATGGTGAGATCGATGGCGGCGTCGGTCAGCGGCATTTCCAGCGGATCGCAGAGCACGGTGTGCGAGGGGCCCTCGCGCGGCCAGGCCGAGGCGCCCTGGCGGGCGGGCATAAAGGCCAGCACGCGCTCGGCCGTTTCCAGGGTGAAGCGCATATAGGGGGTGGCAAAGCCCAGCCCGAGGATGCGCCGGCCGGAAATGTCGGCCGAGAGCGCCATCACCTGCTCGCGGATGAGGGCGCGGGCGATGCGGCCCAGCGGGGATTTGTAAAAGGCGATGAGGCGGGTGACGTCGACGGTCATGGCCGGACTCTGCCGCTTTCTCCGCCACTTGTCCAATGGGGCGTTGCCAGCCCGGCGCGGCCCGCCTAGCCTCGGGGATAACCCATGCGAAGGAGCCCGCCATGAGCCTCGTCGTCGACGTCTTTGCCGCCCGCAGCGACAATTTCGGCTATCTGGCCCATGATGCGGCCAGCGGCCGCACCGCCGCCATCGATGCGCCGGAAGCCCCGGCCATCAGGGCGGCCCTCACGCGGCGGGGCTGGCGGCTCACCGATATTTTCATCACCCACCACCACCAGGATCATGTCGAGGCGCTGGGCGAGCTCAAGGGTGAATTCGGCGCCCGCGTGGTGGGGCCGCGCGGGGAAAGCGACAAAATCGCCGGGCTGGACGCGCTGGTTTCGGGCGGCGACCGGGTGATGCTGGGGGAAACGGCGTTCGCGGTCTATGACACGCCCGGCCACACGCTGGGCCATATCGTCTTCCACGACAGGGAGGGGGGACATCTTTTCAGCGGCGACGCGCTGTTCTCGCTGGGCGTGGGCCGGATGTTCGAGGGGACGCCCGGCCCGATGTGGGCGGGATTGCAGCGCCTGCGGGACCTCCCGGACGAGACGCTGGTCTATTGCGGGCACGAATATACCGCCGCGAACGCCCGCTTTGCGCTTTCCGTGGACGGGGATAATCCGGCGCTGCGGCGGCGGGCGGAAGAGGTGGCGCGGCGGCGCGGGAAAGGCGAATTCACCATTCCCTTCCCCCTGGGAGAGGACAAACGCGCCAATCCGTTCCTGCGGGCGGACGATCCGGTGCTGGCGCGCCAATACGGGCTGGAGGGGGCGGCGCCGGCGGAGGTGTTTGCCGCGCTGCGCCGCGCCAAGGACGCTTTTTGAGCCGTTTTGGCGTTAACCATGACTTAACGCGGGAGCGGAAAGCGTTAACAAAACGTTAGCATCTGGCACGGCGTTTGCCGCTTAATGGGCACGGGACCAGCGCCCTTGTTCCACTTTGGAACAGGCTGGCCCGCCGTGAGACAGGCAAGGCACACCATGCCCGATTTTGAAACAAGGCCATCCGGCCTGCCGATGCTGACCGGCCCGACCCCTTCCCGATCGCTCCCCGTCCGGGGCGGAACCGACGCGGCTTTCGCCAGCCAGTTGCTGGCCGCGCGCGAGCGGCTGGCGCCGCAGCGGGCGCGCCGCCGCGCCACGCCCGAAGGCGCCGTGGGGGCTTACGAAAATGGAGCGCGGGTAGCGGTGCTGCGCATGCCGCTTGGCTACCGCACCTCCATCGTCGTTTAGACGATTTCACGTTTGTTCGGAATCATCGGCTCCTTCGTCCCCTCTCCCTTGGGGGGAGAGGGGCAGGGTGAAGGGGCCTTTGCCAAACACTGGGTCTGGGAGCAGGCCCCCTCACCCGGCGCTACGCGCCGACCTCTCCCCCAAAGGGAGAGGTGAAGAAAGATCGTGATCTAGCTCTTGAGCTTGAGCGGGCCGACCATCTGCTCGGGCTTGACCTCGGCGTCGAATTCCTCGCCGGTGAGCAGGCCGAGATTGACCGCTTCCTCGCGCAGCGTGGTGCCGTTCCTGTGGGCGGTCTTGGCGATCTTGGCGGCGTTGTCGTAGCCGATGCGGCGGTTGAGCGCCGTCACCAGCATCAGGGATTGATCGACGAGCTGCTTGATGCGCTTGCGGTCGGGCTCGATGCCGACGGCGCAATTGTCGTTGAAGCTCTTGGCGCTGTCGGCGAGCAGGCGCACGCTTTGCAGGAAATTATAGGCGATGACGGGCTTGAAGACGTTGAGCTCGAAATTGCCCTGGCTGGCTGCAAAGCCGATGGCGGCGTCATTGCCCATGACATGGGCGACCACCATGGTCATGGCCTCGGACTGGGTGGGGTTGACCTTGCCCGGCATGATGGACGAGCCCGGCTCGTTCTCGGGAATGGTGATCTCGCCCAGGCCCGAGCGGGGGCCGGAGGCCAGCCAGCGCACGTCGTTGGCGATCTTCATGAAGGCCACGGCCAATTGCTTGAGGGCCCCCGAGGTGCCGACAAAGGCGTCGTGCCCGGCCAGCAGCGCGAACTTGTTGGGGCCGGTGACGAAATCATGGCCGGTGAGGCTGGCGATTTCGGCGGCGACGGCGCGGGCGTAGTCGGGATGGGCATTGAGGCCCGTGCCCACGGCGGTGCCGCCCAGGGCCAGTTCCTTCAACTGCGGCAGGCTGGCCTTGATGGCGGCCACGGCATGGTCGATCTGGGCGACCCAGCCGGAGATTTCCTGGCCCAGGGTCAGGGGGGTGGCGTCCTGAAGATGGGTGCGGCCGATCTTGACCACGTCCATGAAGGCCTCGGACTTGGCGGCGAGCGTGTCGCGCAGCAGCTGGACGCGCGGGAAGAGGTAGTTTTCCAGCGCCTCGACGGCGGCGATATGCATGGCCGTGGGATAGGTGTCGTTGGACGACTGGCTCATATTGACGTGGTCGTTGGGGTGGACCGGCTTCTTGGAGCCCATTTCGCCCCCGGCCATTTCGATGGCGCGGTTGGAGATGACCTCGTTGACATTCATGTTGGACTGGGTGCCCGAACCGGTCTGCCAGACCACCAGCGGGAAATGGGCGGCCAGCTTGCCCTCGATCACCTCGTCGGCGGCGGCGACGATGAGGTCGCGGGTCTTCTCGTCGAGCAGGCCGAGCTTGTGGTTGGCCAGGGCCGCGGCCTTTTTGAGGATGCCGAAGGCGGTGATGATCTCGGTGGGCATTTTTTCCCCGCCGATATCGAAATTCTGGAGGCTTCGTGCGGTCTGCGCGCCGTAATACTTGTCGGCGGGCACCTCGATCGTGCCCATGGTGTCCGATTCAACGCGCATGCTCATTGTTCACTCCCGATAGGCCGCCCCCAATGGCGGCAGACAAAGCAAAACGGCCGACCCCTGAGGGGGATCGGCCGCCGGCATAACAGAACGGAGCGCAAAAAGCGCCTCGTCTTTCGTTTACTTCTTGACCTCGAGGATCTGCCGGCTGCGATACATGCCGGTCTTGAGGTCGACGTGATGCGGACGGCGCAGCTCGCCCGAATCCTTGTCTTCGACATAGGACGGGTTGGCAAGGGCGTCGGCCGAGCGGCGGAAGCCGCGCTTCATCGGCGAGGTCTTGCGTTTTGGCACTGCCATGGTCGGTACTCCGAATTCAACATCGTTGCGCCGCCAGAGCGGCCCAGAGAGATCATCTCTGAAAGGATTGGTCGGCTCTATAGAGCAAGCGAAGGGGCTTGGCTAGGGGGTTGTGCGCCGTCCGGGGCGGAAAGAGGTGGTTTTTGTGGGGAGGCCCGGGGGGCTTATGCCTGGAGGGGTGACTGTGGCTCCACCCCCTCCCAGCCTCCCCCATCAAGGGGGAGGTGTGGCTCAGCGCTTTTGGCACGATCTTGTCCCATCCACAAAGGAGCACCTCCCCCTTGATGGGGGAGGCTGGGTGGGGGTGAATATGGGGCACATTCTCTCCACAACCACAGCACCCCCTTCTCCCCTCGTGGGAGAAGGTGCCCGAAGGGCGGATGAGGGGGCCTTGTTTGGACATTGAAGCATGGGTGGGCGCAGCGGACCCCTCACCCTGCTTTTCGTCTGGACGACGAAAAGCTGTCCCTCTCCCACAAGGGGTGAGGGAGGGACCGGTGGTTGGGGCGACCTCGTGCCATTCGAGCCTAGCTCTCATGGCCTTCTCGCCTCAAATCGCTCCACCGGAGCGATTTGCCCTTCGGGACGGCTCGAAGTCCCACAAGGGGCGAGGGGTGGGGCCGGTGGGTGAGGCGCGGTCGCGCCATTCAAGCCCAGCTCTCAGGACCGTTGCAAGGGGAGAGGGATGGGCCCGTGGCCGGGAACAGCAGGCTCACGCCGCCTGAGCGCCTCGGGCAGGTTCGGCTCCTTCCAGGTCCCAGATGAGACGCAGGCGTTCGGCCGGGTCGGTGGGGGCGGGAAGGTGGAAGACGCGGTCGGCGCAGGTGAGGGCGAGGCGGAAGCGGCTCCGGCTGATGGGGTCGGCGACCAGCTCGGCCAGGGTGCCGACCCAGAGGGCGTGGCCGCCCTGGGCGAGCAGATAGAGGTCGGCCTCGGTCATGGTGAACTGCTCGAGGCTTTCGCCCAGGAGATCGAAATGCCGACCGGAGCGCCCCAGCCAGGGGGCGGGGCGGCCGAAGCCGGCATGGACGACCTTGCTGAAAGGGCTATCGGTCATGTCCATCTTCTCCCAAAAGCCGGTTGAATGAGAACAAAATTAGAACAAAATGCCGGGGATGTCAAGCACGCCCCTGAGGCATATCTATATCTATGCTCTCGTTCGCCTGGAGCGTCAATATATAGTGTTATTGGGCCGAATTGCGTCGGGCGTCGAGGCGCTGGCGCAATTGGGCGCCGAGGGGGCGGCTCACGCCGTTTTCGATGGCCTTGAGGGTGAGGGCCTCGGTTTCCTTCTCGATGGCATCGGCGAGACGCTGGCTGAAGATTTCGGGGGGAAGGCCCGGCTCGATGGGGGGCAGGAAGCGGGCCTCGGCGGTGCCGGGCCAGATGACGGGGCTGTTGCGACCCCAGAACAGGCCGGAATTGAGCGCCACCGGCACGACGGGAACGCCGAGCGCCTCATACATGCGCACGATGCCCTGGCGATAGGCGGGCGGGGCCAGGGCGGCGCGGCGGGTGCCTTCGGGAAAGATGACGAGGCGGCAGCCGCGCGCGATGGCGGCGCGGCTGTCCTCGATGAGGGCGGGAATGGCCTGGGCGCCCTTTTGCCGGTCGATGGCGATGCAGTCGAGCGAGCGGGCGGCCCAGCCGAAGAAGGGAATGCGCATCAGCTCCTTCTTGGCGATGTAGGCGGGCCGGCCGGTATGGGGGAAAATGGCGAAGACGTCCCAGTTGCTCTGGTGCTTGGCGGCGATGATGCAGCCGCCGGGCGGAATGTTCTCCTCGCCGCTGACGATGGTCTTGAGGCCGGTGATGGCGCGCAGATAGGCCAGGTTGGAATGGCACCAGAAGACGGCCAGGGCCCAGCTCAGCCGCGTGCGGCCGGCGAAAAGGGCGATGGTGCCCACCACGAGGGCGATGATGACCGTCTGGCCGATGAAGACGAGATAGAAAAGAGCGGTGCGCAGGGCCTGGAAGACGGCCATAGGGGTCAAGATCTCCGGGGAGCCGCCTCAGGCCCCGATCTGGCGGAGGGCCTGGCGCAGGCTCGATTGCTGGTCGGGCGCGAGCACCCGTCTGGGCACCAGCCTATAGAGACGATCGGACTCGTACAGCAGGAAAGTGCGCTCATCCTCAGCCCAGCGCATGAAATGGCTCCAGGGGATTTCGAAGGCGCCGTATTCGCTGGAAATGGCCAGGCCCCTGTCGGACCAGGCATAGGTCAGCTCCACCTGCAAGGAGCGCTGCTGGCGATAGGTGGTGCGGGCGGCCCGGGGGGTGAGGACGGCGATCAACATCCAGACCACGGCGAAGGGCAGGGCGGTGAGAAGGACAATGAGCGGCAGATGGCCCAGGAAGACGGCGCCGTCGAAGCTCTCGACGCCCATGAGCAGGGCGGTGAACAGGGCAAAGGCCATGAGCGCCAGGATGGCGAACAGCCTCAGGGTGCGCGGGCGCCGCAACCCTTCACGGCCGAAAAGGCGCGCGGCGGCGACCATGTCGTCCTCGGTGAGGCGGAAGCGGGCCGTGCCGGAGGCATCGGTCATGAAGTCTCGGCGAGGAAGCGCCGCACGGTCATGCGCGAGGTGATGGCGGTGAGCGCGGCGATGACCGGCACCACGGCCAGGATGCCGATGAGGCCCGACCAGCCCAGGGCGAAGCGTCCGAACAGGACGCCGACCTGGGCGCCGGCCTCGCTGGGCAGCATGTTGCCGGCCGCCGTGCCGATCAGCGCGAAAAAGACCAGCGCCATCACCGCCCCCAATAGCCCCCCCTGCAGGCCGATGGAGAGGAACCGCCCCTGGAATTCGCCGGCGATGAAGCGATTGGAGGCGCCGATATAATGGAGCACGTCGACGATTTCGCGGTTGGTGGCCATGGCGCCGCGGGTGGCGAAGATGATGGCCAAAACGGTTGCCGCCCCGATCAGCACCAGCACCATGAGGCCGGACAGGACGATGGTGCCGGCCATGGTGTTGAGCTGCTGGCGCCAGGCGGCATGGGTGTCCAGGCTCGCCCCCTTCACCGCGCCGAGATTGCGCTGCAACCCCTCGATGTCGGCATCGGCCGGATCGGAGAGCTGGACGACGACGAGGCGGGGGATCTCGATGGCGGTGAGATCGAGCCCGGCGCCGAGCCAGGGCTCGAGCAGCTTCTGGCTCTCCTCGATGCTCAGGGCCCGGGCGGAGGCGACGCCGGGGGTCGATTCGGCCAGCGAGACGGCGGTGCGCAAATTGGAATCCATCACCTCGCCCTCGACGGGGCGGAGCTGGATGGTGACCTCGCGCCCCACATCGGCGGACCAGGCGATGGCCGATTTCTGCACCAGCACCACCCCGCCCAGGGTGACGGCGGAAAGGAAGCTCATGATGGTGATGAGCAGAAGCAGGGTGCGCCCGGCGACGCTGCGCTCGGGAACGATGGGGGCGGCCCCGCCGCGGGCCGGCCAGAAGGAGATCAGCCGCTCAATCATGAATCACCAGTTCGCCCTTGTTGAGCAGCATGCGCGGATAGTTGAATTTTTCCAGCAGCGGCAATTCGTGCGTCGCCAGGATGATGGTGGTGCCCAAGGTGCGGTTGAGCTCGGCGAAGAGGTGGACGAGCCGGCTCGACAGCTCGGGATCGACATTGCCGGTGGGCTCGTCCGCCAATAACACCTTGGGGCGGGCGATGACGGCGCGGGCAATGGCGGCGCGCTGCTTCTCGCCGCCCGACAGCAGGGAGGGCAGGGCGTTCATGCGCTCGCCCAGGCCCACCCATTCGAGCAACTCGGTGACATTGGGGCGGTATTCGCTCTCGGGCTGGCCGAGCACGCGCAGCGGCAGGGCGACGTTCTCGAAGGTGGTCAGATGGTCGAGCAGGCGGAATTCCTGGAAGACGATGCCGATATGGCGGCGCATCTGCAAAAGCTGGTCCTGATCGAGGCGGCTGACATCCTCGCCGAACATGGTGACGGTGCCGCTGGAGGGCTTGAGGGAGAGCAGAAGCAGGCGCAGCAGGCTGGTCTTGCCCGAGCCGGACGGGCCGGTCAGGAAATGGAACGAGCCGGGCTCCACCGAAAAGGTGAGGTTCCGCAGGATTTCCGGGCCATTGCCATAGCGCAGCCCGACATTGGAAAACTCGATCAAGACGGCAGGCTCCCCATCGGTGCGGGCGAATCACATTCCTCGTGCAGCATAGCAGCCAAGGGCGCCGCAAGGGCACGGGCGGCATGGTTGTGGGCATCAAAGCGGCGCAAATGTGGTGGGGATGGGGTTTGAGGAGTTTTAACCCCCCATGGATAGGGTGGAGCCTGCGTCCGCCCCTTCCATGCGTCTGGCCCGATGATTATCACCTGTCCACATTGCCAGACCAAATATCAGGTGACCTACGAGGCCATCGGATCGGCCGGCCGCAAGGTGCAATGCGCCCATTGCAGCCAGGCCTGGCAGCAGGGGCCGCTGGAGCCCGAAGACGCCGACCAGCTGCCCGAAACGGTGTTCGACGCCCTGGCCGAGGACGGGCTGGACGAGGCCATGGCCGAGGAAGAGCGCGCCGTGGCCCGGGAGACGGGCAAGAAGCGCGATGAGGACCGCGACGCGGAGGATGTGCAACGCCGGCTGGCGGCGAGCGTCGACCCGGCGCTGATTCGCAAGCGGCAGAAGGCGTTCTCGCGCCGGCGCAGCGCCATGGAGGCGGAATTGCCGCTGGCCCGGCTGCGGCGGACCCTGCGGGTGATCGGCGCGCTGCTGCTGGTCGGGGTGCTGGCCACGGCCTATTTCGGCCGGGTGCAGGTGGTGGAGCGCTTCCCCGACATGGCGGGCATCTATTCCGCGCTGGGGCTGGGGGTGAATGTGGTGGGGCTGGATTTCTCCAACGTCACCTCCATGCGCACCCAGCGCGACGGCAAGGAGGTGCTGGTGGTCTCGGCCCAGATCGTTGGCCTGCAACGCAATCCGGTCTCGGTGCCGCCGGTGGTGGTGACGCTGATCGACGAGAAGGGCGAGGGCATCTACGAGTGGAGCACCACGCCCTCGGTGCGCGACCTGATGGGCGGGGAGCGCTCGAGCTTCGACACCCAGCTCACCCAGCCGCCCAAGGCGGCGGCGCGCGTGCGCCTGAGCTTTGCCGGCGAGCACAAGAAACCCCGGGGCGGAGAGCGGGCCAATGGGCCCGCCGCGCCGGCATCCGCGCAACTCGATTTCACCCAGGAGTAAGTCTGATGGCCCGTATTCTGGTCGCCGAGGATGATCCTTCCGTGCGCGCCTTCGTGGTCAGCGCCCTCAAGATGAAGGGCCACGAGGTGGTAGCCGAGGAGGACGGGGGCCTAGCCGCCGAAACCGCCGATGCCGAAGAAGGGCGGTTCGACCTCCTGCTCAGCGACATCAAGATGCCGATCATGGATGGCATCGGGCTGGCCCTGCAGGTCGCGGCGAAATATCCGCAGATGATTATCGTGCTGATGACCGGCTTTGCCGACCAGCGCGAGCGCGCCCATGGGCTCGACGCCTTCATCTACGACGTCATCACCAAGCCCTTCTCGCTGGCCGACCTTCTGGCCAAGATCGAGGACGCGCTGGCGGGCAAGCCGGTGGAAGTGCTCTCGCTGGCCCGGCAGGCGCAGGACGGGATCTAGATCGTGCGCAGCGGAGGCCCCTCCACCTCTCCCTTGGGGGAGAGGTGGAGGGGCCTGCTGGCGAATACGGTGCTTGGGGAAGGCCCCCTCACCCTGACCCTCTCCCCCGAGGGAGTGGGGACGCAAGAGCCGGTGCTTCCCGGAAAAACAGGGATAGGTTCGCACGCAGTCTGGGACGGGCGACTTGCGCGGGTGGGCAAGCCTGGAATCCAGGCCGAAAGCTATCCGCCACCGCCGGAGCACGGGGAAGCATGCGGACATGGATTCCGGCCTGCGCCGGAATGACCCGGTGGTTTTACCGGAATGACCCGGTGGTTTAACGGCGCTCCGGCGCCGCGAGGGAAGTCGTCACACCCAGTCGGGCACGCTGTCCAGGGCGATGAGCTCGGCCAGCGATTTGCGCGGGCGGATGACGTGGTAGCGGCCGCCATCGACGAGAATTTCGGGGATGAGCGGGCGGGAATTATAGGTGGAGGCCATGACCGCGCCATAGGCGCCGGCGCTCATCACCGCCAGCAGATCGCCCTCCTTGACGCCGGGAAGGGTGCGCCCCTTGGCCAGGTAGTCGCCGGTCTCGCAGACCGGGCCGACGATGTCGGCGGTGATGGGGGGCAGGTTGGAGGCGTTGACCGGCTGGATGTCGTGATGGGCCTCGTAAAGGGTGGGGCGGATGAGGTCGTTCATCGCCGCATCGACGATGACGAAATTGGCGGCCCCTTCCTTCACATATTCGACCCTGGTCACCAGGATGCCGGCATTGCCGACCAAGAGCCGGCCCGGCTCGATGACCAGGGTGCAGCCCAGTTGCCCGACCTTGTCGCGCACCACGGCGGCATAGGCGGTGGGCAGGGGCGGGGCTTCCTCGTCGACATTATAGGGAATGCCCAGCCCCCCGCCGATATCGACATGGTGGATGTCGTGGCCATCGGCGCGCAGGGCGGTCACCAGCTCGGCCATGAGGCCGAAGGCATTGCCGAAAGGCTCGAGATCGGTGATCTGGCTGCCAATATGCATGTCGACGCCCACCGCCTCGACATGGGGCAGTTCGGCGATGCGGGCATAGACCTCGCGGGCGCGGGCATAGGGGATGCCGAATTTGTTCTCGGCCTTGCCGGTGGAAATCTTGGCGTGGGTGCGCGCATCCACATCGGGATTGACGCGGACCGAGACGCGGGCGGTGCGGCCCATGGCGCCGGCAACCATGGAGAGGCGCTCCAGCTCGGGCTCGCTCTCGACATTGAAGCACTTGATGCCGGCTTCGAGGGCGCGGCGCATTTCGGTGACGGTCTTGGCGACGCCGGAAAAGACGATTTTCTCGGCCGGAATGCCGGCGGCCAGCGCCCGCTCCAATTCACCCACCGACACCACGTCGGCCCCGCAGCCCTCGCGGGCCATCAGCGTCAGCACCGCCTGGTTGGAATTGGCCTTCATGGCATAGGCGAGCAGGGTCGGAATGCCCTCGAAGGCCTCGCGCACCACGCGCACATGGCGGCGCAGCGTCGCCGCCGAATAGACGTAGAACGGGGTGCCGACCTGTTCGGCCAGCCTGTTGAGATCGACGTCCTCGGCAAAGAGGGTGCCGTCGCGGTGTTGGAAATGATGGACCATGATGCGTGCAGATCTCGGGGGAAGGGACAATCGCTCCGCCGCGATCCGCGACGGAAAAGGATTTATTCGATGCCGCCATCGCCATGGGCGCGGCGGGTTTTGGAGAGGGGACGCGGCGCGTGCGGCTGGCCGGTGAGCCGGGTTTTCCAGCGCGCCGCCTGCTCGAGCACATTGGCCGGGGCGGTGCCGCCATAGGATTTGCGCGCCGCGACCGAGGCCTCGACGGTCAGCACCTTGTGGATGCGGCTGTCGATGCGATCATCGATGAATTTGAAGTCCTCGATGGTGAGGCCTTCGAGGCCGCAGTTTTTCTGTTCGGCGAGCGCGACGATCTGGCCGGTGATGTGGTGGGCGTCGCGGAAGGGAATGTCGAGCTCGCGCACCAGCCAGTCGGCAATGTCGGTGGCGGTGGAAAAACCGGCCATGGCCGAGGCGCGCATGCGCTCGCGGTTGGGCGCCATGTCGCCGACCATGCCGGTCATGGCGGCCAGCGACAGCGAGAGGGCGTCGAGCGCGTCGAAGGCGACTTCCTTGTCTTCCTGCATGTCCTTGGAATAGGCCAGCGGCAGGCCCTTCATCACCACCAAAAGGCTGGTGAGCGCGCCCAATATGCGCCCGATCTTGGCGCGCACCAGCTCGGCGGCGTCGGGATTGCGCTTTTGCGGCATGATGGAGGAGCCGGTGGTGAACTTGTCCGAGAGGCGCACGAAGCCGAACTGGGCGCTGGACCAGATGACCATTTCCTCGGCGAAGCGCGACAGATGCATGGCGCAGATGGCGGCGGCGGACAGGGTTTCGAGGACGAAGTCGCGGTCTGAAACGGCGTCGAGGCTGTTGGCGGTGGGCCGCTCGAAGCCCAGCGCTGCGGCGGTCATCTGCCGGTCGATGGGATAGGGCGTGCCGGCGAGCGCCGCCGAGCCCAGCGGATTTTCATTGAGGCGCTGGCGCGCATCCACGAGACGCCCGGCGTCGCGCCCCAGCATTTCGACATAGGCCAGAAGATGGTGGCCGAAGGTGACCGGCTGGGCGTTTTGCAGATGGGTGAAGCCGGGCATGATGGTCTCGGCCTCCTCTTCGGCGCGCTCGACCAGGGCAAGCTGGAGCGTGCCGATCTGGGCGACCAGCGTGTCGATGGTGTCGCGGACATAGAGGCGGAAATCGGTGGCCACCTGGTCGTTGCGCGAGCGGGCGGTGTGCAGGCGCCCGGCGGCATCGCCGATCTTTTCGCGCAGGCGCGATTCGACATTCATGTGAATGTCCTCGAGCGCCCGCGAGAATTTGAACGTGCCGCCCTCGATTTCGGCTAGCACCTCGTCTAGACCGGCAAGGATGGCGTCGCGATCGGTCTGCGTCAGAATGCCCGTGGCGGCCAGCATTGTGGCATGGGCCTTCGATCCGGCAATATCCTGGCGGTAAAGGCGCTGGTCGAAGCCGATGGAGGCGTTGATTTCCTCCATGATGGCATCGGGGCCGGTGGCGAAGCGTCCGCCCCACATCTTGTTGCTCATCGAAGACCTCGGAGACGTTCATGACCGAAATGCAGGCGCCCCAGCCGAAAGCGAACAGAAGCGTGGTGCTGCTGGCGGCCTTGGGCCTTGTCGGGGCGGGGCTAGCTATAGCGGTGTGGATGGGGCTCGGCAATGCCGGTCAGGCCGGGGAATGCCCGGTGCAGCGCGAGGCGGCCGAGGCGATCGACGCCGCCGCCACTGGCGAGCTGGCCGCGCTCAACGGCACGGGGGAGGGGCGGGGCTATGCCGATCTAGCCTTCAAGGACGCGGCGGGCGCGGACATGACCATCGCCGATTTTTCCGGCAAGGCGCTGCTGGTCAATTTCTGGGCGAGCTGGTGCATCCCCTGCCGGGAGGAGATGCCGGCGCTGGATGCGCTGGCCGGCAAGTACAATGCCGAGGATTTCATGGTGCTGCCGATCAATCTCGATCTGGGCGCGGCCGGGCTGGAAAAGGCGCAGCGTTTCCTCGATGAGGGACAGTTCGCCCATCTGCCGCTTTATGTCGACAACAGCTTCGCCGCCTTCGACCGGCTCAAGCAGCAGGCGGTGGCCATCGGCCTGCCGGCGACGCTGGTGCTGGACCAGAACGGGTGCGAACTGGCGGTGCTGCAGGGCCCGGCGGAATGGAACACGCCCGATGGAGAAGCGGTGATCGAGGCCTTGCTGGCGCTGGGGAAATAGGCGGGATCCTCCGCCATGAGGAGAAATGAAGCCGGTGGGTGGGGCAAGAGAATGCCCCATAGTCACCCCCTCCCAGCCTCCCCCATCAAGGGGGAGGTGTGGCGTGGTGCTTCTGGCGCGATATTGCCTTGTCCACCGGACAGCACCCTCCCCCTTGTGGGGAGGGTTGGGGAGGGGGGGCTCGGCCCGGTCAGATCAGGCGATCGACCTCGGCGCCGGTGGTGGCGGGTTGGGGGGGCGCATCGGGATTGAAGAGGGCGGCGCGGGCGGCTTCGGCGTCCTGGGCCAGCATCAGCTTCTGGCGCAATTGGGCGACCTTGGCGAGGCTGGCCTCGGGCGGGGTGCCGGCCTCGTGCACCTTGCGGTTTATCAGCACGGCGGGGGAAATGGCGAGGGACGAGCTCATGGCGTGGCTCAGGCGAGCTTGTCGACCTTGAGCCCCTGGCCCGGCGGCGGGGCGGCGCGAGCCGAGGTCAGCAGCGTCTCGAGGAGATCGGTCTGCATCTCGTGGGCCTTCTTGAAAACGGCGATCTGGATGCCGTTCTGGAGCTTGGCCGAGTTCATGGCCAGCATCTGCATGGAGAGATCGGTATTCACGCCGGACCTCCCTGTTGAGACCGTCCGATCCCAGTCTAGGCCGCAGGCGTAAACAAAAGCTTGGAAAAAAGCCTCAACTGTCCTTGCGGATGTCGCCGTGATGGCCCGGCACCCAGAGCACGTCGCGCGCGCCATTGTGGTTGGCGACGCGCCCGAGCACGAAGAGCAGGTCGGAAAGGCGATTGAGATAGCGCACGGTTTCGGGGCTGGTGTCGGGCTCGGCGCGGGTGAGGGCGACGGTGACGCGCTCGGCGCGGCGCGTCACCGTGCGCGCGACATGGAGCGCGGCGGCGAGCGGGGTGCCGCCGGGCAGGATGAAGCTCCTGAGCGGGGTCAGATCGGCATTGAAATGGTCGATCTGCTTTTCGAGGAACTCGGTCTGGACGGCGCGGATGCGCAGGGTGGGGTGCTCGGCGGCCGGATCGTCGGCGCCGGGGGTGGCCAGGTCCGAGCCGACATCGAAGAGATCGTTCTGGATGCGGGCCAGAAGCATGTCGATCCTGGGCATGGAACTGGTGTGGACGCGCGCCTGGCCCAGCGTGGCATTGGCCTCCTCCACCGTGCCATAGGCCTCGATGCGCAGATCGAACTTGTCGCGGCGCGGGCCGCGCACCAGGCCGGTGGTGCCGGCATCGCCGGTGCGGGTATAGATGCGGTTGAGCTTGACCATGCCTAGCGGCCCTGGCCGAAGAGGAAGAGCGCCCCCAGCATCAGCGCCAGCGCCACGGCCTGGCCGATGACGCGCAGGCGCATCAGCTTCTGGCTGGTATTGCCCGGCCCGCCCTTGAGCATGTTCCAAAGGCCCATTCCGAGCACGATGACGACGAAGAGCAGCGCAAGCGCGATGGCGATGTTGAGGGTGGTCTGCATGGCGTCCTACCGAGGTGAAGGCTGGTCCTTGATATAGGCAAGCAGCCCCTGGGCCAACGCGTCATAAATGACACGGATCCGGTGCGAGGTGAACAATTCCCTGTGTGTGGTGAGCCAGAGCGGCAGGGGCGCGATGTCGACCGGAATGGGCAGGATGACCAGGCCAGGCGTGCGCCGGGCCAGATTGGCCTGGCCGAAGGCGATGCCGAGCCCGGCCTTGAGCAGTTCCCAGAGCAGGGTCTGGTCGTCCGAGCGCAGCGGGAAATCGGCGCGGGTGAGGGTATGGCCGAGCTTTCCGGCATGCTGGATGATGGCGTCGGACCGGTCGAACCCGAGCAGGTCGTGGCTCCACAGCGCCTCCAGCGTCTCGGGGCGGCCGCGCCGGGCGAGATAGTCGCGATGGGCGAGGGGAACCAGGGCAATGTCGCCCAGATGGCGCGTCACCAGTTCGAGCTGGGTGGGGCGGAACATGCGCAGGGCGATGTCGGCCTCGCGCATCAGCAGGTTCTCGGCCGAATCGGAGGGGACGATCTCGAGCGCGATATGGGGATGAAGCCGGCGGATGGCGACCAGGATGTCGGGCAGCACGTAATTGGAGATCATGGTGCTGGCGGTGATGCGCACCGTGCCGGCCTCATCCTCCTGCGCGCCCTCTGCGGCCATGACCGCCTGGGTGAGCGCCGCCTGCGCCTGCCGCACCGGCTCGTAAAGGCGCAGGGCCAGTGGGGTGGGCCTGAGCCCGTTGAGCGCGCGCTCGAAAAGGGTGACGCCGAGCTGGGCTTCCAGGGTCTCGACATGGCGCCCGATGGTGGGCTGGCTGAGGCCGAGCTGGCGCGCGGCGGCGGAAAGCGAGCCCTGGGTGAGCACGGCGGCGAAGCTGCGCCAGAGGGCCCAATCGGGTTCTCTATTCATTTTTGAATGTCAGACCGCCGGTATTCGTCAATTATCATTCATTTGTGTATCGATCATTCTGGCCTTCGACAAGACAAGGAGGTCGGAATGAGCAAGGGCAATGTGACGGTTCTGGGCTGCAACGGGCATTTCGGCCACGCCGCCATGGTGGGGTTTTCCCAGGCGGGATGGCAGGTGACGGGGCTGGGGCGGACCAATCGGCGGCCGGTGGCGGGAACGGCCTTCATCGCCGGCGACGCCGACGACCTGGCGGTGGTGAAGACGGCCGTGGCCGGGGCCGACGTAGTGGTTCATGGACTGCACCTGCGCTATGACCGCTGGGGCAATGGCCGGGCCGAGGCGCAATTGCAGGTGGTGATCGATGCCATGGCGGGCAGCGGCAAGACGCTGCTGTTTCCCGGCACTATCTATAATTACCGCGCCGGCGACCGCACGGTCTCGCCCGATCTGCGGCAAAGTGGGGAGCGCCCGCGCGGGAAAATTCGCATCCGGCTCGAAACCATGCTGCGCGAAGCGGCGGAAAAGGGGCTGTTCAGGGTCATCATCCTGCGGGCCGGGGATTTCTTCGGGCCAGGGGAGCGCGGCGAATGGTTCGAGGCGGCCATGCTGATGGATGCGGCCAAGGGCAAGTTCTACCATCTGGGGCCGCTGGAGACGCGCCATAGCTGGGCCTATCTGCCCGATCTCGGGCGGGCCCTGGCCCTGCTGGCGGAAAAGCGGCAAGACTTCGCGCCCTTCGAGCGCTTCCACTTTGCCGGCCATTTCGTCTCGCACCGGCAGATGGCGCAGGCGGTGGGAAGGGGGCTGAGGGCGGCCCCGCTGCCCTGGTGGATGCTGGCGGCGGTGGGGCTGGTCAACCCGGTGATGCGCGACGTCCATCGCATGCGTTATCTCTGGGATAACGAGATGGAACTGGTCGATCCGCGCCTCGATGCGCTGCTCGGCCCCGGCTTCACCACCCCGTTCGAGACGGCGGTGACCGCGACGGTGGACGACCTGCTCGGCTAAAGCCCCACGGCGCGCCGGATATCGGCCGGCGTCCAGCCCCGGGCGCGCAGGTCGGCCAGGCTTTCCGAGCCGCGCGACTTGGCGAATTTCTTGCCGTCATCGTCCAGGATCAGCCGGTGGAAATGATAGAGGGGCGATGGCAGGCCGAGCAGCATCTGCAGCACGACATGGATGTCGGTGGCCGCTTCCATGTCGCGGCCGCGCGTCACATGGGTGATGGCCTGGGCGGCGTCGTCCACCACCACGGCGAGATGATAGCTGGTGGGCGTGCCCTTGCGTTGCAGCACCACATCGCCCCAGCGCTCGGGCCGGGCATAGCGGATCTGCGGGCGGTCGGTGATGGTGGGGCCGATCTGGGTGAAGGTCAGGAGCCCGGTGCGCTCCAGCGCCGCCTGCATGTCGAGGCGGAACTGCACCGGATCGCCGCGCTCCAGTCGCTCGATCCGTTCGCCATGGGAAAGATGCCGGCAGGTGCCGGGATAGAGCGGAGCGCCATCGGGGTCGGTCTGGGTCGCGGCGGCGGCGATTTCGGCGCGCGAGCAGAAGCAGGGATAGAGCAGGTCCATGGCGCGCAGGCGGTTGCCGGCTTCGGCATAGGCCTCGAAGCGCTCGGACTGGCGCAGCACCGGCTCGGGCCAACTCAGACCCAGCCAATGCAGGTCCTCGAGGATGGCGGTGACGAATTCGGGTTTACAGCGCTTGATGTCGATGTCTTCGATGCGCAAAAGCACGGTGCCGCCCAGATGCCGTGCAGCGTCCCAGGTGGAGAGCGCCGAATAGGCGTGGCCGATATGCAGGCGCCCATTGGGGCTGGGGGCGAAACGCAGGCGGGGCATGGGCGAGGACGATGACACGAGGCCTTTCTACATGAGCAGCACCCATCCGTCACCGCGCCTGGACAGCGTCGCGGCGATCGCCGCGCATCTGGACGCGCTGGAGGAGCTCGACCCGCGCCTTGCCCCGGTGCGGGCGGTGGCGGGGGTGGTCTCGCCCCGGCTCAATCCCTCCGGCTTTGCCGGCATGGCCAAGGTGATCTGCGGGCAGCAATTGTCGGTGGCAAGCGCCGCCGCCATCTGGGGGCGGTTCGAGGCGCTGAAGGGGGCGCTGGAGCCGGAAGGATTTTTGGCGCTGGACGAAGCCAGCATCCGCGCCACCGGCTTTTCGGGCGGCAAATATCGCACCGTGCGCACCGTGGCCGAGGCGGCGGTGGCGGGGCAACTCGATTTCGCCCATGTCGAAACCCTGCCCTCCGCCGAGGCGGTGCCATATCTGGTGGCGCACAAGGGCATCGGGCCGTGGACGGCGGAGGTCTATCTGATGTTCTGCGCCGGCCATGCCGACGTGTTCCCGGCCGGCGACCTAGCGCTGCTCAAGGCGGTGCATCACGGGCTCGGCCTTGACGCCCGCCCCGGCATCGGCGAGATGGCAGCGATGGCCGGCGCCTGGGCGCCGCACCGCTCGGCGGCGGCGCTGCTGTTCTGGCGCTATTTCGCCGCCATGCGCGACAGGGAAGGAAGCCTTTTGTGAGCAAGCTTTCGGGACCGATGCTGGCGCCGGTTGGGGGCGCCGCCCCCGACGCCGCCGTGGTGCTGCTGCATGGCTATGGCAGCGATGGCAACGACCTGATCGCGCTGGCGCCGCATTGGCAAAGCGTGCTGCCCGGCGCGCTTTTCGTCTCGCCCCATGCGCCCCAGCCCGCCGGCATGGTGGGCGCGGGCTATCAATGGTTTCCCATCGACTGGGCCGGCGACCGGCTGGCCAGCCGCCAGACCGGCGTGATCGAGGCCCGGCCCATACTGGTCGAATTCCTCGCCGATCTCTGGGCGCAGACGGGGCTGGCGCCCGGGCGCACAATTCTGGCCGGGTTCAGCCAGGGGGCGATGATGGCGCTGCATGTGGGCCTCTGTCTGCCGGCCGAACAAAAGCTCATGGGGGTGATCGGGTTTTCCGGTGCGTTCCTGCCGCCCGAGGGCTTTGGCGGGGCTGATCTTGCCCGGCCGCCGGTCTGCCTCGTCCATGGCGAGAGCGATGACGTGGTGTCGGTGGATCACAGCATCGAGGCGGAAAAGGCGCTGCGCGCGGCCGGGGTCGAGGTGAGCCTGCAGGTGACCCCGCGGCTGGGCCATGGCATCGGGCCGGAAGGGCTGGATTTCGCCACGCGCTTCATCGCCCGCGTCGCCGGAAAATAACGCCTTTCCGCTTCACAGCCCTGACACAAAGGGCTTATTATAAAGGGGTTATGGACACACCCGATTCCCGCCATGGGAGACTCAAGTGACCATTCACGTGTCACCTGAGGCCTGTCCCGCGCTGGTGCTGAACGCCGACTTCCGGCCGCTCAGCTATTACCCCCTATCCTTGTGGTCCTGGCAGGACGCGATCAAGGCGGTGTGCCTGGAACGGGTCAATATCGTTTCCCAATATGACACGGTCATCCGCTCGCCCAGCTTCCGGATGCGGCTGCCCAGCGTGGTTTCGCTCAAGGATTACGTCAAGCCGGCGCGGCATCCGGCCTTTACGCGCTTCAACGTGTTCCTGCGCGACCGTTTCCAGTGCCAATATTGCGGGTCGCGCGAGGACCTGACCTTCGATCACGTGCTGCCCCGTTCCAAGGGCGGCCAGACGACCTGGGAAAACGTGGTGACCGCCTGCGCGCCCTGCAATCTCAAAAAGGCCAACCGCCTGCCCAGCGAGATCAGGATGTTCCCACACCAGACGCCCTACGAGCCCAGCGTCCACGACCTGCACAATAATGGCCGGGCCTTTCCGCCCAACCATCTGCACAAGAGCTGGCTCGACTATCTCTATTGGGACATCGAGCTGGAGCCCTAGGCCTTGTTGTGGTTCCGCTGGGCGGCGATGGAGGCTAGGAGCAGGATGACGACGGCCAGGGACACCAGGGCGTTGTAGCCGGCCAGCGAAATGCCGAGGAAGCGGAACTGGACGACGTCGCAGCCGATGACCGGCTGCATGTTGGTGAGAGCGTTGAAATCGAAGCTCTCGCCGGCGCCGGTGCAGGCGGTGGGGCCGGGCCAGAACCCCCATTCCACCCCGGCATGGAAGACGCCCATATAGGTGCTCCAGACGAAAATGGCGGTGACGATGGCCATGCCGGCATACCAGAGCGGGAGCGGCAGGCGGTTCCAGGCCAGAAGCACCAGCGCCAGCAGCGGCAGGCCGATATAATAGGCGAGGCGCTGCTCGAGGCATAATTCGCAGGGTACCAGGCCGCCAAGGACCTGCGAGCCCAGGGCCCCCAGAATGGCGATGAGGCCGAGCAGGAAAGCCAGGAACGCCGCCATCTTGTCGCGCGGCAGGGAACGGAAGGTCGTTGCGGTCATGGATAAGGCCCGGAGTGACGCTGCGGTAAGGGCTGGATAGAGCGCCACGGGGGCAATTGCCAGAGGAAAACGGGGTCGTGAACGGGCAGAATGCGTCCCCACGCGGTATAAAAAACCCCGCCGGGCCGGAGCCGGGCGGGGGTTTTGAGAAGCCCGTGGCCGTGCGCGGGCTAGAACTTGTAGTTGATGCCGGCGCGGATGACGCTGAAGCGGTGGCCTTCATCCATGCCGCGGATGCCGCCATAGGGCTGGGTGCCCATGTCGACATAGAGATATTCGGCCTTGAGGGAGATGTTCTGCGTTGCTTGGGCTTCCAGACCCAGACCCACGGTCCAGCCCACATGAGTGGACGATTGCGACCGGGTGACGCCGGCCAGGGTCTCGCTGGAGGTGCCGCGCCCGATGGCCGCGCCGCCGGTGACATAGGGCATGACCTGGCCGAAGCTGGCGCCGGCGCGGCCGCGGATGGTGCCGAAGAAATCGATGCTGGACTTGAAGGTGCTGGCCCCCACATCCTCGCTATAGCCGATATTGGCCCATTGCAGGTCGGCTTCGCCGCCGAGCACGAAGCCGCCCATGTCCATATTGTAGCCGGCGGTGGCGCCGACGGTGCCGCCATTGGTGTTGTGGTCGGTGCGCGCGCCGCCGCCAATGGGCTGGCTGGTCGAGGTGCCCCAGCCGAAGCCGCCATTGATACCGGCATAAAAGCCGCTCCAGCCCGAAACGGGGGTGGGGGTGTAGAGGGTCGAGGTGCCGCTGTTCCAGTTCAGGTCGGCCGCCTGGGCGGCGCTCGAAGCCATCAGGATCGCGGAAAGCATGATGCCAAGGCGCTTCATGAGTGTCCTCATCTGCGTAGAGAGTTAAGATTTTCGGCAAAATGCACCGCAAGCCCTTAACGGTCCGGTAAGGAACACGGTTAACGGCGCGAAAGAATCGGGTGTTTTCGACCTAGAAATTCGGGCGCGGACGGGGGAAGGGAATGGCTTGCGCCGGGGGCGCCGCCAGGCCCGGACGCAACTCGCCGGAGACGGCGACATCGATGCTTTCGGCATAGAGCGGCGCGTGGGGCGGGCGGGGCCGGGGCAGGCTGACGCCGACGGCGATGCGCCCCAGATCGGTGACCACGCGCGAAGCGACGGCGACCGTGTCGTTGAGATAGCTGGGCTGGCCCTTCATGCCCATGGGGAAGGCGGCTTCCTGGGCGGCCATATAGGTCTTGGCTTCCTTGCCACAGATGAGGGGTCGCATGTCGACCGGGGCGGCGCCGGGATTGTTGGCCAGGGTCAGCACGGTCTGGCCGGCGGGTGCAACCGCGTTGGAAAGGCCCCGCAGCACCAGTTCGGCGGTGCGCTCGTTGCGCTCGCGCGAGGAGGAGCCGCCCAGCACCACCGCCATCAGGTGCCGGCCCTGGCGCTCGACGGTGGCGACCAGGTTGAGCCCGGAGGCGCAGACAAAGCCGGTCTTCATGCCGGTGGTGCCGGCAAAGCTGGTGAGGAGCTTGTTTTCCGAATCCAGCTTCTTGCCGTTGAGCACCACGGTGCCGGTGCCGAAAATGGGCAGGTATTGGGGGAAATTCTGGCGGATATAAAGGGCCAGGATCGCCTGGTCGCGCGCCGAGGTGACCTGGCCGGCATCGTGCAGGCCATTGGCGTTGACGTAATGGGTGGCGCTCAGGCCCATGCGCGCGGCGGCATCGTTCATCAGCGCGACGAAGGCGGCTTCGTTGCCGCCCACCGTCTCGGCGATGGCGGTGGCGATGTCGTTGGCGGACTTGACCAGCATGACATAAAGCGCGTCCTCCAGCGTCAGGGCGCTGCCCTGGGCCAGGCCGGATTTGGAGGGGGCCTGGCTGAAGGCGTGCTTGGAAATGACCACGGGGGTATCCAGGTTCACCGTGCCGGCGGCGATCTGCTCGAAGGCGACATAGGCCGTCATCATCTTGGTGAGCGAGGCCGGGTGCCAGGGCTGGCCGGCCTCCTGCGCATAGAGCACGTCGAGATTGTCCATGTCGACCAGGAGCATGGGGTTGGCCTGGGCCGGGACGAGGCTCAGAAGGACAAGGACGAGAGCGGACAGGAGGCGGCGGGCAAACGGCACGAGGCAAGCATTCCGGTTTTGGGGAGGCGCCTCCTCTTAGCAGCGCCGGGCAGCGATCTCAATCTTGCCGCCGCCGCGCTGACGGGGTTTTGAAGCGGCGGACTGGTCACCAAAGAGAACCTGTGTTATCGTTTGTGCCTTGGTTCCTTGAAGGAAGATTTTGCCATGTCGCTGCACGATACCTCCAAATCGGCCAATTGCCACGCCATGAGCGACGTGCTCAACCGCATCGGCGACAAATGGAGCGTGATGGTGGTGGGCATGCTGTCGCGCAATGGCACGCTGCGCTTCAACGAGCTCAAGCGTCTCATCAACGGCGTCTCCCAGCGCATGCTGACGCTGACCCTGCGCAATCTCGAGCGCGACGGGCTGGTGACGCGCACCATCTATCCCGAAGTGCCGCCACGGGTGGAATACAGCCTCACCGAAATGGGCAAGACCTTGCAGGGGCCGATGGACGCGCTGTGGAACTGGTCGGCCGAGCACCACGCCGCCATCGTCGAGGCCCGGGCGATCTATGATGCGCGCGAAACCGGGGTGGCCGAGGCGGCGCCGCGCCGCGCCGCCTATGCGCGGGGCTGAAACGGAACGGGGCGCCGCAGCGCCCCGTCCTCGGCGTCAGATCAGCGCCTCGATCTTCTTTTTCTTCCAGACGAAGTGATACCAGGCGGCCTGGAGCACCAGCATCATCGAGAAGCTGGCGGCATAGGCCACCCAGATGCCGCGCAGGCCCAGCCCGGTCTGGCTGAGCAGAATCGCGCCGGGCAGCTCGATGAAGAGAATGCAGGCCAGCGACAGGATCATCGGCGCATAGACGGTGCCGCTGGCGCGCATGATGCCGGAAAACACCACGCCCCAGCCGAAGAGCACGATGCTCCACAGCACCACATGGAGCAGGGATTCGGTCAGCTCGATCACTTCGGGGTCGGTGATGAACAGCGCCACCAGATGCTGGCTGAAGAGATAGGCGATCAGCACCAGCCCGCCGGTGATGAGCAGGTTGAGCAGCAGCGCGGTGCGGGTGATGGCGTTGAGCTGGTCCATCTGGCGGGCGCCGATGGCCTGGGCCCCGAAGATGGAGGCGGCGATGCCGATCGACATGGCGGGGAACTGCACATAGCTCATCACCTGGCCTAGGGCGCCATAGGCGGCGGTGGCATCCGAGCCGAAGCGGTTGACCAGGCCGATCACGACGATGCCGGCAATGGAGGAGATGACCATTTGCAGGCCCGCCGGAATGCCGAGCTTGAGAATGAGCCCGAGCAGGCGGAAGTCGGGCCTGAGCATGGCCCGGAGCAGCACGCGGTCGGGCGCCAGCGGCATGTTGCGGATGCGCATGTAGAAAAAGAGGAAGATGAGCACGCTGAGGAAGCCGGCGATCATCGCCCAGGCGGCGGCATTGACGCCCAGCTGCGGCAGGCCGAACCAGCCCAGGATCAGCGCCGGGGTGAGCAGGGCTCCCACGCTCATCGACAGGATGAGCGAAAAGAGCGGCGTCACCGTATCGCCGACCCCGCGCAGCACCGAGGTGACGACGAGGAAGATGAAAAAGCCCGGCATGCCGATGAGCACGATGCGGGCATAGCCCACCGAGACGGGAAGGATGTTCTCGGGCGCGCCGAGCACGGTCATGATCTGCTCGGTAAACAGGCCCCCGACCAGGGCGACGACGAGGCCCAGGGTGATGGTGGCGGCCAGGGTGGTGCCGGTCACCTGCTTGACCTTGTCGATATTGCGCGCGCCCCAGGCCTGGCCGATGAGAATGGTCGAGCCGGCCGAGAGCCCGATGATGAAGCTCATCAGGAAGAACATGATGGGAAAGAAGGTGGCGATGGCCGCCAGGGCCTCCACGCCGATCATCTGGCCGACATAGATGGAATTGATCGTGCCGGACAGCGCCTGCAGGATGTTGGAGGCCATCAGCGGCACGAGAAAGACGACGAAACGCCGCCAGAGCGGGCCGGTCTGGGAGTTCATCTGAACACTCCGAAAAATCTCGACATTGAAACGCGCCACCGGCGGAAAAGGCGGCGGCGCGGAAGACAGGGCATTGCGGGGTCCGATTCACGCTTCCCGCAAAGGAGGGGCGCTGGCTGGACGGGCGCAAGAGGCTCTTGAAAAAGGCCGGCCCTTCTACCCGCCGCCAAAGGGTGCGTCAATCGGTCCCGCCGCGGTTTCGATATGCCTGGCGCTTCGATGTGCGGGCTCGATCAGTCTTGCGAATGGGACCGATCAGCATTTGTCATGGTGCGCGCGCTTTTGGTGGATGCAAGCGGGGCAAAGCCGGGCTAAGCATCGGCCATGACTTTTTCCGCCCCCGCCTCTCCCCGCTTCGCCGACGCTTTCCTGGCGGGCGCGCGCGCCTGCATCCCGGTGGTGATCTCGGTGGCCGCCTATGGGCTGGTCTGGGGCGTGCTGGCGCGCGGCACGGGCCTGAGCACGCTCGAAGTGCTGTTGATGAGCGGGCTGGTCTTTGCCGGCTCGGCGCAATTCGTGGCGCTGGATCTGTGGACGCCGGTGCCGGGGAGCCTGCCGGTCGGGCCGCTGGTGCTGGCCGCGCTCATCGTCAACCTGCGCTATCTGCTGCTCACCGCCACGCTGCGGCCGCTGTTCCGGCCCGAGGAGCAGATGCGGGGCGCGCTGACCATGTTCATCGTTTCGGACGAGACCTGGGCGATCACGGTGGCGGCCATGGCCAAAGGCAGGGCCAGCGCTGCCTTCCTGCTGGGGGGCGGGGTGCTCACCTATTCGAGCTGGCTGGTGACCAGCCTTGTCGGCCACACGCTGGGCTCGGCCATCGACGATCCCTCGCGCTACGGGCTGGATTTCGCCTTCACCGCCACGTTCCTGGCGCTGCTTCTGGGCATGTGGAAGGGCAAGGGCGACATCGTGCCCTGGCTGGTAGCGGCGCTGACGGCCATCATTGCCGCGCGGCTGGTGGAGGGGAGCTGGTATATCCTCATCGGAGGCGTGGTGGGCAGCCTTGCCGGCGCGCTGGCCGAAAGGCTGCGCCATGACCATTAGCCCCGAAGCCCTCCTCGCCATTTCGGGCATGGCGCTGGTGACCTTCCTGGTCAAGGCCGGCGGGCTGCTGCTGGCCAACCGCCTGCCGCGCGACGGCTTCGCGGCAAGCTGGCTGCGCCATATTCCCGGCGCGGTGCTGGCGGCGCTGGTGGCCCCTGCGCTGGTGACCGGCAGCGCCGCAGAGGTCATTGCCGCCGCCGCCACCGGACTGGCCTTCATTCTCAGCCGCAACCTGTTGCTGGCCATGGGGCTGGGCGTCGCCGTGGTCTATTTCGCCCGGCTCTGGCTGGTGGGGTGAACGCGGCAGTTGCGGCGCGGAGCGAGCTGGGCTAGAGACCTCTCCCGTGCCCCTCTGGCGGAATGGTAGACGCAGAGGACTCAAAAACGGATTTGTTTACCAATCCACAGATTTTTTCAGCCAGAATTATCTAGTTATTTCAATTGCTTGCGAAGATCGGGGCGTGACGGCTGACAGCGTCGAAATTGCGCTAGGAGCCGAATAGGAGCCGAAAAACCGGGGCCTGTGGCGTAGTAGGATCAGCGGCCGCACCAAGCGCACTGCCGGATACAATGGGATGGAATCGCGCATGGGCCTTTTGGCCTTGGGCGTTCATGCGCGCGTCACCTGGGCCGAGAAGCGCTACAAGAACGGCCAGCTTTCCAGAACGGAGCGAAGGACCGCCAATCCGACGGTCACGACCCGGCCACCGTGCAACGCCGAATCGATACCTGGCGCATATCGTTCTGGGCACGGCGTTGAGCATCGCGGCGGGGACGAAGAGGCACTGCGGGCGCGATCAGGCTGCGTGTTCCAGATGCCCAGCCGCTGGCGGCGATAGGTTGGTACTGCCAATACGCCCTGCCAGAACGCGGCGGCAGGGTTATGCTGCCGACGTTCAGCTATCAAGCATCACGATAACAGATATGGCTTCAACCTCGCTACAACGCATGGCCGGACACGTATAGAAATGCGGATGCGTTGATAGGTCTTGTCATCGCCACGAACATTGAAAGCTGAATACAGAAACTACTGCGTTGATTGAGGCGCTGCGTGGGATTCGGATTTGGTGCTCCTGGCGCGATCCTCACCGCGATGAAGGCAAAGTGCTAGAGGCAGTCGCCGGCCACATCTTGCCGATCCATCGGCAAAGTCCGCTGCGATTTCCTATTGGCCAAACTGCAAGCACAGGACGCCGAATAGGGTTTGTTGACGTGGTCGACGACGTCACAGGCGTCGTCGCGAGCAGAGCCGCTCCCCAATCATAGCCCGGTGGCGCATCCGCGAGCGTCGTTGCCTCGCGCGTTGCATCACCGCCTGATCTGGGCCAAGCTCGATCAGGTTCACGCCAAGCATCCGGACATGGTGCTGCTGCACGGTGGAAGCCCCAAGGGCGCCGAACTCATCGCCGCCAAATGGGCCGCCCATCGCAAGGTCCCGCAGGTTCCCTTCAAGCCCGACTGGACGAAGCACGCCAAGGCGGCCCCCTTCAAGCGCAACGACGCGATGCTCGACACGATGCCGATCGGCGTTATCCACTTCCCCGGCACCGGGATTCAGGACAACCTCGCGGACAAGGCCCGCAAGCTGGGCATCCCGGTGATGAAGTCCGACGGCGGCGCGTAAGCGCCGCCAACTTTCTTTTGCGCATCACGACGCTTATGAAGAACAGACTCCATTTTTGATTGGGCGAGGAATAATGATATTCACTGAGCAGATACTGCGCGAAGTCATCGCATTCGCGGTTTTGAGAACATCGAAATCGCTCGGCATAGTCGACGCTTACGAAACCGATGTACCGGACGATGTCATCGACCTGATCGCGGCGTCCACGGGCCACAAGACCGCCTTGGACGAGTTCGTCGCGGCCTATGAGGCTTGGTACGGATTTCATCTCAAAATCTACAAGACGGAAAAAAGCGGCAGGCTGTCTCCGTCCGAGATGGAAGAGCTTGTCGGTTTGATCGAGCGGAGAGACGCCGCGCGCAACGCTCTGCTGGCCATAACGCCCTGATTCATCACCGAACGAACGGCACGCGAGGCTACACCGTCTTGACGGCGAGCCTCGCGTGCCGCCTATTAGCGCGAAGAAGCACCGGCAAAGCAGCATAGTCGCAGGCGGAGCGTATCCGAAGTCAGCCTGTCGTGATCCTCAACCATTTATCTGGAGGCTCCCATGACGCTGATCCTACTCGCCATCTCGTTGACCATCACCCTTTGCGTGATCGCTTGGCATTTCGCCATCTATGCCCTGCCCGTGATGACCGGCATCACGGTCTTTCAATATGTCTATGGAACCGGCGCCGGCTTCCTCACGTCCGCCGCCGGCGCGCTGGGCGCGGCACTCGCGTCGATCGCGCTCGTAATCGTGGTGCTCGGCTTCGCGAAGAACCCGGCATTGCGCCTGGTTTCACTCGCTATATTCGCCATTCCGGCCGCGATCGCCGGCTATGCCCTGGTGCATGGCGTGGCCAAGCACATGATCGAGTCGACCGTCGCGCTGAACCTGCTCGGCGGTATCGGCGCGCTTGTCATCGGCATCGCCGCCGTGGTCAATCTGAACGCGGTGGGAACCTCGGTTTTGTCACGCTGAAGCGCGGCCCTCGCTCGCTCCGATGCCAATTTCGGCGGCTCTCGCCGCCGGGATTGTTGCTTGGCTTCAGAACCAGACATCACCGCCTCATGCTGTCGGATCGTGCCGTCCATGCTCGGTTTCGCAACGGCTCTGGCGAACGGGACGACCGAGCTGAGATCTCCGGCGCGGTGATGATCGGCCCACATGCCGGTTCGTCCATTGGGTGTAATGGATGCGGCCGCGAACACCTTCACCCTTTGTCTCGCATGATCCAGGATCGCGGCTCCGCTGTTGTCAGCGCCGATCCAGCGCCGTCATTCTGGTAACCTGCTCACAAGATGCCTTCGCGTCGGGAAGCCCTGCCATTCACCCCCGCGTTAATGCGGTCGTCGGCTTGAAAGCGGGTGAGGTGGTGCGCCGGGCGTCGATGCGGGTTGGCTCAGACGTAGGGTGATGCCGGCAAGAATGACGATGGTCTGCGGGGTCTCCAGCAAGCTTGCGGACGCGCCAATCCCTCCGACTGACTGATCCCCTAAGTTCGTTCTGTTTCCTCCGGCAACCCCCGCGGTTTCCGGCCGTGTTGCCGCGCAAGCGCGGCTGCCCGCTCCACCCGGACCTTGCCCGCATCCACGACACGCCCGAACGGGCATGGGCGGCCGACTGGCTGGTGGCGATCCTCACACGCGAGGGCGTCCCGATCACGCCCGAGGTCAAGGAACACCTCTGGACGGCGCTGACCTCCCTGGCCTCGGCACCACTCGAAGAGCGGACCATCACGGGCTTGGCCGTGCTGCTGCAATCCAACGACCTGAAGCAGGCGTTGCGACCGTACTGCGTCGGCGGCCCGTATGGCCGGCTGCTCGATGCCGAGACCGAGCATCTCGGCGCGGCCTCGGTTCGGGGTGGCCGTCGACGTAGCGGTGCAGGCGTTCGTAGCCGTCGACCAGGAAGCTCGACTCGTACCAGAACGAGAGATGCGAGAAGGTGAAAAGCGTTGCGATGATGCCGGCCGCTTCCGCCGAAACCTCCCCCTGAAATTGGGAGAGGTTGCTTTCGACCCGGAAGCGCCGTTCGGACGCGGGAGCGAGAAACAGCGGTTGGTTTGCAACTTCGTAGAAATTCCAGAACCCGCCACGATAGTCGTACGGGCTCAGAAGGTCCAAACACCTGTAGACGCTGTTCTCGGCGACGATAAGCAGGCGGGTTCCGAACAGGGTGGGAAGGAAAGCTGGGCGGCGGGCCTCGGGCACGAGGGTTGCGGTGATTGGACCGTCAGCATGATTGATCATGGCACTTCTCCGGAGAGTGGAAAGGAAATGGCCCGACCGGCTCTCTCTCAACGCGGCCGGGCCAGCCTTGTCCCGCCTGTCTCTGCCTCTCTCCTGGGGCGCGCCGCCGCGGTTGCGGCTCCTCGGTCGCCCATCCGCCAAGCATGAAAAATGCCCGGCGCTCTTTCGAGGCCGGGCAAGTTCGATGCGGGAGGAAGGCGAGGGCTACTCGGCCGCGACGAGGGGATGCTGCTCGTCTTCTTCGTCGACCGCGGTGTCGTCGTCGCCGTCGAGGAAGTCCGGCAGGGCCTGGACCTCGCCTTCGGCGTCGGTCGCCGCATCCTCGAAATCGGGATCGGACGTGCGCAGGGGCTCGGGCAGCCAGCCGGTATCGGCCAGCAACCGTTCGGCCTCCTTCGCCATGTCGCCCTTCTTCAGATGGCCGATGAGCTGGGCGGCACGCTCGCCCGCGCCTTCGCGGACGGCTTCGAGGATGCGGGGCTTGGTCACGCGCCCGAGGTAGTTGTCGACCGTGGGCCTCCACCCGCCGTCCGCCACCATGTCGAAGCCGGTGGCGCGGGCGATACGATCCGCACCGGACAGGCGGCGGTCAAGACCGAACTGCGAGACGCCCGAACCGCTGTGGGGGTTGGGCCGCTCGTAGAGGGCGTTGACGGCGTAGCTGACACAATGGGCGAGAAGCGCCATGCGGCTCGCCTCGTCGAGCGCGGCAAGCCAGTCCCAGAGCGCGCCTTCGTCGGTCGGCATATCGGCCTTCCAGGCGTTGAAGCGCTCGTCGATCGCCTTGGCCGAGGGCGTGTCGCCAAGATCGCTGCCCTGCGCCGCGAAATACGGCCGGCGCACGGAAATCTCCATGCAGCCAGTCGGCGCGGAGTAGTGATAGCGCTCCATCACCATGCGGTGCAGCAGGGCCGTCATCGCGACATGCGGATTGTTGGCGAGCGCGTCATGGAGCGCGAGCGTGCGATGGGTGGTGAGTTCGATCACGAGCCGTTCGGGGAGCGGCTTGATGACGTCCTCCTCGTCGCCGTCTTCACCGACAGGCTCGCCGTCGATGGTGATGACGGCGCGCTGCACGCCGGCCTCGGCCGCGCCCGTGCCGTTTTCGCTGCCGGTCCCGCCGGCGTCGCCCTCGCCATCGACCGCGACAGGCACTTCGTCCTCGGGGCGGACATAGCCGCGAGCGACAACGAGTTCGCCGGCCCGGTCGATGCTGATGAACACGCCGGCACGGGCGATCTCGGCGGCGTCATAGATCGCCGGACGTTGCTCGAAGGCGGACAGCGCGGCCTCGATCTCGCCGAGCCGCGCGTCGATGTCATCGGGCAGCTCGTCAAAGCCGGAATGCTCGCCTTCGAGCCGGTCATATTCCTCGCGCAGAGCTTCGCGGGCTGCACGCTCGGCATCGGTAAGGTCGAGAGGCGTCGAGGTGAGGACGCGGAGGCCGCGGTCATGGCCGTAGGGCAGATCGGTATCGACCTCGATCCACTTCCAGCCCTCGGCCGCGACTTCATCGGCGACGCCCTTCAGCGCGGCCTTGTTTCTTCGTATGGCCCCCTCCGGGTGGCCGATACAGTCGAATACGCCACCAGCTTTCGTTCGGGCTCCCTCGCATGGGATCGCGCGTTTGCGCCGGTTCCTGGCAGCGTTGCCTTGATGCAACATTGTCAGGCGCGCAGGTAGATGCCCGGTCACGAACGGAGTTATTCATATTGCCGATAAGTAATCGGCATTGAGAGACGGAGTTTTCCAGAAGCGCGACCTGGTGCGGGCGGTCGGACTCGAACCGACATATCCGTAAGGACGGTGGATTTTGAATCCACTGCGTCTACCAATTCCGCCACGCCCGCACGGCGCGAACCCATCGTGCCGTACGCTGCGAGGGTAGCTCGACGTCCGTATAATGCACTGAATTTGAAAACGCTAGATTTATCTACGAATTATACTCACTTGGGGGCGTTGCGGGGGCCTCCCCCGCAGAAGGGGTCGGCCGAGACCTTGGCTCGGCCGCAGGGGAAGGCCTTCCCCTCCTGGCACTTGCCCGCGAACAGGAAGGACATGCGATGAAGGAATCGCCACCGACAATCTGGGAAGACGACGACTACGTTTATATTCCCGAAGAGATCATCGAGCATCTGCCGCCGGAGTATCGCGAGGCCTTCGAAGCGCGCAGACAGCAAGGCAGCGATATGCTCAAGATCGCGGATAAGGACCTCAGAAGCCTCGTCCGCCTGATCAACGCGCTCCCGACCACGGCGAGCCTGAGCTATATCTATCATCGCCTGCGTACGACGAAGTTCGCCGTAACGACAGAGGCCTTGATGGAGCAGGAAATGCTGACGACGGCCTTCATCGTCACCTACGCCCGGCTGTTCGTCAGCGGGAACGGGGGTTGCGGCGTTTCGAGGGGCCAGATCCCCGCCCACCTGCGGAAGGTTCACGACGACATAATCGACATCCGACACAAGCGTTATGCCCACAACGGCGGACATGAAACGACCGACAGCGGCATCGAGATCGAATTCGACGACACGGAAGTCCGGGTGAATCTGCAAGCGAGACTGGGCTTTTACGTCGGCGGCAGGAACGAATGGGCGGAACTCATCACCTTCCTTGACGCGCACATGCACGATCGCCTTCAGAAAATTCTCGGCCGGCTGAAGGCCAAGACCGGCCTGGAGTGGAAGGTGCCGACTGGTCCCGCGCCCGATTGGGTGGGCAAGTACGGTTAGCGCAGCGGCCTGATCTCCGGGACGCCGCCGACCACGATGAACGTCAGGCCTGTTCAGCGGCGCCGACGTCGGCGTCTTGGGCGGCAGGTATATTGACGCCAAATCGCTTTACGCGACGGGCGTTGATCGCCGACTCCTGGCCGATTGTCGTGAGCGCCGCGCGTACCCTTTTCGGGATCTCCTTCATTTGATCGGTTGCGTTGCTTATCCGATCGAACTGAAACGCATTCGAGAGCAGGCGCCGCAGTTCCTGGCCGGACGTTTCCTTGAAGATTTTTGCGTATTCTTCCGGTGGCGTCGTTGCGAGGATCGTTATCGCCTCCTGGCTCCACCCGCTCTTGATAGAGGAAAGCACCGCTTTCACGTCATGGGCCTCTGGGGCTTGCGCCACCCGCGCGTTGAACGCGGCAAGGATATCCGGGTCGGTAATGTTATCGGCGAACACATATTCTTCGAGATCGAAGAAGCTACGGGGCTCCTGCCGTTCTGCCATATAGTAGTCGAGCATTTCCTTCGCCTGGACGGGGCGTCCGAGCTCCTTGAACAGCGTCACCGTCCCGTTGAGGTTCACCGGGCTGATATATTGAACGTTCTTCAGGAACGAGGCGTGGATTTCATCGAGCACCTCGTCGGCATTGTCGGCGAAGGAATCGTGATAGGCGCTCCATGCCGTCTCGAACGCCCCGTCGGCTTTCAACGCGACGACTTTGTCATGCGCTGCCTTGCCGGCTTTCTTCACGGCCTCGGGGTCAAAGAACCCCCTTTCCACGCCATCCATCAGGATTTTATCGAGTTCATCGGTCCAGGCGTAGCCGTAGGCTTCGAGGAGGGAATTCCAGGCGGCCTCGTCCTCAGGAACGTCGTTCTGGGCGCCACGGTAGATCTCCGGAGCTCTCTTGCGGAGAAACGCTAAAGGCGGAGCTTCGCCGGGCTGGTCGCGCGACCATCCGAAGAGCACCACGGAACTGGCGCCGGCGTGGAAGACCTCGCGATCAAACTCCGCCACCATCGGCTCAAGCGCCGCAACGAGCTTTCGTATCCGCTTGATGACGCGGATGTTCGTGATACCGAGCGAAACGCACCGTTCCTTGACGAGCTTGTCGGTCTCCGTCTCGCCGACGACACCGACCTTTGCGGAATCGGAAGGGGACGGCTCGAAGACCAGCGAAACGTCGGCGACCTTCTCCAGGTTTCGCTCGAAATCCTGCCGCGCCTGTTCGGTAAGCTGTTCGTCGTTGAGCAGGAGAACGATCTTGCAGTTTCTTTGCTCGCGCAGGTACGAGATGAGGCCCAGGACGTCGCTTACGTCGAGCTTTTTGCCACGGCGCTCCAGGTCGTCTATGCAAATGATCTGGTCGCGGATCGTCATAAATGACACGAGACCGCCGATCTCGTCGCCGACGAACTTCTTCACGAGCGGGATCGACTGAGCGATCTTCGTCAGCTTGCGCCATGAGCCTATGCTCGAGACATAGGCGTCCAGCGTTTCCAGGTCGGCCGTCTTCAGGCCGTCGCTGAGGGTGATGACATTCTCAAAGATGGAAAGCTTGAGCTCGTCGAGGGAATTCACGCCGAAGAGCGATACGTATGAGTATCGAGCCAGTTTCACGGACTTGCTGGCATGAGCGGCTTCGAGCGCCTTGGTCCAGGTGTAGGTTTTCCCGACACCCCATTTGCCGCGGACGCACAGAACCTCGGGATCGGTGCGGTCGAGAAACTCGCCAATGGCCTGATTTACAAGTGCGATGGACAATACAGCCTCCGGCGAGTCTCGGCATATCAATCGGAGATGATGATGCTACGCTTGTGTCGGGCTGGTCAAAGCCCGGTTTATGAAGGTCCACACCTCGAACGGGCGCAGGCGGGTATTTCAAGCGGCCAGCGGATGCTCATCATTTTCCCCCGTGGCTCGCACCGCCCGCTTAGCGAAAGTCCCGCGGCTAAACCCCTTGGGCGGGGGAACGGAAACGCCAGGCCGTCGGCATGGTGAGACCCAATGGTGATTTCCCTTCTATGCTTCGCTTCGTCCAGGACTTATCTAGACGCGGGGTGGCATGTGCGCCTTGTCGAGGCGGCGATGGATGAGCGAGACAATCGTCAGGAGGTCCTCGGCATCCTCCTTGGTCATCGTCCAATGGATTCGAGCGTCGTGAGCGGTCGGATTGCGGAACATCCCGAACGTGCCGCGAACGAGGTTGGCAAAGCCGCTTTGCTCACTGCGTTCGCTGATGGTGCTGCGCGGATTGATGGCCAACAGTGGAGGCTCACCACCAAGAACGCGGTCCACCAAGCCAGCGCCATCGTCGGTGAGGCCCGTTCGTGTCCGCATCTTATCCGCAACGCTCTTCACCGCCTCTTGTACGGCGTGAAAATAGTTGTCGGCGAGCAGCTCGGCTCGGCAGAACCTGAGTACGTCGGGATGAACGCCCCGGCCTTCGAGATCGGCCCGGAGTTCGCGGGCGCGACGCTGGGCCTCGGGCAGCGTTTGCGCCACTTCAGTGGTCTTGAGCTCGCCTGTCTGGTCAACGACAAGACCGGCGAAAGCCAGGGCTTGGTTTAGAAGTGCGCGCATTGGCTCATAGCGCTCTGGGGCGCGAGTGTAACGCGCCGGCTTCATCGCGAGCCGAATAAATTGAAGAACGTTTGTCCGGTTTTGCTTGGTGTTTTGGGCTTCGACGAAGGCGTTGTAGATTCTGACCCGCTTTGTCATCGGTCCAGGATCGTTCATTTTGGTCGATGCGATGAGATGCTGGATCTCTGGCCCCGTCAGACCAGCCTCCGTGTCACCTAGCGCACTGGCGATTGCTTCCAACTGATCTTGCGAGAATAGCGCCATATCGGTGCCACCTCGCGCTAGTACCGGAACCCAAGCAGACTGCCGCTTGGGTCGGTGTCTGTGAGACGCACACGGACCAAGGATTCGAAATCGAAATCGGCAGAAAAGTCCTTTAGCGGGACCATGTCGGTGTTGAGCGTGCAGATATATTGAAACCCGTACTTCTCAGCCATTGCAGAAGCCAGTTCGAGCGCGTGGGCCCGCTGACGGGGATCCACGCCGTCAAAGATGGTGCTGTCGTGGATGAGGAAGTCGATCCCGAGACCTCGTTGGCGAGCAAACGAGATGAGCGTCAGATCATAGCAGAAGATCTTCATCTTGCTGATGCCTTCGCTCGGGCTACCCGCGATCTCGACGTCGAACTTGTATCCCGTGTCATCGATGTCGATAACTAGCCTGCCAGGTGATTTATAAAGGCTCTCTGAAAACTCCGAGAAGAGGCTCAATGCCTGCGACCAGACTGCGCGCCGTTCCTCGTAATCGAGGGTCGTTGCGCGTTTCAACTCCACCGTCTCGACCTTGATCGTGTCGACCTTGGTCGTCATCTGTCGCAACTGGGTGATACGATTGGTAAGCTCGTCGACCTTGAGCCGTGTCGCGGCATGAAGGTCCTGCAACTGGGTGAGTTCTTCAAGCGCGCCCTGTCCGGCAAGTGCGTTGAGATACCCGGCCCGCCGTTCGGTGAGCGCGATAATCTGGAGATCTCGCTCGACGATCGCTCCTTCAAGCGCGGCCATTTCCGTGGCGATGAACTCCCGTCTGTTGGTGATGATCTTGGCGTTGAAAGCGCGCGCATCGTCGAGCGTCTTCACAACGGCGCCTGGCAGCGCAACGCCAGCTTCTGCGTAGAGGGCTTCGAGACGGTCGTCAGTGGGCGCGTCCTCGCCTGCGACTGAATCCCGATATCGCTCAAGGCGTCGCTTGTCGACGATATTAGCGTTGACCAGGTGGTGGAGGTCTGCGGTAAGGCCGTTGGCCTGAGCCTCGATCTCCCGATACTGCGGCAGTACGCGGAAGGTGGAAAGGGCCTCGCGCTCTCGCTCCAACTGGATCGACAACCGCAGACGCTCGGCTTCCAGTTCGCCGAGCGAGGCAAGCTCGCCGTCCACCGCGCCGGTCTTGATCGCTTGCTTGAGCGCATCGAGGGCGTTCTTCTGATCCTTGAGCTGCTGCCAAGTCGCGGCCTTTTCCCAGTTAAGGCCGAGCAGGAAGGCGTTGTGAACCTGGATGTCCCAAGTCTTCTGATTATCAAAATACTTGAACGGGGTGTTGTACGCTGCCGCCTGGTTGCGCACGAAATAGGATAGCAGCGATCGCGCGGAAGGCTTGTAGCCAGTTTCGGACGTCTGTTCGCTTATTCCGAACAAAGCCCACGCGAGCACCGCGCGCCACTTCTTGGTGTCGAGGCCGGGAACACCTTCCTTGTTCGGTGTCGGCTTGATCGGCCAATCGTCGACTTTCCCCTCGATTGCGAAAAAGCTGGGTGCATCAGTGGCCCGCGTAATGGAAACATCCTCGCCGGCAATCGTCATTTCGAGTGTGAAGGCCCACCCTTGCAGGGCCTCAACACGAAGGCCCTTGGCCGGCGGTGTGTTGTTCCCTAGGCAAAAATCGATGATCTCAATAAGCGTCGACTTGCCGAGCGCGTTGGTCGTGTCCTTGTCGCCCGCGGACTTGGATCGATCAGCCAGGACAAGGTTGACTCCGGCTTTGAAGATGACGGTGTGGAAACCCTTCTTGTTGGCGCGAACGGACCGGATCATGGCACCGCCCTCACGATCAGGCCGTTCTTCATTTCGATGGCGCCGATCATATAGAGAAGGTTCGATGCGAGCACGAAGCGCTCGAACGTACCTACATTGGGCTCGGTACGCAGGCGTTCCCAGAGGCCTGAGACCGTCATGGGGGCCTGCAGGTGGGCAAGCACCGTCGCGCCCACGCCGAGGAGGGCTTCGTTCTGCGGAATGTGTTTGGTTGGCAGAATCATTTTTCGAACACGTCGCAGATTTCGAATAGGTAGATCAGGACAGCAATGCCGGCGGTCTTGTCGGCTTGGCTGCGCAGTCCGCGCTGCGCGAACACGCACTCAGTTCGAAAAGCTCATCGCCTTTATGCCCCTCCTTACGCTGCTTGAAATACTCTTCAAGGAAGCCTGCCTTGAGGCGCTCGGGGAAGTCTGGATCCAACTGGGCTTCCGCCTCGACATAGTCTGCGACGGTGTCGCGCGACATCAGGCCGGCCGCGATAATGTGACGGGCTCCGTTTGAGAGGGCATTCTTCTTGATTTTCTCGTCGGGCGCGGTGAGGTCGAAGGACCCGTTAGTTGCGGGAGCCTGGTTCGAAACCCATGACACCGCGTTTTGCAGTTCCGGGAAAGCCACGTCCGCGAAGGCCTCTTCCATGGCTTGCCGGACCTGCTTTTCGTGGGTGGCTTTCAGGTCCAGGAGCATCGCCGTCGGCCAGTCGGCCGGAACCTTGTCGATGATCGTGTGATGGTCGGTGCAGAGGTACAGAAGGTTGTCGACGTGATCGCGCTCGGCGTCGGTCATCGACGCTTCGTAGCGCGCCGCGCCTGGCTTCTCGCCCCTGATATGCGCTGCTTCGCCGACATAGGTGTCATCGCCGGATTTGGCGTCATAGGTCAGGTGCTTGCCGCATTTCGGGATCGCGCAAACTCCGCCGCTCCGAAAGGCCAGTATAATTCTGGTCGGATAACTAGCGCCCACGGCCACTGCCGATCTGCGCGCGAGAACGCGACTTTCGCACCGTCCGCTGCGGCGCAACCGTAACATCACCCAAGTGATGGATAAGCAAAGCCGGCCGGCGCGGCAGTTTGACCGTCAATTCCAGTTCTCCCCCAACTGCTTCGACATAACTCCGGAGAGTTGATAAGTACATATCGGCCTGCTTCTCGATCTTTGAAACAGACGGCTGCTTGATGTTAAGGGCTGTCGCAATGTCGGCCTGAGCCTTTCCTGCGATTTGTCGGAGCTCACGGAGGCCTTCCACTTCCTGCTTGAGATCCTGGTAGCGCGCTTCGATTTCCGCCTGCTCGTCCGCAGGCAGGCTCGCCATGATATCGTTCAGGTTCCGCGCCATCTCACTTTCCCTTCTTTCCGGGTTTCAGGCTTTCCAGATGTTCGGAAAACCTGAAATCCGCTTTTGCGACCATACGGCGATAAAAGAGCTTCTGACTTCCGCCGGATTTGTCGCCTGCGACGAGCAGAATTGCCCGTCGCTGCGGATCGAAGGCGAATGCCGCACGCCATTCGCCGTCGGCTGCTTCAAAACGCAGTTCCTTCATATTCGAGTGCTTTGACCCTTTGAGCGTGTCCGCATAGGGCCGGCCAAGCTGCGGGCCGTAATCGGCGAGCAGCTTAGCGACGGCGATCAAGGCGATACGAACCTCGCGCTCGTAGGCCAAAACCTCAGCTTCGAAGGCTGCGTGGAATTGGACTTTCCACATGATATAGCTTTCAAGCTATGTAGCGTCAACGGGAAGGATGCGCGGAGCGTCGGGTGAAGCCGAGGTCGAGCGCCGGCAACTGTCGGCCCAGGCGTCCAGGTCGGCAACGGCGTGGCCCCGCCGGGGACCATCGTGGTCGGCAGGACGATAGCCTTGGCGCTGTGTCACAAAGACAGCAAAACAAAAGGCCGCAGGGTCTCCCCCACGGCCACCAGAATGGTTCGCTATTGGTGCCCTGAGCGGGCGACTAGATGAACGCCCGGAGAACTGCGGCAACGCCCGCGACGGTGGCGAAGGCGATATACGCCCAATGCACGATTTCGATCATGCCGCCGCCTCTTCTTCCTGAACCCGCTTCGCCAGCCGGGCCAGCGTCGAGCGGGAGCATTTCGTGGCGGCAACAATCGTGTTCCAGCTTTGGCCCGCCCGTAGCATCGCCATGATGGCCGCGTTCCGCTCCCCGTCCTCCGGTCTCCCCCGATACTTCCCCGCCGCCTTCGCCTTGGTGATCCCCTGCGCCTGCCGCCTGCGCCGATCCTCGTAGTCTTTCCGAGCGATGGCTGCGAGCATGTCCAGCATCATGCCGTTGATGGCGTCCAGCATGCGGGCCGTGAAGTCGTCCCCAGCCTGCGCCAACTGGTGTGAGGTGGGGAGGTCCAAGGCGACCACGCGAACCCGCTTGGCGGCGATCTCTGCCTTGAGACGGTCCCAATCGGCGGCGTTGAGGCGGCTGAGGCGGTCAACCTGTTCAATGAGGAGCATGTCCCCCGGTTCGCTATCGTAGAGAAGGCGGAACAACTCCGGCCTCGCCAAAGACGCCCCGCTCTCGTTCTCCAAATACCAACCCGCGACCCGTAATGAGCGCTCCTTGGTGAACGCCTCCAGGTCGGCCTTGGCCCGGCTGGCGTCTTGCTCCTTGGTGGAGGCGCGTAGGTAAGCCCGTACAAGCATCCGATATCCCCGATTAGTTCGTTTTGGATGGTCTGATATCAATCGGTTCGCTTAGAATATGTCAATGCTCTTTATCGAACCAAGCAGCGAATGGTTCGCTTGAGACATACCCAAAAGGTCGGACCAGGGAACCACGAACGCGAACCCTTGCCTTGACTGGATATGGGTTGTTCCAACTGATGGGGATGCTTGCTAAGGACCGCAAGCAACTGCTTGATGGGGGCTTCGGATGCGGACTTTATTGGCGCTAGCTTTGGTGATTGTTGGGACAAGCGCGGGCCTCTCCCAAGAGGAGGCGGGGACCGTGGCGGGAGCCGGATGGGTCTCGTGTGCCGAGTTCGCGCAACACTATCAGGCGGACCCAAAAGGCACGGAGGAATACTTTTACGCATGGGCGCAGGGCTATATGTCCGGGTTAAATCAAGCATCGTGGGTGAGGAAGAACCTGCGCGGCTGGCAGATCGAGCGGCAGAAGCAACACATAAGGGCGTATTGCGACAAGCATCCACTAGCCAATGTGGTCGCTGCTGTTCAGGATGTTTTCAATAACCTGCCGGCTCGATAGGTCGCAGCGGTCGCGGGCTAGTGGATCGTCGTCGGCGCCCACACAGGGAACGGTAAGGGCGTTCAAGCGGAACAGCGTCAGGCCCGGCGAGATGAGTAGGGCGACCCCACCGGGGGGTACATGCGAGCTACGACTTTCGAGGTCAGTGCCTCAGATTTTTAGGTCAAATTTAAAGATGTTGGTGCGAGTTTCTAGCTGATTTATAGAGAGAAAGAAATTGAAACCGGCAGAACGTCTGAAATTGCTGCTGGGGAAAGGATATTTCCAAAGCGAACTTCCACCTGTATTCGTTACTGATACGTTCGCTAGTAATGTCGAGTACATACTGTCTGAGTGGAATTCTAAGAAGCTATTTGAGGTTGCCTCGGTCAACTACAAGAGGCCGGGCAAGGCCAAACTGCGACTGGCGTCGTCTTACAAATATAAAATCGTCGGCACAGAAGCGGAGATAATCTCCAAGCCAAAGAGGGGCTTTGAGAGGCGAAATATCCAGCTGACCCACCCCCTGCCTCAAGCTCTGCTGGCTAAAGAAATCAGCGACAATTGGGAAACCATTTGCCGTTGGCTATCATCCGCGACCTACTCAGTTGACCGACTGGAGTTCACCGCCAACAGCGGGCGGGGGATTTCGGACATAAATTTCCGCGCTCATGAGGCCAAAAAGAGCTTTATAGAAGCCACAGCCGACTGGTTAGTGCTGACTGACATCACACGCTTTTACCCCACCATATACACCCACTCAATTCCTTGGGCTGCTTATGGGAAAGCCCGCGTCAAAGCTGATCTTTCGCGGTACGCAGGATCGCTGGGGGATAGAATTGACGCGCTGCTGCGTTCTTGCAACCGCGATCAAACGGTCGGAATTCCCATCGGCCCGGAAACGTCGCGCATCGTAGCGGAGATCATTTCAACAAGGTTAGATCAACACCTGTACGAGAGGCAGCGTCTCAATCAAAACAGAGCGGACCGGCTACAGGACGACTGGTTCGTCGGAGCCGATGACCTGGCGGAGGCAGAGCGGGTGCTCTCGACGCTACACCAAGTGTACCGCGAATATGGCTTAGAAATTAATGGCAGCAAAACTTCCATTGACAGAGTGGTCTCGTCACATGCTGCGACATGGAAGACGGAATTGTCGGGATTTCTGTCACACAGAAACGGCCCGATACAGGGGACGCGTCTCCGTGAATTTTTTGACCTAAGTGTCAGGCTTCAAGTTAGCTATAAGAATGACCCTGTTATAAACTACGCGCTGGCCGTCCTTGAGCGTGACAAATACCAAGACGACGACTTAGCAAGTATCGAAATATTTCTGCTGAAAGCGGCTCAACTCTCTCCAATCTCTGTCGACAAGATTGCCCGCATAATAATCAATATTTTTAGTGCGAACCAGCGGCTGTCACTATCTAGGATAGCTCAGCGTTTCACAGCGCTTGCGGAGCGCCACCTAGAGAATGGCAATACCTTCGAGGCCATTTGGCTAATCTACGCGCTGAGGGGCACGAAACGAAATTTGAACTCCAAAGTCATTGGCGATCTCTGCGTTGACCAGGCAGGAAGCGTGTTGCCACTGATATTGCTTGACATGAAAAGTAAGGGGCTCTTTTCACGGAAACTTCCCAATGCTCATTGGGAAAATAGCTTTCTCCCGGATCGCGTGAACGAGGACTGGTGTTGGCTGCTTGCTTACGAGGGCATCCGGCACGGATGGTTGGCAGACAAACACGGTCTTATGGGAAAGTCTTTATTCAAACCACTCGCGGACAGGGCGGTAGTTTTCTACGATGAAACTAAAAATATCGCTCGATCCCGAAAGGAGATAAGAAATCGTGCAGTAAAATCGCGCAATCAGGCTAGTGCAGTGGTTGCTCTACTAAAAAAATGGAGAGGGTTTTCAGACGATAACTATTGAACATGATTTTTTGGCACAGGCGGCGTCACGGCCTCAACACAGGTCTGCCTGAGAATACCCCCAGCGTAGCCAGCCTGCGCCCATTATGTTCGGCAACGGGTGCGATGACACGCGTCCGCCGCCCACGTCTTGCTCCGACGCTGCAAACCGCCTACCGTGCGGTACACAAACCGGAGCGATCAAGTACACGCGTTCGGATTGTTGGGTTGTGATTGGGTGGCATAAACACCTGATACATAAGCAAAAAGCGCTATGACGGATAAGTTCGATTTTCGCTAAGCGCTCCGGCGGGGGGCACCATTTCCTCTATCCCTTGACGATCTCGAAGCGCATGGCCCCATCCGTCTCGGCCTGGGTGCAGCCGTGGCCGTTCTGGCGGCAATAAAGGGGGATGTCGATCCTGGCCATGGGATCGGTGGCGAGGATGACCAGCCGGGCGCCCGGGGGCAGGGCGGCGAGGCGCTTTTCCATACGCAGCACCGGCAGGGGGCATTTGAGCCCGCGCGCATCGAGGGTTTCGGGATCAGTCGGCAAGGACCAGGACCCAGTGGATGCCATAGGCGGAGCCGGGATTGAAGGCCACGGCCACGCCGGCCTTGGCGGCATTGGCGCGCAGGCCGGCCGCGTCGGCGCTATTGTTGCGCCAGCCCGAAAAGGTCTCCGCGAAGGTGGCGTAGCCGGCGCTGAGCTTCATGACCTTGAGCCCGGGCGGGGTGGATGGGGCCTTGCCCGTCTGGGCGTATTGATTGGCCAGGGCCTGGGCCGAGCCGTCCAGCGCCGCGTCATGGACGAGCGGGGCAAGGCCCGATGTGGCGCGATAGGCATTGACCAGATCGATGGCCTGGGCCCGATCGAGGGCGGCATTGGGCTGGTCCATGCGGGCGCTCAGCCCGGGCGCGAGCGCGCCGGGCGCGGTGGCGATGCCGCCCATGCTGCAACCGGCCAGCGTCAGCCCGGCCAGGATGGCGGCCAGCGGCAGGGAAAGGGCGTGGGGGCGAAGGCGGAGCATGAGCTGATCCCGAAACGAAATGGTCCCGCCCCATAGGCGGCGAGCAAGGCCAAAAGATGGTTGGCGCCCTTCCGGTATAGAGGCCGCGCCCTGACACGGGCTTAACGGGAAGGGCTTTCCCCGCCGCCCTCAGATCGGCAGCGGCCCGTCATTCTTGACCTCTTCCATCACCGCATAGGTGCGGGTTTCGCGCACGCCGGGAAAGGAGAGCAGCACCTCGCCCAGGAAGCGGCGATAGGTGGACATGTCGGCCAGCCGGGTCTTGATGAGATAATCGAAGCCGCCGGCCACCATATGGCATTCGAGCACTTCGGGGGCCTTGCGCGCCGCCTGGGCGAATTTGGCGAAGACGTCGGGCGTGGTCTTGTCGAGCAGCACCTCGACATAGACCAGAAGCCCCAGCCCCAGCTTGTGCGGATCGAGCCGGGCGCCGAAGCTGGTGATATAGCCCTCTTTCTGCAGGCGCTTGAACCGGTCGCTCATCGAGGTGGGCGCCAGGCCCACCCGCTGGGCCAGCTCGGAATTGGTGATCCGCCCCTCATTCTGCAATTCTGCGAGGATGCGACGGTCAATATTGTCGATCTGCGTCATTCTGACGGCCTTTCGCGTTCGTTTCCGATAGTCATGCGGAAACCGCGCTTCAAATGCAATTGCCATCCGGGCGGTCCCCTCTAGTATCGGTCCGGCAGACCGCGCAAGCTGGGCGAGGGCGCCGGGGCGCGGCGCGAGAGGCAGGAGGCCATCAATGTCGATTTATACCGGTCCGGTTTTCGAGATGTGCAGGAACCAGTTCATCCAGATTGCCGACCATCTGGAGATCGGTCCGGATGAGCGCGACCGGCTGCTCTATCCCAAGCGGGCCATCGCGGTGTCCTGCCCCATCCACCGGGTCGACGGATCGGTGACGCTTTACCAGGGCTATCGCGTGCAGCATCACCTGAGCATCGGCCCCACCAAGGGGGGCACGCGCTTTGCCGCCAATCTCGATCTTGGCGAGGTGGCGGCGCTGGCGGTGTGGATGAGCTGGAAATGCGCGTTGGCGGGCCTGCCCTATGGCGGGGCCAAGGGCGGGGTGGCGGTCGATCCGGCCTCGCTCCAACCCCAGGAGCTCGAAGCGCTGGCGCGCCGCTACATGCAGGAGATGATCCCCTTCGTCGGTCCCCATACCGACGTGATGGCCCCCGATATCGGCACCAATGAACAGGTAATGGCCTGGTTCATGGACACCTATTCCATGTATCAGGGGCGCACGGTGACCGAGATCGTCACCGGCAAGCCGGTCGCCTCGGGCGGCACCGAGGGGCGGCGGGAGGCCACGGGGCTGGGCGTCGTCCATCTCATCGGGCGGGCGTTGGAAAAGCTGGGCGAGGATTTCGCCGGACGCAGCATCATCGTCCAGGGCATGGGCAATGTCGGGGGCGTGGCGGCGCTGGAGCTGCATCGGCGCGGAGCCCGCATCATCGGGGCGGGCGACCACACCGCCTCCTATTACGATCCCAAGGGGCTGGACGTGGAGGCGCTGCTGGCCCACCAGGCCCGGCACCGCGTGCTGGCCGGCTTTTCCGAAGAGCTGGCCATCCCCTCCGAGCAGTTGCTGGAACAGCCCTGCGACGTGCTGGTGCCGGCGGCGGTGGAGCGGGTCATCACCGGCGACAATGCCGGGCGCATCCGCTGCCGCATCCTGGCCGAGGCCGCCAATGGCCCGACCACGCCCGAGGCCGACAAGGTGCTGGCCGAGCGCGGCGACGAGATTTTCATCATCCCCGACATCCTGTGCAATTCGGGCGGCGTCATCGTCAGCTATTTCGAATGGGTGCAGGACCTCCAGCAATTGTTCTGGAACCGGGGCGAGGTGCTGAGCCGGCTGCATGCCCTGCTCGACAGGGCCTTCGAGGAGGTGACCGGCCGGGCGGCGCGCGACGGCATTTCCAACCGCATGGCGGCCATGGCCATCGGCGTGCAGAAGGTGCGCGACGCCAAGCGCATCAGGGGACTTTTCCCCTGACGCGCATGTTGGTGGCACGGCGCGGGGCGGGTGGCGTCAGCCGAAGACCCGGGTCAGCGCCGTGTCGATAACATCGGTGATGCGGTCGATGTCGTCGGCGGAGGCGATGAGCGGCGGGGCCAGGCACAGCGTGTTGTTGAAGCCGGGCAGCGACCGGTTGGTGGCGCCGATGATGACGCCTTCGGCATAGGCCTCGGCCACCACCTGCTGCACCAGCCTTTCCGCCACGGGCGTTTTGGTGCGGCGGTCCTCCACCAGCTCGGCGCCCTGGAACAGGCCCTTGCCGCGCACGTCGCCGATCACCGCGTGGCGCTCCTTGAGGGCGAGGAGATTGGCCGTCAGGCGCTCGCCCATGAGGTGGGTATTGGCGAGCAGGCCCTCCTCCTCGATGATGCGCATGTTCTCAAGGGCCGCAGCCGGCCCGGCGGTGCAGCCGCCAAAGGTGGAAATGTCGCGGAAATGGCTCAGCGGGTCCGCCTCGTCGTCGCGGAACAGCTCGAAAACCGCCTCGGTGGTGACGGTGCAGGCGATGGCGGCATAGCCGGAGGCCACGCCCTTGGCCATGGTGACGAAATCGGGCTCGATGCCGTAATGCTGATAGCCGAACCAGGCGCCGGTGCGGCCCAGCCCGCACACCACTTCGTCGATATGGAGCAGGATGTCGTATTTGCGGCAGATTTCCTGCACCCGCGGCCAATAGCCTTCCGGCGGCACGATGACGCCGCCCCCGGCGGTGATCGGCTCCAGGCAGAGCGCGCCGATGGTGTCTGGCCCCTCGCGCAGGATGACCTGCTCGATGGCGTCGGCGGCGCGCTCGCCATAATCGCCGTCCGGCCATTGCCGCCGATATTCCAGGCAATGGGGCACCATGACGAAGCCGGGGGGAAAGGGGCCGTATTGGAGGGCGCGCTCGGGCTGGCCGCAACTGGCCAGCGCCGCGATGGTGGTGCCGTGATAATCGCGCTCGCGGAAGAGAATCCCGGATTTGCGCCCGCCATGGTGCCGGTGCGAAATCTGGCGCACCATCTTGAACACCTTCTCGTTCGCCTCCGAGCCGGAGTTGGAATAATAGACCCGGGAAAGACCGGGCATCTTGTCCAGCAGCGCCTCGGCGAAGAGGGCGGCGGGCACCGAGCCGGCGCTCTGGGCGAAATAGTTCATGCGCAGCAATTGGGCATGGATGGCATCGGCGATGCTCTTGCGGCCATAGCCGACATTGACCGTCCATACCCCGCCCGAGACGGCGTCGAGATATTCGCGCCCGGACGCGTCGCGCAGCCGCATGCCCTCCCCGGACACGAAGATGCGTGGGTCGGTGCGCTCCAGGCCCTTGTGCTGGAACAGGTGGTGCCAGACATGGGCGCGGTCGGCCGCGACTATGGGGGCCATGTCGTTGGGATGGGTGGGCATGAAAATCCTCCGCTTCAATACCCGCGCTGGCGGTCGACGAGCCCATGGGGCGTTTCGCCCCGCGCCAGGCGGGTGAGATTGTCCAGAACCATGCGCGCCGCCGTTTCGGGCGCGGTGCGGCTGGCGATATGGGGCGTCAGCAGGATCCGGGGATGGCGCCAGAGCGGATCGTCCGGCGGCAGCGGCTCGGGATCGGTGACGTCGAGGAGGGCGGCGCCGAGCCGGCCTTCCTCCAGCGCCGCCAGCAGGGCCTGGGGCACCAGATGCTCGCCCCGCCCGGCATGGAGCAGGGCCGCGCCGCGCGGCAGGCGGGAAAGCAGGGACGCATCGAGAATGCCCCGGGTCTCGGGCGTGAGCGGCAAAAGGCAGACCAGGATGTCGGCCGCGCCCAGAAATGCCTCCAGCCCCTCCGCGCCATGGTGGCAGGCAATGCCTTCGATTTCGCGCGGGGTGCGGCTCCAGCCGCTGATGGGAAAGCCGAAGGGGCGCAGCCTGTCGATGGCGGCGCGGGCCATCTCGCCCAGCCCCATGAAGCCCAGCCGCCGCCGGGAGGCCGGCACCACCTCATGCTGGCGCCAGAGGCCCTCGGCCTGCTGGCCGATATAGGCGGGCAGGTCGCGGTGCAGCGCCAGAACGCCCATGGCGACATATTCGGCCACGCTGAGGGCGGTGGCGGGATCGATCAGCCGCACCAGCGGCACATGGGCGGGAATGGCGGAAAGATCGAACTGGCTGACCCCCGCCCCCACCGAGAACACCGCCTTGAGGCGAGGCAGGCCTGTGAGGGGAAAGGGCGGCGCCGTCCAGGCGATGAGATAGTCGATCGCCTCGATCGGGCCGGTTTCGGGCCAGATATGAAAGTGCTGGTCGGGCAGGGCGCGGGCGAAGATGTCCCGCCACGCCGCCCCGCGCACCGGATCGGCCTTGTAGAGAATGCTCATTGCCCGCCCTCTTCACACCCGCCGGCAGCCGGCTGGCCCGGCCTCCCCGCCACAGCCGACGCTTTCAGTGTCGACAAGAATATTGACTTTTCGGAATATCGAGTCAAGTCTGTCGACAATTTAGAACAGACAAGCCGACGGCCTCGTCTTGTGCCGGTTGAAGGGGGGGAATCGTGCGATGCGCGAAAAGGTGACGGAGCGCCTGGTCGCGGGCATCAGTGAATGGGTGCGCATGGAAAGCCCGACCAACCGGCCGGACCATGTCGACCGGCTGGTGCGGCATGTGGAAGGGCTCTATGCGGGGCTGGGCGCGGCCTGCGCCCGGCCGGACCTGGGACCGGGCTGCGCGCGGCCCCTGCTGGCCCGGCTCAGGGGCGCCGGAGCCGGGGACGGGGCGGTGCGCATCCTGATCGTGGGGCACCTGGATACGGTCCATCCTGTGGGCAGCATCGATGGCCCCATGCCGGTGCGGGTGGAGAACGGACGGCTCCACGGCCCGGGCGCCCTCGACATGAAGGGCGGCAACTACCTGGTCTATGATGTGTTGCGCGAGATGGTGGCGGCCGGACGCCTGCCGGATGCGCATCTCACCGTGCTGCTCAATACCGACGAGGAGATCGGCAGCCCCTATAGCCGCGCGCTGATCGAGGCCGAGGCGCGGGCGCATGATTATGTGCTGGTGGTCGAGCCCATGCGCGAGGGCCATGCGGTGATCGGGCGCTTCGCCTTTGCCCGCTACGGGCTGCGCACCATCGGGGTGCCGGCGCATGCCGGCGCCGACAATGCCGCCGGGCAGAGCGCCATTCGCGCCATGGCCCGGCTGGTCGAGCAGATCGAAAGCCTCACCGACATGTCGCGGCTGGTGAGCTTCAATGTCGGGGTCATCCAGGGCGGCGAATTCGTCAATGTGGTGCCCATCGCCTGCACCGCGCAGGTTCTGGCCGTCGCCGACAGCGCCGAGAACCTGGCCTATATCCATGCGGTGATGGCGGAGCTGGAAAGCCCGGCGCCGGGGGTGAAGCTGGAGGTGACCCGGGGGCCGGAGCGCCCGCTCTTCTTGCCCTCCGACGGCACGCGCCGGCTATTGGCCATGGCGCAGCAGATCGGCGCGGGGCTGGGGCTGACGATAAACGGACGCGTGGTCGGCGGGGGGAGCGACGGCAATTTCACCGGCGCCCTGGGCGTGCCCACGCTGGACGGACTCGGGGTCAGCGGCAGGGGGCCGCATACCCATGGCGAATATGTCGACATCGACAGCCTCGCCGCTCGCGCCGAACTCATCGGCGCCATGATCGAGCGGATCGCCGCCGGCGAGGCGGCCGGCTGAGCCGCCTTATGCCTTCCGTTTCCCTTTTCGGAGTCGAGATGCTGAGCAATTCTCTGGCGGCGCTGGACCGCAACCACCTCCTGCACCCGGTCAGCTCCTTTCGCGGGCATGAGGCCAGGGGCAGCACCATCCTGGCCGAAGCCGAGGGCGTGATGCTGCGCGACACCCAGGGCAGGCAATATATGGACGGCTTTGCGGGGCTGTGGTGCGTCAATGCCGGCTATGGGCAGAAAAGCATCATCGAGGCGATCCGGGCCCAGCTCGAGCAACTCCCCTATGCCACCGGCTATTTCGGCTTCGGCAGCGCGCCGGCGATAAGGCTGGCGGCGCGACTGGCCGAGCTGGCGCCCGGCTCGCTCAACCATGTCTATTTCACCCTGGGCGGCTCGGACGCGGTGGACAGCGCCCTGCGCTATATCCGCTACCATGCCGAGGCGACGGGCCAGCCGGGCAAGACCGCCATCATCTCGCTCGAACATGGCTATCACGGCTCCAGCTCCACCGGGGCGGGGGTGACGGCGCTGCCGGTCTTCCATGCCGGTTTCGGCCTGCCGCTGCCCCATCAGCACACCATCCCCAGCCATTATGCCTATCGCAACCCGGTGGGCACCGATCCGGCCGCGATCATCGCCGCCTCGGTCGGCGCGCTGCACGCCAAGGTGGCCGAACTGGGCGGGCCCGAGCGGGTCGCGGCCTTTTTCTGCGAGCCCGTGCAGGGCTCGGGCGGGGTGCTGGTGCCGCCCGAGGGGTGGCTATTGGCCATGCAGCAGGCCTGCCGCGCGCTGGGCATTCTCTTCGTCGTCGACGAGGTGATTACCGGCTTCGGGCGCATCGGGCCGCTTTTCGGCTGCGCGCATTACGGGCTCGAACCCGATATCGTTACCCTCGCCAAGGGATTGACCTCGGGCTATCTGCCCATGGGGGCGGTGCTCCTCAGCGACGCCCTTTACGAGGTCATCGCCGCGCATGCCGGGGAGAACGCCATCGGCCACGGCTATACCTATTCCGGCCATCCGGCGAGCGCCGCCGCGGCCCTGGCGGCGCTGGACCTCTATCTCGAGGGCGGCGTGCTGGACAATGGACGCCGCTCGGGCGCCCATCTACAGGCGCGACTGCGCGAGGCGCTGGGCGATCATCCCCTGGTGGGGGAAATCCGCGGCGTTTCCATGCTGGCCGGCATCGAGATCGTCAGCGACCGCAGCAGCAAGGCCCTGTTCCCTTCGGCGCTGGGCATGGGCGCGCGGCTGGCGGCGGCAGGGCTGGACGAAGGCGTCATCTATCGCGCCTTCGCCAATGGCACGATCGGGCTGGCGCCGAGCCTCACCTTCTCGCCGGCCGAGATCGATGAGCTCGTGGACCGCATCGGCGAGGCGCTCGACACGGTGCTGGACCAGCCCGAAATCCGCGCCGCCATGGCCGACTGAGTGGAGTTTGCAGACATGCATGGATTGCACGATCCCGATCTTTTCCGCCAGGACTGCCTCGTTGACGGCGTCTGGGGGCCGGCGGCACGCGGCGGGCGCATCGCGGTGGACAACCCCGCCAGCGGCGCGGTGCTGGGGGCGGTGCCCGATTGCGACGGGGAAGACACGCGGCGCGCCATCGTCGCCGCCCAGGCGGCCTTCGGGCCCTGGAGCAGGCGGGTTGCGGCCGAGCGCGCGGCGCTGCTGGAGCGCTGGCATGCGCTGATCGCCGAAAACGCCGAGGATCTCGCCCGTATCCTGACGCTGGAACAGGGCAAGCCCCTGGCCGAGGCGCGCGGCGAGATCGGGTATGGCAATGCCTTCATAAAATGGTTCGCCGAGGAAGCGCGGCGCATCGAGGGCAGCACCATCCCCGCGCCCCTGCCGGACCGGCGCATCCTGGTGCTCAAGCAGCCGGTGGGGGTCTGCGCCATCGTCACGCCGTGGAATTTTCCCAATGCGATGATCGCGCGCAAGGTGGCGCCGGCCCTGGCGGCGGGCTGCACCGTGGTCATCAAGCCCTCTGAGCTCACCCCGTTTTCAGCCCTGGCGCTGGCGGTGCTGGCCGAACGCGCCGGTATCCCGCCGGGCGTCATCAATATCGTCACCGGCCGCCCCGAGGCGATAGGGGCGGAGCTGACCGGCAACGAGGCGGTGCGCAAGCTCTCCTTCACCGGCTCGACCCGCGTCGGTGCTCTCCTGATGGCGCAATGCGCCGGCAGCGTGAAGCGGCTGTCGCTGGAGCTGGGCGGGAATGCGCCGCTGATCGTTTTCGACGATGCCGATCTGGAGGCGGCGGTGGAGGGGGCCATGGTCTCCAAATTCCGCAATGGCGGGCAGACCTGCGTCTGCGCCAACCGCATCCTGGTGCAGGAGGGCATTTATGACGCCTTTGCCGCCGCGCTGAGCGAGCGGGTCGGCAGGCTGCGCGTCGGGGACGGGCTGGCCGGCGCGGTGGATGTCGGCCCGATGATTAACAGCGCGGCGCTGGACAAGATCGACCGGCATCTGCGCGATGCACTGGAAAAGGGCGCAAGGCGTCTGACGCCGGAACGGGCGGTGCCGCCCGGGCGGTTCGTCGCCCCGGTGGTTCTGGGCGACGCCGGCACGGACATGGCGCTGGCCCAGGAAGAGACCTTCGGGCCGGTGGCGCCGCTATTTCGCTTTTCCAGCGAGGCGGAGGCGCTCGCCATCGCCAATGGCACGCCGTTCGGGCTGGCAGCCTATTTCTACACCCGCGACCTGGCGCGGGCCTTCCGCATCGGGGAAGCGCTCGAATTCGGCATGGTCGGGCTCAATACCGGCCTGATCTCCACCGAGGTGGCTCCTTTCGGCGGGATCAAGCAGTCGGGGCTGGGACGGGAAGGGGCGCGGGCCGGCATCGATGAATATCTCGAGCTCAAGAGCTTTCACATGGCCGGCCTCTAGGGAAAATGCCTAGTGGCGGCTGCGCAGCGCCATGGGCTCGAGCGGAATGGTCGAGGTTTCGTGGATCTGGCGCACCACATCGTCCCAGAAGCGGCGGATATGGGCCTCGATCTGGTTGGCCGCGTCGAGCGGGGTGCCTTCCATGATGGCGTCGATCACCGGCAGATGGCTCTCGGCGATCTGCTGCCAATCGTGTTCGGCCTCGCCCACCAGGCGCAGGATCAGCCGCAATTCGACATTGACCTCGGAATAGATGCGGATGAGGCGGCGATTGTTGGTGGCCTCGACGATCATCTGGTGAAATGCCAGGTCGGCGTTGACATAGGTGGTCTGGTCACCCGCCTTTATGGCCTGGGCGATGCGCTCCACCTGCTTGCGCAGGGCGTCGATGAGCTTGGGATTGCGGTGCTCGGCGGCCTTGGCGGCGGCGTGCCGCTCCACCGCGACGGCAACGTCATAGACCTCGATCAGCTCGCGCAGGGTGATCTGGCGCACGGAAAACCCCTTATTGGGGTCGAAGCTGAGCAGGCCCTCGCTTTCGAGCAGGCGCGCCGCCTCGCGGATGGGGGCGCGGCTGGTGCCCAGCTCGCGCGACATCTGCGCCTCCACCAGGCGCTCGCCGGGCTTGAGCGTGCCTTCGACCACCTGTTCCTTGATATGCGCGGCAATCTCGCGCGCCAGCGTGCCGGAACGCTCGCTTTTCTTCTGCATTATCGTGCCCCCGTTTCCTCTGCGTCATAGCACGACTATGTGCGTTTGCCGATAATGTCCAATACCGCATTCATTCTGTCGACAAATTCATTGACATGGTCGTCAATTCTTTCCATGGTGTCTGCGATCCTGAGAGGAAGCAGGACCCAACCCATGCCCGAAAGGGGCGGTGAGGACAGCGGGAGGTTCGCATGATCGATGCGGCTGTAAACTGGCCTGGCGACGCCCGCTGCGGCGTCATGCTCACATTCGATTTCGACGCCGAATCCCTCTGGCTCGGGCGCGATCCGGACAATGCCGAGCGGATGGGCACGCTGTCGCAGGGCGCCTATGGCGCCCGGGTGGGGGTGCCCAGCATTCTGCGGGTGCTCGAGGAGAAGGGGGTCAAGGCGACCTTCTTCGTTCCCGGCTGGACGGCGGACCATCATCCGGACCGGGTCGAGATGATCCATGCCGCCGGCCACGAAATCGGCCATCACAGCTATTCGCATTGCTGGGTGAAGCCGGGAGAGGACGCGCTGGAGGCCGAGGAACTCGACCGCGGACTCGAGGCGCTGGACCGGCTCCTGGGCATCAGGCCCAGCGGTTACCGCTCGCCGGCGGGCGAGACCAGCCAGACCCTTTTCCGCATGCTGGCCGAGCGCGGCTTTGCCTATGATTCCTCGCTGATGACCAGCATCAATCCCTATTATCACGCGGTGGGCGGCAATGCGCAGGCGCTGGTCGAGCTGCCCTGGCACTGGTCGCTGGACGATGCGGTTTTCGCGCTGTTTTCGATCCGCAATCCGCGCGCGATCATGACCAATGACCACATCTTCACCGTCTGGGCCGACGAGTTCGACGCCATCTACCAGGCTGGCGGGCTTTTCGACCTGGTCATGCATCCGCAGGTCATCGGCCGCCCGTCGCGCCTCGTGCTGCTGCGGCGGATGATCGAGCATATCCAGAAATTCCCTGGGGTCGCGTTCCTGACCGGCCACCAGGCGAACCGGGCGTTCCGCGAGACTTATCCCGCGCAGCGCAACTGACGAACACGTCAAGGATAGGGGAGAAGAATGAAACTCAAACTAGCCTGCAGCGCCATGGCGCTATCGCTGTCGATCGGTCTGGTGCTTCCGGCCGCGGCGATCGAACTGAATATTTTCGGTCCCTCGGGGGAATCGGTCCTGGGCGGCCGGCTGGCGCCGGAAGTGCGCGAGCCGATCCTGGAGGAGATCTATGCCGGCTTCATGGCCGAGAACCCCGACGTCACCGCCATCAAGTGGGACTATCAGGGCAACCAGGACACCGCCATCCAGCGGCTGATGACGGCGCGCCTGGCGGGCCAGCCCATGGACATCCTGTTCTGCACCGGCACGCTGACCAACGGCAATTACGTCAATGCCGGCATCGTCAAGCCCATCGACGAGGTGGTGGCGCCCTTTGCCGACCGCTTCCGGCCCGAGGCGCTGGGCGACTATACGGTGGGCGGCCACCTCTATGCCGTGCCGCTCTCGGACATGTCGAGCTCGGGCGTCTATTACAATGTCGATCTCTTCGCCAAGCTGGGCATCGAGCCGCCGACCACCTATGAGGAACTGCTCGCGATCAGCGCCAAGATCGAGGAGGCGGGCGTGCAGCCGCTGATCCATCAGGGCGCCAATGCCGTCATGTGGCCCATGTGGTATTTCCAGATGTTCTACCAGGCATCGGAAGACCCGATCGGCAAGACCATGTCCAACCTGGCCGGCACCACCCGCTTCACCGACGCGCCCGATGTCGAGGCATTCCGCCTGATCCAGCGCTGGGTCGAGGACGGCATCCTGAGCCGCGACTCGCTGTCGGTGGATCGGGACGGCATGCGCGCCGCCTTCGCCAATGGCCAGAGCGCCATGTATTTCGGCGGCACCTGGGAAATCCCGCCGCTGCTGCGCAACGTCAAGGACTTCGAGTGGAGCGTCTTCCCCTTCCCGCAGATGCCGGACGTGCCGAGCCAGGCGCGCAGCGGGGGCGGGGCCGACCGGGCGCTGTGCATCCCCTCGGGCATCACGCCCGAGCGCGAGGCCGTGGCCGCCAAATTCCTCGAATATGTCTCGCGCCCCGAGATCGCCGCGCTCTACCTGACGCCCGAAGCGCCGCTTTATACCTCGGTCAAGGGCATCGAGGGGTCGAACGTGCCGGGCGCCGAGGTGTTCCGGGAGCAGATCTTCCCCACCAACACCAAGTTCCTCGACTGGGTCTGGCCGACCGCGGTGACCCGCGCGGTGGCCTCGGCGGTGGCCGGTGTCGTTGCCGGGCAGCTGACGCCGGAAGCGGCGGCGGAATCGGTGCAGTCCGCCTATGACCAGCTGGTGGCCAGCGGCGACTGGACGCCTCCGCAGCCCTGACGGGCTTCAGATCGGCTTTCGCGTGAAAGCCTGGGCCGCCCCATGGGGCGGCCCGTCAATTCCTCCAGGAGCATGTCATGACCACCCGCGCCCAACGGCAAAAATTCGAGATCGGCTATCACCTGAACAGCTGGGACCTGACGGGCCAGCCCCTGGAGCCGGCCATCCGCTTCCTCTCCGAACAGGGCTTCCGCTGGTTCGAGATCCTTTCGGGGGCCAGCCTGTCCACCCAGTTCTCGCGCCGGGTGATGCAACTGGGCCCCAAGCCGCCCATGGGCGTGGTGACCGACACCGATTTCCTGCGCCGCATGGGCCTGCTGTCGGGCGCGCAGCGCCAATACGGCATCCGCCTTTCCGCCTTCTATATCAGCGTCGAATATCTCAACGATGTCGCCTGGCCCTATGAGACCGGCGTGCTCGAAGGCCTGCTGCGCCTGACCAAGGGGTTCGGCGCGCCGGTCCTTTGCATGGGCGGGGGACGGCCCGATACGCCCTGGGCGCCGCACAGCCCGGGCGAAGTCACCACCTTCTGCCGCCGGATCGAGGAGATCGGCCGCCGGGCGCAGGACATGGGGATCACGCTGGTCTATCATCCCCATCTGGACAATTTCATCGAAGGCAGCCCGCAACTGGACCGGGTGATGAACGAGCTCGATACCGACCTTGTGGGCCTGTGCATCGATCCGGCCCATGTGGTCCATGTCGGCTCCGATCCGGTGGCGATCACCCGCAAATATGCCTCCGCCATCCGCTACATGCATTTCAAGGACACAAGGGTCGGCCCCGAGATCAAGGGATCGGCGCGCTATGGGGCCTTTTGCGAGCTGGGCGCCGGCGTGGTGGACCTGGCGGGGCTGGTCGATGTGCTGCTCGATGTCGGCTATGACGGCATCGCCATCATCGAGCTCGACGCCTCGCAGAAGACTGCCGAGCAGAGCGCGCTGGAAAGCATCGACTATGTGGTCAACCGGCTCGGCCTGGCGCTGAACCCGGCTTCGGCGGGCTAGAGCCCATGGCGCAGTCCCGATCCGATTCCCTGAAGATGCGGGCCAGGATGATCCTGGGGAGCGACGAGGCGGCGGCGCTCATCTTCTGCCTGCCCGCCATGGCTTTGCTCGCCGTCTTCGTGCTGTGGCCGTTCTTCTACGGCTTCTGGCTCAGCTTCCACCGCTGGGACGGTTTCGGCACCCGGGCCTGGGTCGGCCTGGCCAATTACATCCGCCTGGCGGGGGACCCCCTGTTCATGACCTCGCTGCGCAACAGCGTAGTCTTCGTCATCGGCGCGGTGCTGCTCAAGAACGTGCTGGGCCTGCTGGTGGCGATCCTGCTCAACAGCGTGTGGGTGGGGCGGGGCTTCTTCCGCACCGCCACCTTCATTCCGGTGACTTTGTCCTTCGTGGCGGTGGGGCTGTTGTGGTCCTGGATCTACAATCCCCTGTTCGGCCTGCTCAATGCCTTTCTCAAGCTGGTGGGCCTGGGGGCCTGGCAGCAGAACTGGCTGGGCAATCCCGACATCGCGCTCTACGCGGTCATTGCCGTGGATGTGTGGAAATGGCTGGGCCTGCATGCGGTGCTCTATCTGGCCGGGTTGCAGGCGCTGCCGCGCGACGTGCTCGAGGCGGCCGAGGTGGATGGCGCCACGCGCCTGCAAAGGCTGGTGCGGGTGACGCTGCCGCTCCTGGCGCCGGTCATCTTCATCAATGTCATCCTGTCGCTGTCGGGCGCCTTCGTGCGCAATTACGACGTGGTCTATGTGCTGACCCAGGGCGGGCCCTATCATGCCACCGAAGTGGTGATGACCAACATGATTACCGAGGCCTTCCGCAACGGGGCGCTCACCTACGCCACGTCCATGGGCTACGCCATCTTCCTTTTGACCGCCATTGTCAGCGGCGCCGTCCTGGTCTGGGCCAGGCGCTGGAGGTTCGATGTCTGAACGCATTCAAACCGATCCCGGCGAAACGCTGGGCGGCCGGCTGGCCGCCGGGCTGGGCACGACCGGGGCCTATCTCCTGCTGGGGGCCGTCGCCCTGCAGACCCTCTACCCGCTGCTCTGGGTGGTCTTCGGCTCGTTCAAGTCCAATGACGAGCTCATCACCAATATCTGGGGCGCCCCGAGGACGCTGCATCTGGAGAATTACTCGGAAGCCTGGCGCATCGCCGGCATGGGCACGCGCATCCTCAACAGCGTCGGGCTGACCGCCTGCACGCTGGTGATCGTGGTGCTGGCGGCGGCGCCCTGCGCCTATGCGCTGGCCCGCATGCGCTTTCCGGGACAGAAGGTGCTCTTCACCATCATCGTGGCCAGCATGCTGGTTCCGGCGCAGATCACCGCCATCCCGCTTTTCCTGGTGGCGCGCGATTTCGGGCTGCTCAACAGCATTCCCGGCGCCAGCGTGGTCATGGCGGCCACGGGCATTCCGATTTCGGTCTTCGTTCTGCGCGGCTTCTTCATGGGGCTGCCGGCCGAGCTGGAGGATGCCGCGCGGGTGGACGGGGCGGGGCGCCTGACCATTTTGTGGAAGATCATCCAGCCCCTGTCGCGGCCGGGCATCGCGCTGGTGCTCATCCTGCAATTCATCGATGTGTGGAACGATTATTTCCTCTCCATGCTGCTGCTGCGCACCCCCGAGGTGCAGACCATTCCGCTGGGGCTGGTCAACTTCTTCCAGCAGTATGAATCGCTGTGGTCCTATTATTTCGCCGCGCTGGCCATGACGATGATGCCGGTCATCCTGGTCTTCGTCATCCTGCAGCGCCAGTTCATCGCCGGGCTCACCGCCGGCGCCGTAAAGGGATAGATATGTCGAATACACCCATCCGCATCGGCCTGATCGGAACGGGCAAGATTGCCCAGATGATGCACCTGCCCTTCATCGAGGAACTGCCCGATTTCGAAACGGTGGCGCTGGCCGACATCTCCCCCGGCACCCTGCGCGGCGTGGCCGAGCGCTTCCATGTCGGCAAGTGCTATGACGACAATCTGGCGCTGATCGAGGACCCCGAGGTCGATGCCGTCATCGTGTGCAATTTCGACCATCCCGAGGTCACCGAGCAGGCCATCCGCGCCGGCAAACACGTGCTGGTGGAAAAGCCGCTGGCCTTCACCGTGGCCGAGGCCGAGCGGATCGTGGCGCTGGCCGAGGCCTCGGGCGTGGTCGCCATGGTGGGCTATATGAAGCTCTATGATGCCGGCATCGACCTGGCGGCGGCGGGCCTGGCCGATCTGGGGCGGCTGACCAGCCTGCACATGCATAATTTCGCCGGGCGGTTCGACCTGGCCGACGCGCTCTACCGGCTGGAGCGCGCCGACGATGTGGCCCAGGACCTGCTGCTGGCCGGACGCCGGAACGTGGAAGCCAAGGTTGCGGCCGAGCTGGGCGAGAGCCATGCCGGCTATCGGGACCTGATGATCCGCATGCTGATGATCGGCAGCCACGACCTTGCCGTCATGCGCCATCTTCTGGGCCAGCCCGAAAGGGTGGCCTATGCCCGCCCCGTCACCGATTTCCAGACCCTGGCGGTGCTGGACTATCCCGGCGGGGTGCCCTGCGTTCTGGAGCTGGGGATCGGCGCCAAATATAATTACTGGGACGAGCATTTCATCGCCTATGGCGAGCGCACGGACCTCAGAGTGGATTTCCCCCATCCCTATTACCGCTATGGGGCCACCACGCTGCGCCGGCGCGGCGGGGAGGGCGCGGGGGCGGTGGATGCGGTGACGACGGCGTCCAACGAGCCCGCCTTCAAGCGCGAATTGCGCGATTTTGCCGCCTGTATCCGCGAGGGCAAGCCGGTGCGCAGCTCGCTGGCCGGCGGGGCCGACGATGTGCGCCTGGCGCGGGACATCATCCTGGCCATGCCCCCGCGCCCAGCCAAGTGAGGTAGAGTCATGGCCCAACTGATCCTGCGCGAGGTGCGCAAGTCCTTCGGCAATCTGGAAATCCTCAAGGGGGTCTCCCTGGAGGTCGACGATGGCAGCTTCGTGGCCCTTGTGGGCCCTTCGGGTTGCGGTAAATCCACCCTGCTGCGTATGATCGCGGGGCTGGAGCGGGTCAGCTCGGGCGAGATCGAGATCGCCGGAAGGGTGGTCAACCATCTCAGCCCCAGGGCGCGCAATATCGCCATGGTGTTCCAGTCCTACGCGCTCTATCCCCATCTCAACGTGGCGCGCAACATGTCCTTCGCGCTCGAATTGCAGGGCATGCCGCGCGCCGCGATCGATGCCGAGGTCAAGCGCGCCGCCGAGGTGCTGGGGCTCACCCCGCTGCTCGAGCGCCTGCCGCGTGAATTGTCGGGGGGCCAGCGCCAGCGCGTGGCCATGGGCCGCGCCATCGTGCGCAATCCCGATCTTTTCCTCTTCGACGAGCCGCTCTCCAATCTCGACGCCAATCTGCGTGTGCATATGCGCTCCGAGATCAAGGAACTGCACCAGAGGCTGGGCAAGACCACCATCTATGTGACCCATGACCAGGTGGAGGCCATGACCATGGCCGACAAGATCGTGGTGATGCGGGCCGGGGAAATCGAGCAGATGGGCGCCCCGCTCGACCTTTACGATCGCCCGGCCAATATCTTCGTCGCCGGGTTCCTGGGCTCGCCGGCAATGAATTTCATCCCGGCGGTGGTGGAGGGCGATGGGCGGCGGGTGCGCGTGGGCGAGCACAGCTTCGCCCTGGCGGGCCGGGTGCCCTGCGCCGATGGCACGGCCGTGACCCTGGGCATTCGCCCCGAATGTCTCGTCCCGGCCGAAACCGGGGCGGAGTTGGCCGTCAACCTGGTCGAGCCCACCGGCAGCGAAACCCTGGTCCAGGCCGCGCTGGGCGCGGTCAAAGTGCAGATGCTGGTGCGCGAGCGTCTGAACCTGCAACCGGGGGACAGGGTGGCGGTGGCCGTGGCGGCCCGGCACATCCACGTCTTCTCGCCCGAAAACGGACAGCGCCTCGTCCTGGGCGAATAGTCCCGCGGCCGGCTTCCCTCCCGCCGGCGCGGGCGCATTGCCTGGCTCCAATGGGTCGAGTGGTGATCCCGGCGCGATTCGAACGCGCGACCCCAGGATTAGGAATCCTGTGCTCTATCCTGCTGAGCTACGGGACCACGGGGGCAGGAAATAACAGCTAGGCCGGATGGTTACAAGCTGGCTTGGGAAAGGCCCGCGGCAGGGATGCCGCCGCGGGCAGGGCTCTCAGTGATGGGTGGCGGCGGCAGCAGCGGCGCCGGCGATGGCCAGGGGCACGGTGACCGAGCCAGCCTTTTCGAAGGTCAGCGTCACCATGACGGTTTCCCCTTCCACCAGCGGATGCTTGAGCTGGAAGAACATGAGATGCAATCCGCCGGGGGCCAGCGTCACCGTGGCGCCGGCGGGGACGGGAATGCCATCGGCAAGCTGGCGCATCTTCATGACGTCGTTTTCCATCGCCATTTCGTGCAATTGCGCCTCGGCGGCGAAATCGGCGCTGGCGGCGACCAGCCGGTCGTCGCTGCCGCCCTTGTTGGTGATGGTGAGGAAGCCTCCGCCGGTGGGGGCGTTGGGCAGGGTGGCGCGGCTGAAGCCGCCGCTGATCTCGAGATCACCCAGGCTGACCGGAGCCGGGGCGGCCGCGTGACCGGCGTGCTCGTCCATGCCGGCCATGGCCGCGGTCAGCGTGACGCGCGGGGCGGGATTGGCCCCGCTCTCGCCATCCCACACCTGCTGGGCATCGGCGCAGGCCTGGGTGGTGGGAAAGAGCAGCGGGCCGGCGGCCAGGGAGGGCGCGAAGGTGCCGGTGAAGACGAATTCGTCATAGAAGGCATCGGGCAATTCGCCCCCCGACCAGGTGATCTCGGTCACCCCTTCGGTGAGGGTCTTGCCGTGCAGCTGGTAGGCATTGGCATAGGGTCCGGTGACGGTTTCGAGCGTCCAGCCGGCATGGGGCATGGGGCGGACGTCGAAAAAGCCCTCGGGGATCTTGACCGTGATGGTGTTGGTGGCCTGGCCGTCGCAGCCATGGGGGATGCGCAGCACGGCCTTGTAGCCGGCGCCGATGGCGGCCGTGCCGGTTTCGAACGAGACATGGGCGAAGGCGGGGGCCGAAAGGGTGGCCAGGCTCAAGGCGGCGAGCACGCAGGCGGGAAAGCGGATCATGACGATCTCCGATTGTGATGGGTCTGAAGGAAGAAGCGGTCAGACGATCACGGGGGGAGCGCGGGACTGGCCCTGATGCCGCGGCAGGGCGGGTGGCATGAGGACCGGCGCGCCGCCATAGACCACGCGGGTGGCCAGCAGCAGCGGGACGAAGTCGAGCACGGCCGCGGAAGGCGGCGGCAAGGCATTGTCGGCAATGCCGGAGGCGGCGCATTTGACGGTAATGGGCTGGTCGAGGGCGCCGCCCAGCGTGGTGGGCTGGGCGCAGATCGACCAGTTGGCCAGGCTGATATAGCCCAGCCGGGTCAGGTCGCGCTGCAGGCCGGCGGCCTGATGCAAAGGCGCAAGAAGAACGAGGATGTAAAGGGCGACGACCGCCAGCGCGGTGCCCAATTCCCGGATCATGATGCCCGAACGAAACGGCATGATCTGTCCCTCTTTTTCAAGGCTGTAATCCTGCGCGGGGGCGGGCTCAAGACGTTTAATGTCGCAGGGGCGCGCAGCCCCCCGGCGGCGGGGCATGTTTTTTTGCCGCAATTGCGTGCATTCTGGCCCCATCGCTTCGGGGCCTGCCGTGTTGAAAGCCAGTCTTGTTCGCCTTGCCGGGCTTGCGGCCCTTTCCGCGGTGTCGGTTGCCGCGCTCGCCTGCGAACAGGTGCAGATGGAAGCGGGCGGCCCGGTGGCCGCCGTGCCCGATGGCGATGGTCTCATTCTTTCGGACGGCCGCAGCGTGCGCCTTATCGGCATGCAGGCGCCCAAGCTGGCCCTGGGGCGGGAGGATTTCCAGTCCTGGCCGCTGGCCGACGAGGCGCGGGCGGCGCTTGCCAGCCTGGTCGAGGGCCATGAGGTGACGCTTGGCTATGGCGGGGAAAGGCTCGACCGCTACGGGCGGGTTCTGGCTCATGTGTTCGTCGAAACCGATGAGGGCCGGGTGTGGGCGCAGCAGGCGCTGATCGCCCAGGGGCTGGCCCGGGTCTATTCCTTTCCCGACAATCGCGCCTGTCTCGATCTTTTGTTCGCGGCCGAGGGCCGGGCGCGGCTGGGCGGGCTTGGAATCTGGGCCGATCCCTATTACAGCGTTCGGGCGGCGGACCAACCCGGTGAACTGCTTGACCGGGTGGGCCATTATGAACTTGTTGAAGGCCGGGTGCACCAGGCCGCCAGGACCGGCGGGCGGGTGTATCTCAACTTCGGGCGCGTCTGGAAAGAAGATTTCACGGCGGTGATCGAAGCGGCGGGCCTGCGTCTCTTCGCCGATGCGGGGCTGGACCCGCTGGTGCTGGACGGGGCGCTGGTGCGTGTGCGCGGATGGGTGGACGAGCGGGATGGTCCACGCATCGAAGTGACCCATCCCGAGCAGATCGAGGTTCTGGCGACGCGATGAGAGGCAGCGGACGGATCGTCAAGGCGGGGGTGAGGCAGGGCCTGCTGGCCGTGTCGCTGCTGGCGCTGGGCGCCTGCACGGCGCTGACCGGATCCAATATTGCCGTCAGCCGCACCGGCGACAAGCCGGCCCCGGCGGTGGCGGCGCAGGCCGGGGACCCCGACGATGTGGCCATCGGCCAGCGCGAGCATCCGCGCATCATCGCCGCCTATGGCGGGGTCTATTCCGACCGGCCGGCAGAAATCATGGTGGCGCGCATCGTCGGGCGCCTGCTGGCGGCGGCCAACCAGCCCAATGCGCAATTCCAGGTGACGATCCTCGACAGCTCCGAGGTCAATGCCTTCGCGCTGCCGGGCGGCTATGTCTATGTGACGCGGGGCCTGTTGGCGCTGGCCTCGGACACCAGCGAGCTGGCGGCGGTGCTGGCCCATGAAATCGCCCATGTGACGCTGCGCCACGCGCGGGCGCGCACCGACCGCACGCGCACCACCCAGATCGTCGATCGCGTCATCTCCAGCGTCTTCGGCGGCGACACCTCCAGCGATGCCACGGCCAGCCGCACCCGCCAGTCCATGGCCGCCTTCGGGCAGAACCAGGAGCTGGAAGCGGACCGCGAGGGCATAAAGTTCGCCGGCAAGGCGGGCTATGATCCGCAGGCGGCGGCGCGGTTCCTGGGCGTCATGAGCCGCTTCGCCAGCTTCTCGGCCGGCACGGACGGGGGCACGGAAGGGTTCCTCTCCTCCCATCCCTCGACACCGGCCCGCATCCAGAAGGCGCTGGAGGTGGCGCGCACCATGTTCGGCCAGGCCGAAATGGGCGAGACCGACCGCGACGGCTATCTGGCGGCCATTTCCGGCCTGACCTTCGGGGACAGTCCGGCGCAGGGCTCGATCGTGGGGCGGCGGTTCATCCACACCGCCTCGAAATTCACCTTCACCGTGCCCGAGGGCTATACGCTGCAATCCTCGCAGGGGGCGGTGGTGGGCGTGGCCGGCGATGGCGAGGCGGTGCGCTTCGACAGCGCCGACGTGCAGGCCGGCGTCAAGCTCGACGATTACCTGCGCTCGGGCTGGATCGCCGGGCTCAAGGCCGATACGGTCAAGGCGCAGAGCTTCAACGGCATCGAGATGGCGTCGGGCGTGGCCCAGACCGACCAGTGGTTCTTCCGCGTCTCGGTGATGCGGCTCGACGGGCAGGTCTATCGCTTCATCTTCGCCGCCAAATCGGACAGCGCGCGCTTCGCGCAAGGGGCCGAGGCAACGCTCAAGAGCTTCCGCCGCGCCGAGGCGGCCGACATGGCCCAGGTGCGCAAGGTGGCGGTGCGCATCGTCACCGCCAAGGCGGGCGACACCGCCGACTCACTGGCGCGGCAGATGGCCGGGCTCAGCCGGGGCAGCGAGCTGTTCTACATCATCAACGATCTTTATCCGGGCGACCGCGTGACGGCGGGGGCGAAATACAAGGTCGTGGCCCTGCAATAGAGCCTTCACCGGTAAAACCGTCGACACTTTTTCTGGAAGCGCTCCAGGGCGCTCAGAGCTTGTCGGCCTGGGCGGCGATGACGTCGGTGGCGCCGTTGTTGAACAGCTCCTGCAACGTATTGCCGAAAACGGCGGCGGTGCCGGCCAGGGCAACGGCGATCAGCGTGCCGATCAGCGCGTATTCGATGGCGGTGGCGCCCCCGTCGTCGCGCAGAAATGCCCCCAAACGTGCTGCCAGCATTCTTGCCTCCCCGCCGAAACCGCCCCTGGCCTGGTTCAGAGCAGATCGCACAGCGCGGCGATCAGCGGCTCATCCGCCGGGGGCATGGGATAGTCGCGCAAATGCTGCGGGCGCACCCATTTGAGGTCCGAATGCTCCCGCCGCTCCGGCGTGCCCTGCCATTTCCGGCAGACATAGAGTGGCATCAACAGGTGAAAATTCTCGTAAGAATGGCTGGCGAAGGTGAGCGGAGCCAGGCAGGCCTGCCGCGTTTCGACGCCCAGTTCCTCCTTCAATTCGCGCACCAGCGCCGCTTCCGGCGTTTCGCCCGGCTCGAGCTTGCCGCCGGGGAATTCCCATAGGCCCGCCAATTGCTTGCCCTCCGGACGCCGGGCGATCAGCACGCGGCGGTCGGCATCGACCAAGGCACAGGCAACGACGAAAAGGAGTTTGAAATCGCTCATGGCGTCCCCGGTATGCGGTAGGAGTAGTCGTACTGATGGGTATAGCCCATGCCGCGATAAAGGGCCTGCGCGGCGTGGTTGTCGCCCACAACGTTGAGCGCGGCGGTATGGGCGCCCGCCTCGCGGGCCCAGGCCAGCCCGCTGCGCATCACCGCGCCGGCAAAGCCCTGGCGCCGGAAGGCGGGATCGGTGACGACATTGCCGGCAATGACGATGCCGTCGGCCACATCCATCAGCGCCGAGGCGGCGGGCTGGTTTCCAGCGAAGGCGACGAGCCCGATGGCGGGAATGTCCACCCGCTCGAGCAAAGCGCGCATGCCGGCGGCGGTGTGGTCGGAATAAGCCTGGAGGCGCTGCTGGATTTCGAGGAAACGGGGATCGAGAAGGTCGAACCGGCGCACGCGCGGATCGGGCTCGGTGGGCGCCAGTGCCATGGCGAAGAGGCAGCTCGGCTCCACCATGCGCCAGCCCAGCCTGTCGAGCGCGGCGATGACGCCCGGCCCGGTGAGCGGGGTGACGCGCATGACCGGGGGCAGGTCGCGCGCCGCCATCCAGCGGGCGGCGGCCAGGAGGCGCGCCTCGGCGTCCTGGTCGTCGGCCGGATCGAAGCATTGCACCGAATTGGAGCGCTTGGTGTAGCGGCCCGAGGCCCGCCGCACCCAGGCGCCGTCCCATTCAACCTCGATGCCGGGCCAGGCCCGCAGCCCGGCCCGCTCGAAGGCGAGCGCGTCGGGCAGGGCCATGTCAGCTCCGATAGTCGCCATTTATGGTGATGTAGCCATGGGTAAGGTCGCAGGTATAGACCGTGGCCCGGCCCTCCCCCAGGCCCAGGCTCACCGTCAGCTCCAGGTCCTCGCCCTTCATATAGGCGCTGGTGGCGGCTTCGTCGTAGCCGGGCGCGCGCTCGCCATCCCGGGCGACCAGCAGATCGCCGAAACGGATGGCGAGGCGGTCGCGGTCGGCGGGTTCCCCCGCCTTGCCCACGGCCATGACCACGCGTCCCCAATTGGCGTCCTCGCCGGCGATGGCGGTCTTGACCAGGGGGCTGTCGGCAATGGCCTTGGCGATGCGGAAGGCCGAGGCGTCGGAGGTGGCGCCCTCGACATGGACGGAGACCTGCTTGGTGGCGCCTTCCCCGTCGCGCACCACCTGGATGGCCAGCTCGAACAGGACGTCGCGCAGGGCTTCGCCGAAGATTTCGGCGCGCGGGTCCTCGAGGCTGGCCAGGGGCTCGACAGCGGCCTTGCCTGTGGCGAAGGCCAGGAGCGTGTCGGAGGTCGAGGTGTCGCTGTCGACGGTGATGGCGTTGAAGCTGGTGGCCACGTGGCGGGCCAGCAGGGCCTGTAGCACATCGGCGGCGACCGGCATGTCGGTGACCACGAAGCTGAGCATGGTGGCCATGTCCGGCGCGATCATGCCCGAGCCCTTGGCGATGCCGTTGATCTTCACCTCCACCCCGTCGATCTCGAGGATCGCGCCCGAGAGCTTGGGGAAGGTGTCGGTGGTCATGATGGCCTTGGCCGGGTCCATCCAGGGAGCGTCGCCCATCTGGCCGGCCATGGTGTCGAGCACGCCGGAGAATTTGGTGGCGTCGAGCGGCTCGCCGATAACGCCGGTGGAGGCGAGGAACACCTCTGCGGGCGTGCAGCCCAGCGCCCTGGCCGCCAGCTCGGCGGTCATCTCCACGCTTTTCTTGCCCTTGATGCCGGTAAAGGCATTGGCATTGCCCGAATTGACCACCAGGGCGCGTGCCACCCCGCCCGGCAATTGCGCGCGGCACCAGTCGACGGCCGCCGAGGAACATTTCGAGCGGGTGAGGACGCCGGCGACGCTGGTGCCCTCGTCAAAGGCCATCAGCAGCACATCGGTGCGGTTCTTGTACTTGATGCCGGCTTCGGCCGTGGCGAAGCGCACCCCGGCAATGGCGGGCAGGTCGGGATAGGATTTGGGGGCGAGGGGCGAAACCGGATGGGCCATCTCATGAGCCTTGTGGAGCGAAGCATTCGCCGTCCGGTGTGCCTCAAAGCGGGGAGAGGCGCAAGAGAGCGCCGACGCCGCCTCCAGGACGGCGCCGGCAGGGATCGAATCAGGGTGCGACCGGTTCGGACTCTTCGTCCAGGGCGGCCTTGAGCGCGGGGTCGGTGATGTCGACAGTGGTGCCTTCCATCAGCTTGGCCACGGTTTCGTTGAAGGTCTTCATCAGCAATTGCTGCTGGATCTGGCTGGCCACCTGCTCGAAGGTGGGGGGCGCGGACATGCGGGTCTCGGTGAGCTTGATGATGTGCCAGCCGTAATTGGTCTGCACCAGATCGGAAACCTGGCCGGGCTCGGTGAGGGCGAAGGCCGCCTCGTCGAAAGGCGGCACCATCATGCCGCGGCTGAAAAAGCCGAGATCGCCGCCCTGGGCGCCGCTGCCCGGATCGATGGATTTCTCCTTGGCGAGCGTGGCGAAGTCCGCCCCGGCGTCCAGCTCGGCCTTGATGGCCTTGGCCTCGTCTTCATTTTCCACCAGGATATGGCTGGCGCGGCGCTCTTCCTCGGGCTCGAAGCCGGCGGTGAATTTGTTATATTCGGCGCGCATTGCCTCTTCGGTCACTGCGCCCAGGATGGCGTCGTTGAAATAGGCGCGGCGCAGAGCGCGCTCGCGCAGATAGTCGAGGCGCTGGGCGAAAAGCGGGGTGTCGGCCATTCCGGCATCGGCGCCGGCCTTGGCCAGCACCTTCATGTCGATGAGCACGCTCAACAGGAACGGACGGCGCTGCTCGGGCGGCATCTGGGCCAGGTCCTGCCCCAGATCCTCGGCGGCAAAGCCCAGATCGGCCTCGGTGATCGGTTCGCCCCCGACCGTGGCCACCACGGTTTCGGGCGCCACCGGCGCGGCTGCGTCCTGGGCCAGGGCCGGGGCGAGGGCGCCGGCCGTGAACAGGGCAAGGACGCTCGCGGTGCGGGCGAGGCGCAGGGGGGAAAATAGCATCGGATCGGTCTCCTGGGCCGTCGCAGCCGGGGCGGCGCGGCCGGTTTGATGTCGGCAATGCGCGCGTGCCGGGCGACAAGGCGCTTTTGGCGTGGCCCCGCCCTCTCATCACAAAAGGGCCGAATTATGCCGCGCCACGTCCGGAGCGTCGCCGCGGGCCGCCCGAGGCGGCGGGGCTTTCCGGCGCGGGCAGACGAGGTGTGGCCCATTTCGGCAACGTTGACAAGACGGGGGTCCGCTCTTACATGTCACCCGCTTTTTCCGTCGCCCGGCGGGATACCAGAAATTCAAAGCCGGAAAGGCTTTCTCATTGCGTCGACGCGGCCGAACGGGCCTATCCGCACCTCCCCGTCCCGATCTGCAATGAGCGAAAAAAGGACCTGACTTATGGCACTTGCCGCGCTCGCCCGCAGGATTTTCGGGTCGCCATCCGACCGGCACGTCAAACGGTTCCAGGGCAAGGTCGCCCAGATCAATGCGCTCGAGGCCGAATACGAAAAATTGAGCGACGAGGCGCTGCGCGCCAAGACCGCCGAATTCAAGGAGAAGCTCGCCAAGGGCGCCAAGCTGGACGACCTGATCGCGCCGGCCTTCGCCACGGTGCGCGAGGCTAGTAAGCGCGTGTTGGGCATGCGCCATTTCGACGTACAGCTCATCGGCGGCATGGTGCTCAACGACCGCTCCATCGCCGAGATGCGCACCGGCGAAGGCAAGACGCTGGTGGCGACCCTGGCCGTCTATCTCAACGCCCTCACCGGCGAGGGCGTGCATGTGGTGACGGTCAACGACTACCTGGCCCGGCGCGATGCCGCCTGGATGGGCCAGATCTACAATTTCCTCGGCCTGACCTATGGCATCATCGTGCATGGCCTCACCGACCAGGAACGCAAGGCCGCCTACGCCGCCGACATCACCTATGGCACCAATAACGAGTTCGGCTTCGACTATCTGCGCGACAACATGAAATATACGCGCGCCCAGATGGTGCAGCGCGGCCATGCCTTCGCCATCGTCGACGAGGTGGACTCCATTCTCATCGACGAGGCGCGCACCCCGCTCATCATTTCGGGCCCCTCCGAGGACCGCTCGGACCTCTACATCAAGATCGACGAGCTGATGCCGCTGATCGAGGAGGGCGACTACGAGCTGGAGGAAAAGCACCGCTCGGCCACCTTCACCGACCAGGGCGTGGAAAAGCTGGAAGCCAAGCTCTCCGAGCTGGGCCTGCTCAAGGGCAGCTCGCTCTATGACGTGGAGAACGTGGCGCTGGTTCACCACGCCAATTCGGCCCTGCGCGCCCACAAGCTCTTCCGCAAGGACAAGGACTATATCGTCCGCAATGACGAAGTGGTCATCATCGACGAGTTCTCCGGCCGCATGATGCCGGGCCGGCGCTATTCGGAAGGCCTGCACCAGGCGCTGGAGGCCAAGGAACGGGTCAAGATCCAGCCCGAGAACCAGACGCTGGCCTCGATCACCTTCCAGAACTATTTCCGCCTCTACAAGAAGCTGGCCGGCATGACCGGCACGGCCGCGACCGAGGCCGAGGAATTCGCCGACATCTACAAGCTCGAAGTGGTCACCATCCCGACCAACCTGCCGGTGCAGCGCAAGGACGACGACGACGCCATCTATCGCACCGCCGACGAGAAATTCGACGCCATCGCCGAACTGATTAAGGAGTGCCATGGCCGGGGCCAGCCGGTTCTGGTGGGCACCACCTCGATCGAGAAATCGGAAATGCTGGCCGACCTGCTCAGGAAGAAGGGCGTGGGCGCGATGAACGTGCTCAATGCCCGCCACCACGAGCAGGAAGCCTTCATCGTGGCCGATGCCGGCCTGCCCGGCGCCATCACCATCGCCACCAACATGGCCGGCCGCGGCACCGATATCCAGCTCGGCGGCAATCTGGAAATGCGCATCCAGAAGGAAGCCGAGGGGCTGGAAGGGGCCGAGCGCGAGGCCAAGATCGAAGAGATCAAGCGCCAGATCGCCGCCGACAAGGCCAAGGCGCTCGAAGCCGGGGGCCTGATGGTCATCGGCACCGAACGGCACGAATCGCGCCGCATCGACAATCAGCTGCGCGGCCGTTCGGGCCGCCAGGGCGACCCGGGCCATTCGGCCTTCTTCCTCAGCCTTCAGGACGACCTGATGCGCATCTTCCCGGTGGAAAGCATGGACACCATGCTGGGCCGGCTGGGGCTGGAAGCGGGCGAGAGCATCACCCATCCCTGGGTGTCCAAGGCCATCGAGCGGGCGCAGGGCAAGGTCGAGGCGCGCAATTTCGACATCCGCAAGAACATTCTCAAATATGACGACGTGATGAACGATCAGCGCAAGGTGATCTTCGAGCAGCGTCTGGAAATGATGGATGCCGACGATGTCAGCGAAACCGTCATCGACATGCGCCACGACGTGGTGGAAAACATCGTTTCCAAGGCGGTGCCGCCGCGCTCCTATCCCGAGCAGTGGAATATCGAGCAGCTCACCGCCGCGGCGCGCACCTATCTCAATCTCGACCTGCCCATCGCCGACTGGGCGGCCGAGGAGGGGATCGACGCCGAGATCGTCATCGAGCGCCTCAAGGCGGCCGCGGACGCCGCCGCCGCCGCCAAGGAAGAGCGCACCATCGCCGCCATGGAAGCGGCCGGGGCGTCCAATCCCACCGTCATGCGCCAGGTGGAGAAATCCATCCTGCTGCAATCGATCGACGGGCTGTGGCGCGAGCACCTGGTGACGCTGGATCACCTGTCCAAGGTGGTGGGCTGGCGCGGCATCGCCCAGCGCGATCCGCTCAACGAATACAAGCAGGAAGCCTATGAGCTGTTCCAGAGCCTGCTGGCCAATCTGCGCGAGCTGGTGACCACCCAGCTCAGCCATGTCGAATTGCAGCCCCGCCCGGTGGCCCCGCCGCCCCCGCCCGATCTCAGCCGCCTGCGCCAGACCCATATCGACCCGACGACCGGCGAGAACGATGCGGAGAGCGGTGTTTCGGGCACGGTGCCGGGCTCGGGCTTTGCCGCCGGTCCCTTCGCCGATGGAGAGGACGACGCGGTGGATTCGGACACCTCCCTGCGCCCCATCGATCCCAAGCTGCTGGTCGGGGTGCCGCGCAACGCCCCTTGCCCCTGCGGCTCGGGCAAGAAATTCAAGCATTGCCACGGGGCGTTCTGAGCCCGATCCAGTAAAGCAAAAAGCCCGGAGCGATCCGGGCTTTTTGCTACGTGCGGCTATCCGCTAAAAATGCCTCCAGCCTCGATGTCATCCCGGCCTTGAGCCGGGATCCATCCTGAGGAGAGCCTATTTGCATCATATTAGGATGGGCCCAGGCTCAAGGCCGGGGCGACAGCGTGTGGGGGTGGAACGGGCCCCCTCAACAGGTCACCCTTATCTCGCCATAGCCGCTCATGCCGTTTTCCCCGGCTGAGACCACGGCCAGGGTGCAGCCGATGGCGGGCAGGGCCAGCGCACCGCCCGAGGCGATAATTGTGCCGTCGGCCAGCGAGAGAAAGCCGTCGTCGACGCTGCCGATGGAAACGGTGCCGGTGGTGCCGCAAATGGGATAGGTGTCCCCGGCGGCGACGAGGAAGCGCGTCCCGGTGGGCAGGCAATCGCCGCCATTGGCCGGAACGGCGGCGGCGGGCATGTCGGGCAAGGCGACGCTTGCGGCGGGGGGTGAGGCGCCGCGCCAGTTTTCCTCCAGGATCGCCAGGCGGTTGGCCATGTCCTGCAAGGCGGCGTTGTCGGTGCCCGAAGGCGCGCCCTGCTGGCGGGCGTAAAGCTCGAGGCCGAGGCGCAATTGGGCGACATCGGTGGCCAGCCGCGTCATCTCGCGCTGCGTTTCGGCCTGCATCCAGAAGGTGGCGGCAAAGCCGGCCAGGCCGAGCACTCCCATGCCCAGCACCAGCGCCGGCAGCACGCGGCGGGGACGGCGGGGCTTTTCGCGCCCGATCCCCTCGTCTTTCCCGATGCTCACATCTGCCGGTTCATCCACCACGGTTTTCTCCATGCCGCTTCGCCAGCGTCAGATCGCCCGCGATTGCGGCGGCGATATGGTCCGGGGCGCTTTCAGGGCCGGGCCAAAGGCGGGCGTGGCTTGGGCGCGGTCTGGCCGGTGATGACGGGGGCGATATTGGCGTCCCGGCCGCCGAAAATATTGCCGAAAAAGCCCGATACGGCGGTGTTGATGGCTTCGCCCCGCTCCTTGGCCGCCACTTCGGCCGCAGCCTGCCGCTCGGCGTCGGCCACGGCGCGGGTGGCGCGCTGGGTTTCGGCCTCCACCGCCTTGGAGAAGGCGATCCTGTCGGCCTGCTGGCGGGCGGCCAGGGCGGTATTGGGCTGGGTCGGCGGGCAGACGCCGAGCGGATTGAGCGCCCCGCCGCCTGCCGGGTTGAAGATATACTGGCGCTCGCACACGTCCCAGGTGGGGGGCGTGCGCGTCAGATCGAACAGGTCGTAACCGTCCTTGATGTTCTGCCAGAAGCCGATATGCGGGCTGGAGGCGTTCCGGGCCAGGTTGGCCACGGTCATGCGGAAGGGGAAGAGCTGGAGCTGGAAGCTGGGATTGCCGCCCTTGAAGGTCTCGCGGGCCAGGGCGTAAATCTCGGCGATGCCGTCATCGGTCATGGCGTAGCACCCGCGCGAGGAGCAATCCCCATGCACCATCAGGTCGCTGCCGGTGCGGCCATGGGCGCGGTCGAACTTGTTGGGAAAGCCGGTGTTGAAGGCCAGGTAGTAATTGGACTTGGGATTCATCAGCCCCGGGGTGATGGTGTAGAACCCTTCCGGGCTCTGGCGGTCGCCTTCCTTGATCTTGGGGCCGATATCGCCGGAAAAGGCGCAGATCTCATAGGTCTTGAACAGCTTGAACTGGCCGGTATTGGTGCGCTTCCACACCTCCAGCGCCTTTTCCTGCTTGAAGACGCGGATGACCATGGCCTCGCCAGGCGAGGAGCCCATGTTGCGCAGGCCCGCCACGGTGGCGCTGGGCAAGGGCTGGTTGTGCCGGTTGTCGCTGGATTTGGGCAGGAAGCCGCCACAGGCGGCCAGGGCGAAGGCGACCCAGGCCAGGATCAGGACGGAGGCGATCTTGCGGAGGAGCGAGGAGGTCACTTGGCGGCGGTCCGGCGAAAAAAGGGGGCGGCAGCGTCCCCTGAAAAACCATGGTTACCCAAGCATGGGAATGGCTGGTGAATTAAGCCTTACCACGCCGCCGAAAACCCCGGAAGCGGGGCAGTATCACGCAAGTGTGTGTGGCGCTAAAGCGTGGTTCCGATGGCGAGGAACTTCTCGCGCCGGTGCTCGCGGATTTCGAGGCGCCCCTTATTGGCGAATTCGCCGAGGAAATTGGCAATGGCGCCGCTGGTGGCCTCCATCACCGCGCCATGGTGGCGATGGGCGCCCCCGGCCGGCTCGGGAATGATGGCGTCGATGACGCCGAAGCCCAGCAGGTCCTGGGCGGTGATCTTCTGCGCCGTCGCCATGTCCTGGGCGCGGGCGGCGTCGCGGAAGAGGATGGAGGCGCCCGCTTCGGGGGAAATCACCGAATATATGGAATTTTCCAGCATCAGCACGCGATTGGCCACGGCGATGGCGATGGCGCCGCCCGAGCCGCCCTCGCCGATGATGATGGCGATGTTGGGCACACCCAGCTCCAGGCATTTCTCGGTGGAGCGGGCGATGGCCTCGGCCTGGCCGCGCTCCTCGGCGCCGATGCCGGGATAGGCGCCGGCGGTGTCGACGAAGGAAATGAGCGGAATATTGAACCGGTCGGCCATTTCCATGATGCGCACGGCCTTGCGGTAGCCCTCGGGGCTGGCCATGCCGAAATTGTGCTTGAGGCGGGTTTCGGTGGAATTGCCCTTTTCCTGGCCGAGCACGGCGACCGGCTGGCCGTTGAAGCGCCCGAAGCCGGCCTGGAGCGCGGCGTCTTCCCGATATTTGCGGTCACCGGCCAGGGGGGTCCATTCGGTGATGAGGTGGCTCACATAGTCGGAAAAATGCGGGCGCTGGGGATGGCGGGCCACCTGGGTCTTCTGCCAGGGGGTGAGCTTCTTGTAGATTTCGGCCAGCGCTTCCTCGGCGCGGCTGGAGAGGCGGTTGACCTCCTCGTCGATGGAAACGGCCTCGTCGGTCGCCGCCAGGGATTTCAGTTCGGCGATCTTGCCTTCCAGTTCGGCTACCGGCTTTTCGAAATCGAGATAAGACTGCATGCCACCCGCCCCGCTAGGGTCTGTTCGTGGACCCCTTCATGGGCCGCTGCTGTTGCGCTTCAAATTTGCCGGAAAGTGGCGATGGCGCAACGGCAAGTCAAGGCTTTGCCGCTTCGGGGGCGAGTAAATCGAGCCTTTACCCCCTTGGGGCCGCCAAAGGATGGTGGGTCTCGACCAGATGGCGCAGCTTTTCGTCCAGCACATGGGTATAGATCTGTGTGGTGGAAATGTCGGCGTGGCCCAGCAGCATCTGCACGACGCGCAGGTCGGCGCCCCCCGCGAGCAAATGGCTGGCAAAGGCATGGCGCAGCACATGCGGGGCCACCCGCGCCGGGCTGATGCCGGCTGCGATGGCCAGGTCCTTGAGGTCGCGGGCGAAAACCTGGCGGCTGAGATAGCCCTCGGCGCCATTGGCGGGAAAGAGGAAGACGCCGGGCTCAAGCGTCGCCTGATAGGCTCTGACGGCGTCGCGGGCGCGGTCGTTGAGCGGCACGATGCGCTCCTTGTTGCCCTTGCCGCGTACGTTCAGGAAACCGGCGTCGCGCATCACCGCGGCGCGGCGCAGGCTCACCAGCTCGCTGACGCGCAGGCCGGTGGCGTAGAGCAGCTCGAGCAGGACATAAAGGCGCAGCGCGGCAGCCTGCTTGTGCGGCTTGGCCGGTTTGTTGGCCGCCGCTTCGGCGGTTGCGAGCAGCGTGTCCACCTCGGCCACCGAAAGCACCTTGGGCAATGGCCGGCGGCTCCTGGGGCTGGCGACGATGCGGGTGGGATCGTCCCCGCGCAGCCCCTCGGCGCAAAGGAATTTATGGAGCTGGCGAATGGCCGAGAGGCGCCGCGCCGAGGAGGCGGCGGACAGCCCGTCGAGCCGCAGCCGGTCGAGATAGGCGGTGATGAGCTCGCGGTCGGCGGTGAGCAGGGTCTGGCCGCGCCCGGCCGCATAGCCGGCATAGTCGACAAGGTCGCGCTCATAGGCGGCGATGGTGTTGGCCGCCGCGCCGCGCTCGGCGCTCATCATCTCGAGAAACGCGCCGACCAGATGGTTCCCGCTCATGGCGCGGACGCTTCCGGCTCGGCCTCGGCCGGGGCCGCCGCGCCGGGCAGGGCGGGCTGGCCGCCCGAGAGCAGGTCGCGCTGGGGAATGCGGATGGTCACGTCCTTCTGCGTCGGCTCGACGAAGCTGACCAGCGCGAACATGCCGGCATAGACCAGGCCGGCGAGGAAAAGCAGGGTGATGACGAGGCGGATAAGCGTGGGCATGGCAGTCCGAATGGGTGATTGCCGATAGTCTCACAGCAAAAGGTTGCATTTTTATAGGCATAGTGGTCCGGCACGGCGCGGTCTGCAAGTTCTTGACAGCAGGGGGCGGGAGAGGTTGATAGCACCAGCATCAAGGAGCGTAGCGTGAACCGACCCGACGCGGCATTGCGGCAGGCCCGCGCCGAGGAGCTGACCGGGCGGCTTGCCGGCCGGCCGCTGGTGCTTGTCGGCATGATGGGCGCCGGCAAGACCACGGTGGGGCGGCGGCTGGCCAGCCGGCTGGGCCGGCAATTTCTCGACAGCGACGAGGAAATCGAAAAAGCCGCGCAGATGACCATTCCCGATATTTTCGAGAAGCGGGGCGAAGCCGAGTTCCGCGCCGGGGAAACCCGCGTCATCGCCCGCGTGCTCAAGCAGGACAATGTCGTGCTCGCCACCGGGGGCGGCGCCTTCATCAATGCCGATACGCGCGCCCTGGTGAAGGAGGGAGCGGTGTCGGTCTGGCTCAAGGCCGATTTCGACGTGCTGTTCGAGCGTGTCTCGCGGCGTTCCAACCGGCCTTTGCTCAAGACCGCCGATCCGCGCGCCACGCTGAAGGCGCTCATTGCCGAGCGCTATCCCATCTATGCCGAGGCCGACGTGACGGTGATCTCGCGCGAGGTGCCGCATGAGCAGGTGGCTGGCGACGTCATCGCGGCCGTGCTCGATTTTCTCGAAGGGAAACAATAGGCCATGGCCGATATCAGCCATCAGGTGCATGTGGCGCTGGGCGCGCGCGCCTACGACATCCTCATCGGCCCGCGCCTGATCGACGCGGCGGGGACGATCCTGGCCGAACGCTTTCCCGGCCGGCGCTTCGGCGTCATCACCGACGACAATGTCGCCAAAACGCACCTGCCGCGCCTCCTGGCCGCGCTGGATGGCGCGGGGATCGAGCATGCCGAGATCGTGCTGCCGGCGGGGGAGAGCACCAAGAGCTGGACGCATCTGGGCGAGGCCGTCGAGGCGCTGCTGGCCGCGAGGCTGGAGCGGGGCGATCTGGTCATCGCGCTGGGCGGCGGGGTGATCGGCGATCTGGCCGGGTGCGCCGCCGCGCTGGTACGGCGCGGCATGGGGTTCGTGCAGGTGCCGACCTCGCTTCTGGCGCAAGTCGATTCCTCGGTGGGCGGCAAGACCGGCATCAATTCGCCCCATGGCAAGAATCTGATCGGCGCCTTCCACCAGCCCCGGCTGGTGCTGGCGGACCTCTCCACCCTCGACACGCTGCCGCCGCGCCAGTTCGCCGCCGGCTATGCCGAGGTGGTCAAATACGGCCTCATCGACGACGCCGAATTCTTTTACTGGCTCGAAGCGAACCGCGAGGAGATCTTCGCCGGCGGCCCGGCGCGGGGCGAGGCCATTGCCCGCTGCTGCGCCCATAAGGCGCGGGTGGTGATCGAGGACGAGACCGAGCAGGGCGCGCGGGCGCTGCTCAATCTCGGCCACACCTTCGGTCATGCGCTGGAAAAGGACACCGGCTATTCCGACCGGCTGCTGCATGGGGAGGGCGTCGCCATCGGCATGGTGCTGGCGCATCGCTTCTCGACCCGGCTGGGTCTTGCGCCGGGCCAGGATGCCAGCCGCATCGCCGCCCACTTGCAGCAGGCGGGCCTGCCCACCATGTTGGGGGATATTCCCGGCGCGCTGGGCAGCACGAAAACCCTGATGGACGCCATCGCCCAGGACAAGAAAGTGTCGCGCGGCGCGCTGACCTTCATCCTGACCCGCGGGATCGGCCAGGCCTTCATCGAGAAGAATGTCGATGCCGTCGAGGTCTCGGCTTTTCTCGAAGAGGCGCGGGCCGGCTAGGCCCCCTCGACCGGCAGGACCTCGATGGCCAGGGCGTGCATACGGCGGGCGAGTTCGGCCGAAAGTGCATCCATGATGGCGCGGTGTTGCGCCACGCGGCTCATCCCGTCAAAATGGCGGGCCGCGATTCTGACACGAAAATGGGTTTCACCACCCTCGCGCCAGCCGGCATGACCGAAATGCTTGCTGGATTCGTCGATCACTTCGAGGAAGGCGGGGGCGAAGCTTTCGGTGAGCTTGGCGGATATGATGTCTGTGGCATTCATGGCGTTGAGCCCTCAATCTGATTTTGACACGTACTAGGCGGAATGAAACTGCAATCCAAGCTCTTCGACACCATCCGCATCCGCCCGCGCCGGGAAGAAAAGCCCGAGCGCCCGGCCGTGCTGTGCGAATGGGAAGGGTGTGAGGAAGCCGGCGACTATCGCGCCCCCAAGGGTCATCGCAGCGAGGGGCAGTATCACCATTTCTGCCTCGAGCATGTCCGGCACTACAACAATGCCTTCAATTTCTTCGCCGGCATGGACAAGGACGAGCTCGAGGACGCGCTGCACACGCCTCCCAAGGCCGAATCGCGCTCGAGCTTCGCCACCGGCAATGCCGGTGCGCGCGGGCCGCGCGCGGCGCGGGAATCGCTGCGCCCCGGCGACAAGTTCGGCGACCCCTTCGGCGTCTTTGCCCGCTACCGCCACCGGCAGGCGCAAAAGCCCGCCGCCGAGCGCGTGCGCCCGCTGCACGAGCAGGACCGGCGGGCGCTGGAAGTGCTGGGCTTTACCGGCCGCGCGGCGTCGGTCGAGATCAAGCAGGCCTATAAGCGCCTGGTCAAAATCCACCATCCTGACGCCAATGGCGGCGACAAAAGCTCCGAGGAGCGGCTGCGCGCCATCATCGCGGCCTATTCGCACCTCAAGAAAACCGGCCATGTGACGAAATAGAAGCCTGCCACTTTGGCTGTTCCCTGCGTCCCATTGCTGCTATAGAGCCCCCGACTTTCCCGCCTTTTTTCCTTGCAAGAGCCCTGCCATGACTGAGTTCACCAATCTGCCCGACACCGAATATTCGGCCCGGGAGCTGTTCGGCATCGATACCGACATGATGGTGAAGGGCTACAAGGAGACCAGCGGCCACGTGCCCCCGGTCGACCCCGATTACCTGTTCGACCGCAACACCACCCTGGCCATTCTCGCCGGCTTCCAATACAACCGCCGCGTCATGGTGCAGGGCTATCACGGCACCGGCAAATCCACCCATATCGAGCAGGTCGCCGCCCGCCTCAACTGGCCGCTGGTGCGCGTCAACCTCGACAGCCATGTCAGCCGGATCGACCTGGTCGGCAAGGACGCCATCGTGCTCAAGGATGGCAAGCAGATCACCGAATTCCGCGACGGCATCCTGCCCTGGGCGGTGCAGAACAATATCGCGCTGGTGTTCGACGAATACGACGCCGGACGCCCGGACGTGATGTTCGTCATCCAGCGCGTGCTCGAACAATCGGGCCGGCTGACGCTGCTCGATCAGAACCGCGTCATCATCCCCCATCCCGCGTTCCGCCTGTTCGCCACCACCAATACCATCGGGCTGGGCGACACCTCGGGGCTCTATCACGGCACCCAGCAGATCAATCAGGGTCAGATGGACCGCTGGAGCCTGGTCACGACGCTCAACTATCTTCCCCATGACAAGGAAGTGGGAATCGTCCTGGCCAAGAACAAAGCCTATGGCGACACCGAAAAGGGCCGGAAGCTGGTCGCCAATATGGTGCGCCTGGCCGACCTCACCCGCCAGGCCTTCATCAATGGCGATCTTTCCACCGTCATGAGCCCGCGCGCCGTCATCACCTGGGCCGAGAACGCCCAGATCTTCGGCGGCGATATCGGCTTTGCCTTCCGGCTGACCTTCCTCAACAAATGCGACGAGCTGGAGCGTCCGGTGGTGGCCGAATTCTACCAGCGCGTCTTCGGCGAGGACCTGCCGGAAAGCTCCGCCAACCTGGCGGTGATGGCCTAGCATCAAGGCTCCCTCACCCGGCCCTTCGGGCCGACCTCTCCCCCAAGGGGGAGGTGAGGGGGTTCGGCGTTTCTTATCTCTTCCTTGGGGGAGAGGTCGCCGCAAAGCGGCGGGTGAGGGGGCCTTCCCCAACCAAAGAGCTTTTTTACAATGGCACAACCACCGCGCAGCAAAGCCAACAAGCCCGACCAGACCCAGGTGTTCAAGAGCGCCATGGGGGCGACGGTGCGCGCCATTGGCGGGGTGCCCGAGCTGGAGGTGAGCTTCACCGCCGACAGGCCCCTGCTCACCGCCGACAAGGCGCGCCTGGCCAATTTGCCGCGCCTGCCGACGCGGCGCGACATCGCCATTGCCCGCGGGCAGGGCGACGCCATGGCCATGCGGCTGGCCAGCCATGATCCCGACACCCATCGCAAGCGCGCGCCCATGGATCCGGTGGCCCGCGCCGCCTTCGATGCGCTCGAGCAGGCCCGCGTCGAGGCGCTGGGCTGCGTGCGCATGCCCGGCATGGTGGGCAACATTTCCGAAATGCTGGAAGATCGGCTGTTCCGCGCCAATTTCGCCGAGGTGAACGATAAGGGCGATGCGCCCATCGCCGAGGCGCTGGGTCTGTTGCTGCGCGAAAAGCTGGCCGGCGTACCGGTGCCGCCCTCGGGGCATGCGCTGGTCGATCTGTGGCGCGGCGAGATCGAGGAGAAGGGCGGGGACGCGCTCGAATCGCTGCTCGGCCTTTACGAGAACCAGGAAAGATTCAGCCAGGCCGCCAAGCTGCTGCTGCGCGACCTCAACCTCGTGCCCGACAGCGAACTCGACGATTCCGACGCCTCGGAGGAAAACGAGGGCGAGGACAGCGAGCAGGACAAGGGCGATAGCGCCGACCAGTCTCCCGAGCAGGGCGAGGGCGAGAACGACAGCCAGGAGAGCCAGCAGGACGAACAGGCCGGCGAAAGCGAAGAAACCGGCGATGTCGAGGGTCTGGACTCGGAGATGGCCGACAGCGACGAGGACGCTTCCGCCGAAGCCGGCGAAGACGCGCCCATGCCGCCCCCGGCCAAGGATGGCGGCACGCAGCTTTCCAACCAGTTCAACTACAAGGTCTTCACCACCAAGTTCGACGAGATCGTCAAGGCCGCCGAATTGTGCCCGCCCGACGAGCTCGACCAGTTGCGCGCCCTGCTCGACAAGCAGCTCGAAAACCTCGCCGGGGCGGTGGCGCGGCTGGCCAACAAGCTGCAGCGGCGCCTGATGGCCAAGCAGAGCCGGAGCTGGCAGTTCGACCTCGAGGAAGGGCTGCTCGACACCGCCCGCCTCACCCGCGTGGTCACCGATCCGATGCAGGCGCTCTCCTTCAAGGTGGAGAACGACACCGATTTCCGCGACACGGTGGTGACGCTGCTCATCGACAATTCCGGCTCCATGCGCGGCCGGCCCATCACCATCGCCGCCATCTGCGGCGATATTCTCGCACGCACGCTGGAGCGCTGCGGGGTCAAGGTCGAGATCCTGGGTTTCACCACCCGCGCCTGGAAGGGCGGCAAGAGCCGCGAGGCCTGGCTGGAAGCGGGACGCCCGGCCAATCCCGGCCGCGTCAACGACATCCGCCACATCATCTACAAGGGCGCCGACGAGCCCTGGCGCCATGCCAGGCGCAATCTGGGGCTGATGATGCGCGAGGGGCTGCTCAAGGAAAACATCGATGGCGAGGCGCTGGAATGGGCACGCAAGCGCCTGATGGCGCGGCCCGAGCAGCGGCGCATCCTGATGGTCATTTCCGACGGCGCGCCGGTGGACGACAGCACCCAGTCGGTCAATGCCGGCAATTATCTCGAGGCCCATCTGCGCCAGGTGATCGAGGACATCGAGACGCGCTCGCCCATCCAATTGGTGGCGGTGGGGATCGGGCATGACGTCACGCGCTATTACCGCCGCGCCGTCACCCTGCTCGATGCCGAAGAGCTGGCGGGGGCGCTGACCGACGAGCTGGCGGCGCTGTTCGACGAGGAGATGCCGGCCCAGACCCGGCGGAGGGGGCGCCGGTGAGCCGCCTCCGCGCAGCAATTGCCCTGGCGTTGCTGGCGGGAAGCCTGCCTGTTCAGGCCGTCGAGGTGACGGTCAATGCCGTGCCCGTCACCCAGTTCCGCAATGCCGGGCTCGACCAGCAGGTCGACAAGGTGATCTTTCGCGGCGGCATGACGCTCACCAGCCCCGACGATACCTTCGGGGGGCTTTCGGGCCTCACCATACCCGGGCCGGGACAGGGGGCGGTCTTCGTCTCCGACCGCGGGCATTTCGTCTCCGGGCAGCTGGCTTATGACGATGCCGGGCGGCTTTTCGGCTTTATCGGGGTCGATATCGAGCCCATGCGCAATTCGCAGGGCGAGGTGTTGCCGCGCCAGTTCGCGCGCGACGCCGAAAGCGTCGACACCGTCTATCGCAATGGCGCGCCGGTGGCGGTGCGGGTGGGCTTTGAAAACCTGACGCGGGTGGCCGATTTCGCCCTGACCGACGGGCGGCCGGGGGGCGCGGCGCGGGAAGTGGCCATTCCCGACTGGCTCACCGCCCTGCGCAACAATCGTTCGCTGGAATCGGTCTGCGTCGCGCCGCCGGCCTCGCCCATAGCCGGCTCTACCCTGTTGTTGACCGAAGAGGCCTGGGACGAAAACGGCAATCATCGTGGCTGGCTTTTGGGCCAGCGCGACAAGGGGCCGATCTCCTATCGCCGCACGCCGGTGGTCAACCCCACCGAATGCGCCTTCCTGCCCAATGGCGACCTGCTGGTGCTCGAGCGGGGTGTTTCCATGCTGGCCTTCGTGATGAATCTGCGCCGCGTGCCGGCTGCCGAGGTGCGCCCCGGCAACACCATGGAAGGCGAGCTTCTGCTCAGCGCCACCGGCGGCTCCATCGACAATATGGAAGCCATGGCGGTGCACACCGCCCCGAATGGGGAAACGCGCATCCTCATCGGCTCGGACAATAATTTCAACGACTGGCAGCGCACCCTGCTGCTCGAATTCGCGCTGGCCGAATAAGGCTTCATGCCGCCAGCGGCATATGGCGCAGCACGAGGTCGCGGACGGCCTTGTAGGGAGCCAGCATCAGCACGGTCATGACCAGCTTGACGGAGAAGTCGCCCAGGGCCAGCGATTGCCAGAGCTGCACTTCCGGCCCGACGCCGAGCAGGGGGGCGGGAAAGCCCAGCGAGCCGTCCTCCAGCCCGAAAGCGATATCGATGCCGGCAAAGGCGGGGGCCATGGCCAGCGAAAAGAAGATCATGGTGTCGAGCGCCGAGCTGAACAGCGAGGAGACCATGGGCGCCTGCCACCAGGCCGCGTCGCGCAGGCGATGGAAGATGGAAATGTCGAGCAATTGCGCGACGAGGAAGGCGCTGCCCGAGGCGATGGCGATGCGGGGCGTTGCCAGCCAGATCGAGATCAGCACGGCCACCACGAGCCCCGCCACCACCACCAGCCGGGCCCTGGCCGGGCCGAAGGTGCGGTTGGAAAGGTCGGTGACGAGGAAAGCCACTGGATAGGTGAAGGCGCCCCAGGTGAGGATGTCCCCGATATGGACGCCGCCGAGATCGGCATCGACCGGAAACTGCACGAGGAAATTGGACGCGGCGACAATGGCCACCATGGCGGCCACGGCCACCAGAAAGCGAGCTAGCATAAGAATGCACCTCAAAAAGGCTGCGGGCCGGCAAAAGACCGGGGCAGCAGGAAAGGCCCGTGCCTATCACGGGAAGGATGATGGGGCAAAGCGGAATTGTTCGGAGCACGCGGCCCGCCCCATCCCCGATGTCATCCCGGCCCCCGCGCCGGGGCGACAGCGGCGGATTGGAAAACAATGCCTCCCCAATCGTCATCACCGGCCTTGTGCCGGTGATCCATGGAAGGCTCAACGCAAGCGGAGGTGTGGATTGCCGGGACGAGCCCGGCAATGACGCTGGGGCGGGGCACCCCAGCCGCCCCTAAAAAACAAAACCGCGCGGGTGAAAACCCACGCGGCTGAATTCCAGAAGGGCAGGAGACGCGCTCAGGCCGAGAGGGCGGCGCGCACTTCCTTCTTGATGCCCTGAGCCAGGGGCGACAGGTCGGCGTCGTCGGCCTTGAGCAGGAAGGCGTCGAGGCCACCGCGATGCTCGACCGTGCGCAGGGCGGCGGCCGAAATGCGCAGCTTCACCGAACGGTTCAGCGCTTCGGACAGCAGCGTCACGTTCAGCAGATTGGGGAGGAAGCGGCGGCGGGTGCGGTTGAGCGCGTGGGACACGTTATTGCCCATCATAACGCCCTTGCCGGTGAGTTCGCAGCGACGTGCCATCGATCTAGATCCTGTTTTGTGTAAAGGTCCTGCGCGGCGGGAAATCCCGCGACGGGCCTCGATTGTCATGAAATCTGCCGGCTCTTTAGAGAAAAGGCGGCGGTGCGTCAAGACAAAGCCGGTCTCAAAGGCCCGCGAGCGCCTTGCATGGGCCGAATCGGGCAGGCAATTTCAGCGGACGGGCTGATTCGCGCCCGCCAGCGCAGAGATTGCATCGCCTTGTCCAGATTGTCCCGCTCCCTCCTGGCCGTCCTGGCCTTTTGTTCCTGCCAGCCGGCCGTCGCGGCGCCCGTGGAAGCGCGGGCCAGCTATGTGCTCACTCTGGGGGGCATCAACATAGCGGCCATGACCGTGGAGCTGCAGGACAGCGCCGGCCGCTATCGCATGGACCTCTCGGCCAATGTGGCGGGGCTGGGCACGCTGGTGGCCAGTGGCACGGCCAAGGCCACCTCCACCGGCCGCTCGGGCGGGCAGGGGCTGGTTTCGGACAAGTTCGACCTGGAAACCCGGGCCCAGGGCGAGACCTTCAGCGTCGATGTGAGCTTTTCGGGCCGAAACGTCACCGCCTTCCGGGTCGAGCCGCCGATCCTGGACAATTACGACCGGGTGCCGATCGAGCGCCGCCACCTCAATGGCGTGGGCGATTTCCTCTCCGCCTTCGTGCTCAAGGGCAACGGGCTCGACAAGGGGCTGTGCCAGCGTCGCGCCACCATCTTCACCGGGGTCGAGCGCTTCAACATCGCCATGAGCTATGCCAGCGCCGACGAGGCCACCTCGCCGCGCACCGGCTATCAGGGCCCGGTCGTTGCCTGCTCGGTGCGCTACGAGCCGATTTCGGGTCATTTCACCAGCTCGGAGATCACCTCTTATCTGGCTGAAAGCGAACGCATCATCATCTGGTATGCGCCTTTGGGCGAAAGCGGCTATTTCATCCCCTATCGCGTGCTGATCGGCACCAATATGGGGGATCTGTCCATGGTGCTCACCAATCTGCGGCACTAGGAGCGTTTCCAGCAAAAGTGGCAACGGTTTTGCGGTTCGGAAACGCGGCGAAAATTGAGCGCCCGCCGTCCCGCTCTGGGACGGTCAACGGCTTTTTTGCCAATGTCCCGGCGCAATAGCCCGATAAACCCGACCGCTGCCGGTTAAGACGGTTGAGCATTTTCCCGTTTCCTTTTGTAACCGGCCGGCAAGATTTGGGGCGTTCCTGCCAAAATTTACCCAAAATAAACCCCGATGAACGGCGCCGGCCGGCTATCGCCCCGTGCCGGCTTTCACTTGCGCCCGCCCGGTCCGCCGCCACCACATCTTGGGCGTGAACAAAGCGGCATCCCTGATTCTGCCGCGATTCCTTCTCTCTTCGTTCCGGTTCCGGTCCATTGGTGAACGCTGCTCCCCAGGCGGCCCCGAAAGCGTCCCGAAACGGGAATTCTGGCTTTTTGGGCGTCTTTTGTTCCATTCCGGCACGTCAACCGGCTTTTTTGCCAATGCCCGCCCGAAAAAGTCCCGCATTCCGGCCTGCCAATCCTCAACGGGCCCAGAAAACTTTTGGGGAAAGGCCTTTACCATCCGCTTACACATAGGCCTCCGGGGACGAAATTAACCCGTTTCTAACGAAGCTGAACGGGTTTTGCGCCGCAATCCGCTTCCGGGTGGACGCCTTGTACCCTGTTCTTTCCGCCACCCCCCAGCGCTTGAGAAGAACAAAAGCGGATTGGCCGATTCGCGCCGATTCGATGCCGGTTTGTTCCCGGCCCGTTCGCGACGTTAACCGGCGTGGCAAAACCGGGGCAAAGCCTGTCCGATCGCGGGACAGCCCCTCGCATCGGTGCGCCGGAGCGCCTAGATAGGGGGCGATGAGTTTCGTGCCCCCCCAGAGCGTCAAGGCGATCCTTGGCCCCACCAATACCGGCAAGACCTATTTTGCCATCGAGCGCATGCTGGCCCACCCCACCGGGATGATCGGCCTGCCGCTGCGCCTGCTGGCGCGCGAGGTCTATCAGCGCGTGGCTGAACGGGTGGGCGAGGGGGCGGTGGCGTTGGTCACCGGCGAAGAGCGGATCGTGCCGGCGAAGCCCCGCTATTGGGTGTGTACGGTGGAAGCCATGCCGCTCGATATCCGCGTCGACTGCGTCGCCGTCGACGAAATCCAGGTGGCCACCGATTTCGATCGCGGCCATGTCTTCACCGACCGGATTCTCAATGCCCGGGGCAGCCAGGAAACCCTGCTTTTGGGTGCCTCGACCATGGAGCCGGTCATCCGCCGGCTGCTGCCCCATGCCGAAATCGTCGAGCGGCCGCGTTTTTCCCATCTCACCTATGCCGGCTCGCGCAAGGTGTCGCGCCAGCCGGCGCGCTCGGCCATCGTCGCCTTCTCGGCCCGGCAGGTCTATGCCATCGCCGAACTGATCCGGCGCGAGCGCGGCGGGGCGGCGGTGGTCATGGGGGCATTGAGCCCGCGCACCCGCAATGCCCAGGTGGCGCTCTACCAGAATGGCGATGTCGATTTCCTCGTCGCCACCGACGCCATCGGCATGGGGCTCAATCTCGACATCCACCATGTCGCCTTCGCCGATGACAGCAAGTTCGACGGCCACACCAGCCGCGGGCTCACCCCGGCCGAGCTGGGCCAGATCGCCGGCCGCGCCGGGCGCCATGCGCGCAATGGCACGTTCGGGGTCACCGGCGGCACCGCCGAATTCGACGAGGAATTGGTGGTGGCGCTCGAAACCCATGATTTCGCGCCGGTGCAGGTGCTGCAATGGCGCAACAATCGGCTCGATTATTCCTCCATCGATGCGCTGCGCAACAGCCTCGAGCGGGCCCCCGAGCACAAGAGCCTCACTCGCGTGCCCATGGCCACAGACCAGCAGGCGCTGGAGTTCCTGGCCCGCAACGAGGCCGGAAAGCTGGCGCGGGGGCTCGATGGGGCGCGGCTCCTCTGGGAATGCTGCCAGATCCCCGATTACCAGGGCATTTCCCCGGCCAATCACGGCGAGATCGTCACCCGCATCTATACCGATCTGGTCCGGCGCGGCCGGGTCGATGCGGACTGGATTGCCGAGCAGGTCCGCTTTTGCGACAATGTCAGCGGCGACATCGATACGCTCAGCAACCGGATCAGGCAGATTCGGACCTGGACCTTCGTTGCCAACCGCAAAAACTGGCTTGCAGACCCTTCACATTGGCGCGAAAAGACCCGAGACATTGAAGATCGCCTGAGCGATGCGCTGCATGAGCGCCTCACCCAGCGGTTCGTCGATAGGCGCACGAGTGTGCTGCTTCGTCACCTGAAAGACAAACGTATGGTATCTCCCGAGATCAATGAGCGTGGCGAAGTAAGGCTGGAAGGCCATCTCATCGGCACGCTCGAAGGCTTCCGCTTCACCCTGGCGCGCAATGAAGGCGACGCCGACATCAAGGGGCTGCGCGCCGCCGCCGACCAGGTGGTGGCGCCCGAAATCCGCAATCGGGCCGACCGGCTGGCCGGCGCGCCCAATGAGGAGTTCGTGCTGGCCACCGACGGGCGGCTGCGCTGGAAGGGGGACATTGTCGCCGAACTGATCGAGGGCGACGCGCTCTATCGTCCGCGCATCCTGATCCTGGCCGATGAATCGCTCACCGGCACCGATCTCGAACGCGTGCAGGACCGGCTGGGCCTGTGGCTGCGCCACCATATCAACACCGTACTCGAGCCCGTCATGGCGCTCGAAGCCCCCGCCGATCTCGACGGGGCGGCGCGCGGCATCGCCTTCCAGCTTTTCGAGCATCTGGGCCTTCTTCCCCGCGCCCAGGTGGCCGACGAGGTCAAGACGCTCGATCAGGACGTGCGCGGCAGGATGCGCAAGCTGGGCATCAAGTTCGGCGCCTACCACATCTATGTGCCGCTTTCCCTCAAACCGGCTCCGCGCGAACTGGCGCTCATCCTGTTCGCGCTCAAGAATGGCGGCGTGCGCCAGCCCGGCGTCACCGACATTCCCCATATCGTGCTCTCGGGCCGCACCTCCTTCGTGGTCGACGGGGAAGTGGACAAGCGCCTTTATGAAGTCGCCGGCTTCAAGGTGGCCGGCAGCCGCGCCGTGCGCATCGACATCCTCGAGCGCCTGGCCGACATCATCCGTCCCCTGATCGCGCTCGACGCCAGCCGGCCCTATCAGGGCGAATTGCCCGCCGGCGCCGCCGAGGGCAACGGGTTCCGCGTCACCGTGGAAATGACCAGCCTTCTGGGCTGCTCGGGCGAGGATTTCGCCTCCATCCTCACCTCGCTGGGCTATCGGGTGAAGCGCGTGCCCAAGCCTGTGGTGGAAACATCGGTGGTGGATGCCCCGGCCGCGGACGCGCCGGCTGAGGAAGCGGCGGCAGCGCCCGCCGCCGAGGTTGTGCCCGAGGATGCAGCCCCCGCCGAAGCGCCTGCCGCCGAGCCGGTCGCTGAAGCCGCGCCCGCCGAACCGGCCCCCATTGCCGAAGCCGAAGCGCTCGCCGCCGAAGCCGAGACGCCTGCGGCTCCCGCCGAGCCCGAATTCGACGAAATCTGGTCGCCCGCCGGCCGCCGGCCCGACAATCGCCGCCATGAGAGCCGCCGCCGCCCCGAAGGGGAAGGCCAGCAGCGGCCGCGTCCCTCCCGCCGCCGGCCCGAGGGCGAGGTGCAGGATCTGTCCAAGGCCCAGCATCTCAACCCCAAGGCGCGGCATGAGGGCAAGCCGCGCAAGTTCGACAAGGGCCAGAACGAGCGTCCGCGCTTCGATCGTCCGCGCGAGGAGCGCAAGGAAAAGGCCTTCGATCCCGACAGCCCCTTCGCCAAGCTGGCCGCCCTGCGCGACCGCAAGCCGGAATAGACTTGGGCGGGGCCGCCGAACCCGTCCGCAAGGAACGGCTCGACCGTTTCCTGTTTTTCTCGCGCGCGCTCAAATCGCGCACGCTGGCGCAAAAGCTCATCGAAACCGGCGCCATCCGCGTCAATTCCGAACGCACCGCCCGCTCCGACCTCAAGGTCGGGGCGGGGGACGTGCTGACCATGCAGCTTCATGGCCGCATCCTGGTCTGGCGCATCCTGGACTGCGGCACGCGCCGGGGTCCGGCCAGCGAGGCCCAGGCCCTTTACGAGGACCTGTCTCCACCCGCCCCGCCGCGCGCCGATCTTTCTCCCTACCAGGCCGCCATCGCCCCGCGCCCCGCCGGCGCTGGACGCCCGACCAAGAAGGAACGGCGCGAAACTGACCGCCTGCGCGAGGCAGAGGACTAGGCGGGTTTCAGCCTGATCTGAGCCCTCCCCGCAGGATGTCATGCCGGCCCGGAGCCGGCTTCCACGCTGAAGCGCATTCGCCCACCTCGACGCCCGCGCATGCTTCAGGCCGAGCCCAGTACCGTACGGTACGGTACTGAAATTTCTTGCCGCAGGGCTGGAATGGGTCTAAACAGGAGCAAAGACCAAGGCCGGTTGCGCCGGCAGCATTTCGAGGACTCCCGCCATGCCCGCCTATCGTTCCCGCACCACCACCCATGGCCGCAACATGGCCGGCGCGCGCGGCCTGTGGCGCGCCACGGGGATGAAGAATTCCGACTTCGGCAAGCCGATCATCGCCGTGGTCAATTCCTTCACCCAGTTCGTGCCGGGGCATGTGCACCTCAAGGACCTGGGGCAACTGGTGGCCCGCGAGATCGAGGCGGCGGGGGGCGTCGCCAAGGAATTCAACACCATCGCGGTGGATGACGGCATCGCCATGGGTCATGACGGCATGCTCTATTCGCTGCCCAGCCGCGACATCATCGCGGACTCGGTGGAATACATGGTCAATGCCCATTGCGCCGACGCCATGGTGTGCATCTCCAATTGCGACAAGATCACCCCGGGCATGCTGAACGCGGCCATGCGCATCAATATCCCGGTGGTCTTCGTCTCCGGCGGGCCGATGGAAGCGGGCAAGGCCGTGGTCAAGGGCAAGCTGCAGGCGCTCGACCTGGTCGACGCCATGGTGATGGCCGCCGACGATCATTATTCGGACGAGGACGTGCAGGCGGTGGAAGAAAACGCCTGCCCCACCTGCGGGTCCTGCTCGGGCATGTTCACCGCCAATTCGATGAACTGCCTCACCGAGGCGCTCGGCCTGTCGCTGCCGGGCAATGGCTCGACGCTGGCCACCCATGCCGACCGCAAGCGCCTGTTCCAGGAAGCGGGGCATTTGATCGTGGACCTGGCGCGGCGCTATTACGAGCAGGACGACGCCAGCGTGCTGCCGCGCTCCATCGCCACCAAGGCGGCCTTCGAGAACGCCATGGCGCTCGACATCGCCATGGGCGGCTCGACCAATACGGTGCTCCATATCCTGGCCGCCGCCCATGAGGGCGGGGTGGATTTCACCATGGACGACATCGACGCGCTGAGCCGCCGCGTGCCGGTGCTGTCCAAGGTGGCGCCGGCCAAGGCCGACGTGCATATGGAGGACGTGCACCGCGCCGGCGGCATCATGGCCATTCTCGGCCAGCTCGACCGCGCCAATCTGCTCAACCGCGCCTCGCCCACCATCCATTCGGCCACCATGGGCGACGCGCTGGACAAATGGGACATCTCGCGTACCAATTCGGAAAGCGTGCGCCAATTCTACATGGCCGCCCCCGGCGGGGTGCGCACCACCCAGGCCTTCAGCCAGGCCAATCGCTGGACTGAGCTCGATCTCGACCGCCAGAACGGCGTCATCCGCTCGCCCGAACATCCCTTCTCCAAGGATGGCGGGCTGGCCGTGCTCAAGGGCAATATCGCGCTCGACGGCTGCATCGTGAAGACGGCGGGGGTGGACGATTCCATCCTCAAATTCACCGGCCCGGCCCGCGTCTTCGAGAGCCAGGACGATACGGTGCGCGCCATCCTCTCCAACCAGGTCAAGGAAGGCGACGTGGTGGTGATCCGCTATGAAGGCCCGCGCGGCGGCCCCGGCATGCAGGAAATGCTCTATCCCACCAGCTATCTCAAGTCGAAGGGCCTGGGCAAAGCCTGTGCGCTTTTGACCGATGGGCGCTTTTCGGGCGGCACGTCGGGGCTCTCCATCGGCCATGTCTCGCCCGAGGCGGCCGAAGGCGGCGCCATTGGCCTGGTGCAGGAAGGGGACATGATCGAGATCGACATTCCCAACCGCACCATCAACGTGCTGGTGCCCGAGGCCGAGATGGCCCGCCGCCGCGCCGAGCAGGACGCAAAGGGCTGGAAGCCGGCCCAGAAGCGCGAGCGCAAGGTGACCACGGCGCTCAAGGCCTATGCCGCCTTCGTCACCTCCGCCGCCAAGGGCGCGGTGCGCGATATCGAGGCCATCAACAAGCTGATGGACTGATCCGGGGGCAAGCGGGCTCGACGGCCCGCTTTGTCCATGCTAGATGCTGATGCAGCCATAAGGCGGCCTGCCAAGGCTTGCCTTACTGGTCAGGTTCGATAGCGGGGATTCCACCCTCCCTATCGAACCGACCTAATTTTCCTAGTAAAATCAATGTGATAGCAGCACAAAGCGCCCACTGGCGCCGCCCTCGCTGGCTTGTGGCTGCAATCTTGTCCCAACCACAGTGTCATTCCGGCGCAGGCCGGAATCCAGGCTGAAGGCTATCCCTTGCCCTATAGCGGGTGGGGACATGCGGATATGGATTCCGGCCTGCGCCGGAATGACCCGGTGGTATTGGCCGCGTCTCGGGCTTACCCTGCCAGCGCTAATTGTGCTCTTCGGGCAGATCGGGCAGCGGCATGAAGTCGATGCCGTCATCGACCAGCCCGGCGATCTCGTCGCGCGTCGCCTCGCCATAGATGCCGCGGGCTTCCACTTCCTCGAAATGAATCCGGCGCGCCTCCTCGGCAAATTTATCCCCGACATAGTCGGCTTCGGCCATCACCTTGGCCCGATAGGCCCGAAGCATGTCGCGCAGTTTACCAGCATCGGGATGGCCCGGGGATAAAGCCAGTCTTTCGCTGTCGGTGCGGGCCACGGCGGGGGCCATGGGCGCCTTTTCCACATGGGCATCGTCGCAGACGGCGCAGCGCATAATGCCGCGCGCCTGCTGTTCGTCGAATGCAGCGGCATTGGCGAACCAGGCGTCGTAGCGATGGCCTTGCGAACACTGGAGCGAATATTGAATCACGGCGGCATATCTCGAAACAAAAGCCCTGACGGGCCCTATATGGGACTTTGCTTCAGCCCTGCAAAGCCCCGGGCGGCGAAAAGGAACGCGCATTGGCCAGGGCCGGGATGCGCCCGCGCGTCTCGACCACCAGCTCGGGCGAAATCTCGGCGACGAGCACGCCGGGGCGGTCATGGTCGAGCTCGGCGATGACGCACCCCCAGGGGTCGATGACCAGCGAATGGCCATAGGTGGCCCGGCCATTGGGATGCTGGCCGCCCTGGGCGGCGGCGATGACATAGGAGCCGGTCTCTATGGCCCGCGCCCGCAGCAGGGTGTGCCAATGGGCCTGCCCGGTGGGCACGGTGAAGGCCGCTGGCACCGCCAGCAGCGTGGCGCCGGCCTTGGCCAGGCTGTGGAACAGGGCGGGGAAGCGCATGTCGTAGCAGATGCTCATGCCCAGGGTGAATACGCCGAGCGGGGCGATCACCGCCCGCTCGCCCGCCGCATAGGTGGCGCTTTCCCGATAGGCGTTGAGCCCGGCGATGTCGGCATCGAAAAGGTGGATCTTGTCGTAGATCGCCTTTTGCGCGCCGTCCGGCCCGAACAGCACCGAGCGATTGGCAAAGCGTCCGTCGGGCAGGGGCACGGCAAGCGAGCCGATATGGATGAACATGCCGTGTTGGCGGGCCAGTTCGGCCACCTGCGCCAGTTGTTTGTGGCCTTCGAAGGGGGCGGCGACCGCGCGCAGATGTTCGCGGTTCTCGGGAAAGAGCAGGCTGACCTCGGGGGTCAGCACATAGGCTGCCCCGGCGGCGGCGGCCTCGGCCAGCATGGGGGCGAGCGTGGCGAGATTGGCCTGGGGGTCGAGCCCCGAGCACATCTGGATGGCGGCGATTTTCATGACGGGCCCCTGGGAAAAGAGGATTACGGGCCGAGCAGGGGATCGAGCTTGCCCTGGCGGTCGAGCGCGGCCAGGTCGTCATAGCCGCCCACATGGGTGTCGCCGACGAAGATCTGCGGCACGGTGCGCCGGCCATGGGCGCGCTGGGTCATGGCGGCGCGCAGCTCGGGATCGAGCACGTCGATCTCGGTGTAATCCACCCCCTTGTCACCCAGCAGCGCCTTGGCCGCATGGCAATAGGGACAGCTCGGCGTGGTGTAGATTTCGACTTTGGCCACTGGACATTCTCCTGCCCGCGCAAGGCTTTGTCCATTATAGCGGCAAGTCCGCTCCGATGACAACGCGGGCCAGGGTGAGCACGTCCACCTCGCCCAGGCCCGCCTTGCGCAATGCGCGCGTCACCGCCTTGACCGTGGCGCCGGTGGTATAGACATCGTCGATCACCACGATGCGCCGGCCGGCGGCGCGGCGCAGGGCGCCGGCATGGGCGGTGAAGGCTCCGGCGACATTGCGTTGCCGCCCGTCGCCGCTCAGGCCCACCTGCTGGCGGGTCTTGCGGGTGCGGGCGACCAGATGGGCGTCGACATCGAGGCCGGTGAGCCGCCCCAGCGCCCGGGCCAGCTCGGCCGCCTGGTTGTAGCGGCGCATGCGCAGGCGGGCAGGGTGCAGCGGCACCGGCACCAGCAGCGGATCTCCTGCCCAGAGCTCCTGGCCGGCGCCGGCCATCAGCCTGGCGCAGAACCGGGCGAGCTCCGGCCGGTCGCCATATTTGAGGCGGGAGACCAGGCTGCGCGCCGCATCGTTATAGACCAGCGCCGCCCGCGCCCGCCCGAAGGGCGGCGGATCGGCCAGCGCCTCGGCCGACACCGCCTCGGGCCCAATGGAGACGGCAAAGGGCAGGCCGAGCCGGGGGCAGAGCGGGGCGGTGATGGGGCGCAGCGCGCGGAAACAGGCGGGGCAGAGCGCGTCGGGGGCGGCGGCGGGCGCCCCGCAATTGAGGCAGGCCGGGGGATAGAGCAGGTCGAGCACGGCCCCGCCCAGCCGCCTTGCCCCCAAAAGGGGCGCGAAGCGGGACGATCGGCTTTTGACAAGGCCCTCGGCGCTCTCCATAAGACCCATACTGCGTTTCCCTCCTTTCGGCCGCAAGAGCACGATGAGCCAGCCGCCCGCCATTTTCGACACCGCGCTGATCGGGGCCCATCTGGCCCGGCGCAAGCAGAAGGGGGATTTCGTCACCCGCCTGGTGCTGGAGGATTTCGAGGACCGGCTGGGGGCCATGCTGCGCGACTTTCCCCGCGCCCTGATCCTGGGGCCCGATCCCGAGCTGCTGCCGGCCCGCGCCCGCACCGGCATGGGAGTGGTGGATTTCGAGCGCTACCGCGCCTTTGGCGCCGGCGACGACATCCCGGTGGGCGAGGGTGAGCCCTATAATCTCATCGTTTCGCTGCTGCATTTGCAGGCGGTTAACGACGTGCCGGGCTATCTGGCGCGGCTGCGGGCGCGGCTGGCCCCGGACGGGTTGCTGATGGCGGCGGCGCTGGGGGGCGAAACGCTCACCGAACTGCGCGAGGCCTTCCTTGCCGCCGACATCATGATCCATGGCGGCGCCTCGGCGCGGGTGGCGCCAATGATCCAGGTGCGCGATGGCGGGGCGCTGTTGCAGCGGGCGGGGCTGGCCCTGCCTGTGGCCGATGTGGAAACCCATGTGGTGCGCTACGCCTCGCCCCTGGCGCTGATGGCGGATATCAAGGCCATGGGCGCCGCCAATCCCCTGCGCGACCGGCCGAGAAAGCCGGCCAGCCGGGCCCTGCTGGCGGCGGCGTCGGCGGCTTACGAGGAGCGCGACGCCGACCCGGACGGGCGCATCAGGGCAACGCTGGAAATCATCTGGCTGGCCGGCTGGGCCCCGCATGAAAGCCAGCAGAAACCGCTGCGCCCCGGCAGCGCCAAGGTGAGCCTGGGCGACGTCCTCAAGCGGGGATGAGGCCGGACGGCCCGCGGCCGCGCCGCGCTTACGGAAAATTAGCCCTATCCCGCTAGAGACGGAGAACGGCCTGAAGGGCCCAGGGGGGAAAGTGTGTAACGCGGTCCGCAGAAGCGGCCACAGGAGCCCTATGTCCCTCAAGCATATGCCCATCCTTCAGAAATTCCTCCTCACCATCCTGGTGATGGCCGTCGCCGCCACGCTTCTGGGGGCGGTGAGCTGGCGCGAAATCACCAGCCTGCGCGACACCATACTGACCGTGGGCGCCAAGGAAGAGGCGGCGCGCGAGGCTATGGACCTGCGCATGGACATCATCGCCATTTCGCGCATGACCTATCAGCTGGCCATGGCGCCGGAGCGTTCGGCCGATTTCGTCAGCGAAGCGGGGCGCCGCACCGCCGAAATGCTGCAGCGCTTCCCCATAATCGAGGCGGCGGCCGATGCCGAGGAAATGCGCCTGCTCGAGGGGATCAAGCCGGCGATGACCGCCTATTTCGGCAGGATCGACGCCATGCTCGCCGTGGCGCCCGCCGGCAACATGACCCAGATCCGCGCCGCGCTCGAGGCGGCGCTGGAGGCGCAGAAGGCGGTGACCGACACGGTCAAGCTCTACAGCACCTATTCGGGCGAGCTGATGGCGGCGATGCGCGCCGACGCCGAAGCCCATTCCAACAGCGCCCTTGCCATCGTTGTGGCGACCGCCGCCGCCGGCATCGCGCTCGGCCTGGTCCTCAGCATTTTCATCGGCCGCCGGGCCATCGTCGCCCCGGTGCGGGCGCTGACCGAAAAGATGGGGCTTCTGGCCGAAGGGCAGCTCGATATCGGCATCGAGGAAGCCGGCCGCCGCGACGAAATCGGCAATATGGGTCGGGCGGTGGAGGTGTTCCGCGAGAATGCCCGCCAGATCGCCGCGCTGGGCGCCGAGGAGGCCGAGCGGGCCCGGGCGCTGGTGACGCGGGCCCAGGTCATGGACCGGCTGACCGGCGAAGTGCATGGCGCGGTGACCGCCGCCGGCCAGGGCGATTTCTCCCGCCGCGTCTCCACCGATTTCGGCGATGCCGGGCTCGACGCCATCGCCTCCAGCCTCAACGGGCTGATCGAGACCGTCGAGCGCGGGCTCAACGAGAGCGGGGAAGTGCTTTCGGCCTTGGCCGACGCCGATCTCAGCAAGCGCGTCGAAGGCCATTACGAGGGGGCTTTTGCCCGCCTCAAGACCAATACCAATGGCGTGGCCGACCGCCTGGCCGAAATCGTCAGCCGGCTGCGCAGCACCTCGCGCACGCTCAAGACGGCGACCGGGGAAATCCTGTCGGGCGCCAACGACCTGGCCGAGCGCACGACGCGCCAGGCCGCGACCATCGAGCAAACCTCGGCGGCCATGGAGCAATTGGCCTCGACCGTGCAGCAGAATGCGGAGCGGGCACACGAGGCCAGCAAGGCCTCTGGCGCGCTGACCCAGGCGGCCGAGGAGGGCGGGGCGGTGATGAGCAACACCACCGCCGCCATGGAGCGCATCTCGACCTCATCGGCCAGCATTTCCAACATCATAAGCCTCATCGACGACATCGCCTTCCAGACCAATCTGCTGGCCCTCAACGCCTCGGTGGAAGCCGCAAGGGCGGGCGAGGCGGGCAAGGGCTTTGCCGTGGTCGCGGTGGAAGTGCGGCGGCTGGCGCAGTCGACGGCGGAGGCCTCGCGCGACGTCAAGCAACTGGTCGAGCAGAGCGCCCGCGAAGTGGCCAGCGGCTCGCAACTGGTTGTCGATGCTGCCAAAAAGCTCAATCTCATGCTCGACATGGCCCGCTCCAGCAATGAATTGATGGAAGGCATCGCCCGCGACAGCCGCGAGCAGGCCTCGGCCATCGACGAGGTGGCGGTGGCCGTGCGGCAGATGGACGAGATGACCCAGCACAATGCGGCGCTGGTGGAGGAAACCAATGCCGCCATCGAGCAGACCGAGGCCCAGGCCAGCGATCTGGACAAGATGGTGGATATCTTCCGGCTCGAAGGGGCGGCTCCGAAGGCGCCGGCTGCCCCGGCCCGTCCGGCCGAACAGGTCCGGGCCAAGAGCGCGGCGCGGCGTTACCTGACGCAGGGCAATGCGGCGGTGTCGGAGGATTGGAGCGAGTTCTAGGCGCGCGCCCGGAGCCTGAAACCGCGTTGACGCGACCCCGCCTTGCGGACCCTCGATGCTAACAGACTGTTAACGCCCAGCGTGACGTTCTTTCCCGTTTCCATAACGAAAAAGGGGCCGGCGATATCGCCGGCCCCTTTTGATTGCAGTGGAGCAGCGCCCTCAGGCGGCGGCTTCCTCGTCGCTTTCGGCGGCATCGGCCTTGCCGCGCTTGGGCGACTTGGCGAGGTTCTTCTCGATGAGCTGGACGGCTTCGGTCAGCGTCAGCTTGTTGACGGCGCCGATCTCGCGGCTCATGCGGTCCATGGCCTGCTCGAAGAGCTGGCGCTCGGAATAGGACTGCTCGGGCTGTTCCTCGGAGCGGTAGAGGTCGCGGACCACCTCGGAAATGGCGATGAGATCGCCCGAATTGATCTTGGCTTCATATTCCTGGGCGCGGCGCGACCACATGGTGCGCTTGACGCGGGCGCGGCCGGTGACCGTTTCCAGCGCCTTCCTGACCTCGGCTTCCTCGGCCAGCTTGCGCATGCCGACGGATTTGATCTTGGCCACGGGAACACGCAGGGTCAGCTTGTCCTGCTCGAAGCTGATGACGAACAGTTCCAGCGTCATGCCGGCGACTTCCTGTTCCTCGATCGAGACGATCATGCCGACGCCATGCGCCGGATAAACGACATATTCGCCCGTCTTGAAACCCAGCCGCTGCTGTGACTTCTTGGCTACCATTATACCGGTACTCCTTTTGACGCCCCAAATGGACAGTTCCTCGCGGAAAGGACCGTCCACTCCTACTCTTTATCACCAGACGCCCGCCGGGCGCCGCGCAGCAAAGCCACAAGGCCTTTGGTTCCGCTTGGCCAAAGGTCCGTTCAACCACCGATATTGTCAAAAAAATCGTGCCTTGCGGCACGGGCTGGATGACGAGCTCAACTGCTTAGGAAAAGACCATAGCACAAAATTTCAGCAAAATCAAAAACTACGAATCAGGGCGTGTTTTCACGCTGCGCCCGGCGGCGCCTATCGGAGCAATGATGCGGACCCGGTCCGGCAGGGGGCCGGACGCGGAGGGGCGCGGCCGGGTCAGTCGCCTTCGCCGGGGGCCTCGGAGAAATATTTCTCCAGCTTGCCGGTCTCCCCGTCCCGCTCCTTGGCCTCGGGCATGGGATCGCGCCGCTCGGTCAGGTTGGGCCAGATGGAGGCATATTTGCGGTTGAGCTCCAGCCAGTCGTCCAGCCCGCTCTCGGTGTCGGGCAGAATCGCCTCGGCCGGACATTCGGGCTCGCACACGCCGCAGTCGATACACTCGTCCGGATGGATCACCAGCATGTTCTCGCCTTCGTAGAAACAGTCCACCGGACACACTTCCACGCAGTCGGTATATTTGCAGACGATGCAGTTATCGGTGACGATATAGGTCATATCGGACGGCAGCTCGGCAGGGATCTCAACGCGTCCGGTGCTAAACCCTTTTGCCGCCCGCTGCAAGGCTGGGGGGAGCAAGCCTTGGCGCCCTGACGTCGCAGGGGGAAAAGCTATACCCGGCGGGAGAGCGTTTCGGCCGCGGGGCGCGGGACGGAAGGGGCTTTGCGGTTGCCGAGCGCCCCCTCAATCGGTTCCTCCCCTCAAGGGGGAGGGGGGAAGAGGCGAAGATTGCGTGCCGATGCGGGGATGTCGCGGTGGCGGTGGTGTTTGCCTCGACGCGTTGGTTTTGTGCTTTTCTGGCGATGAGTCGGGGGAAGGCCCCCTCACCCGGCGCTGCGCGCCGACCTCTCCCCCCAAGGGAGAGGTGAAGAGGGAGTGGGAGGGTCAGGGTTTTTCGGCCATGACCATGTAGTTGACGGCGAGGTCGGGAGAGCGGCGCCACTCGTCGGCGAGGAGGTGGAAGACGACGCCGGTGCGGCCGGTGACCTTGAGGCCGTTGCGGGCCAGCAGCGCGCCGATTTCCTCGGGCGTGAGGAACTTGTTCCAGTCATGGGTGCCCCGGGGCAGCCAGCGCAGCACGCGCTCGGCGGCAAAGACGGCCAATATCTTGGCGCGGGCGGTGCGGTTGAGCGTGGCGGTGAGCATCAGCCCGCCCGGTTTGACCAGGTCGGCGCAGCTCTTGATGAAGAGCGGCACGTTGTCGACATGCTCGACCACTTCCATGTTGAGCACCATGTCGAACCGGGCGCCCTCCGCGGCCAGAACCTCGCTGGTGGTGGCGCGATAATCGATGGCGAGGCCGGATTTTTCGGCATGGATGCGGGCGATGGCGATGTTGCGCTCGGCCGCGTCGATGCCGGTGACCGTGGCGCCCAGCCGGGTCAGCGGCTCGCAGAGCAGCCCGCCGCCGCAGCCGACATCGAGGATGGTCAGCCCCTCGAAGGGGCGCAGCGCAGCCCCGTCGCGGCCGAAATGGGCGAGCAGGTGTTCGCGGATATAGCCCAGCCGCACCGGATTGAACTTGTGCAGCGGCTTGAACTTGCCTTTGGGGTCCCACCATTCCTCCGCCATGGCGGTGAATTTGGCGATCTCGGCCTGGTTGATGGTGGTGGCGGTCATGACGGGCTCCCTTTGCCGCCCATATGACCCACGGGGCAGGGCGGGAGCAAGGCGCGCGCTGTCGCAGCTTTATTGGCTCTGGCCGGCCAGGAAGGTCTCGCGCGCGTGAAGCGCATAATTATAGCCGGTATAGACCTCCGGGCTATCGGGTGCAGGCAGGGCGGGCTGGACCTCAATGGAGAGAAAGAACCGGAAAGCCTGCCCATAGGAGCCGTTGCCGATCAGGTCCATCGCCGAAGCGGGCAGGGAGAAGCAGGGCCCGCCCAGGCATGGCTCGTCGACCGGCTCTGCCGCGATGACTTGGGCCGCGTCCCACCATTCGGCGCTGCGCAGCATGGTGTAGTCGCTGTTCCCGCTGATCGGCAGCGGCGTGGGATGGACCAGGAAGGTGACCGATCCGGCGGCGAGGCGTTTTGCCTGCTCGCCATAGGCCATGATGCGTCCCTCGCCCAGATCGTTCATGGCAAAGACAAGCTTTACCGGTCCGGCCTTTTCGAGCGTGTGATAGGCTGCGGGCACTTGCCAGAGGTCGAATGGACGCTTGCCCTCCGCATCGAAAAAGCCGGTCACCTGGCCGCCCGCTTCGCCATAATGGGTCTGGACGCGGTAGCCGGCTTCCTCGACCGTAAGGTCGAAGACGATATCGTCGGCGGACCTAAGCGTGGCGATGACCAGGCTATCGAAAAAGACTCTGCTGGCCAGGGGATCGCCATAATCGCCCTCGTCTTCCCAATAGAGATAGTCGTCGTAGAATTCGGGGCCCCAGAGCGAATCGAACATATTGGACTGGTTGTCCTGCTGCAGCGCCGTGTCGATCTTGAGCTGCGCGCGCTTGGTGGCGTGATCGACAAAGCCCTGCCAATTGTCTCCGTAGAGCGGCGCGATCATGGCTTCGTAAAGCTGCGCGGCTCGCTTCTGCTCGTCGCTCATCCGGCCGGATTCGAAGCCGATCATCATATTGGCATAGAGATAATGGGCGATGCGGTCCCGCAGGCCCAGAATATAGGGGGCGGCGCTCTGGTTGTCGGTGCAGGCAATATCTTTGGCCGTCGCAGCGGCGTTCTCTGCCAGCCGCGTTCTTTCGGCATTTATGGCATCGATATCCTGTCCGGTCTCGGCATAGTCGATATAGAGATTGAGCGGGCGGAGCAGTTCCTCGTCTATGTCAGAGGTGTTCTGGCGCTCGAAATGACGCAGGAAATGGCATCTGTCGTCGATCGCCAATGCGATCTGGTATTCGATATAGGCCTGCTCGGCGGTCGATTGTGCCAGCGGGGCGACGGATGCGAGCGCGCTCAGAATGAGGGTAATGAGGATTTGGCGCAAAATTTACATCCCTGAGAGTGACGGGGAGATGTTGTGTCACCAGGCCCGGCGCGTCACCCCGCATATGAGGGGTGCGCCATAGACGCCCATTGATTGCGCCTCCGCTTTGTGGCATTCCCCCGCCAACAAGAAGCGTACCGCCGGGTTCGGCGGAGTTCCGGGGAAAAGATGGCCCGTATCGTCGTCAAGTTCGGTGGCACTTCGGTCGCCAATGTCGAGCGCATCCGCCAGGCCGCGCGCCATGTGAAGCGCGAGGTCGAGGCGGGTAACGAAGTGGTGGTCGTGGTCTCGGCCATGTCGGGCAAGACCAACGAGCTGGTGGGCTGGGTCAACGAGGCGAGCCCCTTCCACGACGCGCGCGAATATGACGCCGTGGTCGCCTCGGGCGAGCAGGTGACGGCGGGGCTGATGGCCATCGTGCTGAGCGAGATGGGCATCCAGTCGCGCTCCTTCTCGGGCTGGCAGGTGCCGATCCGCACCGATGACGCCCATGGCGCGGCGCGGATCACCGAAATCGACCCCACCGAGCTCAACAAGCGCCTCGCCGATGGCTGGGTGCCGGTCATCACCGGCTTCCAGGGCATCTCGCCCCATGGGCGGGTGACCACGCTGGGCCGGGGCGGCTCGGACACCTCGGCGGTGGCGGTGGCGGCGGCCATCGGCGCGGACCGCTGCGACATCTATACCGATGTGGACGGGGTCTATACCACCGATCCGCGCATCGTGCCCAAGGCGCAGCGGCTCTCGCGCATCTCCTTCGAGGAAATGCTGGAAATGGCCTCGCTCGGCGCCAAGGTGCTGATGATCCGCTCAGTGGAGATGGCCATGGCGCACAAGGTGCGCCTGCTGGTCCGCTCGAGCTTCGATGACCCCGACGCGCCCCAACTGGGCCCGGACGGGAAACCCGGCGTGCCGGGCACACTGGTTTGCGATGAGGATGAGATCGTGGAAAAGCAGATCGTTTCGGGCGTGACGCTCGCCAAGGCCGAGGCCAAGATCACCCTGCGCGACGTCAAGGACAATCCGGGCGTGGCGGCGGCCATTTTCGGCACGCTGGCCGACCAGGGCATCGTGGTCGACATGATCGTGCAGAACATCGCCGATGACGGGGCGACCACCGACATCACCTTCACCGTGCCCGACAGCGAATACGACAAGGCCGTCAAGACGCTGCAGAATGCCGGCGACAAGATCGAATATGCCCGCCTTTCCGGCTCCAAGGGCGGAGCCAAGGTGTCGGTGGTGGGCGTGGGCATGCGCAGCCATGCGGGCGTGGCTTCGTCCATGTTCAAGGCGCTGGCCGACAAGGGCATCAACATCCAGCTCATCACCACCTCCGAGATCAAGACCTCGGTATTGATCGATGAACAATATGCCGAGCTTGCGGTTCGGGCTCTGCATACCTATTACGGTTTGGACAGACAGGACGCCTGAGCGCCATCGAGGATGGGCCGCGTCCATGAGGGAGGCGGCCGGCCGGGCCGTCTGTAGAGAATGGTCACGACCACAGGCGGCCCCAGGGTGCTGCTGCGTCAGTTGCGCGAAACCATGGCGGAGCCGCTGGCGTCGCAGGCGCGGCTCGACAAGATCGTGGCCCTGATCGCCGACAATATGCGGGCCGATGTCTGCTCGTTCTACGTGCTGCGCGCCGATGGCGCGCTGGAGCTGTTCGCCTCCAAGGGCCTCGCCGCCGAATCGGTGCACATGACCACGCTGCGGCTGGGCGAGGGGCTGGTCGGGCTCATCGCCGCCGAGGCCGAGCCGCTAAGCCTGGAAGACGCGCCCCGCCATCCCGGCTTCGCCTATCGCCCCGAAACCGGGGAAGATCGCTACGCCTCCTTCCTGGGCGTGCCGGTGCTGCGCGCCGGCCAGACGCTGGGCGTCTTGGTGGTGCAGAATGCCGAGCGGCGCCATTACGGCGAGGATGAAACCGAGGCCATGCTGACTACGGCCACAATCCTGGCCGAAATGATCGCCACCTCGGATTTCGACAATCTCATCAAGCCGGGGTCGGATATCGACCTGAGGCGGCCCCGCATGTTCAACGGCGTCAGTTTTACCGATGGCATCGCGCTGGGCACGGTGGTGCTGCACGACCCGCGCGTGGTGGTCTCCAATTTCATCGCCGAGGACACCGAGGCCGAAAAGCACCGGCTGGAGGCGGCGCTGGAGAAGATGCGCGTCTCCATCGACGCCATGCTCGACCATGGCGACATGGCCGGGGCCACCGACCACCGCGAGATCCTGGAAACCTACCGCATGTTCGCCAATGACCGGGGGTGGGTGAACCGGCTGGTCGAGGCGATCGACAACGGGCTTTCGGCCGAGGCGGCGGTGGAGCGGGTGCAGAACGACACCCGCGCCCGCATGCTGCGCCAGACCGACCCCTATATCCGCGACCGGCTGCACGATCTCGACGACCTGGCCAACCGCCTCTTGCGGGTGCTGACCGGGAACGGGCTGGCGCTGGGGCGCAAGGAACTGCCCGACAACGCCATCCTGGTGGCGCGCAATATGGGGCCGGCCGAGCTGCTCGAATATGACCGCACCAAGCTGCGCGGCGTGGTTCTGGAAGAGGGCGGCACCACCGCCCATGTGGCGATCGTCGCGCGCTCGCTGGGGCTTGTGGCGGTGGGGCAGGCGCAATCCATCGTCTCGATGAGCGAGACCGGGGACGACATTATCCTCGATGGCGCCGCGGGCATCGTGCATCTGCGGCCCACGCCCGACATCGAGCAGGCCTATGTCGACAAGGTGCGCGTCTCGGCGCGGCGCCGGGCCCATTATGCCGCCCTGCGCAGCCGGCCGGCGGTGACGCGCGACGGCGTCGCCATCACGCTGCTGCACAATTCGGGGCTGGTGGCGGACCTGCCCATGCTGGACGATACCGGGGCCGAGGGCGTCGGGCTCTTCCGCACCGAATTGCAGTTCATGATCGCCTCCAAGCTGCCCAAGCTCTCCGAGCAGATGGAGCTTTATGCCGAGGCCATGGGAATCGCCGGGGAGCGGCCGGTGGTGTTCCGCCTGCTCGATATCGGCGGGGACAAGGTGCTGCCCTATCAGCGCTCCATGGCCGAGGAAAACCCGGCCATGGGCTTCCGCTCGATCCGGCTGGGGCTGGCGCGGCCGGGCCTGTTGCGCACCCAGATCCGGGCGCTGCTGCTGGCCGCCAATGGCCGCCCGCTCAAGATCCTCGTGCCCATGGTCACCGAGACCTTCGAGTTCCTGCAAACCCGCATGGTGGTGGACAAGGAAGTCGAGCGCCTGCGCCGGCAGGGCCGGCCGGTGCCGAGCCGGCTCGACCTGGGGGTGATGGTGGAAGTGCCCTCGCTGCTGTTCGAGCTCGACCAGCTTCTGCCCGAGGCCGATTTCGTCTCCATCGGCAGCAACGATCTGGTGCAGTTCCTCACCGCCTCGGACCGGGCCAATCCACGCGTGGCCAAGCAATACGATCCCATCGCCATGCCGCGCCTGCGCGCCATAAGGCTCGTCGTCGATGCGGCAAGGCGCTACAACGTGCCCATCACCATGTGCGGCGAACTGGCGGGCAAGCCGCTGGAGGCGCTGGCGCTGATGGCCATCGGCATGACGCGGCTCTCCATGGGGCCGGCCTCGATCGGGCCGATCAAGGAGCTGGTGCTCAATCTCGAGCTCAAGCCCATCCAGGCCGCGGTGGAAGAAGCGCTGCGCGAGGGCGCCGACGGGGTGAGCCTGCGCCAGTTGCTGCAGGATTGGATCGAAAAGCAGCAACTGCCGGTTTGAGGCGCAGCCCACCTCTCCCTTGGGGGAGAGGTCGACCCGTCTTCGGGGCGGGTGAGGGGCCTTCACCGCACGGAATAAGGCCCCCTCACCCGTCGGCTGCGCCGCCGATCTCTCCCCCAAAGGGAGAGGTGAAGAGGGGGCTGACCCTTGCGGTTCAGCCATGTTGACCCTAAAGCGTGTCGCCTACCGATCTGAAAGACCTCGCCATGGCATCTCTTCCCCAGGACAAGCTCGATGCGCTGGAGACCCGGTTTCAATATGTCGAGGCGGCGCTGGCCGGCGGCGCGGGGCCGGACGAGTTCGTCAAATTCTCCAAGGAACACGCCGAGCTGGCCCCGGTGGTGGGGGAAATCCGCGCCTATAACAAGGCGCTGAGCGAGCGCGACGAGGCCGAAGCCCTGCTCAAATCGGGCGACAGGGACCTGGCCGAGATGGCCGAGGCGGAAATCGCCGAGCTCGACGAAAAGATCGAGACGCTGTTCAACAATATCCGCATTCTGCTGCTGCCCAGGGACGAGGCGGACGAGAAATCCATCATCCTCGAAATCCGTGGCGGCACCGGCGGGGACGAGGCGGCGCTGTTCGCCGGCGACCTCTTCCGCATGTATGAGCGCTATGCGGCCAGTCACGGCTGGAAGGTCAGCGTGATGGAGGAAAGCCCCGGCGAAATGGGGGGCTTCAAGGAAATCATCGCCAATGTCTCGGGCAAGGGCGTCTATGCGCGCATGAAATTCGAGAGCGGCGTGCACCGGGTGCAGCGCGTGCCGGCCACGGAAGGCTCGGGGCGCATCCACACCTCGGCGGCGACGGTGGCGGTGCTGCCCGAGGTGGAGGATATCGACATCGAAATCCGCAACGAGGATATCCGCATCGACACCATGCGCTCCTCGGGCGCGGGCGGCCAGCACGTCAACACCACCGATTCGGCGGTGCGCATCACCCATTTGCCCACCGGGCTGGTGGTGACCTCGAGCATGAAGAGCCAGCACCAGAACCGGGCCCAGGCCATGCTGGTGCTGCGCTCGCGGCTCTATGAGATCCAGCGCGAGGAGCGCGACAGCGCCCGCTCGGCCGAGCGCAAGGGGCAGGTGGGCTCGGGCGACCGCTCCGAGCGCATCCGCACCTATAATTTCCCGCAGGGGCGGGTCACCGACCACCGCATCAATCTGACGCTCTACAAGCTCGACAAGGTGATGGCCGGCGAGGCGCTGGACGAATTGATCGAGGCGCTCATCACCACCAGCCAGGCCGAGCAACTGGCGGCGCTCGAGGCGGGCAACTGAGCCCGATCCCCACCCTCGGGCAGGTGTGGCGCGGCTGGCGCGACGTGCTGGCGCGGCTCGGTTTTGCCAGCGCGGCGCTGGACGCCAAGCTGCTGACCGGCCATGCGCTGGGGCTGGGCACGCTGGAGCTGGCGCTGCGCGAAAACGACCCCGTGGCCCCGGAGGCGGCCGAGCGCATCGCGGCGCTGCTGCAGCGGCGCCTGAGCGGAGAATCGGTGGCGCGCATCATCGGGGCGCGCGAATTTTTCGGCCTTGCCTTCACCCTCAATGCGGGGACGCTGGAGCCGCGCCCGGAAACCGAGCTGCTGGTGGAGATGGTGCTGGCGGCGCTTCCCGAAGCCGGGCGCCTGCTCGACCTGGGCACGGGCACGGGCTGCATCCCCATTGCGGTGCTGGTCAACCAGCCCGATGCGCGGGCGGTGGCGGTGGATCTGAGCGCCGAGGCGCTGGCGGCGGCGCGGGAAAATGCCGAACGCCATGGCGTGGCCGAACGGCTGGAATTGCGCCGGGGCGACTGGTTCGGGGCGCTCGCCCCCCTCTCCAACCCTCCCCACGAGGGGGAGGGGGCTGCATCGGGGACCTGGCCCGATGCTGCCCCCCGCACCGGCCTGCACCTCCCCCCTGGCGGGGGAGGCTGGGAGGGGGGGCTGTTCGACGTCATCGTCTCCAATCCGCCCTATATCGCCTCGGCCGTGGTGGAGACGCTCGAGGCGGAGGTGAAGGATTTCGATCCGCGCCTGGCGCTGGATGGCGGGCCGGACGGGCTGGCGCCCTATCGGATCATCGCCGCCGGGGCCGGCGCCTGGCTCGAGCCCCGGGGCCATGTGCTGGTCGAGATTGGCCATGACCAGGGGGCGGGGGTGAGCGCGCTGTTCCTGGAGGCCGGATACGAAGATGTGAGCGTGCACAAAGACCTCAACGGGCTTGATCGGGTGGTGTGGGCGCGCCATATCTGAAGCCGGAAAAGGCGCTCGGATGCGGGGCCGATAATTTCCGCTGGCAAAAAAGCGGCGAACGTTATAGTTTGCTGGTGCTGTCAACGGCGCATCATGAGCGCCACGGCGACTAGCCACCCATAAATTCCATTGGCTGCAAGCGCAGCGCGGTTCCGGCAGAGGCCGGGGCGACGCGGAACGGGTTCGGGTTGCCGGCAGGCGGTTTCGGTCTTCATGAAGCCAGTTTAGGGCCGGTTTCCCAAGCATGACGTTGGGCATCGGCAGCGGTCGGATCGGGCGGCAGGCCCGGCGGCCAGCAGTGTGACGCTTAATTTTCTAGAGTTAGATAAAGCGACCAGATGAGACCCAACAATCAGAACAAGAACCGGCAGCGTGGCCGGAACGGCGGCCGCAAGCACGTCAATCCCTTGTCGCGCAATTTCGAGAGCAACGGCCCGGACGTGAAGGTGCGCGGCAACGCGGCCCATATCGCCGAGAAATATCTGCAACTGGCGCGCGACGCGCAGTCGAGCGGGGATTCGGTGATGGCGGAGAACTATCTCCAGCATGCCGAGCATTATTTCCGCATCGTCTCCAGCGCCCAGCAGGCCATGAGCGGCCAGCGCCCCGACGGGCAGGACGATGGCGATTTCGACGACGACATGCCCGACATGAATTCGCGTTTCGCCTCGCCCCAGCCGGTGGTGCAGCCCAGCTTCGCGCCCGCCGAGGCCGAGGCGGCCGGCGAGGGCGATGCCCGCCCCGCCCAGCCCGAAGCCCGGGCCGAGGGCGAGCGCCCGGCCCGCAACGAACGCCGCAACCGCAATCGGGACCGCGCGCCGCGCCCCGAGGGCGATGCCGCGCCCGCCCTTGCCGGCGAAGGCGAGCAGCCCGTCATCGCCGCCGCGCCGCTCGAGGCCGGTGAAGAAACCGGCGAGGCCGAGGGTGACGCCCGCAAGCCGCGCGAGCGCCGTCCGCGCCGCCGCCGCCCCGCAGGGGACGATGCCGGGGCGGAAGCGGCGGGCGAAGCGCCCGAAGGGGGCCTGCCGGCCTTCCTCACCGCCGGCACCACCAGCGCCGCCGAATAGGGCTGGATCGGAAAGATCGTTTGAAAAAGGCCGGGTAGCGATACCCGGCCTTTTTGCGTCCGCAGGCGCCCTTTCTTTCGCAAAATCGCACCCCATATATCGCTCAGATGGAGCAGCGCTGCCGGTCAGGCGTTCCATCGACGACGCTTCCGACGTGGATTCGGTGCCGCCATGGGCCGGACCGCGGGCGAGACAAGGAGAGTTGCATGAACATCGAGAAATATACCGAGAGGGCCCGCGGTTTCATCCAGAGCGCGCAGACCCTGGCGCTGGGCAAGGGGCACCAGCAATTCGCCCCCATCCACCTGCTCAAGGTGCTGCTGGACGACGACCAGGGCATGGCCAACGGGCTGATCGAGCGCGCCGGGGGCGACCCCAAGGCCGCGCGCGTGGCCGTCGAGGCGGCGCTGGCCAAGATTCCGTCGGTTTCGGGCGATGGCAGCCAGCTTTATCTCAGCCGCGAGATGGCGCGCGTCTTCGACACCGCCGAATCGGCGGCGCAGAAGGCGGGCGATTCCTATGTCACCGTCGAGCGGCTGCTGCTGGCCCTGGCGGTGGAAAAGGACAATGAGGCGGGCAAGATCCTGGCCGCGGCGGGCGTCACCGCGCAGGGGCTCAACAATGCCATCGAGGCGATCCGCAAGGGCCGCACCGCCGACAGCGCCTCGGCCGAGAACGCCTATGACGCGCTCAAGAAATATGCCCGCGACCTCACCGCCGATGTGCGCGAGGGCAAGCTCGACCCGGTGATCGGGCGCGACGAGGAAATCCGCCGCACCATCCAGGTCCTTTCCCGCCGCACCAAGAACAATCCGGTGCTGATCGGCGAGCCCGGCGTTGGCAAGACCGCCATCGCCGAGGGGCTGGCCATCCGCATCGTCAATGGCGACGTGCCCGAGAGCCTGAAGAACAAGAGCCTGCTCTCGCTGGACATGGGCGCGCTGATCGCCGGGGCGAAATATCGCGGCGAATTCGAGGAGCGTCTCAAGGCGGTGCTGTCCGAGGTGACGGCGGCCGAGGGCCAGATCATCCTCTTCATCGACGAGATGCACACCCTGGTCGGCGCCGGCAAGGCCGATGGCGCCATGGACGCCTCCAACCTGCTCAAGCCCGCTTTGGCGCGGGGCGAACTCCATTGCGTGGGCGCGACGACGCTGGACGAATACCGCAAGCACGTCGAAAAGGACCCGGCACTGGCAAGGCGCTTCCAGCCGGTCTTCGTCTCCGAGCCGACGGTGGAGGACACCATCTCCATCCTGCGCGGGCTCAAGGAGAAATATGAGCTGCATCACGGCATCCGCATCGCCGATTCGGCGCTGGTGAGCGCGGCTACCCTCTCCAACCGCTACATCACCGACCGGTTCCTGCCCGACAAGGCCATCGACCTCATGGACGAGGCGGCGGCGCGGCTGCGCATGGCCGTCGATTCCAAGCCCGAGGCGCTGGACGAGCTCGATCGCCGCATCATGCAGCTCAAGATCGAGCGCGAGGCGCTCAGGAAGGAAACCGACGAGGGCTCGCGCACGCGGCTCGACCGGCTCGAGCATGAATTGAGCGGGCTGGAGGAGCAGGCCCAGACCCTGTCGGCGAAATGGCTGGCGGAAAAGGAGCGGCTGCAAGGCTCGACCAAGATCAAGGAAGAGCTCGATTCGGCGCGCAGCCAGCTCGAGATCGCGCAGCGCCGGGGGGACCTGGCCAAGGCGGGCGAGTTGGCCTATGGCATCATTCCCGACCTCGAAAAGCGCCTCGCCAATGCCGAGGACGCCGATGGCGACGGCAAGCCCGATCCGGTGATGGCCAAGGAAACCGTGGAAGCCAGCGACATCGCTCAGGTGGTCAGCCGCTGGACCGGCATTCCGGTGGACCGGATGCTGGAAGGCGAGCGCGAAAAGCTGCTGCATATGGAGACGTCGCTGGGCGCCCGCGTCATCGGCCAGGCCGAGGCGGTGGCGGCGGTGGCCAAGGCGGTGCGCCGCTCGCGCGCCGGCCTGCAGGACCCCAACCGCCCGATCGGCTCGTTCATGTTCCTCGGGCCCACTGGCGTGGGCAAGACCGAATTGACCAAGGCGCTGGCGCAATTCCTTTTCGACGACGAGACCGCCATGGTGCGGCTCGACATGTCGGAATTCATGGAAAAGCACTCGGTGGCCCGGCTGATCGGCGCGCCTCCCGGCTATGTCGGCTATGACGAGGGCGGGGTGCTCACCGAGGCGGTGCGCCGCCGGCCCTACCAGGTGGTGCTGTTCGACGAGATCGAAAAGGCCCATCCGGACGTCTTCAACGTGCTGTTGCAGGTGCTTGACGACGGGCGGCTGACCGACGGGCAGGGCAGGACGGTGGATTTCCGCAACACGGTCATCATCCTCACCTCCAATCTGGGGGCCGAATATCTGGTCGAGCTCAAGGATGGGGAATCGGTCGAACTGGTGCGGGGCAAGGTGCTGGACATGGTCAAGTCGGCCTTCCGGCCGGAATTCCTCAACCGCATCGATGAGATCCTGCTGTTCCACCGGCTGGGGCGCGAGCATATGGGCGCCATCGTCGATATTCAGTTCGGGCGGCTCGAAAAGCTGCTGGCCGACCGCGATATCGAACTGGAGCTGACCCCGGCGGCGCGCGACTGGCTCGCCAATGAAGGGTACGACCCCGCCTATGGGGCACGGCCCCTCAAGCGCGTCATCCAGCGCGAGGTGCAGGACGGGCTGGCCGAGGAAATCCTCTCCGGCATGGTCAGCGACGGGGCCCGCGTGGTGGTCGATGCCGACCCCGACGGCATCGTGCTGCGCCCCGAAGGGGCCGGCGCCGCCGCGGCCTGATCCGCCAGCAAGGGATAGATCGAAGGGCCGGTCGCAGGACCGGCCCTTTTTCGTCTTGCCGGAAAGGGCCGGGCGGACTAGAACATAAAGAGAACAAAGAATAGGAGGGCCGCATGGCCGAGCGCATCGACTATATCGAATTTCCCTCCAGCGACCGGGCGGCGACCAGCGGCTTCTTCCAGGCGGCCTTCGGCTGGGGGCGGGTCGGCTATGGCTCCGATTATGACGGCATTACCGGCGCCGGCATCGATGGTGGGGTGGACCAGGCCGCCGGCCGGGTGGCCGCGACCATGGCGGTGGTGCGCACCGACGACCTCGACGCCGCCGAGCGGCGGGTGCTCGCGGCCGGCGGCGTCGTCACCCGGCCCCAGTTCGATTTCCCCGGCGGGCGGCGCTTTCATTGCCGCGAGCCGGGCGGGAACGAGCTGGCCGTCTATATTTCGCGCGAATAGGGGGAACGACGAGGATGTCGGGGCTCGGCCCGGCAAGGCGGAGGCGGGCGCCGGCCCTCTTCGCCTCTCCCTTGGGGGAGAGGTCGGCGGCCCAGCCGACGGGTGAGGGGGCCTTCCCAACATGTCCGGTCAGGAAAAAGCTCCCTCTCCCCCAAGGGAGAGGGAGCGAAAGAGCCGGCGATTCAGCAGGACGTGGAATGGCTAGGGATTGGCCTGGGCCACGCTGACCGGGGCGGGGTCGCGGGCCATGAGGTCGTTGATCTGGGCCATGGTCTGGGCGAACTGCGCCTTGTATTGGGGCGGCAGCACATTGTCCTTGGGCAGCTTGACGCTGAGCGGGTCGACGAGGTTGCCGTTGATCTTGATCTCGAAATGCAGGTGCGGGCCGGTCGACTGGCCGGTGGTGCCGACATAGCCGATGACCTGCCCCTGGCGCACATGGCTGCCCACGCCGAGCCCGTCGGCATAGCGCGACATGTGGCCATAGGCGGTCTCATAGCCGTTGACGTGCTGGATCTCGACC